>JADMIO010823462.1_pt1 | contig 32739 bp, 25 predicted proteins | sample 8958161 | NCBI WGS metagenome assembly JADMIO01 (sample SAMN16585339, study PRJNA669376) | soil metagenome | isolation source: Crop rotation soil | place: USA: Cullars Rotation, Alabama | collected 2011
GCCGCGACTTCAAGTCACGTGAATTCCAAGCTTCGGATCCCACTGTGCTGGAAAGGGAAGATGCCCGCGCCCAGACTCGCCATCCAGTTGCCGTACGCGCCGACGTAGCCGAAGGCCAGGACAAGTCCCGGTACGGCAAGCGGCGCGACGGAGAGCATGTCGACCGCGCGCCCCCACCAGCCTTTGCCGCGCACGATCGCCCAGGCGCAGGCCACGCCGAGCACCACGTCAATCACCGTGCTGAAAAGCGAGTACCACAAACTGTTGCGCATCGCGACGGCGACGATTTGGTGGCTCATGGCGGCATTCAGGTTGCGCAGCGAATAACTCTCAGGAAATGCCGTCATGAACCAGCGCTCACTGAATGCTGAGAGCACGACCGACAGATGCGGAAGAATTGCGAACGCGATAACGATGACGTGGAGCGCAATCGCTGCGCGCTCGGCGTTGGGCGGGAGCGGTTTCTCCGACGAACGTGTTTGGCCTTTGACGCCGCCGGAGGCGTATGTTCTATGCGTAGCCCAGCGCGTGAGAGCATAGAGCGCGAAGATCACGAGCGTACAGACAGCAACGAGCGCCGGCGCGGCCGGGTTGCTCTGCTGCTCATTGGCGAGCGAATAAATCTGTCGCGCGACGGTGTTCTGAAAGCCGAAGATCAGCGGTGTGCCGAGGTCCATGAACGCGCCTGTGAAAACAAGGCATCCTCCAGCGACCAATCCCGGAATCGACAGCGGCAGGATCACCCGGCGAAACGTCTGCGATGGTGTCATCCCCAGGTTCTTCGAAGACTCAAGCAGTGCCGGGTCGATGCTGCCAATCGACGCGGCGAGGTTCAGATACAGCAGCGGAAAAAAGTGGAGCGCCATCACAAGCACGCAGCCGAATAAGCGGAAGTTGTCGAGGAAATCAATCGGTTGCATCGGATCGACCAAGCCGAGTTTCATCAGAATCAAATTGAATGTGCCATACTTCGCGAGCATCCGGCGCAATCCAATCGCGCCGACGAACGGCGGCAGTATCAGCGGCAATAAGAGGAGCGAGCCAAGAATGCGCTGGCCGCGAAAGGTTGTGCGGGATTGCAAATACGCGAGCGGGTACGAAACGACGGCGCAGACGAGCGTTGTCAATCCCGCAAGCGCAAGGCTGTTGAGCATCCACTGCCACTGGGGCGCACCGGAATCGAACAGGCGCAGGATGTGGCGGAGTGTAACGCCCTCGCCCTTCACGTAGACCGCTTCACCGAGCGCGAAGCCCAGAGGAACGACAAGTGAAATGAAAAAGAACAATGCCAGCGGCGCTGCAACCAGCGCGGCGAGATATTCTTTGCGGGATTGGATCACGAGCGATGGCTTAAATTATCGCCATCAGTTTGCAAGCGCCGTTCGGCTACTCGTATGTTTTGAGGATCGCAAGCAACTGCGTCGTGTTGATGACCTGCATGTCGACAAGAATCATTCCGAGCAGCTTTTTCTCGCCGCTGTCGGCGAGGCGCTTCTGCGTGTCGAGCGCGCGCTCGATCTGGTCGGTGGTGGCGAAACCCAGCATCATCGCGCGGGCGCCAAACGGCTCTTTCCGCACTGGAGGATTCATTGTCGCGCTTGACATGCCCAATAAACTACTCGCTCCTATGAAGTTGGTCAAGTCGCGAGAACTTTGCGCCGGCTGGCAAAGATTTCAGCCAGCACGCAGAGCGCTCCCAGCACAGCCAGCCACGGCGTCAAGTCCAGCGTGGACGCAGCACGAACCGAACCGGCATCTAAAGCAACCGGGGCGGCATCGCCACCGCTGGGAGTGCCCAGCACCAAATCTGACGCCCGCTCCTCGAGCACGCCGCTGGCGCCGTCATTGCTCGCCGTCCAATTCGCTGGGAATGCGCGGGCATTGCGCGATTCGACTTCAGATGCACGCGTCACAATGAACGGCGGCCCCGACTGCGCGGCCTGCTTTAAGATGCGTGTCAGCAATGCCGCAAGAGGCGGATCGAGGAGCCGCTCGGCAGGCAGCTCCGCATTCGGAACAAACGCCAGCACAAAGCAGGGCCGGGCGCGTTCGTCCACGAATCGAATTGCGAGCGGCCGGCTGGTGGTGATGTCTTCGAGCAGCGTTTTGAAGTCGCCCGTGCGCAAGAGTTCAACTGCTTTCGCTATTGCAATTCCGGAGTCGTCCGCTGGGATGCCCACATTCAAAGCGTCGGCTTCACCACGGCGTGCTTTGGGCCAATTCAAGACGTTCGCACCGACATCGAAGTAACCTCGATATCCGCGCGAGGGTGCGACGAAGAGCGCGGCCTTTGCGCTTGCCGGAAAATTCTCCGGCACGCTGCCAACGAAGATGTCCAGATCAACCTCCTTATCGCTTTCGGTGACTACGTCTGCATTCAACGCGGAGCGGAAGAAACTTTCGAGAGCTGGCAGCGGCGCCGAGAAACGCACACGCGGCGCACGCGTTGTTTGTGGCAACAAGACGACCATGTCGTCATCAGGCAGCGCATCGGTGCTCGGGCCGCGCCACGAGATGCGCACCGGACTCTCCGCATTTGCAGGAATCGCGAATGCGACTGCTTCTTCACCGCGAGCTTTCAGCGTCAGAGGCACGCTGGCTCCGCCTTCAAGCTGCACGGTGCCGGAAATAGCTTCGTCCGAGAAATTGACAATGCGCACCAGCACACGGCGTCCGTCTTCGCCGACGCGAATTGAACCGGCATCAACGATGGCGACGTTTGGCAAACGCCGCGAAGAATCGGAAACGCAGAGCCACCGTAGGCCATTTTTTTCCGGATTCGATTGGAGCGAAACAACAATTGCCGCCGCGTCAAGCGCCCGGGCGCGGTCTAGAACGAACGCGTGAAATGTTGCACCATCCGGGCCTGAAAGGGCGGGGGAGAGCGCGTTGACGAGCGCTTCAGCATCGCGCTTTCCGACCGGTGCTTGATTCTGGAGCGCTGGAATGGGCGAGCTGACTGCAACGTAGACGCGGTCATCAGCATTCAATTGTGCCAGCAGCGCATTGGCTTTTGCGCGGACGGGAGCCAATAACGGCGTGCCGCCATCGCGTGCGCGCGACAAAGGACCGTTATCAAGCGCAAGCAAAATCGTTTTGCCGCGTGCTGAGGCGGGCTTTGCGGCCGGGATCGTCATAGCGGCAATCAGCGTCGTTGCCGCCAGCACTTGGAGAACCAATGATCGATCAATGATTAAGCGCTTCTTGCGCGGAGGCGTTGCGACGGCTGCGAGGCGCCGCCAAATCAAAAGACTGCCGACATCAACCTGGCGTCGGCGCGCGCGCAACAAGCGAAAGAGCACGATCAACGCCAGCGCGAGCGGGATGAGCCAGAGCAGGGATGGGTGGGCGGCTGTGAAGGACACTGCAAGATTCCGTTTGTCAGGCCGGGCAATTGGACAGGATCGGAATCCTGCCCTACGGGATTTTCTGCGCGATCGGGATGCGGCGGCCGGTGCCGAACGCCTTTGTCGTGACTTTCAGGCCCGGCGCGGCCTGGCGGCGTTTGTACTCGCTGATGTCGATCAGCCGCAGCACACGTTTAACGGTTGAAGCGTCATATCCTTTCGCGATGAGGTCCTCGGCACTTTCGCGTTTTTCGATGACTCGCTTGAGAATGGTGTCGAGCAGATCATACGGAGGCAGCGAGTCCTGGTCCTTCTGATTGGCGCGCAGCTCGGCGGTCGGGGCTTTTTCGATCGACGAAATCGGAATCGGCGGATTGGCGGGTTTGATTGCGTTCAGATGCCGCGAGAGACTGTAGACCATCGTCTTGTACAGATCGCTGATCACCGCGAGGCCTCCGCACATGTCCCCGTAAAGCGTGCAGTACCCGGTGGCGAGCTCGGATTTGTTTCCAGTCGTGAGGAGCAGGTGGCCGAACTTATTGGAGAGCGCCATCATGAGCACGCCGCGGATTCGCGCCTGAATGTTTTCCTCAGCAACGTCCGGCTTGCGCCCGGCAAAGACCGGAGCAAGTTCCGTGTTGAATGCACCGACAATTGCCTCGATTGGGATGACGTGAAAATTAATGCCCAGCCGCGCGGCGGATTCGCGCGCGTCGATCAGGCTTTGCTCCGCGTTGTAGCGGCTGGGCATTGCGACGCCGGTGACGTTCGCTGGACCGAAGGCTTCGGCGGCGATGGCGGCAACAAGCGCTGAGTCGATTCCGCCGGACAAACCGAGCACTGCAGTTTTGAAGCCGCACTTGCGGGCGTAGTCGCGTGTGCCGAGGACGAGTGCGCGGTGAACCTCCTCCAACTCCGTATCGACGGGCTCGATAACAGGTCCTTCGCGCTCACTGAGTTCCATATCCGCATTCATGACATCGATAAGATCGGCGTCGGGGCTGAGCGTTATGCCAGTGCGCTCCAGCTCCTCGCCGATCGTGGTCACATACGGCGCTTTCGCGAACGCATCGACAATAACTACACCTTCTTCGAATCCCGGACCAGTAGCGAGAAGTCTACCTTCCGCGTCAAATGCCAGCGAGCGGCCGTCGAAGATCAAATCGTCATTACCGCCGACTTGATTTGCATACAGCAGCGGACGGCGGTGCTTTTTTGCGAGCGCGCCGAGCATGCGCGTTTTGATTTCATGTTTGCCGATGTGATAGGGCGAGGCGGAGAGGTTGACGATGATCTCGGCGCCGTGGGCGACCAATGTGTCGATCGGATCGGTGCGATAGATGCGGTCGATCCAGAAATCCTTGTCGTTCCAGCAGTCCTCACAAATCGTCAGCCCGATCTTGCGGCCACTGAATTCGACGAGCGTCGGCGCGTCGGCTTCGGTGAAGTAACGGTCCTCATCAAAGACGTCATAAGTGGGCAGCAGGCATTTGTCGCCGATGGCGATCACTTTTCCGCCTGCAAGGAAGATACACGAATTGTGCAGCGGCTTGCCGACGTGGCTGTTGCGCCGCTTCACGCCGCCGACGATGACCGGGAGCACGTTTGCAAGGCTTTCGCGGAGGCGCTCGATGGCGCGGTCGTGGGCGTCGAGAAATGCAGGCTTCTCGAGCAGGTCGCGCGCCGGGTAACCCATCACGCACATTTCGGAGAAAAGGCCGAGCTCGGCGCCGCGCGATTTCGCCTCGCGCGCGGCGGATTCGATGCGCGCGCAGTTGCCGTCGAAATCGCCGATGGTGGGGTTGATCTGGCAGAGCGCGATTTTCATGGACTGATTTTATTCGCGATGTTTGTGAACGCCACTCAGCTCGCCGGATACAGATGATAGACCATGAAGTAGATGATGACGCCGGTGATCGAAACGTACACCCACATGGGAAACGTGATCTTTGCGAAGCGCTTGTGCTTCTCCCAGTTCTGCTTGTGCGCGTGCCAGAATGTGATCGAAGCCAGCACAGCGTTGACGGCGGCGAGCGTCAGGTGCGGGATGAGGATGATGTAGTAGTAGACGAAGCGGATTGCGCCGGTGCCTTTGAATTCGACGTGGCGGACTTTGGCGTGGTAGGTGAGGTAGCTCGTGAGAAACAGCAGCGTAACGATGCCGGCGGCTTTCATCAGGCGTTCGTGGCGCTTCTGGTCGCCGCGCTTGATGGCGCGGTAGCCAGTCACCAGCAGCGTGAAAGCGATCGCGTTAAGCGTGGCATTGAGTGTCGCGAGGTAGGACCAGTCCCAGGTCATGGCGCTTTCGGCTCCCGCGGCTGTTTGGTTTGCGTGCGCAGCTTGCGCACGCTCTTCGCGAGGAGTTTCATGCTTGCGAGGTCCGGACCGTCCTGCGTGAGGCCGGGAAAGCGTCCGCGGATTTTGCCATCTGCATCCACAAGTACAAAAAGCGATGAGTGAATAATCGGCTCCTCGACGTTGTCGGCGTTGGGCTGCGTGGTGAGCTGAAACTGTTCGCGCGTGAGTTTGTAAATCTGGTCTTTGTCTCCGGTGAGAAAAAGCCAGCGCGGGCTGACGGCTTCGCTTTTGAACGCATATTTTGAGAGGACTTCGGGCGTGTCGAATTCGGGGTCCATCGTGAATGAGACGAGCTTCACCTGCGGGACGTCGGCGAGCTCGGTGTTGAGGTCCTTCATCGCGCGCACCATCTGCGGGCAGGTGCCGGCGCAGCGTGTGAAGATGAAGTTCGCGACCCACGCTTCGCCGCGCAGGTCTTTGGCTTCGATGCGCTTGCCCGACTGGTCCACGAGCGAGAAGTCTTTGATCTCGCCCCAGACGAACAAATCCTCGGGCTTCGGCGCGTTGCTGCCGGGTTTGATTACGGTCGGATCCGCGCCGACGCCCTCGCCCAGTTTCGGCTCCGGCGGATGCGTTTTTTTGTAGATCGCTCCGCCAATCAGTCCGACGACGACCACGATCAAAATGCCCCACGCAATTAACTGCGGAGCAGTGGCGCGGGTGTTGGATGCGGGGAGCTGCTCGTCATCGGTCATTGCAGGTCCCCCGTCGTGCGCGTACCCGCAATGGCCACGGACCCCATCAGCGTCGTGACCGCAAAGAGCGCGGTGACGGCAATGGAGATTTTGAAATCGGGAAGATACGCAGGCGCGTTTCGCAGATAGAGCACATGCCGAAGTGCGGCGAGTCCATAGGTGAGCGGGTTGAGCTCCATGACCCAGCGCAGCCAAACCGGGACGCCCGTCGCGGGGAAGAACGCGCCGGAGAGCATCAGCATCGGCAGCAGAAAGACGCTCATGATCGCGTGAAATCCCTGCGTCGATTCCATGCGCCAGGCGATGAGGAAGCCGAGTCCGCAGAGCGCCGCTGAGATCAGCGCCATAACGCCCGCGGCTTCGGCGACCGATTCGGCGGTGAAGGGAATTTTGAGAAACAAACCGGCGACCATGAAGAGCAGGCCCTGGATCATCGCGAGCGCGCTGCCGCCAAGGATTTTTCCGAGCACCATGCTGAAGCGCGACGCGGGCGCGACCAGCACCGATTGCAGAAAACCTTCGCGGCGGTCTTCGATGATCGAGATCGTCGAGAAAATCGCGGTGAAGAGCAGGATCATGACGATGGTGCCGGGGAAGAAATACTCCTGATAGCTGAGCTCGGTGCCGGGCGGGGGTTTGAAGCTGCCATCGAGCGCCGCGCCGAAGAAGACGAAGAAAATAATCGGCTGCAGGAGCGCGCCGACGACCCGGTTGCGCTGTCGGAAGAAGCGGACGAGCTCGCGCTGGGCCAGCGTCAGCGCCGGGCCGAATAGGCCGGGCGTGGCAAGTGATTCAATCTTTGTCTCAGCCACGGCGTTTTCTCTTTTCTTTTCCGTTGGCGAGTGATTCGGGCTCGACCCAGAATTTGTGGCCGGTTTTCTTGATGAACACGTCCTCGAGCGTGGGCTTGGAGATGGTCATCGATTCGATCGCGCCGGGGAAAGCGGCGCCGAGTTTGGCGACGAGCTCGTGGCCGCTGGGCGCCTCCACACGCAGTGTGCCGTCGAGCAGCTCGGTTTTCAATTTGAATTGCTTTTCGATTTGCGCTTTTAGGTCCTCGGGGTTCTTGGATTGGATCGCGATCACGTCGCCGCCGATGGTCGCGCGAAGCTCGTCGGGTTTGCCGAGCGCGACGAGCTTGCCGGCATTGAGGATGGCGATGCGCGAACACTGCGCGGCTTCTTCCATGTAGTGCGTCGTCAGCAGGCTGGTGACGCCTTCCTTATCGGCGAGCTCGCGGAGGTATTGCCAAAGATCGCGGCGGGCGCCGGGGTCGAGGCCGGTGGAAGGCTCATCGAGGAGCAATAGCTTGGGACCATGCAGCAATCCTTTCGCGAGCTCAACGCGGCGGCGCATTCCGCCTGAGAACGCTTCGACGTATTCATCGGCGCGATCGGCAAGTTTGACGCGATCGAGCAGATATCGAATGCGATCGTTGAGCTGCGGGCCGCCGAGACCGTAGAGGCGCCCTTGATGATACAGGTTTTCGCGGGCAGTAAGTTTCTTGTCGAGGCTGGGCGATTGGAAGACGACGCCGATGCGCTTCTGGATTTCGCGCGGCTGATCGGCGAGATCGAAACCGAAGATGCGCGCGCTGCCGGACGAGGCGCGGATTAATGTCGAGAGGATTCGAAACGTGGTGGTTTTGCCGCCGCCGTTGGGGCCGAGCAATCCGAAAATTTCGCCCGGCGGCACGCTGAAGCTCAGGTTGTCCAGCGCCAGCCTCTCGCCGTAGCTGTGCGAGAGTTTTTCAACGACGACGATCGGCGCAAGCATTCGCTGTTATTTCTCGGGCGCCGCCGCTGCTGCGGGCGCGTCATTCTGGTGGTATTGGCCGTTGACGACATCGGGGAAGAGCGCGAAGACGAGAATGACGACCAGCGCGAAGGGTGCGAGCGCCACCACAACCAGCGGGCGCTTTTCGTATTTGAGATGCATGAAGAAGAGCATCACCAGCGAAGCTTTGAAGCCGGCGATGGCGAAGGCGAGAAGCACGTTGCCGGTTTTGCCGAGATCGAAGAACGAAGCGCCGATCGTGATGCCCGTGAACACGACAAGCGTGATGAAGATGGCGAAGTAAGGCACCGGCGGATGTTCGTGGTGATGCTCATCCGAGTGGGCCACTGCATGACTGTCTGACATTGGTTGATGCTCCAGTTTCAATTTGATTCGATCGTTCCGGATGATCGCTCCCTTACTCCGTTAAATCAGGTACAGCAGCGGGAAGAGGAAAATCCAGACGAGATCGACGAAGTGCCAGTAGAGGCCGATCATTTCGGTTTCGCCAGTCACATCCTTCTTGCCCGCGAGCATGGCGATCCAGGCGATGGGGATGACACCGCCGAGGATGTGCAGGCCATGGATGCCGGTCAACGCCCAGTAGAATGCAAAGAAAAGATCGCGGCGCGGGACGAGGGGATCGGGGTGGAAGACGCCATCGACCGTGTAGCCGTTGTTGATCTTGGTGGAGTATTCGTAAAGCTTGAGCCCAAGAAAGAGTGCTCCGCATGCGGCGGTGATCAGCAGCAAGTTGCGCTGCTTTGCCCATTGCTTCTTCTGGGCGGCGAGCACACCGAGCGCCATCGTGAGGCTGCTTGAAATCAGCAGCGCCGTGTTAAACGCGGCGAGGCCGACGTGGTGGTGCAGCATCTGCTGCGACTTCTCGAAGTTCTGCGGCTGGCCAGTGCGGAGCGTGATGTAGGCGCCCAGCAGCGCGGAGAAGAACATCACCTCCGAGCAGAGGAAGAGCCACATGGCCAGCTTGCCGTTGAAGGTCTCCGGAACGGCGGGCTCGTAAACGTCGGCCTCGACCGGGTGTGCATGTGCGTCGCTCATTTCATTCCCTCACAAAACGTCAGATCGAATCGTACATCATTAACGACAACAGCAGCGGCAGGTAAATCACCGATGCCAGGAAAACCTTGCGTGCGGCGGAATCATTGCGCTTGATTGCAAACCACAGACATGACGCCAGGAAGAACAGTCCGAGGCTCAGCGCGCCAGCGAGATATGTGGCGCCGCTCATTTGGAAGAAAAGCGGGAGCATACTCAGTGGGAGAAGTGTCAGCGCGTGCACGACCATTTGCATGCCGGTGGCGATGCCCTCGGGGTCGGACGTTGGCAGCATGCGCAGGCCGGCGCGGGTGTACTGCACGCGGTAGAGCCACGCGATCGCGAGGAAGTGCGGCAGTTGCCAGATGAAGAGGATCGCAAAGAGCACGTAGGCCGGCCAGTCAAGCTGCTCGCGCGCGGCGTAGTAGCCAATTAGTGGAGGCAGCGCCCCAGTCAGCGCGCCGGCGAGCGTGTTCAGTGACGTCACGCGTTTGAGCGGCGTGTAGACGAAAATGTAGAGGCCGAGCGTGAGCGCAGCGACGGCTGCGGATTCGATGTTGACGCGAACGGCCAAATACGCGAGGCCGGCGATGCTGGCCGCGACACCGAGGTAAAGGACTTCATGGAGGCCCATGCGGCGCGCGGGCAGTGGTCGGTTGGCGGTGCGGGACATGCGAGCGTCGGAGCGCCATTCGAGGACCTGGTTGAGCGCGCCGGAGCCGACGGCGACCAGGCCAGTGCCGAGAAGCGTTTCGAGCAGCCGCCAAAGGTCCATGCGCGCGCTGGAGCCGAAGAAAAATCCGACGAGCGTGGTGAGCAGAACGAGCAGCGAGAGGCGCGGCTTGGCGATCTGCGCGTAGTCGTCGATACGAGAGTGCGCAGCGGCTTGAAGGGGGAGGGCCTTGGCGTAGCTCATGCGGAGGCCTCCGCAATCTTGGGCTGCGGAGCGGGATTCGGTTCAACTGCGGCGCAATAGCGTTTGGCGCGTGCGAATAGAACTGCGGCGAAGGTAAGAATCAACGCGCCGACGATGACGTGCGAGGTGGCGATCCACAGGCGCATTGGCGGGGGCGTGCGAGCGTCAAAGTTATCGCGGGAGTAGATGACCTTTAGCACCGCCGCGGCGGGGCCGAGCATGAACTGCACGCCGACGAGCATCATAATGGCGCGCGCGGGGTTGATGATCTGTGATTGCGCGCGGTGATCGTGGAAAACGCGGAGCAGCAGTTTCGCAAGGAAGTGCACAACCATGAATGCACCGAGCACGTGAAGAGTGAGGTGCGCGTGGAAGATCCAGTCGCGGTCTTCCTGCAACGCTCGTCCCTGATCGTCGTGGCGAAGCGTGGCGCCCAGAAGAAGCTGAATAAAGACGGCGATCATCAGTGCGCGGGCGAGCTTCTGCAGCGGCGTACGTTCGTGTTCGGACTGGCGCGGCTCAGCGCTGGTCCATAGTGGCGAGAGCATGGTGGTGAAGCAGGCCATCGACGCGAGGAACGCGTGGCCGAGTGCGACGTGCGGAATGGAGGTATGCCACTTCGTGAAGAAGCGGACAGTCAGGTAGCCAACGACGGCTTGAGCGACGATGAACACCGGCAGGATTTTTGAGAATCGGCGAACACTTTCGCGCTGTTCAATTTTCAATGTGATCGCGGTGAGGATGAAGACGCCAAGTCCCAGCACGCCGACGAACATGCGGTGTGCGAATTCCAGGCGCAGGTTGGGGCGCTGCCACCAATCGGGCATCCAGTGGACGATGAATCCTTCCGGGATCGTCAGGCCGGCTTCGTTGCTCTTGACGACACCGCCCAGCGTGACGACGAGGAATGTCCAGATTGTCAGGAAGACGGCGAAATAGTGGAGTCGCTTGTGGTAGGGGGACGCCTCGGTGGTTTGAGTTGTCGTATTCATTTTGTGGCGTCCTCCTTTCTCTCAATCAACTCAAGTGTTTCAATTTGTCATTTGTCAATTGTCATTTGTGATTTGTCATTTTGGGCGCGCGTTTTAGCAATGACAAATGACAAATGACAATTGACCAATGACAAATGAAGTTGTTTATTCACCCGCCGCCGGCATCGCGCGGAGGTTCTTCGTCTGCGGCAGCCAATCCTCTTCAACTTCGGGCGAGCAGTATTCGTAGGGCGGGCGATAGACGGTCGGAATCTTGCCGGGGAAGTTGCCGTGGCCCGGAGGGGACGGCGCATCCGTCCATTCGATGGTGTTCGCCTCCCACGGATTCTGCGGCGCCTTCGCGCCCCAGAACATTGAGTAGAAGTAATTGCCGAGGAAAAGAATCTGCGTCAGGCCCAGGCAGATTGCGCAGACCGTGATCATGCGGTTCCAGCTCATCAACTGCCACTGAGTGGGCTGATATTCCAGCGTGCTGTAGCGGCGCGGCTGGCCGGCGAGGCCGACGATATGCATCGGGCCGAAGACGCCGTTCATGAAGATGAACGTCAGCGCGCAGTGGATCACGCCGACGGTGTTGTTCATCATGCGGCCGAACATTTTCGGGAACCAGAAAATGATGCCGCCGAAGACGGCCATCAGCGTGCCGCAGAAGACGACGTAATGGAAATGTGCGACGATGAAGTACGTGTCGTGGATGTACATGTCCACCGGCGTGGCGGCCATGAAGATTCCCGACAGGCCGCCGATGATGAACATCGCGACGAACGCGAGCGCAAAGCACATGGGCGCGGTAAATTGGATGCTGCCTCTCCAGAGCGTGCCGAGCCAGTTGAAGACTTTCACGGCGGATGGCAGTGCGATGAACATGGTCGAGACCATGAACGTCATGCCAAGCGCCGGGTTCATGCCCGACTGGAACATGTGATGCGCCCAGACGACGAAACCGAGGCCGGCGATGGAGCTCATCGAGTAGATCATCGGGCGATAACCGAAGATGGGTTTGCGCGCGAAGACGGCGATGATGTCCGAGACCATGCCCATTGCGGGGAGCACCATCAGGTACACGGCCGGATGCGAGTAGAACCAGAACAGATGCTGCCAGAGCAGGACCTGCCCGCCGCCCATCGCGTACATGTCTTTCATGCTGGGATGCAGGTACCCGGGATTGAAGAATGACGTGCCCAGCGAGCGATCAAGAAGCTGCATGATCAGCGTGCTGGTGAGCACGGGTGTTGAGAACAGCGAGAGGATCGCGGTGATGAAGAGCGCCCAGACGGTGAGCGGCATGCGCATCATCGTCATGCCCGGCGCGCGCATTTTGATGATAGTCGTGACGTAATTGAGCGATCCGAAGACTGACGAGAACCCGACGATGATGACGCCGAGGAGCCAAAGATTCTGCCCGTTCCAGAAGAACCAGTTGTTCGCGCCCATCTGGTAGGAGCCGGGCGCCATGACGCTCAGCGGCGGGTAGGAGGTCCAGCCGCTCTGCGAGGGGCCGCCGGTGACGAAGAACGATGCGACGAGACAGGCGATGGACGGAATCATCAGCCAGAATGAAAGCGCATTGAGCCACGGGAACGCCATGTCGCGCGCGCCGATCATAAGAGGGATGCAGAAGTTTCCGAATGCGCCGGCGAGGACTGGGATGACGACGGCGAAGATCATGATCGAAGCGTGCATCGTGAAAAGCTGGTTGTACTTGTCGCCGGTGATCTCGCCGATGATCGGCGGGTTGATGTGCGGGAAAGCCAGTTGCCAGCGCACACCCAGCGCCAGCGCTCCGCCCACCAGCATCATGATGAGGCTGACGAACAGGAACTGCTTGGCGATCATCTTGTGATCGGTGGACCAGACGTAAGTGAAGAAGAAGCTCTGGTGGTGATGGCCGTGTCCGTCATGCCCGTCGTGGGCATGCGGATTGGGCTGTACTTCGGCGGCGTGCGTTGACATTGTCTTACGGTCCTCAGTTTCAGGAGTCAGGGGTCAGGAATCAGGGGTCAGTATCACTTCTTCTCGTCCGGCTTTTTTTCCTCGGGCGGTTTAACGGCGTCGGGTTTCTTTTCGTCGTGTTTGGCGTCATGCTTTGCACCGCCGCCGCCTCCGTGCTCATCCTTGAGCACTTCGGGATGTTGAACTGCGTAGGGGATTTCGAGTGCGGTGCGTGTGTTGCCGTCTTCGTCGCCGTAAATGCGCTTATCGGTCTTCTGATCGACCCGCCAGTACTTGGCGAAAATCTCGGCTTCATCCAAGCCTTCTTCACGGCGATCCTTGAGCCACTTTTCGTACTCTGGGCGTGTGACGACGACGACTTTGCCGGCCATCTGGTAATGCTGCACGCCGCAGAGTTCGGCGCAGATGATCGGATAATTCCACTCGACTTCCTTGCGGATGTTCTTGGGATCGAGCATGGTCATCTTCGGGCGCGAGCGTCCCTGGAGGCCGAACTTCTCCGGGTCGCGCATCTGCTCGGTGGTCTTGTTGGCGTCGAACCAGAGTTTGATGTGCATGCCCGGAACCACGTCCTGCTTCAGGCGCATGTAGGGCAGGAAGAACGAATGGATCACGTCGAGCGAGGTCTGCTCGATGATCACCGGCGTGTCAACCGGGACGTAAAGTTCGCGTTCGGTGGTGAACGAGCCTGTCGTTCCGAATTTGCCTTGTGCATTCGGATAGCGGAAGAACCACGAGAATTGCTTGGCGAACAGTTGGACCTTGACGGCTTGTGGGTTGGCCTCGTGTTCTTTGAATGTGGACGAGTCCTTGATTCTGTTCCATGATTTCGCCTGAACCAGCGCGATAAAAATGAGGATTGCGGCGGGTGTGACTGTCCAGATCATTTCAATCAAATGGTTGCCGTGCGTGTAGTAGCTCTTCTGTCCTTCCTTCCGGCGGTACTTGATGATGAAGACCAGCAGCACGGCTTCGGTGACGATGAAGACGACGGTGGTCAGAACGAGGATGCCGTAGAAGAGCATGTCGATCTCGGCGTCGTAGGAGCAGACGCCCTCGGGAAGCCAGGAGCCCTCCCAGAAGCGCTCGCGGGCGCAGGCGCTGGTGCTGAGTACAAGGCTCAGCAAAACACCCAGCGCCGTGACGGCTTTTCTTATTCTTGAGCTCATTCCCACTCCTTAACGTGCGGCATTGTCTCTTGCAGTCTAGCACTGGCAGCAAACGGCCGCTGCCAGTGCCACACATAGTTATTTGCGTTTGTAGGTCAGCTTCACTTCGGCGGTCTTGCCATCTTCGACGGTCACTTCCACAGCTTCGGGTTCGACGATCGTGCTCGTGACGCGCTTGGGCTGAGCCTTGCTTTCGTGCCACGTTGCCAGCGTGTACTTGCCCGGCGGGACTTTGATCTCGAACGAGCCGTCTTCCTTGCTGACCGCGAAGAGCGTGTGGTCGAAGACGCAGATGAAGGCGGACATCCAGGTGTGAACGTCGCACTGGACTTTGATGCCGAGCTCCGGCGTGTCATACTTCGGTTTCGTCGGTGCGATGCCGACGGAACTCTGCGAGAAATTCTGCTCCGGGTTTTCCTTCGGAGTGATGTGGATGTTGTGCGCCCACGCATCAGCGCTCTCAACGTCCAGCGACTGGCCTGTCTTCAATGCGAGGACGTGGGGAACATAGACGCAGCACTTCTGGTTGATGTTCGCGTTCGGCAGCTTGGCGCCATCGAAACTCCACTTCTCCTGACCCTTGCTGACAAACACGACTGTGTTGGCGAGCTTGCCGTCTTTGATCGCAGTGGACTCCATCGTCATCACTTCGCCCTTCTGGCACTTCACGCACTCGGCATCGCCCATCTTCTGCTTCTTCGCAGGCAGCGGATCGCCGACCCACTCGACGACGCCCTTGATTGTTCCGGTGGCCTTTGCGGCGTCATACGCTTCGCCGGCAAAAGCACTCGCGGCAAATAGCGCCGCAGCTATCAGACACAGGTTGAACTTCATTGTTAAGTTACTCCGTTGGTTGAGTTGGTTGTGGTCACTTCGGTGAGAAGGTGAATTTCACATCTCCGGGTTTGCCGTCGGCGACGCCCTTCACGACCTGGGGTTTCGGGGTTTTCACTTTGTTGCCTGCTTCGTGCCACACGGAAACTTCGTACTGCTCTCCGGGCGGCAGTTTGATTTCAAACGATCCGTCCTCCTTAGTTACGGCAAAGAAGGGGTGCTCAAAGACGCAGATCCACGCGCTCATCCACGAGTGCACGTCGCAGCGCACCGGAATCCCCATTTCGGCCGACGCGAACGACGGCTTTGTAGGGAGAATGCCTTTGGTGGGCTGCGAGACATTGAACTCGTTGTTGGTCTTGGGCGAGCCGTGGATGTTGTGAGCGATGGGGTCTGAACTTTCGATCTCCAGTTTCTGATCGGTGATCATCGCCATCACATGTGGAATGTATTTGCAGCCCTGCTGGTTGATGCGCGCGGGCGGCAATTGAACGCTGGAGAAGTTCCACTTCTCCTGGCCCTTCGAGACGAAGACGACGGCGTTGGCCAGCTTGCCGTCGTTGATGACGTAATCCTCCTTAAGCATCGCGCCGGCGTGATGTGCGGTGCAGTCCTCGGACATCTTGATCGGACCGATCTTTGGCGGAGCGCCCTCGAAGAGCACCACGCCTTTGATCGATGTCGTGGCCAAACCGGCGTTGTATGGCACGCCGGGTGCCGCGCCGTCTGGGGTTTTTGCGGCAACCTTCTTGGTCTCCCCGGGGGCCTCTTTGGGAGGTTCCTTGGGGTGCAGTTCGTTCTCAAGGTCTTCCTGTGACGAAACCTTGATGGGCGAACCGATTCCGCAGCCGCCGGTTGACAGGCAGACGGCTGAGAGCGCTAAAAACAAGAGCGCGACGATCGGCAGTTTCCGCGTCCACATCCGTGTATGCTCCTCGCAGATTGCTTCGAAAAAACGGAGCCTGCGCGTCCAAATATGGGTTGGATTTGGCAGGTAATTTTTTCGCTCGAGATGACCGGTTCTTTATACTGACAGCGCCCACGCTGTCAAACGATTCCACGGGTTGCTTTGCGCGCGGGCGCCTGGATTTTTTATCACAAAGGCACAAAGGCGCGATGGCACAAAGAAAAGAATAGGGGAGTGAGTGAGGAAGCCTCCTTTCACGCAGATGTTGCGGTTCGAAACACAAGCATTTGACGATCCATCCCGAACGCAATTCGATGACCAAACGAAGCGTGCGGAATGCCTTTTGCGCTTGGGCCGTGAAAGTGGATGGGTGCGTTTCGGAACGAAGCAAGGCGTTTAATCAGAGCCGCGACCGTGAGGGAGCGATCACCCGGGTTTTGGTATCGCTGGTTCTCGCTCCCTGACGGTCGCGGCTCTGATGGCGTGGCACAGAATCAAAGAAAATTTCACATGCGATTGACCGTTTGCAGCCGATGGTTAAATTACAAAGCCCGTCCACAGATTAATTCGCAAATGATCGTAGCCATCTTGAAGTGAGATCACGATTCAGGCTGACGAAGGGAAGTTCATTTCATGGCAGAACCGGACAACACGAAATTATCGGTTGAAGAGCAGGTGGCGCGCATCAAAGCCGCGAAGGAAGCGGCGAAGAAGGCGATGGCCGAGAAGGCTGCCGGAGGCACTGGCGTTGTTCCGCCCGCTCCGCCAGTTCCTGCTGCTCCGCCCGTGCCCGCCACTCCACCGCCCAAGCCCGTTGCTGAAGCCAACAACGCTCCAGTCACCCCAAAGAAGGAAGCGCCGGCGGCAGGCACCATGCCCGGGACTTTGGTCGAGAAGAATTTGCCCAGCGCGCAGACCGATCCGCATCCCAAGCCGCCCGCAGCCGCGCCGACTCCAGCACCAGTCGCCGAAGCCGCAAGAGTTTCAGGCGCGGCGGTTGCCGCGGGTGAAGCGGCGGCCACCGCAGTCGCAACGGCAGCAACTCCGGCTCCCGCGCCAGCCGCATCGACGGAAGCACCAGCACCGGGATCGGTTGCAGAGCAAGTTGCACGAATCAAGGCTGCGAAAGCAGCGGCAGCGGCGGGCGGTAAAGGCGGCACAGGTGTTGTCGCTCCGGCTGCTGCTAATAAAGGAGGCACGGCGACAGTGCCCGCAGCAGCACCTGCGGCACCGGCTACATCGGCTGCCGCGCCAGCGCCCGGATCAGTTGAAGAGAAAGTTGCGCAGATCAAAGCCGCGAAGGCTGCCGCTGCCGCCAAAGCCGCCGGTGGCGCTCAAGTGGCGAAAGCAGAAGCGGCTGCCACAGGCGCAGCAATCGGCGCGGCGGACAAGACTGTCGCACCATCCGCGAAAGTGCCCGCTGCTGCCGCGCTGGCTGCGGATTTATCGAAGGGACCGTTGCCGGTCGAACCCGAAACGCCCGAAGCCATTCAGCGCGCTGCGGCGACTCACGCGAAAGCACTCGGCGCGACGGGCATCGACGCGAAGGGCACGCCCGTGAACAAGCCAGCGCTCGCGCATCTTCAAGCAGCGAAGCCCGGCGCGGCAAAAGCTGCTGTTCCAGCGAAGAAGAAAGAAGTGGAGGTCCTGCCTCCGCCGCCTCAGCTTGCTCCTCGGCGCGCGTTCCTTGGATTCTTGACGCTGGGCACTTTCACCTGGGCCGCGTTCTTCGTTTGGCTCGGTGGCATCACGCATCTGTTCACGCGCTTCATGTTCCCGAACATTCTTTACGAGCCTGACCCCAAGTTCAACGCGGGACGCAAAAACGACTATCCGGAAACCGACAAGGTTTACGAGCGCTTCAAACAAGATCAGGCGGTCTGGATCGTGCGCTTGCTGGAAGAGGGCGAGGACCGATTGGTGGCGCTCTCGACTGTCTGCACGCATCTGGGCTGCACGCCGAACTGGCTGGAGACCGAGAAAAAATACAAGTGCCCCTGCCACGGCTCAGGCTATTACCTTAACGGCGTGAACTTTGAAGGCCCGACACCGCGCCCGCTCGAACGCTTCCGCATTTTCATCGACGGCTCCGGCAACATCGTCGTGGACAAGGCCCGCAAGTTCCGCAAAGACTTGGATCAGTGGAATGAAAACCAGTCGTACATTGTGATGGGATAATCGGCAGGGGTCAGGAGTCAGGGATCAGGAGTCAGGGTGCTCTGTAGAAATGTCGAAATCGAACGCCGATGAACGCGGATGAACGCAGATTGAGATGACCCATTATCTGCGTTCATCAGCGTTCATCTGCTTCGAACAATTGCTTCGCAAATTAAAGTCGGAAATCAGAGAGAGTCTAAATGGCGAGAAAATCGGCTGGATTGCCTGAACCCACGATGCACGTCTGGTTCGCGGTCGGAAGCGCGCTGATGCTGGGCGCGACGATCTACGCGTTCTACCAGGACCATTATGGCCGCGGGTTTCCCGAGTATCAGGAGTACTACCGCGAGGAAGAGCTCGCGAGTCTCGATGCGCAGCGCAAAGCGGCGATCAAGGAGAGCGCTGCCGATCCGAACTTCGTGAAGAAATACGAAGAGCTCAAAGTCAAAGTGACCAAAGCCGAGGAGGAAGGCAAGGCACTCAAAGCCGAGCTGGAGCCGTTGCGAAAGGAAGCTGACGCCGAACAGATTCTCATTGCCAAATTAGACCGGACGTTAAACGCAGAGAAGGCCAATTACGACGAGTTGAAATCAAAGATCGATGCGGGCACTGCCAGCGCGTCGGAGATTCCGAACCGCGACAAGAAGATCGCCGACTTGTTCGCGGAGAAATACAAGCACGAACAGGCCAAGGCTGAGATTCTTAAAAAGATCGCCGACAAAAATGCCGGAGTGGCAGCCACCACGAAGCAATGGACGACGCTCATGTCGGAGCTCAACGACCTTGACATGAAGAAGGTCAAAGCGGTGGGCATCCCGATTGTTAACATTTTCAAGGACATGCCCGGACTCGATTTCATTCAGCCGCGCTTGAAGCCCGAGCAGAAGATCATCAAAGCGCCGATGAATGTGCTCTTCGCCGAAGCGCCTCGCTACGACCGCTGCGTGACGTGCCACCTTGGGATCGACAACCCAGACCCGAAATTCGCGAGCTTCTCTGGGTACAAGAAAGTCATCCAGTCGCATCCCCGCCTCGATCTGTTCGTCGGCGCGAACTCGCCACATCCCTATGAGAAATTCGGTTGCACGCTCTGCCACGGCGGACAACCGGCGGCGGTGGATTTCTCCCGCGCGGCACACAGTCCGCAGAACGAGCAGCAGGAAAAATACTGGGAGTCGCAATACCACTGGGAGCGTCAGGAATTCTGGGACGCGAAGATGCTCCCGCTCCAGCATGTTGAAGCGAGCTGCGCGAAGTGCCACAAGGGCACCGACGAAATCAAAGGCGCGAACAAGCTGAACGAAGGCCGGCACCTTTTCCGCGACAAGGGCTGCGTGAATTGTCACATGGGCAGCAGCGGCGGCGAGGACATGAAGTGGGTGGGCCGCGTCGGGCCCGATCTGCGCCGCGTCGGTGAGAAGACCAACATTAATTGGGCGAAGAACTGGATCGAGAACCCGTGGGACTTCCGTCCGAGCACCAAGATGCCGCGCTTCTTCGGATTGGAGAACCGCAAGGCCGAAACCGTCGATGTCGGCGGAGCGCATCATGTTCGCGACAACGTTGAAGCGTCGGCGATTGCCGAGTACCTCTTTATGGCCAGCCAGCTTCGTGACAGCGCGCCCACGCCGCCGCCGCAGGGTGACGTGGAGAGCGGAAAGAAAATCTTCGCGCTCGTCGGTTGCGTGGCGTGTCACACGACGCACGAGGCCAAGGAAGAGCACAAGTTCGAATTCAATCAGCACGGTCCGGACTTGAGTCGCGTTGGCGAGAAAGTGTCGCCCGGCTGGCTCTTCCAGTGGCTGAAGAATCCGCGCCACTATTGGGCTGAGACGAAGATGCCCAACCTGCGCCTCAACGACAAAGAGGCCGCGGACCTGACCAGCTACCTGATGAAAACGATGGTTGTGAAGACCGAGGCGGCGCCCGCGAAGGATTTCCCCGCCGAGGCGTACGAGTTCATCATTAATCAAAAATTGGAGCCCACCACGCCGCCGTCGAAAATCCGCGAGCGGCTGGACGACCCGATCAAGATGGTGGAGACGCAATTGCGGGTGAAGGTCAAGGCTGTGAAGGGAGCCGATGGAACGCTGAAAGACACCGGCGAGGGCGAGTGGAACGAGGAGCAGATTGGCCGGATAAAAGAAATCATCGGCAAGCAGCCCGACCCCAAGAAATCAGCGAAGGCATTCTTTGCGGGCGAGGCGCTGATTCAGCATCACGGCTGCTACGGATGTCACAACATTCAAGGCTGGACGTACGCGCCGCTGACCTGCCCCAACCTGAACGGCGAGGGCGATAAGGACCTCGACAAGCTCGACTTCGGCAAGGCGCATCACGACCACTCGATTGCGCACACGAAGTGGGATTGGTTCTACACGAAGATCGCGCGCCCTCGCGTCTTTGACCGTGACAAAGAATCGATCATCAAGCCGTTCGACCGCCTTCGAATGCCGTGGTTCGGCTATCCGGAGAAGGACGCCGCGCACGCTGAACACAAGGAAGGCGACGCGAAGGAAAAGGCCGACGAGAAGAAGGAGGGCGCGAAGGGTCCCGCCGGTCCGCATGGCGCGGGCGCGCACACGAAGAAATACACGGCCAAGGCCAACGAAGACCCGAGCACCGCGTACGGCTTGAAGCACCACGAAATCGAACGCCTGGTGACGCTGCTGATGAGCTTGAGCAACGAGCCGGTGCCGGCTGATTTCATCGCGAGGGCAACACCGCAGCAGCTGGCCGTGGACCGCGGACATCGTGTCGTGCGCGAACTGAACTGCACGGGCTGCCATCTGGTCAGCGCAGGCGGAGCCGGGATGAAGGACGGCTCAACGACACTGCCGCTCGAAGCATTCGCGGCAGTGTTCACCGCGAAGGCCAAGCGCTTCCTCGGCGGCTCGGACGCGGGCATCTACTCGGACGAAGACCTGCTCTCGCTCGACTACAACTCGCCGGAGGTGGATTTCAAAGGAATGATCCACGTCAAGCGCGGCACTTACCTGACGACCGAAGGCATCGTGACGGTCCTGATGCACGAATTGAAGAACCGCGCCAACCCGCAGGCCGACTTGGAGCCGCTCAACTTCCGCTTCGAGAAGGAAAGCAAAGGCGAAGGCTGGTTCACATATGGCAGCGTCGTCACGCCGGAGAAATGGAAGTCGATGACCAAGCACTTCTTCGAAAACGAAGAAGATCAGTCCGGCATGTACCGCTCGCTGGCCAGCCAGTTCATTGAACTGGCGGCGTACGAGCGCATGGCCGGAACGAACGCGCTGAAGATCAGCAGCTACGAGAAGGAGCTCCGAAAGACTCAGAAGAAGTTCTATGAACCAATCGTGTTGAAAGTGCGCATGACGCGCGGCGAAGGCCGCATCATGGACCACATCCTTGAGAAGGAAAAGGAATTCGAGAACCCGCTGGCGACATCGATCCAAGCCAGCCCGCCGCGCCTGACGTACGAAGGCGGGAAGGTTCAGCCGGATTGGCTCTACGGCTTCCTGCATCATGTCCAGCCCTTGCGCGTGGGATTGAATGTGCGCATGCCCAGCTTCTGGATGGACGGCGGGACGGACTTCAAGACTGTTTACCCGGCGGGGCGGCTCTCGGCGGTCGATGCGAACAAGCGTCCGAAAGGTGAAGCGCTGCCCGGCCCGGATTCGCTGAGGCCCAACGAGATTCCCGACGACGCTCAGCAGATCGTGGACTTCTTCGTCGCGGACGGACATGAGAAACACTACGGAAACCAGCCAATCCTGATGACGGCTGAGGGACAGGCACTGTACGCGCAAGGGAAGGCGTTCGTGCTTGGTCCGCCCGACACTGCCGCGAAGGATGGCACACCGGAGAAGGCGCGCGGTGTCTGCGTGACCTGCCATTCGGTGGGGAACTTCATCCAGAAAGACCCGAAGTACGCGCCAAATCTAGCCAACGTGAAACGCCGCCTGCGTGAGGATTGGGTGCGCCGCTTCATCCAGGCGCCCGGAACGATCTCCCCGGGCACAAGCATGCCCAACAACTTCGTGCTGACGTGGGACGGCTACAACCACAACTTCGCCGACCCCTTCCGCGGCATCGTCCCCGACGCCAAGACCGACCCGAAGGAGTGGCTGAAGACGATGAACGCAGTGCGGTATTTCCTGATGCACTCCGGCGACGCGGAGCTTGGCGTTGGCGCGACGGCCCCGGCACCCACGCCGCCGGCGCCGAAATGAATGCGGACAAACTTGCTTGACTTTAAGGCTCAAGCGGACAATACTCTCTCAACGGTCAGGGCGGCCAACCCCCTGACCGTTTTCTTTTGGTCAAAAATCTCAGACGGGAACGACAACCAATATGCCGGCAACAGTGATCGTGGGTGTGCAGTGGGGGGACGAGGGGAAAGCCAAGGTGCTGGACGCTTTGGCGGCGGAGACGGACATCGTCGTGCGATACCAGGGCGGGTCAAATGCGGGGCACACGGTGGTTGTCGGCGAGGAGCGCTATGCGTTCCACCTCGTGCCGTCGGGAATTCTGCATGATCAGAAAGTTTGCGTCATTGCCAACGGCTGTGTGGTTGAGCCGGAAGCGCTGATGAAAGAGATCGATGCGCTGGCGGCGCGCGGGGTGTCGATCACCGGCCAGAACTTGCTGCTCTCCGAGCGCGCGCATCTGGTCATGCCGTATCACAAGCTGGTCGATCAGCTATCAGAGAAGCTCAAAGAATCGAGCGGACAGACGAAGATCGGGACGACCGGGCGCGGGATCGGGCCGTGTTATGTGGACAAGGTCGCGCGGACAGGCCTGCGCGTGATTGATCTGCTGCGCCCGGAATATTTCCGCGAACGCGTGCGCAACCGGCTGAACGAACTCAATCCGCTTTTGACGAGCGTCTACAAAGTCGATCCCGTCGATCCGCTGAAGGCTGCGGACGAAGTGCTGGCGTACGCACCCCGCTTGAAGCCGTTCATCGCCGACACTGCCTCCTTTATTAACGATTCGCTGGCGGCGGGGAAGCGGCTGCTACTGGAAGGCGCGCAAGGCTCGCTGCTGGATGTGGATCATGGCACCTATCCCTTTGTAACCAGTTCGAACGCGACGGCGGGTGGCGCAAGCACGGGTAGCGGCATTTCGCCGCGCAAAATCACACTGGCGATTGGCGTGGTGAAAGCGTACACGACTCGTGTGGGGTCCGGTCCATTCCCGACTGAGCTGACCGATGCGACCGGCGAAGGTTTGCAGACGCGCGGCGCGGAGTTCGGCACGACGACCGGACGGAGACGGCGCTGCGGTTGGTTTGATGCGGTGGGCGTGCGCTACGCGGTGGAAGTGTCCGGGATCGACGCGCTGGCGCTGACGAAACTCGATGTGCTGACGGGCGAGAAGGAATTGAAGATTTGCACGGCGTACTCGGTTGACGGCAAAAAGGTCACACGCTTCCCGGCTGACCCGGAGCAGGTCGCGAAAGCGCAGCCCATTTACGAATCGCATCCTGGCTGGGGCGAGCCGATCGATGACGTGCGGTCGTTCGAGAAGCTGCCGGCGGCGGCGCAGAGTTACGTGAAGCGGCTCGAAGAGTTGAGCGGCGCACGGATTCGGTACGTCGGCGTGGGCCGGGGCCGGGACGCGATGATTGAACGAAAATAACGAAGGCAGCGGCGGGCGGCGCAAGTCTACACCGCGAAGCGGCAATATTGAAAGCTTGCGTTCGACGCGAAAATTGACGATGATAGGTGCAAACAAACACACGAAACCCATATAGCCATGTCCAAAGAAAAACGCGCTGTCACGCTGGTGGTCGAAGAACCCGGGCACTGCTCGCTGGTGAAGCCGGGGGACAGCTTTGCGCTCGTCGGGAAGGACCTCACCAGCCCACGCGGCGGGCATATGTGCGCGCGGGCGGTGTGCTCGATTTTTCCGCAGGTCGAAGAATTCTTGAAGACGCTTGAGCAGAATGCCGCGCTGCCGAACGAGCAGTTTATATGTGGCGGCTGCGGTGCGACTTTCCGAATCAAGCCGCCTGAAGCGAAAGACCAGAGCGGCATGTTCACGATGCCGTCGATGCGGCGGAAAGCGGACCGCGCGTTTCTGGGCGGCGGCGGCGACACGCTGGGGCCGGGGCAGCTTGAGAAAAGCGCGTCGGGGCGGGCCGCGCCGTTTATGCAGCGCCTGCCGCTTGATCTCAGAGACGAACTCCAGTTCATCGGCAAGCCGGTGAAATTCAACGATGGCGAGTCGGTCATCCATCAGGGCGTGGAAATCAAACTGTTCCACATCCTCACGCACGGGATGGCGAGTGTGGTGACGCGGCGCAACAACGATGAATCGCTGATCGGATCGGTAAACGAGGGTGAGTTCTTCGGCGAATACGCAATGGTCGCTGGTATCCCGAGCGACTACGAAGTGCGGGCGGTGGGAAACTGCACGGTGCTGACGATTCCGCGCAAGGAATTCCTCCAGCTTGTGGCCAAGCGCACGAGCCTTTTGCGCATCATGAGCCGGATGATCGCCGAGAAAGTCAAAGCGGCATCGGCCACCGTTGAGAACGAACTGAACAGAGGCATTCTGGGCAAGCTGTCGATGATTCCGCTTGTGGATTTGGTGCAGACGCTCAACCAAAGCCGGCGCAGCGGGTCGCTGGTGATTCACAACCAGAGCGCGCAGGCGTTTGTGGTGTTCCTGAACGGCGCGGTGATCTCGTGCGTCTGCGGGACGCGCAAGGGTGAGGACGCGTTCTACCATATCCTCGAATGGAAGACGGGCGAGTTTTGCTTCGAGCCGTGCGAGCCATTTGAGCAGATGGCGGAGCGCGAAGGGGCGATCGAATCGGACACGATGAAATTGATGATGGAGGGCGCACGGCGCATGGATGAAACGCCGCACCCTGACGCGCCCCAGCCGCCAGTCACGGGTGCGCTATGAGCGCCTGCAAGATCGTTCCCGCCAGCCGCGAGAACGTCGCGGCGATTCATGGAATGGTTGCGGAGCTGGCCGAATACGAAAAACTCACACATGTGATGGTCAGCACGGTGGCCGATTTCGAACGCGAGCTGTTCGGACCGGACGCGCGTGTCGAAGGGCTGATTGTCGAGTGTGACGGCAAACCAGTGGCGTTCGCGCTTTTCTTCCACAATTTTTCAAGCTTCGTTGGGCGCAAGGGGCTTTATCTGGAAGACGTGTTCGTCAAGCCTGCGTATCGCGGCAAGGGGATCGGCAAGGACATCCTCAAGCATCTCGCGAGGCTAGCAGTGGAGCGCAACTGCGGGCGCTTCGAGTGGTCGGTGCTGGACTGGAACCAGAGCGCGATCGATTTCTACGAGAAGCTCGGCGCAACGGTGATGCCGGACTGGCGAATCGTGCGCGCGACGGGCGATGCGCTGAAGAAGCTGGCTTCCTTTTGATGAAGTGATGAGGTGATCAGGTGATGAGGTGATTCTCGGCAGCGCGGCTCACCTCATCACCTCATCGCATCATCACCTCATCAAGAACGGATTGCGGCACGAAGAGCTCCCAGCGCAAAAATTATTTTAAAAAACACAAGATTCCCTATGACTGCGGACTGGCGCGCGGGTGTATCTGTGGTAGTTAATCACGGGCGGATAAATGTAATGCGTTATTCAGGTTCGGAGGTCTGACAACTTTTGCTCTCGCCCCAGGAATGCACCGACAAACACACGCGCGCTTTCTACTTGCGGTATCAGGACGAATGCGCGGTCCGGCAATTCAATCTTCGGCAGAAATTGTTCTATTTCCTGCTGTGCCCGACGGCGCTGGCGCTGGCGTTTGTTCTGGACTACAAGGTCGCCTTTGCGGTGGCCACGTTCGCGCTCTGCGCCTTCTATGGCGGCGTGGTGGCGCTGCGTCTGATCAGCGTGCTGTTTGCGCTGCTTCGCCCGGGGAATTCCGAGCACCGCGTCTCGCGCGCTGAGATTCAGTCGCTGCGGGACGAGGACCTGCCGATCTACACGGTGCTGGTGCCGATGTACAAAGAGCCGGAGATCGCGCAGAAGATCGCGCGGACCGTGACGAAGCTCGACTATCCCATCGACAAGCTCGACGTGAAATTGTTGCTCGAAGAGGACGACGCGGCGACGCGCGCGAAGATCGATGAAGTGATCGGTTCGCTGCCGCCGTGCGTGGAAGTTGTGATTGCGCCGGTGGTGCCGAAGGGGCAGCCGCGGACGAAACCGCGCGCATGCAACTGGGGGCTGGAGCGAGCGAAGGGAAAGTTCCTGGTGATCTTCGACGCAGAAGATCAGCCCGAGGCCGATCAGCTTAAAAAAGCCGTGGTCGTTTTTAACAAGCTCGCTGCGCAGGGCAAGCATCACGTGGTTTGCCTGCAGGCGAAGCTGAACTATTTCAACGCGGACCAGAACTGGTTGACGGCATTTTTCACGCTCGAATACACGACGTGGTTCGACCTGTTTTTGCCGGGGCTGCACAAAGTCCGCTCGCCGATTCCGCTTGGCGGGACTTCGAACCATTTCAAAACGGATGAGTTGCAGCGCATCGGCGGTTGGGATTCGTTCAACGTGACCGAGGACTGCGACCTCGGCATCCGACTGGCGCGGCTGAAGAAATCGACCGAGATTCTCGATTCGACGACGTGGGAAGAAGCAAACAGCCGGCTGGGAAACTGGATGCGGCAGCGCAGCCGGTGGATCAAAGGCTATTACCAATCGCATCTCGTTCACACGCGCGATTCCTGGCTGCCGTCGCTGCTATTGGCGGGATTCTTCGCGGGGCTGATCTGGTTTGCGCATTACAAAGTGCCGGCGAATGTGATTCGCGATCACCCGGTTGCACATAAAGTGATTGAAGGCATGTGCGCGGCGGGCGCGTTGATTTCGGGGCTTGTGGCGCTGGTGTCGCTGATTCAGCGTCTGCGCCAGCGGATGAATCCGAACAGCGGCGGGAGCCTGAATCCGTATAAAGCACTGACGTTCCGCTTTACGATCGGCGGGCTGTCGGCAATGCTCTTGCTCAATTTGTTTTTCTGGATGATGACGGCGCTGTACCTGCTGCGCCGTCCGTTGGCGGCGATACTTCCCCAAAAGCTGGCAAACATGCCGCTTTTCGGTTCGACGACGTATGAGCTGCTCACGTCGTGGGAGCTGTGGCACCAAAACGTGATCGATGACAAATACAGCGGCGTGACGATTTATTCGGCACTGTGGGCGTTTGCCACTGGGCAGATTCCGTGGGTGACGTTCACGGATCAGCTTGGCGCGGTGGACCGCTGGTCGATGATCTCGCAGGTTTTCTGGCCGATCGCGATGATGTTGTTCCTCGGGAATTTCATCATCGTGCTGCTGGGATTGGTGTCGTGTGCGAAACGAAATCTGTGGCGCTTCTTCCCGTACGCGCTGCTGATGCCTGTGTACTGGTTTTTCATTTCGATAGCCGCAATCAAGGGGTTCAAGCAGTTATTCACGAACCCGTGGTATTGGGAGAAGACGACGCACGGGTTGACGCACGCATCGGCGAGCGAGGAACAATTGAAACTGCCGCCGGGGCCACTGGGTGGGAGTGTGCATCGGACGAGCGAGAACATTACCAGCAGCGGTGGCGGGCCGGAGAATCCGACTTCGACGCAAGAAGCCAGCGGCCTGGATGCGGGGTGATCGGTTCTTGGTTCGTAGTTCGTAGTTCTTAGTTTCCCGGCACTGTGGGTTCATTGACGGTGAGTTTGTTTTGCTGAGCGAGGGGTGTGGATTGTTCAGGTTGGGATTCAAAATCTTTGGCTGCCTGGTGGTGCTTTGCGCGGCGGCGGCGTGTGGGGAGGGACAGGACGCTCCGGCCATACCAGAGAAGCTCAAAGCATGGAAGTCGGCGGCTTACACGCGGCGGTATTTCATCAAGGTTGACGCTCCGGGCGAGGCGGGGAATGTCGGGCTGCACGGCGAAGGGGCGCAGGCGACGGTGCTATTACCGTTGAAGGTGCACACCGAGAACGGGCTGCGGCGTCCGGAACATATTGCTTTGTTCAGTGAAGACGGGACGCTGCAGCGGGCATTCTTAAGGATCGTGCGCGGCGGGTCGGAGTGTGAGGTGACCTTCGCGACTTTCCCGGGGCAGCGGCGGTTCTGCTTGTATACGACCGCGATGGGGTTGCAGCCGCCGGACCAGATCAGCCCTGTCACACCGCGGCCCGCTGCGGCGGACGGTAAGCGAGCGGGCGATTTGCAGGTGCGAATCCGCGGGGCGTCTGCTCCGCCGGATTTCGTGTACGCGCCGGACAAGCCGCTGACGCTGGCGCGGTTTATCGCGATGGAGCAGGCGGCAGCCGCCGCGCCGCTTCAGCCCGGGAAAATCCAAGCCAGCGGTGAGCCGCGTCCGGACGTGCAAACGAACATCGACGACCCGGAGTGCCCGTTCTTCGGAATTCAGTACAGCATCTTCGATAAGATCAACCTGGTCGTGAACCCGCCGAACTACTGCGCGCTGTACGAGGGATTTCTGCGCGCGCCGGTGGCGGGGGAGTACAAATTCGCGGTGGACACGCCGGGCGTGGCGCACCTGGTCATCAATGGCGTGCCGGTGATCGCGGCGGATGCGCCCGACGAACAGCGCAAGCCGTTCGCGCAGCAAAAATCAGTGAAGCTTGAAGAGGGCGTGCACCGCGTCGTGCTGCATTTTGCGGAAGCGCATCCGGAGCAGGGAAAGACAAACGCGGACACTCGGCGCTTCGGCGTGCGCCTGCACTGGCAGCCGCCGTTCGCGAACGGATTAATGTGCATTCCGCCGCGCGCGTTCATTGAGGATTTGCCGGCGGTGATCGAAGCCGCTGAAAAAGCGCCGGGCGGCGCGACTCCGTTCGTGCATGTCGAAGTGCTTGGACACGTGCGCGCGGGTGCGCATGAGGGGGACACGGCGGCGCGGGAGTTTGTGCTCGCGGCGATGCGAGCGACGCAGATTACAGCGGGGCAGCGCATCACTGTGAAGGGTCCGGGATTCGAAGCAGCGGGTGAGGCGGGGCAGAAGAAATTTGTGGCGTGGGTGCCGGCGGGGCCGCAATTGGAGATCGCTGTGTCGGGCGCGGAGGCGCGCGCGTTCTCGTGGCCGACGCTGAAGACCGGCGTGAAGGAATACATTGAGCGCGAGGTGATGGATTTGGAAGCCGAGCTGCTGATCAAATCGGCGCCGGTGTTTTTGTATCCAAACGAAAGCGGGCATATTCACGCCGAGGCGGTGCTGGCGCCCAAGCCGGTGATCATTCACAAGACGCGCTTCGATACCAAGTTTGTGCTCGAACCGCAGCGGAACACTGAGAATATTCCGGGCTGGGAGATGCTGCCGCCCCTGCCGCGGCCCATGGGCGAGTTTGTGCTTATCGCCGAGATTGGAAGCGGCTCGCCGATGAAATTCGATGTGACGCCGGACGTGAGTGGACGCAAGAAGCAATTGGTTTCATTCGACGGCGCGAAGCTTGAAAAAGAAGCGCTGGATAAGACGGTACCGATGCGTTTTCGAATGATGGTTGACGGGATCGAATGCCAGGAAGAGCGCTTCAGACTGCTGGACGCGCGCGCGAAAAGTTATCCGGGGAAGCTGGCCGTTGAAAATGGAGAGCTGGCGTTCCGCGCGGTGAATCCGCTCGCTGCGGCGGACAAACCGAGCGAGAGTCCCGCCGAACGGATGGTGATGCTGGTGCCGCACGTGGACGAGGCATCGCTGCGGATCATGGCGCCGCTGAACGTGCTGAATTCGTCCAAGAAAGGGAGCGAGGCGCTGTTCATCGGCGATCCGCTGGTTGAAGGCGTTGAGGCGAAGCCCGACGAAGCGGTGGGGCTTGTGGCGCTGCTGAAGAAAGAGAAACCTGAACTCGCGTGGAAGTCGATCTCAATCGCGGGTCCGCATCGCGTGCGCCCGGTTTTGCGGATGATCGCGGAACTTGAAGCGCTCACGGCGGGCGGTAACAGCCTGCCGCGCGTGGCGGTGGTGAATCTCGGCGGCGGAGACGTGGCGCGGCAGACGCAGCTTCACACGTTCGAGCGCGCGCTGGACACGCTGCTGACGCGGCTGCGCGCGGGCGGTGTGTCGAAGATTCTGCTTGTCGGGCCGATCCCCGAGCCGTGGCGTGAGCAGCAGTGCGAGCCGTACCAGGAACGTGTCGAGTCGCTCATCACGCAGCACGGCATCGAAGGCGTGGACATTTTTCATCAGTGGACGCGCGAGAGCAACTGGCCGCGGCGCTTCTCGGACGGCGACGGCGCGGCGAATGCGGTGCCCAACAACGAGGCGCTGCAAGAGATCGCGAAGATGATCGCGGACCGCGTCAAATGAGTCATCAGAGCCGCGACCGTCAGGGAGCGATCACCTGTGATCGCGAGGATCTCGGACCGCGTCAAATTACCGCGGCGGCTCCATCAATCGAAGCGCATATCGCGGAAGTACTCGCGTGCAAGAAATGCCCCGGCATGATCGGGCCGGTGGTGACGCATCATCCGCTCATCACAAAAGTCTATCTGGTCGGCCAGGCGCCCGGGCCGCGCGAGGGGCAGTTCGGGCGGCCGTTCGCGTGGACGGCGGGGAAGACGCTCTTCCGCTGGTTCGAGACGCTGGGCGTGGACGAGAAGACGTTTCGCGAACGTGTGTTCATGGGCGCTGTGTGCCGCTGCTTTCCGGGGAAAGCGAAGGGCGGGGGCGACCGCGTGCCGAGCGCCGATGAGATCGACGCGTGCGCGGGGTGGATGGAGCGCGAGATTCAGATGATGCGGCCGGAGCTGATCATTCCGGTGGGGCGGCTGGCGATTGAGCGGTTTTTGCCGGCGGCACCGCTGGCGGAGACGATTGGGAAAGTGCATCGGGTCACGGCGTTTGGACACACGGCGGACGCGATACCGCTGCCGCACCCGTCGGGAGCTTCGACGTGGTTTAAGATGGAGCCGGGGAAGACGCTGACGGCGAAGGCGATTGAGGTGATTGGTAAGCATTCCGCGTGGAAACGGGCGTTCGGTGGTCGGTGAGTATTGAGTTTTTTATCACAAAGACACGAAGAGACGAAGGCACGAAGGAAGAAGATGGAATTGAATAGGTGAATTTCTAATGCGAGCGAGTGTGGGATTCGCGCGCGGCACTGTCGGCGACAGTGGCACACACTACGCTGGTTGATTGCGGATTTTTTACTTGAGAATGAACGCGCAGGGATGACGCGATGCTTGAGGGGATTGGGCGGCGGTTTGAGGCGTTCGCGCGGCGGTATATGCCCGATCCGTTTGTGCTGGCGCTGGCGCTGACGGCGCTGGTCGTTGGCGTGCTGGCGGTTCGCGGGCAGTATTCGGTCGCGAAGGTTGTTCAATTCTGGTTCATTGGAAACGAGAAGGCTCCGGGGACGACGGGGTTCTGGGCGCTGCTGCTGTTTGCGATGCAGATGGTGCTGATCGTTGTGACCGGCGAGGCGGTTGCCGCGGCGCCATTGGTGCGGCGGGCTTTGCAGTGGCTGGCGCGAGTTCCGAAGACGGCATTTGCGGCGGCGGCGTTCGTGAGTTTCGTGGCGATGGGCTTAAGCCTGATTCATTGGGGATTCGGGCTGGTGTCGGCGTCGCTGTTGGCACGCGAGACGGCAGCGCAGGCGAAAGCGCGCGGGTTGCTTTTGCATTATCCACTGCTGGGCGCGGCGGCTTACACGGCGCAGTTGATCTGGCACGGCGGGCTGTCGGGAAGCGCACCGCTGTTTGCGAATTCGAGCGATCCCAAGACGAACATTCTGTTTGGACTGATTGGCAAAGTGCCATACGAGCAGACGGTGTTCACGCCGATGAATTTCATTGCGTGCGGGTTGCTATTGCTATCGGTGCCGTTCATTGTCGCGGCGATGACGCCAGCGCCTGAGCGGAGAGAGGAAGCGGCGGATGGCGTGCTTAAGCCGCGCGGTGAAACGGCCGCGCCGGCTTCCGCGGGGATGTCGTTTGCGGAGCGCATCGATCGTTCGCCGATTTTGCCGTGGCTGATCGTGCTGTTGCTTGGCACAGCGCTGGTGATGCATTTCAGAGCGAAGGGGTTCGATCTGAATCCGAACATCATCAACGCGTTTTTTCTGATGCTGGGGCTGGCGCTGCACGGGTCGCCGGTGGCTTACATGAAAGCGGTGGCTCAGAGCATGCGCGGGACGGCGGGGATTGTGATCCAGTTTCCGTTTTACGGCGGGATCATGGGGCTGGTGCAGGAGTCGGGTCTGGGACATGAGATCGCGGGGGTGTTCACGAATTTTGCGAACGCACACACGCTGCCGTTTTTCACTTACGTGAGCAGCGTGGTGGCGAAGCTGTTCATCCCGAGTGGGGCGGGGGAGTGGGCGGTGGAAGGGCCGGTGATGCTGACGGCCGCGAAGAACCTCGGCGCAAACACCGGATGCACGATCATGGCGATCGCGTATGGGAACATGGTGGGGAACATGTTCCAGCCATTCTGGTCGCTGCCGCTGCTGGGGATCATGGGTTTGAAGGCGCGCGAGATCATGGGGTACTGCCTGGTGCTGTTCTGTTTCGCGTTTCCATTGTTGGGGGTGATGTTGTGGGTGGCGGGGTGAAGCAACCGGGCGCTGCCCACGGCCAAAATCGTTATTCTTTCAGAAAAAAAATTGCAAATGTGAAGGGGGGGGGGGG
>JADMIO010803672.1_pt1 | contig 32738 bp, 26 predicted proteins | sample 8958161 | NCBI WGS metagenome assembly JADMIO01 (sample SAMN16585339, study PRJNA669376) | soil metagenome | isolation source: Crop rotation soil | place: USA: Cullars Rotation, Alabama | collected 2011
CCGCGACAACTTGTCCACGTGGAATTCTAAGCTTAGGATCCCAATGTGCTGGAAAGCCGATCGTTCCGTGAGTGTGCCCGGCGAATGTGTCGGTCGCCAGGAGGCCATGTCTGATGATCCAGGCCCAGGCGCCGCATGCCCTGCGGGCAACCACTTCCACCACGAAGTTGGCCTCGGCGGGGAAAGCTTCACGGTGTATGGGAATCCAGGTTCGCCACTCGAAGTCGGAAAAGTGGCGCTTAATTCCTTCCAGGTCCACCGCGTAGCCCCGCAGAAGACTTGCACACTCGCATTTCGAGATCCGCCGCGGCCGGCTGGTGCCGTCGAGTGTTTTCCCCCGCGCCCGTTTCCTCTTTGGGGATTGCATCGTCCACCTATCCCTTGCGGAATGATCCAGGAGGCCGGCCGCTTGGCGTAGGTGGACGCCTCCGGCAAGCCTCCTGGATCTGCGGTCGCATGATCAGTGCAACCGTCCGCGTGAAATGATACCGGCCTCACGCCAGCCGCCACAGCCCCGCCGGCTCCCCTGCCGGACTCTCGCCGGCGAAGGCCTCCGGCCGGCGACGTGGCCGGCCACGCGATCGGCGCACCGGCCGCCCCCGCCGCTCCGCCGCCCGCACGCCCTCCGCGGTGCCCTCAATCCAGCGCCCGGACCGCTCGAAATAAATCCAAACCCGTTCGCGCACGTTTACGCCTCCCGCTTCTGCAAATACCTCTTGAAATCGTAGGGGCCTTCCTGCGCTGGATTCTCCGCCGGCTGCTGCTCGATCTCCTTAAATCGCGTGGGCTCGGCGCCGAGCTGCCGCAGGCGCGCATTTATGGCCCCCTCCAGCATCGCGCACCCGATTTCATCGAGGGCCAGGATCGTCGCAAACCAATCGATCTCTGTGACTCCGCCCCGAATGACGGATTTGATCTTGATCGCGGAGGAGTTCAGCGTCGCTCGGCCCATTTCCGCAGCCGCATCCTTCATAGCCTTACTCGTTCGTGGCTTCCTCATGCCTCACCCCCTACCGTCACCGCCTTCACATTCTCCGCAGCCGCGTGGCCCTCGCGCATGCGCTGCCGCAGTTTGCTTTCCTCCACCTCGCTCATCGCGAACATGGCCATTTCTTCGGCCCCCGCGATCACATCTTGCAGCGAGTCCATGAGCACCCGAAGGTCCATGCCGGCAAGCTCATACTGCCCGGCGATCACCTCCCCATCCAGGGCCACGGTGAACATCGACTCATCGGCTTCCGATTCCGCCGCCCGCAACATACAGCGCAGCTTCAAGGCAGTGTTCAAAAACTCCCGCACATCCACCGCCACGATCCGCCGTCCCCCGCCTCCCGCCGGCGCCGCCGCCTCCTGCGATTTCTCGGCCGGCTGCCGCGTCCGTTCCCCCGCCGCAGCCCCGCCCGCCCGGTCCACCGCCCCGCCGGCGATCGGCAGCTCCAGCAGGTCCCAACGCTCTGTCCAGATCACCCCGTCCAGATCCTCGATCACCAGGATCTCATCGGTGAGCAGCTTGACGATCACGCCCGCCGCGCCGCGTTCCGGCGAATGCACCAGCAGGCCCGGCCGCGGCCGCGCCCGCTGCGGCTCCTCCTCTCGCACCGCCTCGCGCAGGCCCTGCTCGTAACGCCCGACCTCCATGGCCTGGTGTTTGGCCCGATCCAGCGCCTCACGCGGCAAGGCCAGGGGTTCGCTCTTGCTTGGTTGATTTTCCATGGTCCATCCTCCAGGAAGAAAAAGAGACAAAAAACTGTTTCCACGCCGGCAGCGCACGCCGCCGGCGAAGTACTCACCGCTCCGCGGCCAGCTCCCTTGCGCGCTCCAGCCAGGCCTGCACCGTCTCCGGGCACCAGCGGATGATCTTTGCGTTGAGTCTGAAATCCGGCTCGGGAAACCGGCCCTCCGCGCGCAGACGCTCCAGCGTGCGGACTGCAATGCCGAGTTTGCCGGCGATCGTCTTCATGCTCCAGAGCACGGCGCCGCCCGTCTCCAGCCCCACCCGAAAGGCCTCGCCCTTTTCGATTGTGTACAGCGGCCGCCTCTCAAACGCCTCCCGGACCGCATCGCCCCGATCTTTCGTGTTGGCCATGAGAAACCTCCTGGTTGAAAGGAATCGATCCGGCCCTACGCGTTTTCGTCATCGTCCAGTTCTTGGGCCGCGGCCGACTTGTTGATTACCTCGTCGGCCGTCATGTTCGGATCATCCGCCAGTTCCCGGTAAAAGTCGGCCAGGTGCTCTCCGCACGAGGTGGCATGGCAGTGCCCAGGCGTCGGCGCCTTTGCAACTGATCGCACGGCCGCAAATCTCGTCCACGTGTCGAACTTCCAGAAGTCCACCGGGCGACCGTCAATGAGGGAGAAGGCTGCCGCGTTGGAGCGGTGCGGCTGCGCCCAGTGCGAGCCCAACTGGTCAGCGGCATCCTTCGAACGGGGATCCGACGGCCCTCGGTCCAAGAACGCCTGTGTCAGCCTCTCCCAAGCCCGAAGCCAGTCTCCATGTTCCTTCCCAACCTCTTCTCCCAGGCCAGCCTCTTTGGCCAGGTCCAGCATATCCCCCTCAAGCCAGTCGCAAAGGAATTTCGACAGTTCCAAGGTGTGCCTGCTGTAGCTTCGATCGTTCTTGCCCTCATCCGGGAACGTCATCGAAGCAAGCACACTCCTGAGCGTCTCGACTGCATCGCGCAATCTCTCGATCTCCTGATTGTCCATAAACGTTTCCTTTCATTGTGGCCACACCGTAGCCACATGCTTCGCCATTGTCAAGCGGTCACAGCGTGGCTACAATCCCTCCCTATGGCTACGAAACGCAAAAGCAAATCCGAAATGAGGGGGAACGTGCTCCGGATCCGGCTCACCGCCGCGGAGCGTGCCAGGCTGGACGCCGCGGCCGCCAGCGCCACCCTGGAAACCAGCACGTGGGCCCGCTCGCTCCTGGTTGCCGCCGCAGCCCGAACGAAACCCGCCAGATAATCGACAGCCGACGGCGATCGTCAGCCGCCGGCAAACCGTCTCGCCGGCAGCCGGCCCGCTGACAGCGTGGTGTCACGGCTCCGCCAACACCCTGGCCCGCTCCCCCTCCCGCCACGCCTTGTACGCGTGCACCGTGGCTGGATCAATTTTCACCCGCCGCCGGCGATCGCCGCCATAGATGCAGCCGCGCAGCTCGCCCCGCTCCACCATGGCCATCACCGTCTGGCGTGTTCTGCGCAGGATCAGCGCAGCGGCTTTCGGCGCGATCCAGTCCCGGATGTCGAAGAGGAGATAAAGCTGCGGAGCGGAAGCAGGCGCGGCCATGCATGCCCTTCCCTGGCAACAATCGTGGAATCCTGCCTCCGATTCTACCGCCCCAGCTCCCCACCCCCCCCCATCCCTGAACATCCCCCTTACCCGATTTCCGCCATGATCTTTTCCGCCATCGCCAGGTCACGCGTGGCGTAGATTTCCGTGGTGCTCACGGAGCTGTGTCCGAGCACCGCACGCGATCCGTCCAGCCCGAAGAGCGCTTTGATCTCATCGGTGCGGGTGTGTCTTAGCGCGTGAGCTCGAAACCGATGCGCGGACCTGTATGCATCCACTTGGCCGCGCATGGCCCTGAGATCCTCGGGGTACTCTTCAAGCCGCGGCTGCTGATCGTGCGCATAGGTCCATTTGTTCTCCCACTTTTTGACCAGGGCATCCGCCGCCGCCAGATCGTCGGGCAGGGCAAAGGCGCGGTCACAACCCCTCTGAACAGCGCGCAGATAGACCGCGGGCGTGTACTGCAATCCGGGAAGCCGTCCGCGGCGACGTGGCCGGCCCCGTTTCGATTTGCCCTTTGCCGCGGCCGTGGCCTTCTGATAGCGCTCTTCCACGGAATCGGCGGGTGAGAAGATGAACGCCTGCAAGTCGGCCTTGAGCCAGGGCCGGAGAATCTCCTGGCAGCGCGGGCCGAGCGGGATCGGCCGCGGCCGCCCCCGGTATTGCATCTTGTGCGAGGCCGGCGTGTAGATCCAGGTGCCCGTGGGGTTGGGCTCGCCGGTGCGCATGTTGATATCGCACGTCCGCATGGAAACCAGCTCGCCCGAGCGCATGCCGGTGAGGAGCTGGAGCTTGACCATCGCCGCCACCTGGCTGGAGAGCTGGGCGACGGTCGCTTCGATCGTCGGCGCCGGCACCGGGCCCACCGGTTCGGTTTCCCGCGCCCCCGATCGGCCCTCGGCCAGCGCGGCGACGGTGGTGAGCGCCTGGTAGACCGTCGCCGGCACCAGCTCCCGCTCCGCGCCCCACTTGAACATCCTGCGCACGCGGTGGATCTCGCGATTGATCACGGTTCGGCACCAGCCGCGCTCTCCCCAGGTGATCATCGCATCGCGCACCGCAATGAGCTTGAGCGGTGAGAACTCCGCCGCCGGCAGCCGCGCATAGAGCTTGAGCAACGGGCGCAGGGCTTGGGCCAGGGCCTCCGGCTCGCTGGTGACCGTGCCATCGCGACGGCGATAGTAGCTCTGGGCGTGTTCCAGGAAGCGGGCCGCGAGCTGGGCGATCGTGGCCGGCTGCGGGGCGGGTGGCAGAGATTGCCCGCGCTCATACCACTCCGCCAGGAGCCGGCTGTATTTCGCGCGGCTCTTGGGCGTGTCGAATTTGCCCAGGTAATGGTCGCGGTGGTCGAACGTGGCGACGGCCTGGCCGCTGGCTTTGTGGAGCCGGTAAGTGGGGGCGGATTTCTTCCGTGACATGGCGCAATCCTCCAAAAGTGGCCGTTTGCCGGTAGTACCGGCATTCGGGCCTTTGTGGCTGCGCCGCCGCGGTGAAGGGCGGGTACGCGTAAACAACGCGTTCAGCAAGACTTATCATTCGGGGCGAGAGGATTCGAACCTCCGACTTCCTGGTCCCAAAAATCCTCAGAAGCACCCAAAGAAAAGTGTGCCAAAGGCCCGGACGTGATGCATATTATCGCTCCGGGATTTGTTTGCAAGCAGGCGCAAGCGATAGCGTGGAATTGGCCTGAAAACGCGGTACTACCGGCGCTGCGCCGGTAGTGAACAGGCCCCGAAAGTTCTCCGATTTTTCCTCCCCTCGCCACCTCACGCGGCTCCGCCCCGCCCGTCGCCCTGGTGCCCACGAATCCCGCCTCGTCCGACCTCCCAGCCGTCCGCGCCGCCAAACGCCTCACAGCGGCCACCTGCTCCTCGCTCCGGCCGCCATGCCGGCATGGACAGCAGCGCCCCGGGCCCGCCACGCGCCCGTCGCCCTGGGCCGCGATCGCCGCCTGGCCCGCAGCGGCCTGGCCGTCGCGCCACGGCTCCCCTCGCCCAAACGGCCCACAGGCCTCACGGCGGCAACGCCGTTGGCCCTGGCGGGGCGCTGGGGCGATCGATGGGTCGGCCGCGTGGCCGGATTCGTCAGAACGCCCGGAAGCCGGCCGGCGCGGCGGGAAGATCGGGACGGCGAGGCCGGGGCGCGTTGAACTTCGTCAGCTCGGACTCGGCAAGGGCCATGTCCAAGAAATTCGCCCCTTCGGGCATTTGCCGGACGATGGCCAGGGCGCGGCGAACTCTCCGGCCCTGAACGTGGGCCATCATATTCAGGCGTTCCCTCACCTCGGGCCGATCACCGTTGCACGATCCTAAACCGTGGAACGACTTTCCCTCACCACCCATGCTCTTCAAAAGTCCCGTGATCACAACTTTGCTCCCAAAAAAAAGGGAGCTCCAAAACGTCCTGCCAACAGGTACAGGATGGTCCCAGAGGCCCACTCATCGACGACCAGACCGTCCGGCGCGGACGATCCGCACAACTTCGCTCCTCGAAAAGGCAGCCGCCGGGGCGTCCTGCCCGTGTACAAGTTCAGGACAACCCCAGCGGCGCACTCCAACACCATCGGTCCAAAAGCGTTTCGCCGTCATCATCGCTTTCCGTCTCCTGGCGGTAAATCATCATCCTCTTCTCCATGCCGATCGATGATCGCTGCCACGCCGTCGGATTCGAGTTGACGCACCTCGCGCAGGGTTTTGGCCACAAACTCCTGCACCACCCGCTCGCGCTCCTGGCCCGGCAGGGCCTGCACCTTGGGATCCTCCAGCCACAGCGCGAACTCCGTGGCGATGGAGTTCTCCAGCAGGCCGCAGGCCCGCACCAGCCGCGCCACCATGGCCCCGATGATCGCCTCAACCTCCGCGCGCTCGAGCAGCTTACGTTGCGACTTTTCCAGATCGAGGTAGTCGCTCTCCGCCTGCCGCAATTCCGCCAGCGTCTTCTTGAGCCGGTCGATTTCTTGGACGTGCAGCTCGCCGGCGGCCGCGGCCAGGCCCACGTGCCGGCTCATTAGCTGCATGGCCGCGCGGCTGATCTCGAGCGCCGAGGCCTTGCCCCCCATCAACGCGCCGATGAAACCGGCGCTGCCTGCCGGCAGCGGTTGCGATGCCGCGCCTGGATGCCCGCCCGCTGCATGTCTGTCACCTGGAGATAGACCTCCGGCGCCCCCTGCCGCTGTGTCCGCGGCTCGAGGCGCTCGGTTCGCCGACCGGGCGCTCGGTTCGCCGGCGGCCGCGGCGGGCGATATCCCCTTGCTCACAGGGTTTCGTTGCTTCCTTTGGAAGATGTTATTGCTGCGCCACTTCGCCACCGCATCGATATTCCATCCGCCGGGCCCGCGGAGGGGAAAGCGCCTGCCGGCACGCTGCTGCTCCCTTCGGAGTTGAGCCCGATCTACTCCCAGGGCGGATGCCAGCGCCGCCCAGGATGGTGCGAACCTGGCCTCAGCAGGGGCGCCGGTCCGCGGTAGGCCAGTCTCGGATGAAGCTGTTTCCATGTCTGATTCCTAGACTCCGAAGCCCGTTAGTCCCAGGGCTGGGACTTGGATTTTTCAAACCCCGAAATCTCGCTCTTCTTCGGTGTCGATGTCGCGCGGCCTTCGCTTTTGCGTGAAAGGACCCGCCATTTTTTACGCCGCCCGCTCCCGCCGTGTCGCCGCCGGCCGCTCATCGGATGGCGCGAAGGCCAACTCGAGCTCGCGCGTGACTACAGCCGCGACCGCCTCGCGCTCATCATCGGTAATCTGGATAATTTCTCGCTTCAGGTTGGGCATCGATGTTCCGCCGCGCCGGGGCACATAATAATCGGCGTCCTTTTCGCTCATCGTGGGGCACAGGTTGAGCACGCGGGCGTACATGGCGAGGCGCACCCCCTGCCCGTTGATCACGAAGCGCCGGCTCGATGCCGATGTCACATCGTTCCGCAAGCTCCCGCTGTACACCAGATCCGGCTTGCCCGCCTTCCCCTTTCTTTTCAGGTACGCAATGGCCCGCTTCGCGTAGCCGTAACGCCTGTTTGCGCCCTCATCGAAGTGCTTGGGCAGAATGCCAGTGTGCCAATAGGTCGCGCCTGCGACCAGAGCCGCGGCGGCGGCTTGCGGCGCTCCCTTCATGCGCTTCAGACGGTCATCGTCGACTGAAATCGTCACGCCGAACATCTTCCCTTTGGAAATGTGCACGCTCATGGAAACCTCCCATTTGTTTGTCCTTTTGGCCTTTGTTCAGCGATGCCCCTCATCGCGTCCGTGCGGATTCAAGTCGGTGGTGTTGTTCAACGTGGCGCTGTGCATGTCGAGTTTGGCTGAGATTTCCTTCAGGACCGCCAGGGAGTCTTCTCGATAGATTTGATCGATTCGCTCCTGAGGCAACCCCGGCTTAAACCGGGGGTCGAAATTGAGAGCACTGTGCTCCTCGGTCCGGGGAATCAGACCCATGAAACGAGTGACGAACGGGACGTCATTCCATCCCGGATGTTCACGCGCGAAGATGGTTTTGCGCTTGTCCCGGATCTCCTGCTCGTCGGCAGCCGATGGTCCCTCCGCCTCGCCGGTCCGCTGGCTAAAAGAGGTGGTCTGCTGATGATCCGTGAGCGACTCGGTGGCCCGGCCGCTCGCCCGGTATGCTTCGATCGCGGCAGCCAGCGAAAGGGTCGGGCTTCGTGACATGCCGGAGACGAGATTGCCGACCGCCCCCTCCAGCTTGTGCGGCGGATGCGCCAGCAGGGCATCCAGGCGCGAAGGTGAGCCGCGCGAAAGCGTCTCCAGCTCCATGAGCGTGCGCGAGTTCTCATCGCTCTGCCCCGCCGCGGCAAGGAGGCGCATCGCCTTTTGCTTATCCGGCGATCTTGCCACGAAACGCCAGTCTTTGTCGTTCATGTTCGGGTGGTAAACCGCGGCGGTGAAGGCCGCGTTTCGCAACTCCTCATCCGTGCCGGCGTACTGCCCCTGCGCACGCATCTGTTCCAGCCGGGCGAAGTGTACGCCTACCATGGACGCCGCGCCAGGAGACATACCCGCCGCCTGCGCAGACAGGCCGACTTCCCCGGCCGGCACGGCGAATTGCCCCTGGTCGATCTTGGCGCCAGTCGCCGAAACGATCGCCACCACCATCGCGCCGGCATCGGTTTCGCTGAACCGCCGGCCGCCGATCTCTTTGGCGGCGAGGCCCTTGACCCCGCTTTGGATTGCCCCCAGCGCGCCGAGCTGGCCGCTGGCTGCAACGGCTTCGTTGAGGGATTGCGTGCGCGCAATGAACTTCTCCGCCCGATCCTCCAGCTCGCGCGTCCGATTCTCGAAAGTCTTGAAAACCGTCTCCACCGCGGCCGTCACTGTCCCGGCCGCACTCACGACCATGCCCAGGTGCGAGGCCAGGTGCATCATCGCGTGCTCGCCCGAGTCGCCGGCGTGCTCGAAAGAATCCCCCAGCTTGCGGGCATGGTCGCTGGTTTTTAACAGCTCCTCCCGCGCTTTCATCAGGTACTGAACGAAGCCCGCATCCGCGGCGGAAAATTGGAGCGTCACGTCGCCTTTGGACATGCTGTTTTCCTTTTTCAAAAGACTCTGCGGAAGGGCTCATCGCCGACCGCAAAACGCAGGGAACCCGAAAGCGTTGGAATCGACGGGGAATCGATGGCCAGGGCGCAGATCTGCGCGGCCGCGCGTTCGTCGAACAACTCAGCCAGGGCGATCTCCTCAGCGCCGGTTCGGTAATTCACACTCAGCACGATCGCGGCCGCGGCCATGATCCTCCGCCGCGGGGCCTGGCGATCGATGCGGAGCATCCGGAAGACATCGCCAATGACTCCCGCAACAAGGCCCTGAGCAGGCCCGATATCCTGGTGCAGCACGTAGCGGACGTGCGTGTGGGAGAATCTGAACAGCACCGGCACCGTCCAGCGATCGCCGCGCAGGGTGATGTCGTGCCCTTCAAACCGCTGCGGCCTCACCAGCTCGCCGGCACGTGGCCGACTCGCACTGCTGATCCCCACCCACGCCCCTCCGCCTCCGCTGCCCCACCGTTGCGACAGCGGATCGTAGCGTGGCGCCTGGCCCGCGCAGACGATCGCCCCGCGGCCCTCCGGCCCGTCGACATTCTCGGCCGCGGCCACGTGACAGTCTGCCAACGGGTCAAGGCCGAACCGTTGCCGCCGCAGCTCCTCGAGGCCCTGGCTGGCGGTCATCGCAGAGAAGAAATAAACAAACCCGCTCACCCTGTTTCTTCCGGGAAAAGTTCCGGCCGCTCCTGGCGGCGCCGGTCGAGAGACTCCACAAGCTGCCGTTGTTCGATTTCCGCCTGGTGGGCAGCGTCCAACACCAGCCCGAGCTGGCGGTGCTTTTCGATCACCGGCAGCGCGGTCGCGGCATGTTTGTCGAAAGCGGCCCGCGCCTCCGCGTGAACTTTTCGCAGGTGAGCCAATTTGGCCCGCGCCGGCTCGCCACGTATCTGCCGCTCCACGGAGCAGCGGTCATCGGCAAACTGGCTCTCATCGATGCCCAGGACAATGACCAGTTCGGAGAGCCGGGCCAGCTCCGCATCCGCAAGCTCCCGCCGCGCGGAGAGATGGAGCAGCCGGGCGTACTCTTCCCTCGCTGTCTGCTCCTTCTGGGCCCTTTGCCCGCGCATGCGATCGAAGAGGTTTTTGAGCAACTCCATGATTCACTCCGCTGCCTGCCACGAAAATCGATCGCCCGGCTCGATCGAGCTCACGGCGCATCCAGGAGAAGATCGGGCCGCGCCGCCTTTGAATGTGCGATGTCATCCGCCAATTGCCGGGCCTGGCGGAGAGCCTGGTCCGCGTTGGTGAGGATCGTGGCCAGCTCCCGATCGCGGGCGATGAGCGGCGCGGCCCGCTCATGGTGCTCCCGATATGCGCGCTCCGCCCTCGCGTACTCTTTTTCAGCCAAAGCAACCTGTTCGGCGTAATGCGGCTCGAACTTGGCCAGCCTCTTCAAATGGGCCAGGTCGTTCTCCGTGTCCGCTTCCGAAATCTCCAGGGTCTTGCAGGTGGTGGAGAACTCCAGGAGCTGCTCATCGCTGATCGTCTCGCCGGCGGCGAGGCGGTGAAGGAACCGGACATAGAGCTGGCGGGATTCGGAGGCGCGCCGATCCTGGAGTGCCGTCAGGCGCTCGAAGATCGATGGGGGAGCTGGTTCCGCGGCCGCTTCCGCTGCCGCGTCCGGCGCGGAGGCCTCCGCCAGTTCATCCGGCAGCATCTCTTCGCCGCCCTCCTCATCGTGACTCTCGCGCGTGCGTCCGAGGGCCAGCGGGCCCGCCGGGCCAGGGGTGGAAATTCGTGCCATGTGGCATCTCCAGTTTGGGGGTTTGGCGTTTACTTCATCGTCCGGCTGCCAAGCCGGCCGGGTGCGATCGTCGTGACGTCGACAGCTTTGTCTGGAACCGGCCCGGCGTCGCTTGGCCCCACCGGGAAAACGTAATGCCGGAAAACGGGGTCCTGATCCCGCTCATCGTTGGGGCACAGGTAGAAGAGCCGGCGCTGGAATTGGGGGCGGTTCATGGTGTCGGGATCCCTGGCGATCGGCGCAGGATCGATTTCGGACCATCCGACGATGCGACTCGACATGAGCGGGGTGAGGCCCTCGAGAGTCTCGGGGCGCGATTCATCGATCAGGCCCGGCCGCCCGAAGGCCGACCAGGGCGGACGGCCCGCGAAAGGTTTCGTGCCCGATTCGATGATCATCTCGCGCACGTAGGGGAAGGCCGACGGGTTGAAGCCCTCTTCCCAGACGATGCGCCGCTCCGCGGCCAGCATCCGCGGATCGATCCGTCCCTCGTTTGGGATGATCTTGCCGACGGCAGGGGGATTGTCAGACGGCGCTGCTGGGCGCGGCGGACTTCGTTTCGCTGGCTTGGGCTGGCTCATGGTCTTTTCCCTCGTGTCGGATCCCGGCGCTTGCCGCGCGATCCTGGCCGTCAATCCGCGTGGCCGGACTCGCCCTGCTCCAGGAACCACTTCCTCTGTGCGGCGATGAATCTCTGCTTCGCCGCAGCGTACACCGCTTCCCCGGGCGAAGGGGCAACACCCCAGTTCGCGCGCAGATTCCAATCCCGATCGAATCGGTCGCCGGCGTTCTTCTCGATCTGCGCCAGCTTATGCATGTTGTCCCGCGCCCGGGCCATGGTCATCACGTCGGGATTTTGGATTTCAGTTTCCTGCCCATCGACCACTGAGAACACCCGACCATCTTTTTCGTAGGGAGTCATGTTCCTTGACCTCTCGCCGGCGGGATTGACCGATTCACCGCGGATCCGGCCGGCTTGCGGATCGCGGGTGCCATGCTCGGCCCAGGCGAGTTCCTGCCTGATGTATCGAGCCATGGCGTTTTTCCAAGCTGCGCAGTCGGGCTTTGATCCCAGCGGGACGCCCCAGGCCGTGCGCAGGTTGCAGTTGGCCGCGAAGCGGGACTGCGCCGCCGCCTCAATGTCGGCAGCCTCTGACTCTCGCGCTTGCGTGGCCTTGTCCATGGGGATCGCTCCGATCTTTTCTGTGAACACCATAGCTCGATAATTTGGTCGGGACTGCCCGTTTCGGGCAGTGCCCGGAAGAGGCTTGGCGAAATCAGCGCACGCGCGGGAGATCCGCCCATCGCGGGATGGGGCGCGGCCCCGCCATCGTGAAATCCGGCGGCTTCTCATCGCCGGAGTAGTCCGGGGAGTTGGCCAGGACAGCTCGGAACCGGGTTTTGCAGTTGGTGCAGAACATGGCCCGGATTCTCAGGCCGCCACGGTGGCGCGAGGTGCGCAATCTCTTGAGCCCGGTCATCTCGCCACACCGGGGGCAGCAGCATCGACTCACCCACACGGCCGGGTATTGCCGCTGCCCGCCGGCGAGCTGGGCTTTGCTCATGCCGGCCTCCGATGTTGAGCCACTGTTGAGGCGGAGATTGAAGGCGGGTGGCTGATCCGGAAAATGAAGCTGTGACGCAAGCGACTTCCACGATCGCCCCGCCGCCCCCGCCCTCCCCGCCGCCGTTTGCCGCTCGGACGGTACTGCACGATGACACCGCCGACTACCTGGCTCGGAATTGCCCCCACGTGCAGCTCGCCCGACCGCGGGCGCTGCGCGAAAGAACCGATGCGTTGCCGGGGCTCGTTCATCCCGCCGTGGCCATCGCCTTCATTTTGGATGCGGCCGATGATGCCACGCGTCTGCGCGGGCTGGGGCTGTGCGCGGTGCACGAGCCCAGCGGCGATCTGCAAGGCCCCGGCCTGAGAATGCTCTGCCGCGCCGACGTCTATGCGGTTGCCCTTGTTTCGCACCGCGGAGGCGCGCCTCGCCTGGCCGACCGCGTGGGATGTTACGTCAACAAAGTCGTTCACCTGTCCGCGTCCGAACTTGATGCGGCGCGATCGCGCCGTGAGCTGATTGAGCTGGTGGCGCCGAAGCTTCACCTGCATCGGCCGCCGCCGAAGTATCAATTTCCCTGAAGCAACAAGGCCTCCCTGTGTGCTCATCGACGGGCCCTCCGCCTGGCGGCGACGCGGGCCTGCGCCCCGGCCGAGCGCCGCGCCGCCGCATTTCGCGCCGCCTCGATCGGGATCCAGGCAACCGAGCGCGTGTGCTTCATCCGAAACTCAATCCGCGGGACACGGTTCCCCGGATCCGCCGGCACCACGGAGACGATCCAGGCCTGGCCCTCGATCGAGACTTCGCGCCGGATGGGTTTATTGAGCGCGGTTGCCATGGCTAGGCCTGCGCCTCCGCCTTGATCTTGAAAAGTTGCTGGGCCGCCTCCCGTGCTTTTGGGGCATGCGCGATCTGCGTTGCTTCCCTCATTTCCTGATCGGTGCGCACGATCGCGGGGAGTAATTGGGAAATGTGCGACGCATTCCCGCGGGACCGTTTCTTGAGCTCCGGGAACTCCTTCAAGATCGCGATCACCAGGTAGGCCGCATAGTACTCCTGCTCGGATTTGTACTCCGTCGATTCCCGCTCCTGGCTGAAAAAGACGTTGTCGACCTCTTGGCCGATCACGCTGAGTTCGTCGGAGGGTACCCGCTCAGCAATGAGGCGAAGAAGCTTCCCCTTGACCCCCACTTCTTTAAGCCGGGCAAAGTCTGCGTCGATCTGCTCCTTGGTCTTCGCCAGTTTTTTTTCCTGGATGGGCTCATGATCATTTTCATTTTCAAGGGCATGAGATTGAGGATGAGGGCGCGCGCGCGCTGCTGCTGTTTGCTGAGCTGTTACCTGTACTGTTCCTTGGGCTGTTCCTTGAGCTGTTATGGGGGGCGCGGAGCCCACTCTCGCCGGGGGTGCGGAGCCCACTCTTGCCGGGGGTGCGGAGCCCACTCTTGCCGGGGGTGCGGAGCCCACTCTTGCCGCGTCGGCTTCTCGGCGCGCTGCCTCAATTTTTTGGCGGGCCTCCGCAGCCCGTTTGATGATCTCCTCGGCCTCGGGCATCCGGTAATAGACGATGACGGACACGACGATCCCCTCCTTGACGATTTTCTTTCTGCGCAGAAGGACCAGCAACCCGTAGCTCTTGAGGTCCCTGATGTAGCCGCTCACCACTCCGGCCGCGTTTTGCTCGGACTTCACTCGTTCTTGTTCCCAGGTTTGCCGAGCGCGGGCGTCTTGTCCCGGTTCCCAATCAGGACGCACCCGCAGACCAATGGCCCGAGCGATGCTGAGGCGCCCAGGCCAAGCGACCCCATCCTTGTTCAGACGTCGCAGGTATATGCGTAAAACTTTGAGCTGCCCGAAGGTCAGAATCCCGAGCCAGTGATCATCAACGGCGTTCGATCTTCCAAAACTGTCAGCTTTCGGCTCAGGGGCATCCGCTGTCGCGTCATTATCCATGGCCAGCCGCCTCGGCCCGCGCGGCCGGGACCTCCGGAGTAAGCGATCGGATGGCTGCCCGAAGTTCCTGCAGGACGCCGGCGATGCGCGTCGCCTCATCGTCACGTCCGGCTTCAACGAAGAGACGAGCGAGCTGCGCCAACTCGAAAAAGGCGGTCTCGATATCCTGATTAATCCGGCGGAAGTGGTCATCCAGGACCAACGGCGAGCACACCTGGTCGCGCCGCGGGCGTCCGGGCCAGCGCACGAAGGCGATGCGCGGCGCGAATCCGTCCGGCCTGTCGACGGCGATAAGGCCCCACGCCACCAACCGCGACCGTGCCTCGCGCACCTGGCTGGGGCTGAGGCCGGTCCGCGCGGAGATCTCCGCCGCGCTCCCCTGGTAAATGTGAGGGCGAGGTTTCACCGCCTCCGCCAAGAAGGCGAGCAAAATGTCTTCCGGCCGGCGCTGCAGCGGAGCGTCAAAGAGCGGCAAATGAGGCGCGGGCCGATCATGGCGCATCGGGCACCTTCAGGCTCGCGAGGGCGTTCTGCACATAACCGATCGTTTTTGAAAGTGCGGCTGCTTCCGCCGCGGCCCCCAGCGTTTCAAACTCGCCGCGCACGGCCATCAGTTGATGAAGGCTTCGCTCCAGGCCATGGCCAGCCACGCTGGTCCGAGACCGCAAATGCGCGACCGCCCGCTGCCGCGCGGCGTTGTCGCGTGCCTCGGCCGAAAGAGAAACCGACATCGCTTCGCCGGTGGAGCGTGAAACGAAGATATTCCCCGCCCCTTCCAGCCCCGCTACCGCCTCGCGGATCGCGGAGGCGCTGGAGCCGGTGATTACCGCGAGGGAATCGACGTCGATGGTGCTGCTCCCGTCAACACTCTTGCTGCACACCACGCTGAAATAGGCAAGCAGGCGCTCCGCCGGCGACGCCGCGCCTCGTCGCTTTTTCTCGGGTAACGGGGGCTCACGCCGCATGGAGAGCCTCCCGCCTGGATCGGGTCCACCGGCGACGCCATCTCTCGCGCTTACGCCACGCAGCATTCACCCATGGGCAGCGCACCGAGATCACTTCCCCCCGTAGCCTCACTTCCGCCGCCCCCCACACGTGTAAATCGTCCAACGCCCTGAGCAGCTCGGTAACCTGGCACCGGGCCAGCTCCGCCAGTTGCTGCGCCGTTCCCCGAACCGGCCCGCCCCGGTGCATCGCGCGGAGAAGATCGATTAGGACCGCGCGCGAGGCCGGCCGGACGGAATCACACACCCATTGGCGCGGCAGCCGCAAAGAGCGCTGCCAACGGCGAGGAAGTCGATTTGTTGCGGGGAAACAGGTAGATTGCATCTTCAATCCTCCGGGGCCCGGTGATCAGCGGTGAGAGCCGGGCCCCCTTTTTTTCCTTGCATAGCCCCGAGCTGCTGGAGTTGCTCTTCGGCCCTCTGCTGTGATGCTTCCGCGGACATCGGCTGGAGCTCGCCGAGTTCCTCTTGGGCCTGCCGGTCAAAGAAATCGCGCAGCCAGGCTGACGTGGTGCACCAGGTGCCGCCGACGCGCGTCACCCTCAAGCGTGTGCGGCGCTTCTTGTCCAGGGCCCAGCGGATGACCGTGGAGACGGCGAGGTTGCCGCGACGGCCGCGGCGCCGCGGCAGGAAACGCAGACGGGGCACGTCCGCAAGCCGGATGAGTTTGCCCTCGGAAGGCGAAAGCCGCCGGCGCCGCCCGGAAATGTTGCTCGTCACCATGTGTGCGCTCCTGTATGTGACAGGTCGCAAGCATGCGCGAAGTGCTTGTGGGGGATCGTGGTTGAAATCGTGGGGGATAGTGGGAATTTTCAGGCGATGCCGTACCCCTCACCCCAGACGGTCGGAAACAAGATCAACGGCGCGAGGTGTGGGTGACGTTCAGCCAGGTCTTTCAGGTGCTTGTGCGCATCGTCCTTTCCGGAGAGATCGCGAAGGCTTCTTGGCGGCTGATGTTTCTTGTCCGGACCCAAGTTCAGTCGATCCGGCCACACCGTCACCAGGGCCTTCACCGACAAAAACTGCGGGAGTGTGACATCAATATCCTTGCCTCCGGCCCGTAACGTGTGCGGCTTAACGCACTCGATAGAGCACTGTGGTGGCCTCCGCCTCCGCCTTCCCGATCGCGGCTGAACATTGTCCGGCAACCGTCGATCCGCAACTCGCTCACGCCCTGGCTCAGCCCGGTCAAGTAAATCTGCCACCGTCCGGAGCGCCCAAATCCACGCGTCGCCGCCGCAGCCGGTCCTGCCCACAACAGCCGGAGGCATTCCCGTGGCGCCTGGCAGCCCCGCCGCCCACCGGGTGAAGGCGTCAAGGCGATCGTCCGCGCTGATGCGCTGCCGCCAGCGGCCGATCGTTCCGTGAGTGTGCCCGGCGAATGTGTCGGTCGCCAGGAGGCCATGTCTGATGATCCAGGCCCAGGCGCCGCATGCCCTGCGGGCAACCACTTCCACCACGAAGTTGGCCTCGGCGGGGAAAGCTTCACGGTGTATGGGAATCCAGGTTCGCCACTCGAAGTCGGAAAAGTGGCGCTTAATTCCTTCCAGGTCCACCGCGTAGCCCCGCAGAAGACTTGCACACTCGCATTTCGAGATCCGCCGCGGCCGGCTGGTGCCGTCGAGTGTTTTCCCCCGCGCCCGTTTCCTCTTTGGGGATTGCATCGTCCACCTATCCCTTGCGGAATGATCCAGGAGGCCGGCCGCTTGGCGTAGGTGGACGCCTCCGGCAAGCCTCCTGGATCTGCGGTCGCATGATCAGTGCAACCGTCCGCGTGAAATGATACCGGCCTCACGCCAGCCGCCACAGCCCCGCCGGCTCCCCTGCCGGACTCTCGCCGGCGAAGGCCTCCGGCCGGCGACGTGGCCGGCCACGCGATCGGCGCACCGGCCGCCCCCGCCGCTCCGCCGCCCGCACGCCCTCCGCGGTGCCCTCAATCCAGCGCCCGGACCGCTCGAAATAAATCCAAACCCGTTCGCGCACGTTTACGCCTCCCGCTTCTGCAAATACCTCTTGAAATCGTAGGGGCCTTCCTGCGCTGGATTCTCCGCCGGCTGCTGCTCGATCTCCTTAAATCGCGTGGGCTCGGCGCCGAGCTGCCGCAGGCGCGCATTTATGGCCCCCTCCAGCATCGCGCACCCGATTTCATCGAGGGCCAGGATCGTCGCAAACCAATCGATCTCTGTGACTCCGCCCCGAATGACGGATTTGATCTTGATCGCGGAGGAGTTCAGCGTCGCTCGGCCCATTTCCGCAGCCGCATCCTTCATAGCCTTACTCGTTCGTGGCTTCCTCATGCCTCACCCCCTACCGTCACCGCCTTCACATTCTCCGCAGCCGCGTGGCCCTCGCGCATGCGCTGCCGCAGTTTGCTTTCCTCCACCTCGCTCATCGCGAACATGGCCATTTCTTCGGCCCCCGCGATCACATCTTGCAGCGAGTCCATGAGCACCCGAAGGTCCATGCCGGCAAGCTCATACTGCCCGGCGATCACCTCCCCATCCAGGGCCACGGTGAACATCGACTCATCGGCTTCCGATTCCGCCGCCCGCAACATACAGCGCAGCTTCAAGGCAGTGTTCAAAAACTCCCGCACATCCACCGCCACGATCCGCCGTCCCCCGCCTCCCGCCGGCGCCGCCGCCTCCTGCGATTTCTCGGCCGGCTGCCGCGTCCGTTCCCCCGCCGCAGCCCCGCCCGCCCGGTCCACCGCCCCGCCGGCGATCGGCAGCTCCAGCAGGTCCCAACGCTCTGTCCAGATCACCCCGTCCAGATCCTCGATCACCAGGATCTCATCGGTGAGCAGCTTGACGATCACGCCCGCCGCGCCGCGTTCCGGCGAATGCACCAGCAGGCCCGGCCGCGGCCGCGCCCGCTGCGGCTCCTCCTCTCGCACCGCCTCGCGCAGGCCCTGCTCGTAACGCCCGACCTCCATGGCCTGGTGTTTGGCCCGATCCAGCGCCTCACGCGGCAAGGCCAGGGGTTCGCTCTTGCTTGGTTGATTTTCCATGGTCCATCCTCCAGGAAGAAAAAGAGACAAAAAACTGTTTCCACGCCGGCAGCGCACGCCGCCGGCGAAGTACTCACCGCTCCGCGGCCAGCTCCCTTGCGCGCTCCAGCCAGGCCTGCACCGTCTCCGGGCACCAGCGGATGATCTTTGCGTTGAGTCTGAAATCCGGCTCGGGAAACCGGCCCTCCGCGCGCAGACGCTCCAGCGTGCGGACTGCAATGCCGAGTTTGCCGGCGATCGTCTTCATGCTCCAGAGCACGGCGCCGCCCGTCTCCAGCCCCACCCGAAAGGCCTCGCCCTTTTCGATTGTGTACAGCGGCCGCCTCTCAAACGCCTCCCGGACCGCATCGCCCCGATCTTTCGTGTTGGCCATGAGAAACCTCCTGGTTGAAAGGAATCGATCCGGCCCTACGCGTTTTCGTCATCGTCCAGTTCTTGGGCCGCGGCCGACTTGTTGATTACCTCGTCGGCCGTCATGTTCGGATCATCCGCCAGTTCCCGGTAAAAGTCGGCCAGGTGCTCTCCGCACGAGGTGGCATGGCAGTGCCCAGGCGTCGGCGCCTTTGCAACTGATCGCACGGCCGCAAATCTCGTCCACGTGTCGAACTTCCAGAAGTCCACCGGGCGACCGTCAATGAGGGAGAAGGCTGCCGCGTTGGAGCGGTGCGGCTGCGCCCAGTGCGAGCCCAACTGGTCAGCGGCATCCTTCGAACGGGGATCCGACGGCCCTCGGTCCAAGAACGCCTGTGTCAGCCTCTCCCAAGCCCGAAGCCAGTCTCCATGTTCCTTCCCAACCTCTTCTCCCAGGCCAGCCTCTTTGGCCAGGTCCAGCATATCCCCCTCAAGCCAGTCGCAAAGGAATTTCGACAGTTCCAAGGTGTGCCTGCTGTAGCTTCGATCGTTCTTGCCCTCATCCGGGAACGTCATCGAAGCAAGCACACTCCTGAGCGTCTCGACTGCATCGCGCAATCTCTCGATCTCCTGATTGTCCATAAACGTTTCCTTTCATTGTGGCCACACCGTAGCCACATGCTTCGCCATTGTCAAGCGGTCACAGCGTGGCTACAATCCCTCCCTATGGCTACGAAACGCAAAAGCAAATCCGAAATGAGGGGGAACGTGCTCCGGATCCGGCTCACCGCCGCGGAGCGTGCCAGGCTGGACGCCGCGGCCGCCAGCGCCACCCTGGAAACCAGCACGTGGGCCCGCTCGCTCCTGGTTGCCGCCGCAGCCCGAACGAAACCCGCCAGATAATCGACAGCCGACGGCGATCGTCAGCCGCCGGCAAACCGTCTCGCCGGCAGCCGGCCCGCTGACAGCGTGGTGTCACGGCTCCGCCAACACCCTGGCCCGCTCCCCCTCCCGCCACGCCTTGTACGCGTGCACCGTGGCTGGATCAATTTTCACCCGCCGCCGGCGATCGCCGCCATAGATGCAGCCGCGCAGCTCGCCCCGCTCCACCATGGCCATCACCGTCTGGCGTGTTCTGCGCAGGATCAGCGCAGCGGCTTTCGGCGCGATCCAGTCCCGGATGTCGAAGAGGAGATAAAGCTGCGGAGCGGAAGCAGGCGCGGCCATGCATGCCCTTCCCTGGCAACAATCGTGGAATCCTGCCTCCGATTCTACCGCCCCAGCTCCCCACCCCCCCCCATCCCTGAACATCCCCCTTACCCGATTTCCGCCATGATCTTTTCCGCCATCGCCAGGTCACGCGTGGCGTAGATTTCCGTGGTGCTCACGGAGCTGTGTCCGAGCACCGCACGCGATCCGTCCAGCCCGAAGAGCGCTTTGATCTCATCGGTGCGGGTGTGTCTTAGCGCGTGAGCTCGAAACCGATGCGCGGACCTGTATGCATCCACTTGGCCGCGCATGGCCCTGAGATCCTCGGGGTACTCTTCAAGCCGCGGCTGCTGATCGTGCGCATAGGTCCATTTGTTCTCCCACTTTTTGACCAGGGCATCCGCCGCCGCCAGATCGTCGGGCAGGGCAAAGGCGCGGTCACAACCCCTCTGAACAGCGCGCAGATAGACCGCGGGCGTGTACTGCAATCCGGGAAGCCGTCCGCGGCGACGTGGCCGGCCCCGTTTCGATTTGCCCTTTGCCGCGGCCGTGGCCTTCTGATAGCGCTCTTCCACGGAATCGGCGGGTGAGAAGATGAACGCCTGCAAGTCGGCCTTGAGCCAGGGCCGGAGAATCTCCTGGCAGCGCGGGCCGAGCGGGATCGGCCGCGGCCGCCCCCGGTATTGCATCTTGTGCGAGGCCGGCGTGTAGATCCAGGTGCCCGTGGGGTTGGGCTCGCCGGTGCGCATGTTGATATCGCACGTCCGCATGGAAACCAGCTCGCCCGAGCGCATGCCGGTGAGGAGCTGGAGCTTGACCATCGCCGCCACCTGGCTGGAGAGCTGGGCGACGGTCGCTTCGATCGTCGGCGCCGGCACCGGGCCCACCGGTTCGGTTTCCCGCGCCCCCGATCGGCCCTCGGCCAGCGCGGCGACGGTGGTGAGCGCCTGGTAGACCGTCGCCGGCACCAGCTCCCGCTCCGCGCCCCACTTGAACATCCTGCGCACGCGGTGGATCTCGCGATTGATCACGGTTCGGCACCAGCCGCGCTCTCCCCAGGTGATCATCGCATCGCGCACCGCAATGAGCTTGAGCGGTGAGAACTCCGCCGCCGGCAGCCGCGCATAGAGCTTGAGCAACGGGCGCAGGGCTTGGGCCAGGGCCTCCGGCTCGCTGGTGACCGTGCCATCGCGACGGCGATAGTAGCTCTGGGCGTGTTCCAGGAAGCGGGCCGCGAGCTGGGCGATCGTGGCCGGCTGCGGGGCGGGTGGCAGAGATTGCCCGCGCTCATACCACTCCGCCAGGAGCCGGCTGTATTTCGCGCGGCTCTTGGGCGTGTCGAATTTGCCCAGGTAATGGTCGCGGTGGTCGAACGTGGCGACGGCCTGGCCGCTGGCTTTGTGGAGCCGGTAAGTGGGGGCGGATTTCTTCCGTGACATGGCGCAATCCTCCAAAAGTGGCCGTTTGCCGGTAGTACCGGCATTCGGGCCTTTGTGGCTGCGCCGCCGCGGTGAAGGGCGGGTACGCGTAAACAACGCGTTCAGCAAGACTTATCATTCGGGGCGAGAGGATTCGAACCTCCGACTTCCTGGTCCCAAAAATCCTCAGAAGCACCCAAAGAAAAGTGTGCCAAAGGCCCGGACGTGATGCATATTATCGCTCCGGGATTTGTTTGCAAGCAGGCGCAAGCGATAGCGTGGAATTGGCCTGAAAACGCGGTACTACCGGCGCTGCGCCGGTAGTGAACAGGCCCCGAAAGTTCTCCGATTTTTCCTCCCCTCGCCACCTCACGCGGCTCCGCCCCGCCCGTCGCCCTGGTGCCCACGAATCCCGCCTCGTCCGACCTCCCAGCCGTCCGCGCCGCCAAACGCCTCACAGCGGCCACCTGCTCCTCGCTCCGGCCGCCATGCCGGCATGGACAGCAGCGCCCCGGGCCCGCCACGCGCCCGTCGCCCTGGGCCGCGATCGCCGCCTGGCCCGCAGCGGCCTGGCCGTCGCGCCACGGCTCCCCTCGCCCAAACGGCCCACAGGCCTCACGGCGGCAACGCCGTTGGCCCTGGCGGGGCGCTGGGGCGATCGATGGGTCGGCCGCGTGGCCGGATTCGTCAGAACGCCCGGAAGCCGGCCGGCGCGGCGGGAAGATCGGGACGGCGAGGCCGGGGCGCGTTGAACTTCGTCAGCTCGGACTCGGCAAGGGCCATGTCCAAGAAATTCGCCCCTTCGGGCATTTGCCGGACGATGGCCAGGGCGCGGCGAACTCTCCGGCCCTGAACGTGGGCCATCATATTCAGGCGTTCCCTCACCTCGGGCCGATCACCGTTGCACGATCCTAAACCGTGGAACGACTTTCCCTCACCACCCATGCTCTTCAAAAGTCCCGTGATCACAACTTTGCTCCCAAAAAAAAGGGAGCTCCAAAACGTCCTGCCAACAGGTACAGGATGGTCCCAGAGGCCCACTCATCGACGACCAGACCGTCCGGCGCGGACGATCCGCACAACTTCGCTCCTCGAAAAGGCAGCCGCCGGGGCGTCCTGCCCGTGTACAAGTTCAGGACAACCCCAGCGGCGCACTCCAACACCATCGGTCCAAAAGCGTTTCGCCGTCATCATCGCTTTCCGTCTCCTGGCGGTAAATCATCATCCTCTTCTCCATGCCGATCGATGATCGCTGCCACGCCGTCGGATTCGAGTTGACGCACCTCGCGCAGGGTTTTGGCCACAAACTCCTGCACCACCCGCTCGCGCTCCTGGCCCGGCAGGGCCTGCACCTTGGGATCCTCCAGCCACAGCGCGAACTCCGTGGCGATGGAGTTCTCCAGCAGGCCGCAGGCCCGCACCAGCCGCGCCACCATGGCCCCGATGATCGCCTCAACCTCCGCGCGCTCGAGCAGCTTACGTTGCGACTTTTCCAGATCGAGGTAGTCGCTCTCCGCCTGCCGCAATTCCGCCAGCGTCTTCTTGAGCCGGTCGATTTCTTGGACGTGCAGCTCGCCGGCGGCCGCGGCCAGGCCCACGTGCCGGCTCATTAGCTGCATGGCCGCGCGGCTGATCTCGAGCGCCGAGGCCTTGCCCCCCATCAACGCGCCGATGAAACCGGCGCTGCCTGCCGGCAGCGGTTGCGATGCCGCGCCTGGATGCCCGCCCGCTGCATGTCTGTCACCTGGAGATAGACCTCCGGCGCCCCCTGCCGCTGTGTCCGCGGCTCGAGGCGCTCGGTTCGCCGACCGGGCGCTCGGTTCGCCGGCGGCCGCGGCGGGCGATATCCCCTTGCTCACAGGGTTTCGTTGCTTCCTTTGGAAGATGTTATTGCTGCGCCACTTCGCCACCGCATCGATATTCCATCCGCCGGGCCCGCGGAGGGGAAAGCGCCTGCCGGCACGCTGCTGCTCCCTTCGGAGTTGAGCCCGATCTACTCCCAGGGCGGATGCCAGCGCCGCCCAGGATGGTGCGAACCTGGCCTCAGCAGGGGCGCCGGTCCGCGGTAGGCCAGTCTCGGATGAAGCTGTTTCCATGTCTGATTCCTAGACTCCGAAGCCCGTTAGTCCCAGGGCTGGGACTTGGATTTTTCAAACCCCGAAATCTCGCTCTTCTTCGGTGTCGATGTCGCGCGGCCTTCGCTTTTGCGTGAAAGGACCCGCCATTTTTTACGCCGCCCGCTCCCGCCGTGTCGCCGCCGGCCGCTCATCGGATGGCGCGAAGGCCAACTCGAGCTCGCGCGTGACTACAGCCGCGACCGCCTCGCGCTCATCATCGGTAATCTGGATAATTTCTCGCTTCAGGTTGGGCATCGATGTTCCGCCGCGCCGGGGCACATAATAATCGGCGTCCTTTTCGCTCATCGTGGGGCACAGGTTGAGCACGCGGGCGTACATGGCGAGGCGCACCCCCTGCCCGTTGATCACGAAGCGCCGGCTCGATGCCGATGTCACATCGTTCCGCAAGCTCCCGCTGTACACCAGATCCGGCTTGCCCGCCTTCCCCTTTCTTTTCAGGTACGCAATGGCCCGCTTCGCGTAGCCGTAACGCCTGTTTGCGCCCTCATCGAAGTGCTTGGGCAGAATGCCAGTGTGCCAATAGGTCGCGCCTGCGACCAGAGCCGCGGCGGCGGCTTGCGGCGCTCCCTTCATGCGCTTCAGACGGTCATCGTCGACTGAAATCGTCACGCCGAACATCTTCCCTTTGGAAATGTGCACGCTCATGGAAACCTCCCATTTGTTTGTCCTTTTGGCCTTTGTTCAGCGATGCCCCTCATCGCGTCCGTGCGGATTCAAGTCGGTGGTGTTGTTCAACGTGGCGCTGTGCATGTCGAGTTTGGCTGAGATTTCCTTCAGGACCGCCAGGGAGTCTTCTCGATAGATTTGATCGATTCGCTCCTGAGGCAACCCCGGCTTAAACCGGGGGTCGAAATTGAGAGCACTGTGCTCCTCGGTCCGGGGAATCAGACCCATGAAACGAGTGACGAACGGGACGTCATTCCATCCCGGATGTTCACGCGCGAAGATGGTTTTGCGCTTGTCCCGGATCTCCTGCTCGTCGGCAGCCGATGGTCCCTCCGCCTCGCCGGTCCGCTGGCTAAAAGAGGTGGTCTGCTGATGATCCGTGAGCGACTCGGTGGCCCGGCCGCTCGCCCGGTATGCTTCGATCGCGGCAGCCAGCGAAAGGGTCGGGCTTCGTGACATGCCGGAGACGAGATTGCCGACCGCCCCCTCCAGCTTGTGCGGCGGATGCGCCAGCAGGGCATCCAGGCGCGAAGGTGAGCCGCGCGAAAGCGTCTCCAGCTCCATGAGCGTGCGCGAGTTCTCATCGCTCTGCCCCGCCGCGGCAAGGAGGCGCATCGCCTTTTGCTTATCCGGCGATCTTGCCACGAAACGCCAGTCTTTGTCGTTCATGTTCGGGTGGTAAACCGCGGCGGTGAAGGCCGCGTTTCGCAACTCCTCATCCGTGCCGGCGTACTGCCCCTGCGCACGCATCTGTTCCAGCCGGGCGAAGTGTACGCCTACCATGGACGCCGCGCCAGGAGACATACCCGCCGCCTGCGCAGACAGGCCGACTTCCCCGGCCGGCACGGCGAATTGCCCCTGGTCGATCTTGGCGCCAGTCGCCGAAACGATCGCCACCACCATCGCGCCGGCATCGGTTTCGCTGAACCGCCGGCCGCCGATCTCTTTGGCGGCGAGGCCCTTGACCCCGCTTTGGATTGCCCCCAGCGCGCCGAGCTGGCCGCTGGCTGCAACGGCTTCGTTGAGGGATTGCGTGCGCGCAATGAACTTCTCCGCCCGATCCTCCAGCTCGCGCGTCCGATTCTCGAAAGTCTTGAAAACCGTCTCCACCGCGGCCGTCACTGTCCCGGCCGCACTCACGACCATGCCCAGGTGCGAGGCCAGGTGCATCATCGCGTGCTCGCCCGAGTCGCCGGCGTGCTCGAAAGAATCCCCCAGCTTGCGGGCATGGTCGCTGGTTTTTAACAGCTCCTCCCGCGCTTTCATCAGGTACTGAACGAAGCCCGCATCCGCGGCGGAAAATTGGAGCGTCACGTCGCCTTTGGACATGCTGTTTTCCTTTTTCAAAAGACTCTGCGGAAGGGCTCATCGCCGACCGCAAAACGCAGGGAACCCGAAAGCGTTGGAATCGACGGGGAATCGATGGCCAGGGCGCAGATCTGCGCGGCCGCGCGTTCGTCGAACAACTCAGCCAGGGCGATCTCCTCAGCGCCGGTTCGGTAATTCACACTCAGCACGATCGCGGCCGCGGCCATGATCCTCCGCCGCGGGGCCTGGCGATCGATGCGGAGCATCCGGAAGACATCGCCAATGACTCCCGCAACAAGGCCCTGAGCAGGCCCGATATCCTGGTGCAGCACGTAGCGGACGTGCGTGTGGGAGAATCTGAACAGCACCGGCACCGTCCAGCGATCGCCGCGCAGGGTGATGTCGTGCCCTTCAAACCGCTGCGGCCTCACCAGCTCGCCGGCACGTGGCCGACTCGCACTGCTGATCCCCACCCACGCCCCTCCGCCTCCGCTGCCCCACCGTTGCGACAGCGGATCGTAGCGTGGCGCCTGGCCCGCGCAGACGATCGCCCCGCGGCCCTCCGGCCCGTCGACATTCTCGGCCGCGGCCACGTGACAGTCTGCCAACGGGTCAAGGCCGAACCGTTGCCGCCGCAGCTCCTCGAGGCCCTGGCTGGCGGTCATCGCAGAGAAGAAATAAACAAACCCGCTCACCCTGTTTCTTCCGGGAAAAGTTCCGGCCGCTCCTGGCGGCGCCGGTCGAGAGACTCCACAAGCTGCCGTTGTTCGATTTCCGCCTGGTGGGCAGCGTCCAACACCAGCCCGAGCTGGCGGTGCTTTTCGATCACCGGCAGCGCGGTCGCGGCATGTTTGTCGAAAGCGGCCCGCGCCTCCGCGTGAACTTTTCGCAGGTGAGCCAATTTGGCCCGCGCCGGCTCGCCACGTATCTGCCGCTCCACGGAGCAGCGGTCATCGGCAAACTGGCTCTCATCGATGCCCAGGACAATGACCAGTTCGGAGAGCCGGGCCAGCTCCGCATCCGCAAGCTCCCGCCGCGCGGAGAGATGGAGCAGCCGGGCGTACTCTTCCCTCGCTGTCTGCTCCTTCTGGGCCCTTTGCCCGCGCATGCGATCGAAGAGGTTTTTGAGCAACTCCATGATTCACTCCGCTGCCTGCCACGAAAATCGATCGCCCGGCTCGATCGAGCTCACGGCGCATCCAGGAGAAGATCGGGCCGCGCCGCCTTTGAATGTGCGATGTCATCCGCCAATTGCCGGGCCTGGCGGAGAGCCTGGTCCGCGTTGGTGAGGATCGTGGCCAGCTCCCGATCGCGGGCGATGAGCGGCGCGGCCCGCTCATGGTGCTCCCGATATGCGCGCTCCGCCCTCGCGTACTCTTTTTCAGCCAAAGCAACCTGTTCGGCGTAATGCGGCTCGAACTTGGCCAGCCTCTTCAAATGGGCCAGGTCGTTCTCCGTGTCCGCTTCCGAAATCTCCAGGGTCTTGCAGGTGGTGGAGAACTCCAGGAGCTGCTCATCGCTGATCGTCTCGCCGGCGGCGAGGCGGTGAAGGAACCGGACATAGAGCTGGCGGGATTCGGAGGCGCGCCGATCCTGGAGTGCCGTCAGGCGCTCGAAGATCGATGGGGGAGCTGGTTCCGCGGCCGCTTCCGCTGCCGCGTCCGGCGCGGAGGCCTCCGCCAGTTCATCCGGCAGCATCTCTTCGCCGCCCTCCTCATCGTGACTCTCGCGCGTGCGTCCGAGGGCCAGCGGGCCCGCCGGGCCAGGGGTGGAAATTCGTGCCATGTGGCATCTCCAGTTTGGGGGTTTGGCGTTTACTTCATCGTCCGGCTGCCAAGCCGGCCGGGTGCGATCGTCGTGACGTCGACAGCTTTGTCTGGAACCGGCCCGGCGTCGCTTGGCCCCACCGGGAAAACGTAATGCCGGAAAACGGGGTCCTGATCCCGCTCATCGTTGGGGCACAGGTAGAAGAGCCGGCGCTGGAATTGGGGGCGGTTCATGGTGTCGGGATCCCTGGCGATCGGCGCAGGATCGATTTCGGACCATCCGACGATGCGACTCGACATGAGCGGGGTGAGGCCCTCGAGAGTCTCGGGGCGCGATTCATCGATCAGGCCCGGCCGCCCGAAGGCCGACCAGGGCGGACGGCCCGCGAAAGGTTTCGTGCCCGATTCGATGATCATCTCGCGCACGTAGGGGAAGGCCGACGGGTTGAAGCCCTCTTCCCAGACGATGCGCCGCTCCGCGGCCAGCATCCGCGGATCGATCCGTCCCTCGTTTGGGATGATCTTGCCGACGGCAGGGGGATTGTCAGACGGCGCTGCTGGGCGCGGCGGACTTCGTTTCGCTGGCTTGGGCTGGCTCATGGTCTTTTCCCTCGTGTCGGATCCCGGCGCTTGCCGCGCGATCCTGGCCGTCAATCCGCGTGGCCGGACTCGCCCTGCTCCAGGAACCACTTCCTCTGTGCGGCGATGAATCTCTGCTTCGCCGCAGCGTACACCGCTTCCCCGGGCGAAGGGGCAACACCCCAGTTCGCGCGCAGATTCCAATCCCGATCGAATCGGTCGCCGGCGTTCTTCTCGATCTGCGCCAGCTTATGCATGTTGTCCCGCGCCCGGGCCATGGTCATCACGTCGGGATTTTGGATTTCAGTTTCCTGCCCATCGACCACTGAGAACACCCGACCATCTTTTTCGTAGGGAGTCATGTTCCTTGACCTCTCGCCGGCGGGATTGACCGATTCACCGCGGATCCGGCCGGCTTGCGGATCGCGGGTGCCATGCTCGGCCCAGGCGAGTTCCTGCCTGATGTATCGAGCCATGGCGTTTTTCCAAGCTGCGCAGTCGGGCTTTGATCCCAGCGGGACGCCCCAGGCCGTGCGCAGGTTGCAGTTGGCCGCGAAGCGGGACTGCGCCGCCGCCTCAATGTCGGCAGCCTCTGACTCTCGCGCTTGCGTGGCCTTGTCCATGGGGATCGCTCCGATCTTTTCTGTGAACACCATAGCTCGATAATTTGGTCGGGACTGCCCGTTTCGGGCAGTGCCCGGAAGAGGCTTGGCGAAATCAGCGCACGCGCGGGAGATCCGCCCATCGCGGGATGGGGCGCGGCCCCGCCATCGTGAAATCCGGCGGCTTCTCATCGCCGGAGTAGTCCGGGGAGTTGGCCAGGACAGCTCGGAACCGGGTTTTGCAGTTGGTGCAGAACATGGCCCGGATTCTCAGGCCGCCACGGTGGCGCGAGGTGCGCAATCTCTTGAGCCCGGTCATCTCGCCACACCGGGGGCAGCAGCATCGACTCACCCACACGGCCGGGTATTGCCGCTGCCCGCCGGCGAGCTGGGCTTTGCTCATGCCGGCCTCCGATGTTGAGCCACTGTTGAGGCGGAGATTGAAGGCGGGTGGCTGATCCGGAAAATGAAGCTGTGACGCAAGCGACTTCCACGATCGCCCCGCCGCCCCCGCCCTCCCCGCCGCCGTTTGCCGCTCGGACGGTACTGCACGATGACACCGCCGACTACCTGGCTCGGAATTGCCCCCACGTGCAGCTCGCCCGACCGCGGGCGCTGCGCGAAAGAACCGATGCGTTGCCGGGGCTCGTTCATCCCGCCGTGGCCATCGCCTTCATTTTGGATGCGGCCGATGATGCCACGCGTCTGCGCGGGCTGGGGCTGTGCGCGGTGCACGAGCCCAGCGGCGATCTGCAAGGCCCCGGCCTGAGAATGCTCTGCCGCGCCGACGTCTATGCGGTTGCCCTTGTTTCGCACCGCGGAGGCGCGCCTCGCCTGGCCGACCGCGTGGGATGTTACGTCAACAAAGTCGTTCACCTGTCCGCGTCCGAACTTGATGCGGCGCGATCGCGCCGTGAGCTGATTGAGCTGGTGGCGCCGAAGCTTCACCTGCATCGGCCGCCGCCGAAGTATCAATTTCCCTGAAGCAACAAGGCCTCCCTGTGTGCTCATCGACGGGCCCTCCGCCTGGCGGCGACGCGGGCCTGCGCCCCGGCCGAGCGCCGCGCCGCCGCATTTCGCGCCGCCTCGATCGGGATCCAGGCAACCGAGCGCGTGTGCTTCATCCGAAACTCAATCCGCGGGACACGGTTCCCCGGATCCGCCGGCACCACGGAGACGATCCAGGCCTGGCCCTCGATCGAGACTTCGCGCCGGATGGGTTTATTGAGCGCGGTTGCCATGGCTAGGCCTGCGCCTCCGCCTTGATCTTGAAAAGTTGCTGGGCCGCCTCCCGTGCTTTTGGGGCATGCGCGATCTGCGTTGCTTCCCTCATTTCCTGATCGGTGCGCACGATCGCGGGGAGTAATTGGGAAATGTGCGACGCATTCCCGCGGGACCGTTTCTTGAGCTCCGGGAACTCCTTCAAGATCGCGATCACCAGGTAGGCCGCATAGTACTCCTGCTCGGATTTGTACTCCGTCGATTCCCGCTCCTGGCTGAAAAAGACGTTGTCGACCTCTTGGCCGATCACGCTGAGTTCGTCGGAGGGTACCCGCTCAGCAATGAGGCGAAGAAGCTTCCCCTTGACCCCCACTTCTTTAAGCCGGGCAAAGTCTGCGTCGATCTGCTCCTTGGTCTTCGCCAGTTTTTTTTCCTGGATGGGCTCATGATCATTTTCATTTTCAAGGGCATGAGATTGAGGATGAGGGCGCGCGCGCGCTGCTGCTGTTTGCTGAGCTGTTACCTGTACTGTTCCTTGGGCTGTTCCTTGAGCTGTTATGGGGGGCGCGGAGCCCACTCTCGCCGGGGGTGCGGAGCCCACTCTTGCCGGGGGTGCGGAGCCCACTCTTGCCGGGGGTGCGGAGCCCACTCTTGCCGCGTCGGCTTCTCGGCGCGCTGCCTCAATTTTTTGGCGGGCCTCCGCAGCCCGTTTGATGATCTCCTCGGCCTCGGGCATCCGGTAATAGACGATGACGGACACGACGATCCCCTCCTTGACGATTTTCTTTCTGCGCAGAAGGACCAGCAACCCGTAGCTCTTGAGGTCCCTGATGTAGCCGCTCACCACTCCGGCCGCGTTTTGCTCGGACTTCACTCGTTCTTGTTCCCAGGTTTGCCGAGCGCGGGCGTCTTGTCCCGGTTCCCAATCAGGACGCACCCGCAGACCAATGGCCCGAGCGATGCTGAGGCGCCCAGGCCAAGCGACCCCATCCTTGTTCAGACGTCGCAGGTATATGCGTAAAACTTTGAGCTGCCCGAAGGTCAGAATCCCGAGCCAGTGATCATCAACGGCGTTCGATCTTCCAAAACTGTCAGCTTTCGGCTCAGGGGCATCCGCTGTCGCGTCATTATCCATGGCCAGCCGCCTCGGCCCGCGCGGCCGGGACCTCCGGAGTAAGCGATCGGATGGCTGCCCGAAGTTCCTGCAGGACGCCGGCGATGCGCGTCGCCTCATCGTCACGTCCGGCTTCAACGAAGAGACGAGCGAGCTGCGCCAACTCGAAAAAGGCGGTCTCGATATCCTGATTAATCCGGCGGAAGTGGTCATCCAGGACCAACGGCGAGCACACCTGGTCGCGCCGCGGGCGTCCGGGCCAGCGCACGAAGGCGATGCGCGGCGCGAATCCGTCCGGCCTGTCGACGGCGATAAGGCCCCACGCCACCAACCGCGACCGTGCCTCGCGCACCTGGCTGGGGCTGAGGCCGGTCCGCGCGGAGATCTCCGCCGCGCTCCCCTGGTAAATGTGAGGGCGAGGTTTCACCGCCTCCGCCAAGAAGGCGAGCAAAATGTCTTCCGGCCGGCGCTGCAGCGGAGCGTCAAAGAGCGGCAAATGAGGCGCGGGCCGATCATGGCGCATCGGGCACCTTCAGGCTCGCGAGGGCGTTCTGCACATAACCGATCGTTTTTGAAAGTGCGGCTGCTTCCGCCGCGGCCCCCAGCGTTTCAAACTCGCCGCGCACGGCCATCAGTTGATGAAGGCTTCGCTCCAGGCCATGGCCAGCCACGCTGGTCCGAGACCGCAAATGCGCGACCGCCCGCTGCCGCGCGGCGTTGTCGCGTGCCTCGGCCGAAAGAGAAACCGACATCGCTTCGCCGGTGGAGCGTGAAACGAAGATATTCCCCGCCCCTTCCAGCCCCGCTACCGCCTCGCGGATCGCGGAGGCGCTGGAGCCGGTGATTACCGCGAGGGAATCGACGTCGATGGTGCTGCTCCCGTCAACACTCTTGCTGCACACCACGCTGAAATAGGCAAGCAGGCGCTCCGCCGGCGACGCCGCGCCTCGTCGCTTTTTCTCGGGTAACGGGGGCTCACGCCGCATGGAGAGCCTCCCGCCTGGATCGGGTCCACCGGCGACGCCATCTCTCGCGCTTACGCCACGCAGCATTCACCCATGGGCAGCGCACCGAGATCACTTCCCCCCGTAGCCTCACTTCCGCCGCCCCCCACACGTGTAAATCGTCCAACGCCCTGAGCAGCTCGGTAACCTGGCACCGGGCCAGCTCCGCCAGTTGCTGCGCCGTTCCCCGAACCGGCCCGCCCCGGTGCATCGCGCGGAGAAGATCGATTAGGACCGCGCGCGAGGCCGGCCGGACGGAATCACACACCCATTGGCGCGGCAGCCGCAAAGAGCGCTGCCAACGGCGAGGAAGTCGATTTGTTGCGGGGAAACAGGTAGATTGCATCTTCAATCCTCCGGGGCCCGGTGATCAGCGGTGAGAGCCGGGCCCCCTTTTTTTCCTTGCATAGCCCCGAGCTGCTGGAGTTGCTCTTCGGCCCTCTGCTGTGATGCTTCCGCGGACATCGGCTGGAGCTCGCCGAGTTCCTCTTGGGCCTGCCGGTCAAAGAAATCGCGCAGCCAGGCTGACGTGGTGCACCAGGTGCCGCCGACGCGCGTCACCCTCAAGCGTGTGCGGCGCTTCTTGTCCAGGGCCCAGCGGATGACCGTGGAGACGGCGAGGTTGCCGCGACGGCCGCGGCGCCGCGGCAGGAAACGCAGACGGGGCACGTCCGCAAGCCGGATGAGTTTGCCCTCGGAAGGCGAAAGCCGCCGGCGCCGCCCGGAAATGTTGCTCGTCACCATGTGTGCGCTCCTGTATGTGACAGGTCGCAAGCATGCGCGAAGTGCTTGTGGGGGATCGTGGTTGAAATCGTGGGGGATAGTGGGAATTTTCAGGCGATGCCGTACCCCTCACCCCAGACGGTCGGAAACAAGATCAACGGCGCGAGGTGTGGGTGACGTTCAGCCAGGTCTTTCAGGTGCTTGTGCGCATCGTCCTTTCCGGAGAGATCGCGAAGGCTTCTTGGCGGCTGATGTTTCTTGTCCGGACCCAAGTTCAGTCGATCCGGCCACACCGTCACCAGGGCCTTCACCGACAAAAACTGCGGGAGTGTGACATCAATATCCTTGCCTCCGGCCCGTAACGTGTGCGGCTTAACGCACTCGATAGAGCACTGTGGTGGCCTCCGCCTCCGCCTTCCCGATCGCGGCTGAACATTGTCCGGCAACCGTCGATCCGCAACTCGCTTTCCAGCACAGTGGGATCCGAAGCTTGGAATTCACGTGACTTGAAGTCGCGGC
>JADMIO011627952.1_pt1 | contig 32726 bp, 31 predicted proteins | sample 8958161 | NCBI WGS metagenome assembly JADMIO01 (sample SAMN16585339, study PRJNA669376) | soil metagenome | isolation source: Crop rotation soil | place: USA: Cullars Rotation, Alabama | collected 2011
CGCGACAACTTGTCCACGTGGAATTCTAAGCTTAGGATCCCAATGTGCTGGAAAGGTGACCACCTCGCCTGCGGACGCCGCGGGCAGTGTTTCCCATCTGCTGATCGTCCTCGCGACGGTTTTCGTCGCGACGAAGGCGCTTGGCGAGGTCGCCGTCCGGCTGAAGCAGCCCGCGGTCCTGGGCGAGATCATCGCCGGCGTTCTCCTCGGCGGGTCGGTGATCGGCGTCCTCGATCCCACCGACCCGATCGTCCACGCGATGAGCGAGATCGGCGTCATCGTCCTTCTGTTCCGGACGGGATTGCACACCGAAGTAGGATCGCTGATCAAGGCGGGGCCGGCCGCCACGAGCGTCGCCATCGTCGGCGTCGTCCTGCCGATCCTTGCCGGATACGGCGTCGCGCTCGGATTGGGCGCGACCTCCATCGCGGCGCTGGTCGCCGGGGCGGCGATGTGCGCCACCTCGATCGGAATCTCCGCCCGCGTGCTTTCCGATCTGAATCGGCTGGAAACCCCTGAAGGTCAGATCGTGCTGGGCGCGGCCGTGATCGATGACATCATCGGGCTGATCGTTCTGGCGATCGTCATGGCCATTGCCGGCGGAGGGTCGATCAGCGGGGGAGCCGTCGCGAGAATCGCCGGTGTGGCGGTCGCATTCGTCGCGGTCGCCATCCTGCTCGGAGGCCCCGTTGCGACGGGAGGCCACGCGCTCGTCAAGAGAGCGCGGATATCCGGCGCGCTCGGCCTGATCGCCCTCGCGTTTGCCTTCGCGCTGGCCGCGCTCGCGGATCGAATGGGATCCGCCATGATCGTCGGAGCGTTCGCGGCGGGGCTGGTGCTCGATGACCGTCACGACCGGCACGAGATCGAACGCGCGACGGCGGCCGTCGGAGACTTCTTCGTTCCGATTTTCTTCGCGAGCGTCGGAGCGATGGTGGATCTGCGCGCGATGGCGAACGGTCAGTCGTTGCTCGTCGGCGCCGCGCTCATCGTGACCGGCATTCTCGGGAAGGTCGCTGCGGGCTGGGCCCCGGTGTGGCTCAAGGGCAACAAGCTCCTGATCGGCGTAGCGATGGTGCCGCGGGGCGAGGTTGGGCTCATCTTCGCGCAGATGGGCCTCGCGTCGGGAGCGATCGACGCCGGATTGTTCGGAGCGATCATGCTGATGGTGCTCGTGACCACGATGGTGGCGCCGCCCGCGCTCGCCGCGGTGATCAATCGCTCGCGCTAGGGTCGTTCGCGGTACTTCGTTCTCGAGTCGCCAACGGCCTGGCGGCCCCCGAACCCTCCTCGAGCGATCCGACGGGCGGGGATTCCCGCAGGTCGGCCCGGAGCCCCATGCGGAGCGCGATGGCTCCGGCGGCGATCAGCCCGAGCGACGCGGCGAGCGTCAGCTTGATGAGTGCGACGCCGATGATCCACGATTGTCCAAAGGCCTCCGGGCCGAGAGCGACCCAGAGGCCGGCGGCGGCGCCGACGGCCACCCCGACCGCCATCAGCGCGCGACCAATCTTCTTCACGCGAGCTACATCCGGGACGCGACCTTGCCCCAGTCCACCACGTTCCACCAGGCCGTCACGTAATCCGGCCGGCGGTTCTGATACTTCAGGTAATACGCGTGCTCCCAGACGTCGAGTCCGAGGAGGGCGTTCTTGCCCTCCATGAGCGGGTTGTCCTGATTCGCCGTGCTCGTGATCGAGAGCTTGCCGCCGTCGTTGATCAGCCACGCCCAGCCTGAGCCGAAGCGTCCCGCCGCGGCCGCGGCGAACTGCTCCTTGAACTTCGTGAAGTCACCGAACGCCGACTTGATGCCGTCGGCGAGCTTGCCGGTCGGCTCTCCACCCTTGCCCGGTCCCATCAGCTCCCAGAAGAGCGAATGATTCCAGTGACCGCCGCCGTTGTTGCGGACCGCCGTGCGCACGGCCTCGGGAACGGTATTGATCGACTTCATCAGGTCGTCGAGCGACTTCCCCGCGAGCTCGGGCGCCTTTTCGATCGCGGCGTTCAGGTTGTTGACGTAGGCCTGGTGATGCTTGCCGTGATGGATCTGCATCGTCTGCGCGTCGATGTGCGGCTCGAGCGCGTCGAACGCGTAGGGCAGCGCTGGAAGAGTGAAAGCCATGTGATGAAGGGGTTGAGGGGAAAGGGGGAGGAGAGGGGGCGAGTGGAGCGGGCGGCCATGAGCCGGCCCTTTACCCGTTGCCCGCTGCCTTCTGCCCCCGGTTACGCAGCCAGCTGATGATCGCGGGAAGGAACGAGACGAAAATGATCAGCAGGATCATGGCCTCGATGTGCTTCTCCACGCCCGGAATGTAGCGGCCCAGGACGAAGCCGATCATCAGCATGCTCCAGATCCAGGCAACCCCGCCGATCACGTTGAAGAGCGTGTAGCGGCGGAGGTCCATGTTCGCCATTCCGGCCACGACCGGCACGAAGGTCCGCACGATCGGCATGAATCGCGCAAGGATGATCGTGACGCCGCCATGCCGCTCGTAGAACTCGTGAGCCCGGACGAGATGCTTCTTGTTGAACAGCAGCGAATCTTCGCGGGTGAAGAGTCGCGGGCCTGCGGCTTTCCCGACAGCGTACCCAACCGTATTGCCGACGATCGACGCGACCGTCAGCAGCAGGCCGAGCAGCCAGACGTTCATCAGGTCGTGCGTGGCGCTCAGGAGCCCCGCCGTGACGATCAGCGAATCGCCCGGCAGAAAGAAGCCGATCAGCAAACCAGTTTCGGCGAAGATGATCGCCGTCAGCCCGACATAACCGCCCCAGGCCACGAGACCCTGGACGTCACGAAGCTTGTGAATGAAGTCGAGCAGAGAATTCATGCGCCTGCCGAAAGAGAGTGATATGAGACCCGGCGCAACTTCGATGGGCCTGACCCGTGGGTCAACCTGGCGCATCGCCGGCGGCGTGTTCATGGCGCTCCTGGTCCTCGGGTATGCCTGGTCATTCGTCAATCGCGACCAGCTTCGTACCTCCGCCGCGGGCGGCGAAGTGGGAGCGCTCGGCGCCGCGCTGACCAGCACCAGCGCGCCGAATGTCGCGTTTCTCACGGATGCGGCACTCGATGCGCTCGCCGACCGCATGCTCGCGAAGCAACGGGGCCTGAGCGGCAAGCTTCGCGTCTCGTTCCAGACCTCGGGAGGCGTGCAGCCGGACACCATGCCGCAGGGGGCCGAGCTCCGCTACGCGCAGGGCGCCGATACCATCGCGCAGCCCTCGAAGACGGGCGTCTGGAATCTGCTCCTCTCGATGGGGAACGCGCTGAAGCCCGTCGCGAACTTCGCCGTCGTCACCATGCTGCCGTTCTCCGCGAAGCAGGGCAACCGGATCGGCGGCTACATGATCGGCAACTGGCCGGGCGAAAAGGGTATTGGCGGCCCGAAGAAGGCTCCGGCCGATCGATACGCCAACCCGCGCGGCTTCATCCAGATCACGCCGGAAAACCAGAACACGCAGGTCAGCGAGCACTTCCGGTTCAGGGATTTCCTCACCCACGACCAGCAGAACGTCTGGCCCAAGTATCTGGTGCTGAGTCCGAGATTGGTCGACAAGCTCGAGCTCGTTCTCTCGGACCTGGAGCAGCACGGGATCGACACGAAGGGCGTTCGCGTCATGAGCGGGTTCCGCACGCCGAATTACAACGCCAACGGCGGCGAGACGGCCGGGCGAGCCGACCTCAGCCGGCACATGTTCGGCGATGCGAGCGACATTTACATCGACAACAATGGCGATGGCGTCATGGACGACCTCAACCATGACGGGAAAATCGACATGAACGACAGCCGTGTGATCCTCGAAGCCGAGGAGCGGGTCGAAAAGGCCTATCCCGAGCTGATAGGCGGGGGAGGCCTGTATCGGGCTGCTCCGGGGCACGGACCTTTCATTCACATAGATACTCGCGGGTACCGGGCTCGCTGGTAGGACTCTCAGGAGGAATCGTGGACAAACGCAGAACGACTGACGGCCAGAAGGCCGAGACTCTGAAGGACGAAAAGGAACGGGATCACGGGCTGGGCGCGCAGGCGCTGGGCGGACTTCGCGCGAGCGACATCGAGCCGTACACCGGCCTCCGCTACCTGTCCAAGCTCTTCCGCTTCATGGCCGTGGTGCTGCTGCTGGTGCTCGTCGCCGAAGTGGCGACCGGGCTTTATACGCAGGGCGCTGCCGCGATTCCGACGCTGCTCGGCGAAGCGAGCCGCCTTGTCGTGCTGGCGGGCGTTCTCTGGGGCACGGGCGACCTTGCCCACCTCCTGATCGACGTCGGTCACGACGTGCGCGCGGGGCGGATCCTGATGGCCCGGGGCACCGCTGGAGGCAGCGCGTTCATGCCGCGTGATCGCGCGACGCAGGCCCGCTCGCGCGGCGACGAAAGCGTGATCGTGTCGGCGATCGATGTTCCGGTAGCGGATCGCTCCACCTTCGGCGCTGCAGGCGAGCGTCCGGCAGACCTCGGCGAGCCGCCGATTCCGTGACTGCGGACGGCCTCGGTATGACAGTTGCCTTCCTCGGCGGTCGACGCTGGTTCAACCACTGAGGAAGGCACTTCTATGCTCATCACACTTGCGATTGTCCTGATCATCCTGTGGGCGCTTGGCTTCATCGCGTTCCACGTCGGTGGCGGTCTGATTCACCTCCTTCTGGTGATCGCCCTCATCGTCATCGTCATCCGCCTGCTGACCGGCCGCAAAGTCGTCTGAACGCGGGACTTGAGGTTGCACACGGCCGCGGCGATCCTTTCGCCGCGGCCGCGTTGCGTTCGGCCCTCCCACTCCCGCCTGAGACGTGCCTCTCGAAATCCATCTCGTTCCACACACGCACTGGGATCGCGAGTGGTACCAGCCGGCGGAAGTCTTCCGCCAGCGTCTCGTCGACCTCATCGACGAGCTGATCGATTCACCGCCCGCGGACGGCACCAGCTTCCTGCTCGACGGCCAGACGATCGTCCTCGAGGATTACCTCACGGTTCGGCCGGAGCGCCGGGAGCAGCTCGCCAGTCTTCTCCGCCGTGGCCGGATCGAGGCCGGGCCGTGGTACGTGCTGGCCGATGAGCTGATTCCGTCAGGGGAGGCGCTGGTGCGCAATCTCCTCGAGGGCAGGCGGATGATGCAGTCGTTCGAAGCGGCCTCTCCGGCGGTGCTGTATTGCCCGGATTCCTTCGGGCATCCCGCGGGACTCCCGGAGCTGGCCGAAGGGTTCGGCCTTCCGCTGGTCATTCTCTGGCGCGGCTTTGGAGGCCGCCGCTGGCCGTCGGCCAACGTCGTTCGATGGAAGGGCCGCAGCGGAGCCAGCGTGATCGTCTATCACCTGCCGCCCGACGGGTACGAGTTCGGGTCGTCGCTTCCCACGGATGATTCAGCGGTCGGGCGGTGGAAGCAGATGCGCGACGTGCTGTCGTCGCGGTCGACCGTGGGAATCGAGTTGCTGCAGAATGGCGCCGATCACCATGCGCGCCAGGCATCGAGCGCCGAGGCATGGGCGCGATTTGCGGAGCTGGCCAGGGGCTCCGGCGACAACCTTCACGTCAGCTCATTGAGCGCGTTCGTTCGCGCGCTGGTGGAGAAGGCCGGTCGCCAGCCGCTTCGCGTGATCGAAGGTGAGCTGCGCGATTCCTACGGTTACACCTGGACGCTCCAGGGAACGTTCGGAACGCGCGCCGCTCAGAAGCGAGCCATCGCCCGCGCCGAACGCGGGCTCCTCCTCGCGGAACGCTGGGCGGCACTGAACTACATCGCGCGTCGAATGGACAAATCGCCGCACCTCCATGCGGCGTGGCGCACACTGCTCGCGGCCCATCCGCACGACACGCTCTGCGGCACGTCGATCGACGAGGTGGCCGACGCAATGGACGTCCGCGTGGCCGCCGCGCAGGCGCAGGCGGCCGCAATTGCGCACGACGCCGTGCTGTCGATCGCCGGACATGATCCCGACGCGAGCTCACGCCTGGCGGGCGGAGAGGTGTTCGTGATCCAGAACGACGCGCCGATGCGTCGATCGGGCGTTGCCCTCGTCGACATCGTTGAAAAGCTGGCCGATGAACGCGTTGGCCCGGGCTCGGGTGATGGTCCCTCCATCGAGGCGATAGCCGAAGCGGACGAGGCGCCAGTCCTTTCCGCCGGCCAGATCCTCGAGTCGACGGTAGAGCGCGACCGAAGTGAAGGTCGTCGGCGGTACCCGGACAACGACATCGTTCGGCGCACGCGCGCGGCCTGCTGGATTCCGGAGTGTCGAGGTATGTCCCTGACGGCCCTCCCGGAAAAGCAGGAGCTTCCCGACAGGAAGCGGAGAGTCAGGGCAACGAAAGCGGAGCTCTCGATGGATGCGCTATCCGTTTCGTTCACGCCGGCGGGACAGTTCGGCGCGCGCGGCGGTGACCACGCCATCGACAATCTCGTTCGGTTCGACGACCGCGCCGACGGCGGCGATCTCTACACGCCGTCCATTCGAGACGCGGCGGCGATCCCGAAGCTCCGCCGCCCGCAGATCACCGCGCGGGGGCCTCTGATTGGCTCGGTCAGCCAGGACGTCGACTTCGTCCCGATCGAAGGCAAGGGCGACAGGTCGACCGTGACTCTGTCGCTCGTGATGAAGGCCGACGCCGAACGGATCGAGATCGACGTTGCCGGAATCAACGCGTCCCGAAACCATCGCCTCCGCATCGGTCTTGCCACGGGAATCACCGGCGGGACTGTGGTTGCCGACGCCGCCTTCGGCCCGGTGGAGCGCGCGCCGATTGCCGTGACTGACGACGATCGCCGGATCGAGACGCCGCCACCGACGCATCCGCTTCACCGCTTCGTCTCCGTCTATTCGAAGACGGTGGGCGTGACGATCCACTCGGACGGCCTCGCGGAGTACGAGGTGGACGCGGATGGGGTCGTATGGATCACGCTCATTCGGGCCGTCGGCGACCTTTCTCGCAACGACGTCCCGGAGCGACCGGGGCATGCGGGCTGGCCGGTCGATACTCCCGGGGCGCAGTCGCTGGGTCCCTTCGAAGCGCGCTTCGCCATCCAGGTTCATGCCGGCCGGTCGGCGACCACCGCGAACGCGATCGAACGAGCGTCGGCGGATTTTCTCACGCCACTACGCGGCTGGACGCTCCGCTTCGCCGATCATCCGGTGTTGAACTGGGGACCGCTGGAGCTCGAGGGCCGCGCGCTGACCCCCGCGACCGCAAAGATCAGCGAGGACGGAGAGTGGGTCGTGCTCCGCAGCGTGAATCAGTCCACGGAAGAACAGGCGGGACGATGGCTGCTGCCAAAGCCCCCGGTCGAAGCGCGTCGCGCGAGGCTCGACGAAGCACCCGCCGAAGCGCTGGCAATCGACGGGAGCTCGGTTGCATTCGTGTCAGCCCCGAACGGCGTCGACACGCTGCTGGTGAAGTTCGCGCTCTAGGCGCGCTCCCGGAGGCCGATCGCCGTGGCGTCGCCGGCGAGGCGATCGCGCAATCCATCACCGAGGAGCGTGCAGGCGAGAACGGTTACGGCCAGCGCGATGCCCGGGCTGATCGCGACCCATGGTGCCGTCACGATCAGATCCCGTCCGCCGGCGATCATGTTGCCCCAGCTTGGCGCCGGCGGCTGAATCCCCAGTCCGAGAAATGAAAGCCCGCTTTCGAGCAGGATTGCGTTGCCGACGCCGAGTGTCGTCGCGACGATCGCGGGTCCGACGGCGTTGGGAAGCGCGTGCCGGAACAGGATGCGCCACGACGGAGCGCCAAGCGCGGCGGCGGACTCGATGTAGGGCCGCGACCGGACCCCGAGTACCTCACCGCGCACGATGCGCGCGACGCCCATCCAGCCGGTCGCAACGAGCACGATGACCACCGTGGTTGTTCCGGGGGCCCAGAGGGCAGCGCAGACGAGCAGGAGGATCAGGCGTGGTACCGACAGCAGGATGTCCGACACGATCATCACGACGCGATCCGTCGCGCCGCCACTCCAGGCGCCGATGGCGCCCGCCAGAGTCCCGACGAGTGCGGCGAGCAGCGACCCCGCCACTCCAACCGCCAGCGAAAGCCGACCGGCGAGCATCATGCGGGCGAACAGGTCGCGCCCGAATCGATCGGTTCCGAGCAGGTGAAAGTGTCCGTGGTGGTCGATGGAGAACGGCGAAACGAGCCGACTGCCGACGACGTCGGTGATGGCGAGGGGGTCTCGCGAAAACCATGGGACGACGATGGAGGCCACCACCAGGGCGACGAGGAGACCCGCCGCGGCGCGCTCCGATCCCCTGAGTGCTCGCCACAGGCGACTCATGCGCGCCTCCGTGGATCGACGAGCGGCAGGGCGACATCGGCCGCGAAATTCGCCATTACCACAATGGCGCCGTACACGGCGGCGGCGCCCATGATCAGCGGGTAGTCCCGGGACGCGATTGCCGTGAGCATCGTCTTTCCCATGCCCGGCCACGCGAACACCTGCTCGACGAACACCGATCCGGCGACCACGCCGGGAAGCGCCAGCGCGAACAGCACGATCAGCGTGGGCAGAATCGTCGCGAGCATGTGACGGTATTCGATGCGCCGCTCCGTCGCGCCTTTGGCGCGCGCCGTCCGGATGAAATCCGCCGATCGAATGTCGGCGAAGCTCGTGCGCGCATAGCGGGCGATGCCGGCCGCTCCTACTGCGGCGAGGATCGCCACGGGCAGCAGGGCATGGCGCATCACATCGCTCAACCGGTCGACGCCGTGGAGCATGGCTCCGGGGGTTTCCAGGCCGAAGGCGGGCATGCGCACCCAGGCGGGAAAGCCCCAGGACGCGGCGCCGTAGGTGAAGAGTCCGACCGCCGCGAGCGCCAGCCAGAAACTGGGCGCCGAATAGAAGGCGACGGTCAGGACGGTGAGGGACTTGTCCCGCGCGCTGCCGAGGTGCCGCGCCTGGATCATTCCGATCGGCACGCCCACGAGAAACGTCAGCGCCAGCGACGCAAGGCCGAGGAAGATCGACACGGGCAGGGCATCGGCGAGGATGGAGCGAACCGGCCGCTTCTGGCGAAGCTCTCGCCGAGATTTCCACGCAGCAGGTCGCCGCACCATCGTGCATATTGCACCGCCAATGGTCGATCGAGCCCAAGCTCTCGTCGCAGCTGTCGTGATTCCGTCGCGCTCGCACCCGGCGGAACGAGAAACGCCGTCGGGTCGCCCGGCGCGAGGCGCACCAGCACGAACGTGAGCGTGAGCACGAGCCAGATGGTGGCGAGTGAGCCGGCGAGGCGTCGGACGAAATGCACGCCATGAAGTTGGCCCCTCGCTCCCGCGTGGCAAGTCGCCTTTTCGTGGTCGGGTCAGTCCTGGCGTTGCTGGCCTGCGGCGCACCATCCCGTCCGGCGGACGTGATCGTCTACGCGTCGGGCACGGATCTCGAGTCCGCGAACCCGCTCGTAACGGTTCATCCATTGTCGCGGCAGGTGCAGCGCTACGCACTGCTCGTCACGCTGGCCAGATACGACTCGACCCTGACGCCCGCGCCGTACTTCGCGAGGCGATGGGAATGGTCGAGCGACCGGCGGCGCCTGATACTTCACCTCGCGCGACTCGACTGGCACGATGGAACGCCAACCACGTCGCGGGACGTGGCCTTTACTCTGCTCGCGGCGCGCGATCCCGCGACAGGATATGCCCGTGCGTCGGACCTCGCGGGCCTCGACACGGTTCGAACGCCTGACGACAGCACGGCCGTCCTCGAATGGAAATCGGCGCCGGCGGACTTTCCGCTCGTTCTCTGCGAGCTGCCGGTCGTTCCCGAGCACCTCCTCGCACACATCGCTCGCCGGGACCTGAAGCGCGCGGACTGGAACACGAAGCCGGTCGGCAACGGACCCTTTCGCTTCGTCGAGCGGCGAGCCGGGCAGCTCTGGCGGTTCGAGCGGAATCCAGCCTTCCCAGCCGAGCTCGGGGGACCGCCTCGCATGGCCGGTCTCGTCGTCGCTGTCGTGGACGAGGCCACGACGAAGTTCGCGGGTCTCTCGAGCGGCGACCTCGACGTCGCCGGCATATCACCGACCATGGCAACGCTGGCGAAGAAGGATCCGACGCTTCGCGTGATGGAGTATCCGATCCTGTTCTCGACGGGAATCGTCCTCAACGTGCATCGACCGCCGTTCGACGATGTCCGCGTACGCAAGGCCCTCGCGCTGACGATCGACCGACAGCGCGTCATCGACGTCGCGCTCGCCGGTTACGGCCGCGCTGCCGACGGCCCAGTCCCTCCGGAAAGTCCCCTCGCGGCGGGTCATCCGTATCGACCGGAAGCGGCGCGCGCGGACTCTCTCCTCGACGCCGCCGGCTGGCGACGCTCGGGCGATGGCCCTCGCCAGCGCGATGGAAAGCCGCTCGCCTTCGAGCTCATCACCGTCGGGTCGTCGGACAATGCCATCGAGCAGCTCATCCAGGGCGATCTCGCCGGGCGGGGGATCCGAATGAGCATCCGCCAGCTGGAGGGCGGGTCATTCCTGAGCGCGGTGCGCGCGAAGCAGAAGGGATTCGACGCGGCCATCACGGGCATCTCCGGTGACGTCTCGCTCGCATATCTTGCCGCGATGTTCGAGACCTCGCGCGCGGGCAGCTCGCTCGATTATGCGGACTGGCACTCCCCATCGCTCGATGCGGCGCTCGCGCGCGCGAGAGGCGCGGCCGACGATCAGGCCCGACAGGAGGCGTGGGCCGAGGCCCAGCGAGTCCTGGACGACTCCATGCCCGTCGTCTGGATCTATCACTCGCGGGGAGTGCAGGGGATCGCGGCGCGACTGGACGGCGTGATCATGGATCTCCGCGGTGAGATGGTGACCGTAGCCTCGTGGAGCGCTCGCGGAGCGCCGGGATATCGCGCGCGATGAAGCTCTTTCCTGCTTCGAGCTCACTGGATCAGCGGTGGAGAGTGTCGCAGGGATCGTTGAACCCCCTCGCTGAATCCCTCGCGGCGGATTTTCGGAGGGTGATCGAGCGACCGCTCTACATCCCGGAGCAGAAGGCGCTGCTGTCGCGAGAGGGGGGTCGATGCAGAAACGACGGAGCGATGCTCGACTTCGATCCGTTTTCGCCGCAAGAGCACGTCTGTCCCAGATGCAGCGCGCGATACGATGGCGATCTCCACCATCGATGGTGGATTTACTGGTATCAGCTCTGGCTCGCCGAGCGCGCGATCCATGGGGCGATGCTCGGCCGCCTGTCCATCGTGCCGGAGGGCGTCGAGTTCGCCCGCCGGATTCTTGATGGCTACGCAGATCGCTATCTCGCCTGGCCGAACGTCGACAACGCACTCGGGCCCACGCGGCCGTTCTTCTCGACGTATATCGAGTCCATCTGGCTGTTGCAGCTGTGTGTCGCCCTCGATGTCATGGAGGACTACCGGGAAGGCGCCGAAGGCGGCCGATTCCGCGACCAGGTGATCGAGCCGAGCAGAAGGCTGATTTCCAGCTACGACGAGGGCCTCTCCAATCGTCAGGTCTGGAACAACGCGGCATTGATGGCGGCGTCGCGGCTGCTCGGTCGGGACGACGAAGCGGAAGCAACGGTGTGGGCATCCTCAGGGCTGGTGACGCACCTCAGTGAGGCGATGCTCCCCGACGGTACCTGGTACGAGGGCGAGAACTACCACCTGTTCGCGCATCGCGGGCTCTGGTACTGCGTCAACATCGCGGAGCGGATCGGAGCTGGAGTCGATGAGGCCCTGATCGACCGCTTCGATCGCGGATTCGTCACGCCGTTCCTGACGTCGCTGCCGGACCTCACGTTTCCGTCGCGCCGCGACTCGCAGTATGCCATTTCGCTTCGCCAGTGGCGCTTCGCGGAGATGTGTGAGCTTGGTCTGGCGCGCAAAGCGGATCCGACGCTCTCGACGATGCTTCGCCGGCTCTACGACGGGAATGCCCCGTCGGGCGACACCGCGAGATGGAAGTCGGCGGCAGAAGCGGAGCGCAACGTGCCGCCCGTGGCGCTCACGCCCGCCGATCTGGGCTGGAAGTCGTTCCTCTGCGCAAGGGAGACGGCCGTCGCCACTGAGCCGGCGAGCCTTCCGTCCGTGTTGCTCGACTCGCAGGGCATCGGCGTCATCCGCCGAAACGCGGGCCGCGTCTATATCGGGCTCGATTACGGCGTGTCGGGCGGCGGGCACGGGCATCCCGATCGCCTGAATCTGCTCGTGTCGAACGGCGATGAGCGAATCCTCGACGACATGGGCACCGGCTCATACGTCGATCCCTCGCTGCACTGGTATCGCAGCACGCTCGCGCACAACGCGCCGATGTTCGGAGGACGATCCCAGGCGCGAGTGAACGGCACGTTGACGGCCTATGAAGATCGTGGCGGAGCCGGCTGGATCGCCGCCGAGGCCTACCTGGGGATGGGGAAAGCCATCCGAACGATCGTGGCGATGCCTGATTACCTCCTCGATGAGGTGTCGTGGGAGGGAAGCGTCACCCCGTTCGATCTTCCCATCCACGTCGACGGTGATGTCGACGCGTCGTTGAACGCCGCCGCGACGATCGATGGAAGCTCCGGGCTCGAGGACGGATTCCGTTTTCTCGACCAATGCCGGCTCATCGCGGAATGTTCAGCGGATCAGCACCTCGTCATGCGGCGCAGCGGACTTCGCCTGTGGCTGGCCGCGGACGTGCCGTGGCGCCTCTATCGCGCGGTAGCGCCGGGCGCTCCGGGAAGGCCTCCGCAGGCATTCCACCTGTTTCGTTCTGGTTCAGAGCGAGGAACGCTTCGGGTGATGATTCCGTGGGAAGGCGCGGTGCATGATGCTGTGCTTTTCCCGACGCCCACGATCACCACGGAAGAAGCGACGCACGAGCACCGGAAGGTCGAGCATGGCTGGCAGGTGGCGATCACGGTCGGCAGTGCCCGCAGCACGATCGACCTGGAAGGAATCGTTCCGGATCCCTACGAGCATTTCGAGGGCGTGGATCACGTCCAGATGCGGATGCTGAACCTCCGGCAGACGTTCCGGCAGACGCTCGGCCGCCAGGCCTATCGCCGGTCCGAGGAGACGTGGGACGAGGCCGGTCAGCCGACAGCCTTCGTCACGATCGATCGCACCTCGGGAGGGATCAGCCTCGAGATCGACGTGCAGAACGCCGATCGGTCTTTCGCTGATCCTGATGCCGTGAATCGACTCGATAACGAACCGGCCGACATCAATGGGGCGGGTCTTCAACTCTATCTTGGCGCGGGCAGCGAGCGCGCCGGCTACATGCTGGTTCCGGAGCCGGGCACCGAGGTCGTTCGCAAGCGCTCGATCGATGGCTGGGGTGCCGGGATCCCGATAACGGCCTCGTGGCGGTCGACCGAAACCGGTTGGCGCATCCATATAGAAGTGTTCACGCGTGAAACCGGGATCGCTCTCGACTACATCATCAACGAAAAGCCTTTCGGTCGCGAGCGACGCCGGGGGCAGCTCGTCGGCAGCGGCGGGGAAGGAGAGTTCGTCTATCTTCGTGGGGACCGCCATGATCCGGACCGCCTGATGACGCTGAGTAGCTGGGATTAGTGGATGACTGAATCACGCCTGAACGCCGTCCGTGTCGTGCTCTACGAACCGCAGGACCACGTGAACATCGCCGCCACCGTCCGGGCGATGAAGAACATGGGCGTCTCGCAGCTTCGGTTGATCCGCCCCGTCGAATACGATCCCTGGCGTCTCGAGGGCATCGCGCACGGCACCCAGGATCTCATCGACAAGATCGAGATCTTTCCCGATGTCGAGGACGCCGTGGCCGATTCGGTCCGCGTGTTCGCGTTCACCGCGCGTCGCCGCGCGGCCAAGTTCCGCATCATCGATCCCAAGCAGGCGGCCATCGAGCTGCTGCAGCGCGCCGAAGATGGCCCCGTGTCGATTCTCTTCGGCCGCGAGGACACCGGCCTGCCGAATGACGCGCTCGAGCGCGCGCACGCGGTCGTCACGATCCCGACCACCGACCATGCGTCGATCAACCTCGCGCAGGCCGTTCTGCTCGCGCTCTATGAGCTCCACACCGCAGCCGGTGATGCAACGCGGGTGCTGCCTCCCGCCCGGAAGGAGGCGCCGCCGCCGACGCACGAAGAGCTCGAGCTCTTTTTCGAGGACCTCACCAGGGCACTCGAGCGCATCCAGTTCTTCAAGACCCGGTACGCCGAGCACATCCTGCGCTCCATGCGAGCCATGGTGACTCGCGCCGATCCCGACGCCCGCGAGCTCATGCTCCTGCGGGCGATCTTCATCGAAGTCGTCCGCTACATCGATCGGACGACGCCGCGCACTTGACGCGCTTTCCAGCCCCGCCGTTTTTCCACTGATGCCATTCCGGAAATTCTTTTCGTCGAAGAACGCCGCCCCCGAGCCCGAAGCGGTGCAGGACGAGGTCGAGCTGGAGGGCGAAGATGAGCCTGAGGGCGCCCCGGAGGAAACCGACGCGATCGACTGGCGCGCCCGGGCCGCGGAAGTCATTCCGAATGGCGCATCGACCGGCAGCAAGCGCGCCGCGGCGCTGTACGGCTCGGCCGATGCCGTCGGCCCCACCCACTTTTCGGCCTCGGTCGGCTGCCGCGTCATCGACGTCGACGGCAACGAATACATCGACTGCACGATGGCGCTCGGCTCCGTTGCACTGGGTTACGCGGAGCCCGACGTCACCAACGCGGTGATCGGCGCCGCGACGGGCGGCAATGTGTCGGGGCTGAGCGACTATCGCGAAGTCGAGATTGCCGAGCGCCTGTGCACGGTCATTCCGTGCGCGGAGATGGTGCAGTTTCTCAAGACGGGAGCAGAGGCGACGAGCGCCGCCGTGCGCATCGCCCGTACGTACACGGGGCGGGACTTCGTGATCGGCACGGGGTATTTCGGCTGGCACGACTGGTCGAGCACCGCGGCCGGCGTGCCGGCGAAGACACGCGAGTTCTTCCAGGCGATTCCCTTCGACGATATCGAGGCGCTCGAGACGGCCGCGCTGGCCGCCGGGAAGGGTCTCGCGGCAATCGTGATCGAGCCGGTGGTCGAGCGGATCCCGTCGCTGGCGTGGATCGAGCGCGCTCGTCAGCTCGCCGACGCGACTGGCGCGGCGCTGGTCTTCGATGAAGTGAAGACCGGTTTCCGGATCCGCACCGGAGGGTTTCAGGAGATGTGCGGCGTCACGCCGGATCTCGCGTCGTTCGGCAAGGCGATGGCGAACGGCTATCCGCTCGCGGCCGTCGTCGGAAAGCATGATCTGATGAAGGCCGCGGAGAAGACCTGGATTTCCTCGACGCTGGCGTCGGAATCCACCGCGCTCGCCGCGGCCGGCGCCGTGCTCGACTGGCACGAGAAGGCCGACATCTGCGACTCGATCGCCTCCATCGGCCTCGATATGCGGACGGCGATCGATGCCGCCATCAATGCGAGTGGCGTGACGGGGGTGTCCGTGGATGGCATCGACCACATGTGGATGTTGCGGTTCGACTCCACCGAACGTGAATCGCGATTCCTCGAATTGGCGGCGGAGCAGGGCGTGCTCTTCAAGCGCGGCGCCTACAACTATCCGGCGATCGCCCATACCGACGACGTGATTCAGCAGATCGAGTCCGCCGCGAGCACTGCCCTCATCCGGCTCCGCGACGAAGCCTGATGCTGATCGACGCCCACGCGCACTTTCTCCATGCCGGCGCCGGTCGCGCCGACTGGAAAGAGGTGAACGACGCGCGCTTTCGCGCGGGGACCACCATCGGCATCACCTATCACGTCGCCTCGATCCTCGGTACCTACGGCTTTTCGTCGCCGACGTATTTCCCGTCTCCGGCCGACGTCAGCCTGGGAAACGACGCGATGATCGGCATGCTGCGCGCGCATCCTGATCGGGTGCGCATGATGGCGGTCGTCAATCCGAACTACACCGACCACGCGCTGCGCGAGCTCGATCGCTGCCGCGAGGCCGGAGCGATCGGCATCAAGCTGCTGGCGAGCCGGCGCGCCGACGATCGTCTGCTGGACCCGATAGCGGAGTACGGCGCCCGGTTCGGAATGCCGATCCTCCATCATATCTGGCAGCATCGGCGTCGCGAGTGGCCATCGCAGGAGATATCGGACGGCGCCGACCTCGCGAAGCTCGCCGAGAGGCATCCGCGGACGAATTTCATTCTTGCCCACATCGGCGGCGGCGGCGACTACATGCACACGTTCGCCGCGGTGAAGGACTTCCCCAACATCCTGCCCGATCTGTCGGGCAGTGGGGTGGATCGCGGGATGCTCGACGAGGCGCTGAATCACCTGGGCGCCGGTCGTCTGCTATGGGGCTGTGACCTCACGATGTGCACTGGGCTCGCCAAGCTTCGCGCGCTCGACGTGATCGGCGTGAAAGGCGAAGATCTCGAGAACATTCGCTGGCGGAATGCCGCGAGAATCTTTCCGCCGCAGTCGTTTCCTCCAGTCAACTAGTCAGCTACTCGGGTAGCCAACTGCCTCTTCATGGTCGACTTCAACACGCTGCTCGGGCCCTTTCCTTATAGGTACGTCCCACATCCCGATCCGGAGATGCTGGATAACGTCCTGCAGCGAGACGGCCTCGATCACGCCTGGACCGGCCATCTGCCGACCGCGTTTCATCGCGATCCGTCGCAGGGAAATGCGGACCTCTTCAATGCCTGCCGGAAGTTTCCGCGGCTGCGGCCGGTCCCGACGATCCGACCGGACTGGCCCGCCTGGGAGAGATCGCTGGCGGCTGCAAGGGACGACGGAGGCGTCGCGATTCGCGCCTATCCGCAGCACTGGGGTTTCGGTCCGAACGATCAGGCGATGCGCGAGCTCGCGGTCGCTGCCGCGGAGCAGGGAATGCCGGTGGTGCTCACGGTTCGCTTCGAGGACCTGCGCCAGCGTCACGGTCTCGACACCGCGGGAGATCTGCAGGCCGCCGCGATTCGCTCGATCGCGCGCGCGGGAGAACGCGTGCGGCTGGTCGTGACGGCCGCCGGCCGCGAGATGATCGAGGAAGTGCACTGGAGCCTCACTGACGCGGAGCAGCGCCGGGTGTTCTGGGACATCAGCTGGATCTGGGGCCCGCCGGAGGATCATCTCGCGAAGCTGTTTCGGACGATCGGCAGCAAGCGCTTCGTTTATGGAACGCAGTGGCCGATGCGACAGGTGCAGACGCCACGCGCGAATCTCGATCTGCTTCCGGATGATTTGCGGACTGCGACGCTCGCCGATGAGAGCGACGTTCTAGCCAGCTAGTCAGCTGGGCGACTGGTCAGCTGCAGTCCTTGCTTCCTATCACTGTCCCAGCGAAATTTCGGCGCTTGATCGGACCCTTGTGAAAATCTTCACAAAGCGCCCCCCACAACGCTTTTCATAACTCAGATCCTGATGATCGAGCGAAGGAAGTGGACCGCGATTCCAGGGCTCATTCTCCTGGCCGCGAGTGCCGTCATGATTTCCGCCTACAGCGGAGCGTCCTCCTCGCAAAACAGATCACCAGTTCAGCCCATCAGGTTTCCGCACCCGGTACACGTGCAGACGCTTGGCATGAACTGCCTCTACTGCCACTTCTCGGCAGACAGATCACCGGATCCGGGCCTGCCCGCCGTCGGCACCTGCATGGGATGCCACGCCACCGTCGGCGGCGGCGTGAACTCGAAGGGTGAAGTCAATCTGCCGAAGAATGAGCTCCACGAGGCCCGCCGCAGCCCGGAGCTCGAGAAGCTCATGAAGTACGCCGACTTCAAGCCCGGACAGCTCGGGCTCGGCGCGAACGCGAAGCCCATTCCGTGGATCCGCATTCACAAGGTGCCCGAGTACGTCCACTTCCCGCACATGCGCCACGTCAACGCCGGCGTTACCTGCCAGAGCTGCCATGGCCAGGTGCAGAAGATGAATCAGGTCTACCAGTTCGCGTCGCTGAACATGGGCTGGTGCGTCAGCTGCCACGTGAACGGCTACAGCCCCACTGAAGGTCTTCAGGCTGCGGGCTACGCGCCGACGCAGTCATCCAACACCGCCGCGGGCGCGTCGCCCACGGCACCGCCAGCGGCCGAGCGGAAAAAAGCTCGGTACGACTGCGCCAACTGCCACTACTGAGGCCGCGGTGAGCTCGCTTCCCCCTGACACCACGCCCTCTCCGACCGCCGACGCCGCGAAGTCCGGCGTCAAGCGCCGCGAATTCCTCAAGGTCGTCGGCGCATCGACCGCCGCCGCCGCGGCTGTCGGCTGCACCTCGGAGAAGGTCGGCAACCTCATTCCGTATCTCGTTTCGCCCGACCAGACGGTCCCCGGCGTTTCGACCTACTACGCGACCACCTGCCGCGAATGCGCGGCCGCCTGCGGCATCATCGCCGAGACGCGCGACGGCCGCGTCATCAAGCTCGAGGGCAACCCGGCGCATCCGCTGAATCGGGGCGCGCTCTGCGCCCGCGGCCAGGCGTCGCTGCAGGGCCTCTACAACCCCGATCGTCTTCGCGTCCCGCTGATGAAGCAGGGCGGGGCGTTCAAGGAAGTCTCCTGGGACGAGGCCATTCGCACGCTGACCCAGAAGATGAACGAGAGCCGCGGCAAGGGTTCCGTCTTCCTCAATCAGCACGAGAGCGGGTCGTTCCCGGCATTCATCGACGAGTTCCTCGCCGCGTTCGGCATGAAGCCGCACCTGAGCGTCGACTTCGAGGCCGATGACGCCCTGCACGCCGCGCACAAGGCCGCCTACGGCGTCGCGATGCCGCGGATCAGCTTTGCCGACGCGAAACTGATAGTCTCTTTTGGAGCCGACTTCCTCGAAGGCTGGGGCGCGTCGGTTCCGCAGCAGCTCGACTTTGCCGATGCTCGCGCGAAAGTCGAGGGAGCGCCGCGATTCATCTACATCGGTCCACGCCGCTCGCTCACGGGACTCAATGCAGACCAGTGGATCGCGTGCAAGCCGGGCACCGAGGCGGTGATCGCGAACTTCCTGCGCGGACAGGGCAGTGCGGCGGACGCCGCGAAGACCGCGGACGTGCCGGAAGCGACCCTCACGGCGCTCCGCAATGAAATCGCCGGCGCGAAGCCGGCCGTGTTCCTCGGTGGCGGCGCCGATCTCGGCGCGGCGGTCGCAAGTCTCAACCAGACCTCCGGCGCCGTCGGCTCGGTGATCCGCGCAAACGAAGCCGCGATGGGCTTTGAAGGCATCGCGCCCTCGTCCTCGGTGCTCGCGGCGATTCAGGCTGCCGCCGGCGGCATCTTCTTCGTGCGCGGCGCGAACCCGGTGCATTCGATGCCGGCCGCCTCGAAGGTCGCCGACGCCATCAAGGCGATTCCGTTCAAGGTCGCGTTCTCGCTCTATCCGGACGAGACGACCGAGCTGTGCGATCTCGTCCTGCCCGACCTGCACTCGCTCGAGAGCTGGGGCGACGCGCAGCCGGTGCGCGGAACGCTCGGACTCGTGCAGCCGGTCATGGACCCCGTGTTCAAGGGGACGCGCTCCGCGGCCGACGTCATGCTCGCCGTCCGCGGCAACACGGCGACCGACTACAAGACGACGTTCATCGCGAAGCTCGGCGGCAATGCCGCGCTCGCCGGCGCGCTGCAGAAGGGCATGATGCCCGGCACGGCTGCGGCTCGCACCGCCCCCGTCGCCACGGCCACGGGAACCGCACGCGCGATCCCGGCGCCCGCCGCGGACAGTTTCTATCTGTACACCTATCCGTCGCCCACCCTCGGCGACGGCCGCGGCGCGAACAAGCCGTGGCTCCAGGAGCTGCCCGACCCCGTCACGAAGGTCGTGTGGAGCTCGTGGGTCGAGATGCATCCCGATACCGCGGCGAAGCTCGGTATCGAGCGCGGCGACATCGTCGAAGTGAAGACGGCGACCGGCGCGATCAAGGTGCCGGCCTACGTCTATCTCGGCGTTCGTCCGGACATGCTCGCGATGCCGCTGGGCCAGGGGCATCGTCCGGCGACCCCGCTGCGCAATTACGAGTGGAAGGACGAGAAGAACGGCGTCCAGTGGGGGTATGGCCGTTATTCGCGCGGCGTCATTCCCGATCAGCATCACCCGCTCGACCTCGTGCCCGCCGGAGCTGCCACGGGCGTGACCACGACGGCCACGATCTCGAAGACCGGCGACTCGATCACGATCCCGAGCACGGAGGGATCGGCGCGCCAGCACGGTCGCGGCATCGCGCAGGCGGTCACCCTCGAGGAGCTGCGTCGCGGCGAGCGTGAGCACGAGGAGAATCTGCCCGGCGACGCGAGCCACGCGTTCCTGCCGGGCCTGCGCTCTCCCGTCGCGGCGGACGCGCAGGGCGATTTCGGCTCGCCGACCGCGAAGGATCAGGGCAAGAACAAGGGACTCTATTCGCCGGACGATCCGCGCAAGATGACCGCGCGGCGCTGGGCGATGACCATCGACCTCGCGCGCTGCACGGGCTGCTCCGCCTGCGTCACCGCCTGTTACGCCGAGAACAACATTCCGACCGTCGGCGCCGCCTGGCAGAACGCGACGATCATGGCGGACCAGAAGTTCGGCTTCAACGTGGCGCGCAGCCGCGAGATGAACTGGCTGCGCATCGAGCGCTACTACGAGGGCGCGGACGAAGGCCACTTCGGCCAGGAGTTCGAGACGCGCTTCGTGCCGATGCTGTGCCAGCATTGCGGCAACGCGCCCTGCGAGCCGGTCTGCCCGGTGTACGCGACCTACCATGCGCCGGACGGCCTGAACGTGCAGGTCTACAACCGCTGCGTGGGCACGCGCTACTGCTCCAACAACTGCCCGTACAAGGTCCGCTACTTCAACTGGTTCGGATACGGCGAGGCCGATCGCAAGCAGTACGCGTTCCCCGAGCCGCTGAACTGGCAGCTCAATCCGGACGTCACGGTGCGCACGAAGGGCGTCATGGAGAAGTGCACGTTCTGCGTGCAGCGCATCCGTGAAGCGGAGAATCGCGCGACGCTCGAGCATCGCGAGCTGGTCCCGGACGAATTCACGTCGGCGTGCGCGGCCGCCTGCCCGTCACGGGCCATCACCTTCGGTGACGCGGCCGATCCGAACTGGTCGGTCTCGCAGATGGTGCAGGACCGCCGCGCGTATCACGTGTTCGAGGAGCTCAACACCTTCACCGCAGTGGTCTACTTGAAAAAGGTGAATCACACGCCGGCAACGGCGGGCGCACCGGAGGGCCGCTAACATGGCAACGACCGCGGCTCCCGAGAACATGCGCCCGAACGTCGCGACGGCGGCCGTTCGTTTCCCGGCGATCAAGTCGTACGAGCAGGTCGATCGCGAGATCATGGCGACGCTCCGACCGGGCTTCGCCTGGTTCATCGGGCTGGGCCTGGCGATCCTCTGCCTCCTGCTCGGCGCCGGGAGCTGGATCTACCAGATTCACGAAGGCCTCGGCGCGGCGGGATACCAGCCGCCGGTGATGTGGGGCGTCTACATCATCACCTTCGTGTTCTGGGTCGGTATCGGCCACGCCGGCACGCTCATCTCGGCGATTCTCTATCTCTTCCGCGCCGGGTTCCGAACGTCGATCTATCGCGTGTCGGAGGCGATGACGGTGTTCGCGGTCATGACCGCGGGCCTGTTCCCGATCCTCCACCTCGGCCGCCCCTGGAAGTTCTTCTGGCTGATCGCCTATCCGAACTGGCGACTCGTCTGGCCGAACCCGAAGTCACCGCTCGTGTGGGACGTGTTCGCGATTCTCACGTACCTCACCATCTCGTCGACCTTCCTCTACATCGGCCTGATTCCCGACTTCGCGGTGCTCCGGGACCGTGAAACGAACCCGGTGCGGAAGAGCATCTTCGGAATGCTCTCGCTCGGCTGGCGGAACTCCGACAACGAGTGGCGCCACTTCACCCGCGCGTACCTGTTCCTCGCCGCCTTCGCGACCCCGCTGGTGCTCTCGGTGCACTCGGTGGTGTCCTTCGACTTCGCGATGGCGCTGACGCCGGGCTGGCACGCGACGATCTTCCCGCCGTACTTCGTCGCCGGCGCGATCTTCTCGGGGATCGGCATGGTGTTCACCATCGCGATCCCGCTGCGCAAGGCGTTCAAGCTCGAGCACTACATCACGCTCAACGATCTCGACGCGGCCGCGAAGCTCTGCCTGTTCACGTCCTGCGTCGTGGGCCTGGCCTACCTCACGGAATTCCAGGTTGCGTGGATGAGCGGCAACCAGTTCGAGCAGGACTACTTCTGGAATCGCGTCTTCGGCCAGTGGGCCTGGGCCGCGTGGATCATGCTCATCTGCAACATGGTCCTCCCGCTGTCGCTCTTCTCGCAGAAGCTGCGTCGCAATCCGACCTGGCTCTTCATCCTGTCGCTGTTCATCAACCTCGGGATGTGGTTCGAGCGCTTCGTGATCGTCGTGCCGTCGCTCTCGCACGAGTTCGAGCCATGGCAGTGGGGCGGGTACCGCCCGACCTGGGTCGACTACGGCATCCTGATCGGCTCCTTCGGCTGGTTCTTCATGTGGTTCCTGCTCTTCATCAAGCAGATGCCGGTCATGGCGATCGCCGAAATCAAGGAAATCCTTCCACCAGCGATGAAGCAGCAGCACAAGGGAGGGGCGCACTAATGGCACAGGGCGTTCTTGCATCCTTCCACGAGCTCGACTCGGCGGTGCACGCGATCGAGGACCTGAATCGCGCGCGCCTTGGCGAGGTGACCGTCTTTTCACCGACCCCGCGCCACGAGTTCGATGAAGTCCTCAACCGGCCGAAGAGCGCGGTCCGGAAGATCACGCTCACGTTCGGCCTGCTGGGCGTCACCTTCGGCTACTGGATCGCCATCTGGATTTCGGATTACTGGCCGATCATCGTCGGTGGCAAGCCGGTGGCGAGCTGGGTGCCGTACACGATCATCGGCTTCGAGGTCATGGTGCTCGTCGGCGGCCTGGCGACGGTGTTCGGCATGTTCGCCCTCGCGCGCATTCCGCGTCTCACGATGAGCGTCGGCTATGACGAGCGCTTCTCCCACGGCGATTTCGGCGTCTGGGTGGAAACCGCTCCCGAAAAGGCCGATGAAGCCGTGAAGCTGCTGCAGAAACATGGAGCTCAGGAGGTGCGTCGTGAGCGCTAAGAGCCTGCTCGCCGCCGCGAAGCGCCGCCATCTCCATGGCTTCGCGCTCCTCGCCATCTGCGGCTGCTCCTGGTTCACCGATTTCAAGGAACAGCCGAAGATCGATCCGTGGGACACGCCGAACGACTCGACGCCGCCGCGCGGGAATCCGCAGGGGTCGGTGCCACTGTACGGGACGGCTGCCCCGGAATTCATGTATGCGCGCAACATGCAGGCGCTCGACGCGATGTCGGCGATCGCCAACCCCACGGCGATGAGCCAGGCGTCGCTGGATCGCGGACGCAAGGCGTACCAGATCAACTGCGCCGTCTGTCATGGTGCCGCCGGCGACGCGAAGGGGACCGTGGTCAAGTTCGGCGTGTATCCGCCGGCGCTGGCGACGGGCTCCGCCACCACGCGGGCCGACGGCTACATCTTCGGGATCATCCGCAACGGCCGTAACACGATGCCGTCGTACAACCGCATCGATGAAAGCGTCCGGTGGGACATCGTGAATTACATCCGCGCGCTGCAGGGCAAGGCTGCCGGCTTCTCGGCCGACACCACGCACGGGCGTCCCGGCGAGACCGGCGACTACCTCGTCGGCGCGACCAACGTTGCGCCAACGCGCCCGGCTCCGGCGTACACGCAGGTTGGTTCGCAGGCCGGCGCCCGCGAAGGCCTGACCGGCGCGAAGGCAGGCGCTTCCGCGCCAGCCGATACCTCAAAGGCCGCCGCACCCGCTGCGCCCTCGCCCAAGAAGCCGCCGACTCCGGAGGCAGAGAAGTGAGTCTCCATCCCGTTCGCGTTCCGACGCCTGACGAAGTCATCGCGTCGTCCAGCCGCCCGATCCCGGGCCGCGTCAAGACCATGTCCCTGGTCTTCGCCGCGGTCGGCGCCGTCATCTTCGTGCTCGGTCTGTTCCTGGCGCCCGACCGCACGTGGGCCGCGTTCCACTTCAACTGGCTGTTCTTCTCGGTGCTGTCGACGGCCGGCGTCGTATTCGTCGCCGTGCAGCGCATCACCACCGCGCGCTGGTCACGCGGCGTGATCCGGCTGATGGAAGGCTACGTGGCGTTCCTGCCCGTCGCGTTCGTCTTCCTGCTGATCACGCTGCTCGCGGGGAAGGGACACGTCTTCTGGTGGACGCACGAGGCCGCGCCGAACCCGGAGAAGGCCACGTACTTCAGCGCCGGCTTCCTGATCGTCCGCGACCTGCTGATCTTCGCGTTGATGACCGTGCTCGGGGTGTGGTACATCTACAGCTCCCTGCGGCTGGACGTCGGACGTCTTCCGGAGGCCGGGGCAGCGTGGGCCGCGAACCTCCGCGCCCGCATGCGTGAAGGCTTCCGTGACGAGCGCCGCGAGATCCACTCGACGCACTCGATGCAGGGCAAGCTGGCGGTGTTCATGGTCGTCCTGTTCGGCGCCGGTTGGTCGGTGCTGGTGTGGGACCTTTCCATGGGCCTGTCACCGCATTTCCAGAGCACGCTGTACAGCTGGTGGTTCTTCATGGGCGGCTGGCTCTGCTCGCTCATGCTGTTCTCCATCCTCGTCCGGTCGTGGAACTCCTATCTCGACACCGCGGGCGGCCTGATCACGGAGACGCACTTCCATGACATCGGCAAGCTCTGTTTCGCCTTCACGGCATTCTGGGGTTACCTGACCTTCGGTCAGTACCTCGTGATCTGGTACGGCAACCTGGGTGAAGAGACGTTCTTCATGCGGCTCCGCCTGATCGCTCCCTGGAAGTACGTGACGGTCATTGCGGCGTCGATGGTGTTCCTCGTGCCGTTCTTCGGCCTCCTCTCGAGGCACACGAAGGTGACGCGCTTCTGGATGTCGCTGTTCGCGCTGTCGAGCCTCATCGGGATGTGGTTCATCCGCTACATAGAGGTCTACCCGTCGCTGTTCGGCGACGCCGCGTCCCTGCCGTTCGGAATCTGGGAAGTCGGCATGCTGGCGCTGTACCTCGGGACGTGGGGCTTCTGCTACGCCTCGTTCATGGATGCCTTCCCGCGGATGCGCGTCACCCTGATCACGTCGCCATACCGCGACGAGGTTCAGGTGCCGGTCAACCCGGAGACGATGGAGCCGCTGCCCGCGCACGAGTAGGGGCCCACCGAAGCGAAAACGCCGCGCGATTCGCGCGGCGTTTTTTTATCGGGCCTGGTTCGTCCGAAACGGTTTCTCGGCGCCCGGTGGCTTCACCGGCCACTGATTCTGGTCGAAGGCCGTCTGCGGAAGATTCCGGTACAACCAGCTCATCGCCTCGCGCGAGTCGATGAACACGCGCACCTGAGTGCCGAGGAGGCCGGCCTGCTCGGCAAACACCGTCGCGGCTCGAAGCATCCTGGGCGAATTCACCAGGATTGCGAGTCGCGTCGATCCAGCGAGGGACACCCGCGACACGTCGGCAGAGCCGGGAATCGTGTCGAGGTTGGTCCAGTCGAGGACTCGGTACGCGTCGGGCGCCCCGTGTTCGGGGATCGAGTCGAGCGCGGGCATCGGGACTCCTTCTACTGCGGTACATCGGATTCAGCGTCCATTCAGCCCGGCGTCGGGTGATGCACAATCACCCTTCGTGTGTCCCAGCGCACTTTCACGGATTGATGCACTTCCTGCCAAGACTGGAGCGGAATCGATCAAACTGTATCGTTTTGTATCAATCGATAACCTTCTTAACGAGCTCTTGGAGGCCCGAGAGTGGGACGGCCCCAACCTGGCGGGCGGCCTCCCGGCCACCGGCGAACACGATGGTCGTTGGAATTCCGCGGATATTGAACCGGCTCGCGGTTCGCTGACTGGCGTCGGTGTCGAGCTTGGCGATGACGGCCCGTCCGACGGTGTCCCGAGCCAGCTGCTCGACCGACGGTGCCATCATTTTGCACGGCCCACACCAGTCGGCGTAGAAGTCGACCACCACCGGCACGTCGCTGTCAGCGAGCGTGCGATCGAAGGTCTCGTCGGTGAGCAGGAGGGGATGGTCGAGTTGAATCGGCGCGGCGCACTTGCCGCACTTCGGTCCCGCGGTCGCCCGCTCGGCCCTGATTCGATTCCATGCGCCGCACGAACTGCAGCGAACGGTGATCTTTCTGTCGACGGTGGTCATGATGCCGGCAACCTTCAAACCGCGTTCCTACCCGCTAGTTTTCCCCCGCTGCGGCACTAGTCAGCTAGGCAACTAGTCAGCTAGCCTGCTGCTTCGGGGCGGTAGCTCAGCTGGGAGAGCACCGGCTTTGCAAGCCGGGGGTCAGGGGTTCGATCCCCCTCCGCTCCACTCAACGGCGGCTCACGGTACGATGGCTGACGGGATTACCGCAGCTGCGAAGCCGAAAGCCCGCCGTTTTCCCGTTAGCCGTCATCCCGTAAGCCAAATGCCCCCGCAAATCGGCCAGCCGGCCCCGGATTTTACTCTGCCGTCGACCTCCGGCCAGAAGGTCACCCTTTCGGAGCTGAAGGGAACCCCGGTGATGCTGGCCTTTTTCCCGCTCGCGTTCTCGAGCACGTGCACCGAGGAGTTCTGCACGATGCGCGACGATTACAGCGCGTTCGACGGGCGAAAGGTCAAAGTCCTGCCGATCAGCGTCGACCACACGTACTCGCTGAAGGAGTACATCGCGAAGTACCAGCTGCCGGTCGAGATGCTGAGCGATTTTCATCGCGAGGTCTCGAAGCAGTACGGCGTCTTCATGCCGGAGCGGAACTTCGCGAACCGCGCCTACTTCCTCGTCGACAAGGACGGCGTACTTCGCTGGTCGCACGTCGAGGAGAATCCCGGCCGGCGCCGCGAGAACGCGGAATTGCTCGCCGCCATTGACGCGGTCGGAGGATAGGGAAGAGGGAAAAGGGGAGAGCAGAGGGCCGGAAGCGTTGGTGTGGCGTTCCCTTTCGCCTCTCCCCTGCAGTAAATCGGTCATCTTGGCCGATTCGTCCGTCCGTCCTATCTTGGGCTTGTGCCGCCCACCTCGTCCCAGCCCGCCCGGTCATCGCGCCCGGCGCGTCGGCACTCTCCTGCCGCGACGCCCCGGCCGTCGCTCATGCCGGAGCTGCTCACCCAGTTCGCCCCGCTCAACGCCGTTCTCTCGGTCGTCGAACGCATTGCGGCCAGTGAATCGCCCGTCCTGATCACCGGTGAGCGCGGAACCGGCAAGACCCTGCTCGCCCGCGCGATCCATTCGGCGTCCCGTCGCGTAGGAGCGCTGCGCGAAGTCGACGCATCCGCATTCACGAGCGAGCTGTTCGACGCCGAGCTGTTCGGACTGCAGGATGAGGACGGCACGAGGAGGGTGGGCGCGCTTGAGGCCGCGGACCAGGGGACCGTGCTCATCGAGGAAGTCGCCGCGGTCGGGCACTCGTCCCAGGTGAAGTTGCTGCACGCCATGACGCGGGGCGTCCTTCCTGATCCGGCGGGTCGGCCGAAAACGGAAATCAGCGCGCGTGTCGTCGCGACGACGGCCCATCCGCTTGCGATGCTCGTGCGCGATGGACGATTCAACGACCAGCTCTTCGAGCGGCTCCGCATGGCGCACGTCGAGCTCCCCCCGCTGCGCGATCGCCGGACGGATATTCCGCTGCTCGCGCAGCAGTTCGTTGCCCAGTTCGGCGGCATGCGCGCCCCCCGCCTCACCGACGAATGCGTCTCGCTCCTCGAGGAGCATTCCTGGCCAGGCAACGTGCGGGAGCTGCGCACGGTGATCGAGCGCTCGGTCACCATCGCGCATGGCGGCGAGATCCGGGCGGCGGAGCTGCAGGTGCTGTTGTCGACCCTCGGCTCTCCGATCGGCGCCCCGATCCCGCTGGCCGATCTCGAGCGCCGGCACATCGAGGCCATTCTGCAGCAGACGCAGTGGCACCGCGCGCGAGCGGCGGCGCTGCTCGGCATCTCGATCAAGACCCTCTACCGCAAGATTCGCGAGTACGGCTTCACGCCGCCCGCGAACGACTGATTTCATATGCGCATTCTCGTCATCGAGGACGACCCGACCGTCGGGCAGTACATCAAGCGGGGCATCGAGGAGCAGCGGTGGGCCTGCGATCTCGTCGCCGACGGTGAAACCGGAGAGACGCGGGCCATCTCGGAAGCGTACGATCTCGTGATTCTCGACATGCGCCTGCCGAAGAAGGGCGGCCTGGACGTGCTGAACGCGCTGCGGAGCAGGGGGTTCCAGCGCCCGATCCTGGTGCTCACCGCGCAGGATGCCATCGACGCGAAGGTCACGGCGCTCCGGTCGGGCGCCGACGACTACGTCACGAAGCCGTTTGCCTTCGAGGAGCTGCTCGCGCGCGTCGAAGCGCTCGCGCGCCGTCCGAGGTCCATCGCCTCGCCCGTGCTCACGGTCGCCGATCTCACGCTCGACCAGGCCACGCGCGAAGTGAAGCGCGGCGATGAGGCGATCGAGGTGACGCCGAAGGAGTACGCGGTGCTCGAGTATCTCATGCGTCACCCGGGCCGCGTCATGAGCCGCACGCTCATCACCGAGTACGCGTGGGGCTACAATTTCGATCCCGGCACCAACATCGTCGACGTCGTGATCAACCACCTGCGCAAGAAAGTGGATGCCAGGCACGACCGGAAACTGATCTCCACGGTCCGCGGCGTCGGCTACATGATCAAGGCCTGATCGCGCATGGCGTCGACCCGCGTCCGCTTCACGATCTCCCACCTCGCCGTCTCGATGGGGTCGGTGATCGCGTTCGCGATTTCCGTCTGGGTCGCGCGGCAGACGGTCGCTAAGGAGCAGCTCGCCGATCAGGCGGCGAAGGCGGGCGACGAAATCATCCGGCAGATTCGCGCCGCCCAGGATGCGGGCGTGCGCTTGACGAGCGTCGACACCGGGGCCTTCGGCGTGAACGTCCAGCTGAATCGCGCGATGGGCGACCTGCTCGAGAAGCAGCCGGGCGTCTTCTTCCTGGTCGGCGACAATCCGAACCTCGTGCTCTATCAGTCGCGCTTCCTTCGGCAGCTGCCGAAGGACGACGCGGCGCAGATCATCAGCGCCGGCAACCAGCTCACGTCGAACGCGGCGCTGGTGGAGATCACGGGCCCGGACACGTCACAGTCCCAGCGCGTCATGCTGGTGTCGCGAAAGCCGCAGGGTGGCATCATCGACCATCTGACCAAGATCGTCGCCGGCGTTCCCGCGGAGGATGCCTACATTGCCGGCCAGCTCCTCAGCGGCACCATGTTCGTCCTCCTGCCCTTCGTGCTGATCGGGTGCGGAGCCGCCGCGTGGTTCATGGCGGACAATGCCTTCAAGCCGATGCACGACCTCACCGAGCAACTCGAGGCGATCACCGACGGCCGAAGCCTGCATCGGCGCCTGCCGCCGGACATCGAGAACGACGAGGTCGGCCGCCTGACGACCACCATCAACGCGATGTTGTCGCGCCTCGAGATCTCGTTCGCCGCGCTGCGCCGCTTCACCGCCGACGCGAGCCATGAGCTCAAGACACCGCTCGCGGTGCTTCGCGCCGACGTCGAGCGCGCGATGCATCCCCGGACGACGAGGGATGACCGGATGATCGCGCTGGAAGAAGCCCTGCAGGAGGTGACCCGCATGTCCGATCTCGTGGACAGCCTGCTGACGCTGGCGCGTGCGGACGAGGGGCGCTTCGAGCTGGCGACGGAGGAGGTACGCATCGAACCGCTTGTCCGCGACGTCTGCGAGACGGCGACGATTCTCGGCGAAACGGCGGGCCTGTCGATCTCGACGCCGTCGATCGTCGACGCGGTCGTGACGGGCGAGCGCTCCCGCTTGCGGCAGCTGCTGCTCAACCTCATCACGAACGCGATCAAGTACACGCCGCGGGGTGGCAAGGTCGAGATCGCATCCGCCCTCCGCTCGCCGACCGAAATCGCGATCACGGTCCGCGATACCGGCATCGGCATCTCGGCGACGGATCTCCCGCATGTATTCGACCGGTTCTGGCGTGCCGATCGGGCGCGTTCGCGGGCTGCCGAACGCAGCGGGACGGGGCTCGGGCTCGCCATCTCCCAGTACATCGCGCACGCCCACGGGGGCACGCTCACGGTTCAGTCCCGGCTCGGCCGCGGGACGCTGTTCACGCTGCTGCTGCCGGCCGTCGGGGCCACGCGAATCGACGGTACGCCCAGCTCCGCCGCGGCGTTGGGCCGAGCCGATTCTAACAGCGACTTCACTGATTCTTAATCCAGCGGCCATTCCTCAGGGGAACGGCAGCCTTAGCTTGACCCCTCGAGAGTTCCCGCGCGCACGTAAACGTTTTTTACAGGCACGGAAATGTTCGATAACCTCATCGAATCGAAGGCCAAGCGGAAACGAAGTATCGGAGGCACGCTGTTCAGCTTCGTCCTGCACACGGTCCTGATCGTGGCGGCCGTCAACGCGACGCTGTCGGCCGGGCAGAAGCTCGAGAAGACGAAGGCGGAAAAGGTCGAGTTCGTCCAGGTCAAGAAGGAAGAGCCGCCGCCGCCGAAGGAGCAGCCGAAGGTCGAGGTGCCGCCTGACGTGGTCGCCTCCCCGCAGCCGCCCAAGGGTTTCCAGATCCTCAGCGCCCCAATCAAGATCCCTGACGTCATTCCGGACATCGACCTTTCGAAGGCCGTGACCCGCGAAGAGGACTTCACGGGTAAGGGTGCCGTCGGTGGAACCGCCCGAGGCGTGACCGGCGGTGTCGCCGCTCCGGTCAACAGCGATCAGCCGCTCTTCGACTTCCAGGTCGAGAAGCCGGCCGCCGCGAACCCGAACAACCAGCCGCCGACGTACCCGAACCAGCTCCGCGCGGCCAACATCGAAGGTCAGGTCGTCGCCAAGTTCACCGTCGACACCACGGGCCGCGCCGACATGCGCAGCCTCGAAATCCTCAAGTCCGATCACGAGCTCTTCACGGCCGCCGTTCGCAACTCGCTGCCGAACATGCGCTTCTTCCCGGCGGAAGTCGGTGGCCGCAAGGTGAAGCAGGTCGTTCAGATGCCGTTCCAGTTCTCGCTTACTCGCTAGTCCCACTCTCCACTCGCAACTCTTTAGGAGCACGTTTCATGGATATGTCACTGAAGGGCCTCTGGCTGCAGATGGGCCCGTTCGCGAAGGGCATCGTCGCCGTCATGGCCATCATGTCCGTCTACTCGATCACGGTCATGGTTTCGAAGTGGTGGAGCCTCCGCCAGGCCCAGAACGAGTCGAAGAAGTTCGCGCCTGAGTTCTCGCAGTTCCTCGAGGAAGACAACCTCACCGAGGCCATTCGCCTCGCCGAGTCGTACAAGAAGTCGCACGTCGCCCTGGTGCTCGGTGGCGCGCTGGCCGAAGTGAAGCCCCTGATCGCCGACGGCTCCGTCACGGTCGCCGACATCAACTCGGCCGAGCGTGCGGTCGAGCGCAACATGCTCCTCGAAGTCACCAACCTGAAGCGCGGCCTGGCCGTGCTGGCGACCGTGGGTGCCACGGCGCCGTTCGTCGGTCTGCTCGGAACGACGATGGGTATCGTGAACTCCTTCACGGGCATGTCGCAGTCCGGCTCCGGCGGTCTCTCCGCGATCGGCGGCGGTGTCGCCGAAGCGCTCATCACGACGGCCTTCGGTCTTATCGTGGCCATCCCGGCGGTGTGGGCGTTCAACTACTTCTCGACCAAGATCGACAACCTCACGGCCGAGATGACGTATGTGTCGAAGGAAATGATCGACTACCTCATCAAGGGTGTGTCGGGTGAGTTCGGCCGCTCGCGCTTCACGCGTGAGTTCAACGCCACGGCTGGCGGCACCGGCCCGATCTCGAAGTAATCCCACCCTCAGAGGGAGAGTCGTATGGCAATGTCATCCGGGGGCGGGAGCGGCGTTACGGCGTCGCCGAACGTCACGCCGATGATCGACGTCATGCTGGTGCTGCTGATCATCTTCATGGTGGTCACGCCGCAGCTGCTGGCGGGATTCACGGCGGAGCCGCCCCGCGCCATCAACCTGAAGGAACATCCCGAGGACGCGGAGAACGATCACGTGCTCGGCCTGGACGTTCAGGGGCGCTACTATCTGGACAAGAAGCTCTACACCGAGGCGGACATCGGTCCGCTCATCAAGCAGATCTACACCCGGCCGGGTCTCGAGGACTTCGTCATCTACATCCGCGCCGACCAGAACCTGAAGTACGACAAGATCCTCAACGCGATGGACATCGCGATGAAGAACGGGGTCCGCGTCGCGGGCCTCGTCGGTGAGCAGACGCCTGGCACGACCTCCACGGTCGCTGGCGACACCCGCGAAAAGGCGAAATAACCATGGCGATGTCAGGTGGTAACCCGTCGGGTGGTCTCACCAACGAGATCAACGTCACTCCGATGATCGACGTGCTGCTCGTGCTGCTGATCATCTTCATGGCCGCCCTGCCGACCATGCGGAAGGCGATCGACGTGCAGCTGCCGGATCCCAATCCGCAGGTGCAGCCGGCGAACGCGAAGTCCGACCAGATCGTCCTCGAGGTCAACCCGGGAGGGAAGTACTTCATCAACTCCCAGGAAGTCACGAAGGCCGACCTTGGGACGAAGTTCCATGCGATCTACGACAATCGCCCGGACAAGGTTCTCTTCGTCAAGGGCAATCCGGACGCGCAGTACGGTGACATCATCAACGCGATGGATATCGCGCGCGGATCCGGCATCGCCGTCATCGGCGTCCCGCCGAAGGACACCCCGGGAACCGCGGCGAAATGACGAGCGGGGCGAGTCATCCTGAGCGCTAGCGAAGGATCTCTGCAAAAAAGTTTGCGGCGGAC
>JADMIO011736182.1_pt1 | contig 32725 bp, 27 predicted proteins | sample 8958161 | NCBI WGS metagenome assembly JADMIO01 (sample SAMN16585339, study PRJNA669376) | soil metagenome | isolation source: Crop rotation soil | place: USA: Cullars Rotation, Alabama | collected 2011
CCACCTCTTCCACGGCGTCAGTCCCACCTCCCTCGCCCGCCGCTGGTTCCTAAAAGACTGCGCCGTCGGCCTCGGCGCAGCCGCGATGGGCGATCTGCTCAGCGCCGGCGCGGCGCACGCTACCGATCTGCCAGTCGATCCACTCGCGCCCCGTCCCGCTCACTTCCCCGCCAAAGCCAAAAACGTCATCTACCTCTTCATGGCCGGCGCGCCGAGCCATTTAGAGCTCTTCGACAACAAACCCGAGCTCGCCAAATGGGACGGCAAGTTGCCGCCCGCTGAGTTGCTCAAGGGCTACCGCGCCGCGTTCATCAATCCGAATTCCAAACTCCTCGGCCCGAAATTCAAATTCGACAAATACGGCGCTTCGGGTGCGGAGCTTTCCGAACTCCTGCCTCACCTAGCAACCGTCGTCGACGACATCGCCATCGTTAAGTCGATGGTCACCGACGCCTTCAATCACGCGCCGGGCCAAATCCTGATGAACACCGGCAACCAGCAGTTCGGCCGGCCCAGCATGGGTTCCTGGGTCACCTACGGCCTCGGCAGCGAATCGCAAGACCTCCCGGCCTTCATCGTTTTCTCCAGCGGAAAAAAAGGCCCCAGCGGAGGCAACAGCAACTGGGGCAGCGGATTTCTCCCCACCGTCTATCAAGGCGTCCAATTCCGCGGCGGCAGCGAGCCCGTTTTGTTCCTCGCCAATCCGCCCGGAATCGATCGCCAAATCCAAGGCGACGCCATCGACGCCATTCGCACGCTGAATCAACACCGCCTCTTGATCGTCGGCGATCCCGAAATCGCCACCCGCACCAGCAGCTTCGAAATGGCCTTCCGCATGCAGGCCAGTGCGCCGGAGCTGATGGACTTGACCAACGAGCCGCAAAACGTCCTCGAAATGTACGGCGCGGAGCCCGGCAAATCTTCCTTCGCCAACAACTGCCTCCTCGCCCGCCGGCTGGTCGAGCGCGGCGTCCGCTACGTCCAACTTTTCCACGAAGCCTGGGACCAGCACGGCAACCTCGTCAAAGACATCAAGCAGAACTGCCTCGACACAGATAAAGCCTGTGCTGCGCTCCTCAAGGACCTGAAGCAGCGCGGCCTACTCGATCAAACGCTCGTCATTTGGGGCGGCGAATTCGGCCGCACTCCCATGGTCCAAGGCGGTAACGACGGCCGCGATCACCATCCCAATGCGTTCACGATGTGGCTCGCTGGCGGCGGCGTGAAGCCCGGAATCACGCTTGGCCAAAGCGACGACTTTGGCTTCAACGCGACCGAAAACCGCGTTCACGTCCGCGACATGCACGCCACGATTCTGCACCTCCTCGGTCTCGACCACCAACGTCTCACCTTCAAGTTCCAAGGCCTCGACGCTAAGCTCACCGGCGTCGAAAGAGCCCGCGTGGTCCGCGAGCTGTTGGCATAACTATCGATCCCAACAGCCGGGAACAAACCTGGTCCCCGTCTTCTCCATTTCGCCCTGTCAACGAGCGCCTTAACGCCAAGCTCCCCCCAACCAGGTGCAATGAGCCGGCGCAACCCGCATAATCGGCCCTCGGTTTCGCGCACTTTCTGCACCGGGCTGAGCTAGATTTGCCGGTCAGCATTTTCCGGCATTTTTTGGTGGAGGCGGTCATGCAGGATGACATTTTGCTCACGCTCCATTGCCCGCAATGTAAACAACTGGCTGAGATCGTTGTCGAAAACGACAACCTGATCTGCCTGGAATGCGGCTGGCGCTTCGACGACAAAACGGCCGCTCGCTATCTGAATAACGGGCCCGCCGCTTCATCAAACGAATTAACGCCGTCGCACAAATCGAACCCGTCGAATCAATCGAAGAACCCCGCCTGATTCGCAGTTTCCCTAACTCCCAACCAGGAATACTCCGCATGGTTCCCCGCGTCATTGCCAAACTCCGTAACGATCAAGACGGCGCCTCCACGACCGAATATGCCATCATCATGGCCCTCATCGCCGGGGCGATTTTGCTCGGCACCGATGCGATGCGCTTTGTCGCCGAGGGCGCGTTTCGCCGCTCGGCCGTCGCACTCGGCGCTCCGGCCGAGGCGGCCAGCCCGCGGCTCGATTCAATCAACAAACCCACTGTCACTCCCGAAGCTCCCACGCTGCTCACCGCGGCCCTCCCGCCCCTGCATGCCTTCGCCTGGGGCGTGCTGATCGCCGCCGTGGCCCTCATCGGGCACAACCGTTACCGCAAATGGCACGCGCGGCGAGCCGTCACAGAAATCGATTGCCCGGTGGAAACTAAACCGGAACCCCCGACCAATCCCAACTTCAAAAAGCGACAGGAAATTCAACGCGTCTTGCTGCGGAATTTCGACGACGTATTGCAGTGTCGCATCGAAGCCCGCCACGTCATGTCGCGAAAACTACGAACGGTCGAGCCCACGACGTCGATCAACGATCTCAAGGCGATGATGGAGACCGAAGGTTTCCATCATCTGCTGGTGATGAAGAAGGACAAGCTGCTCGGCATCATCAGCGACCGCGACATCGCCAACCGCAATGGCCGTCGTGCCTCAGACATCATGACCCCGCAGCCGAAAACGATATTCCCAGACACGCTCCTGAGCCACGCGATCACGCTCGCGCTCCACTGGCGGATTTCCGGCGTCCCGGTCGTCGAAAACGACCAGGTCAAAGGCATCCTGACCACCACCGACATGCTCATGACGCTGCAATGCCTCATGCAGCTCTTAGAGCGAGCCAACGCCGACGCTCTCTCCGCTTCCAATTCGGCCACAGGCGCAGGTTCGGGCGTCGGATTGCCCGCTCCCACGCAATCGGTAATCACCCCATCGATGCCCGACACCGTCACCACACCGGTCGTTTGCTAGTATCGGTGCCAGGCGTTAATTTGCCATCAGCCGCCGGGCGCTAGCCCGCGGTTTGGGTATTAGCGCAGAGCGAACTGGACATCAGGTGCCACTGCTGGCTTGTCCAGCAGTGTCTGGATCTCCCGCGTGCCGCCAATTACAGACATCGGTGCCAGGCGTTAATTTGCCATCAGCCGCCGGGCGCTAGCCCGCGGTTCGAGAGCTACCGAGCCAGACCGCCAATCGCCATCGCGTTCACCCGCCCCATTACAATGCGGCTGACTCAACTCTGCCGCGAACCGGGCGATCGATCGTGCTAACCCTCGCTGAAGAAATCGGCCTCGGCGGCTATCAACTCTCCAGCCGCGTCCGCAAGGCATTCCTGTCTCTGCCAGAAGCGTCGGTCGTGGACTTAATGAAGCGCGTCCGCGAGGAATCCGCCCGCCGACACCTGATCTATCTCCGCGACGGCCAAGAGGAAATCGTCGGACTCTTCCCGCTGCCGCTCACCGCGCTGCCCGATCAGCTCAGCTACCTGCACTACGTCACGCTGACGGTGCAAAACGCCCTCAAGCGCATGGCGGACCTCTATTTCCAAGATTTTGCCGTTCGCGAGATCCTTCGCATCCCACCCGAGGAAGAAGCTTGGCTGCTCGATTGCTGGGGGCCGAGCCAACGCGAGAACAATCCGATCTTTGGCCGCCTCGACGCGGTGATCGATTTCACCAGCCCCATGTGGAAGAACACGCTCCGTTTCATGGAGCCCAACATGAGCGGCATCGGCGGCCTCTATCTGGTGCCAACCGCCGAGCGCGTCGTCGCCGCTACGATTCTGCCGGAGCTGAAGCGGCAAGACCCCGACCTGGAGCTCGAGCTCGCTCCAGATATCCGCGAGCTCTTGATGCAAGCGATCCGCGAGCACCTCGAGGCCATCGGTCGTCCGGCTCGTAACATCTGCTTCGTCGAGGCCAAATACGCCGGCAGCGGCATCGACGAGCAAGAAGACCTCGCCCGCTACTTTCACGATCAGTACGGCCTCAAGGTCATGCACGCCGATCCGACCGAGCTATCGCTTGCGGGCGACGAAGTCACCTACGCTGGCGACGTCGTCGATCTCGTCTATCGCGATTACACCGTCGCCGATCTGCTCGTCCTCGCCGCCCAGGGCAAAGACGTTGCCCCCATGCGAACACTCTTGAAACAAAACCGCGTCATCTCCTCGATTGCCTCGGAGCTCGACCAAAAAAGCTGCTGGGAAGTTCTCACCGACACCAAAATCACCGAGCGGCATTTCAGCGCCGACGAGCGCCAGATCTTTCGCCGCCACATTCTCTGGACACGGATCGTATCCGATCGCAATACGACCACGCCCGACGGCCGCGAACGCAACCTTCTCGAGTTTGCGCGCCAAGAACGCGAGACGCTTGTGCTCAAACCCAATCGCGCCTGGGGCGGCGAAGGCGTCCTCATCGGTTCTGCGGCAACGCAGCCAGAATGGGAGGCTGCAATCGAGTCGGCGCTCGGCGATCCCAACCGCTGGGTCATCCAGCAGCTCGCCAGCATTCCTGTCAGCGAATTCCCGGTCGTCGGGCCCGACGGAAACGTCCACACCGAACCCTTCCACGTCGTCATGGGCTTTGCGGCCACTCAGTACGGCGTCGCCATCCTCGGCCGCGCCTCCCAAAAACAAGTCGTCAACGTCGCCCAGCGCGGCGGCATGTGTGTCGTCCTCATCGGCCGCCACGCCGCCCGCCTCCACGGCCCCGCCGGAAAATAAATCCCACAACTCCCTCCTAGCCGGGACCAAACTTGGTCCCGGAACGGCCTTCCAATCAAGACAAACAGAAGGCAGCAAAGGAAGCAAAGAGATACGATTATTTTTCTCTCCTTGGCTCCCTTTCCTTCCTTCTGTTCATAAAAAGACCAGCGAAATCGTCTTGCTATACCAAGTTCTCCCCGTTACCCGTCTTCATTACCCAATAACAATCACCCCCCGCGCATCACTCTCATTTGAACGCCCCTTTGCTACCTTTGCTGCCTTCTGTTCATAAATCTGTCCGCATACAGCGCCTCCATCGCATTCATAACTCCTCTTCCTCCGTTGCCTCCGTTTACTCCTGTTCAATTCATTTTCGAAATGACCCCTCGACTATCACTCTCGCTGCTCCTCCTCTGTGCCTCCGTGCCTCCGTGTGATATCGCTCGTGCCGAACCAGCCAAACCTAACATCGTCTTCATCCTCGCCGACGACTTCGGCTTCGGCGATCTCGCCTGCTACGGCCACCCCTACGCCAAAACCCCCAACATCGACCGCCTCGCCAGCGAAGGCACTCGCTTCACACAGGCCTATTCCACCGGCGTCACCTGCTGCCCCGCCCGCACCGGCTTGATGACCAGCAAGTTTCCGGCGACCTATCACGTCTATCCCGCCAATGGCGGCTTCGGCGACCGAATCACCATCACCGATCTTCTGCATCAAGCCGGCTATCGCACCGGCCATTTTGGCAAATGGCACATCGGCCCCGACGAAAAAAACGGCACGTACGGCATCGACGCCGTCAACGTTGACAGCGATGAGAAGCGTGACTCACGCCGAAACGAAACCCGCGGCCGCGACGCCCACATCTTCGACGGCGCGATCAGCTTCATCGAGCAGAACAAAGACGCCCCGTTCTACGTCAACGTCTGGTGCCACATCTCGCACCACCCGGTCAACCCCTCGCAAGCAACACTCGACCGTTTCGGCGAGCTCAAGCTCGACGAAGGCAAGTGCCCAGCTCCTCTCCGCGAAAAATTCGCCCTCGTGAAGCAACTCGGCGGCGACGTCAACGACCATTTCCGTCGCTACCTCGCCGATGTCTACTCCATGGACGAAGACGTCGGTCGCCTCCTCAAGCGCATCGACGATCTCGGCCTCAAGGGCAACACCATCGTCGTCTTCTCCGCCGACCAGGGCGCCGCACCGCTGCGACCACCAGTTGAAGGCGCGGAAAAAACCAAGAAAGGCAAGAAAGCCAAAGCGGCAGGAGGCAACGACAAGCTCGAAATCCGCCTCAACGCCCTCGGCTCATCCGGTGATCTCCGCGGCGGCAAGCACGGCATGCTCGAAGGCGGTGTCCGCGTCCCCTTCATCGTCCGTTGGCCCGGCCACAGCCCCGTCGGCCGCGTCGAAAACCAATCCGTCATCAGCTTTATCGACTGGCTGCCGACCCTCTGCAAAATCACCGGCATCAAATCACCCACCGACATCGACGGCGAAGACGCCTCCGCAGCCTGGCTTGGCAAAACCCACATCCACGCCAAACCGCTCTTCTGGAAGACCAGCACGCCCAATAGCGACCTGGCGATCCGCGACGGCCAATACAAGCTCCACGACCCCAACCGCCGCCGCAACGGCGAGCTCGAGCTGTACGATATCACCAACGACCCCACCGAATCCAAAAACCTCGCCACCACCCAACCCGAAATCGTCAAAACCCTCTCCGCCAAGCTCCAAGCCTGGAACAAAACCCTCCCCACCGACTACATCAAAACCAACGACCGCGATGACTAATCAAAGCCGCGACCATTGGTCGCGGTTTACAGATTCGCTGTAGGGTTCCTCGTTCCCACGCTCTGCGTGGGAACGCAAGCCCTCGACGCACTGCGTCGTTCTTAGGTTGGGAACGTTCCTCGTTCCCACGCTCCGCGTGGGAACGCCCTTCCCCGACGCTCTGCGTCGTTCCTTCCTCGCCCCTTTCCTCATCGTCGAAGCGCGGGAGTGAGGAGTATTCGTGTCAACAAACGACATTTCAAAGGGACATAAAGGGGACATTCTGGTTTTCTACCAGGAGAAAAAAGACCCAAAAACACTCTCCGCCGCCACGCAATAATCCACCCCTTCCGCGCATCTATACACCTGTTCCAACACGCGAATTCTGCACGATCCCCCGGCCCAGCCTATCAATCCGCGAAAATCCAAAAATAATATCGGAACTTTTGTCCACTAACGGGGTTTAATGTCCCAGCGGTCGTTCCACGCCATCGCCCGCGCTTCATTTCCTTCGCTTCCTTTGCTGCCTTCTGTTCCACTCCTCCTCGCTGCCGACCTCTGACAAATGACAAACGCCCATTAGCATCCGTGATCCTCCGCGCCATCCGCAGTTCACTCGGCCTGCATAACCGTGCATAAAATGCATAACGATTCACGACCAAAATCTGTCGCAAACCATTGCAGCCAGGCTAATTATGAACATATGTCCATATGGGAAGTGTTTGCCGCGATGCATACGCATCACCGCCTTGCCAGGCCAAAGACAGCATCGACTTCAGCTTTACTTATGGTGCTGCAACCTCATCCGTGTCACCCGTGTTCATCCGCGGCTCTATCCCAACTTGGAACTTGGAACCGACAAATGCTCAACTTGAGCGCACCGCCATTTCAACCCAAAATCCGAACTCCACTGCTCCCAATAACTTACGGCCGACGATGAACCTCGTCGTAATGAAAAAACTTCTAACTTTAGCGCGCAACCCTCGACGTAAACCCTTAAACTTTGATTCTCGAACATTGAACTGCCACAAGGACCTCCTCATGCGACCAAACTTCCTCTCCCTTGCCGCGACGATGCTCCTCGCCGCTCTCGCCTCAACAGCCGCCTCGCTCCAGGCAGCCGACAAGCCCAACCTCGTCATCTTCTATGCCGACGATCTCGGCTGGGGTGAAACCGGTTGTTACGGCTGCAAAGACATTCCCACACCAAACATCGATTCGCTGGCGGCCAACGGCGTCAAATTCACGCAGGGCTACGTTGCCGCCACCTACTGCAGCCCGTCCCGCGCCGGCCTCATGACCGGCCGCTATCCGACCCGCTTCGGCCACGAATTCAACAGCGTCGCCAACGTCACCGGCCTCCGTCTCGATCAAACCACAATTGCCAATCGCCTCAAGGACCTCGGCTACGCCACCGCCTGCGTCGGCAAATGGCATCTAGGAAACAAACCCGAGTATCGCCCGACCAAACGCGGCTTCGATGAATTCTTCGGCACTCTCGCCAACACGCCCTTCTATCACCCCACGAACTTCGTCGATTCGCGCATCAACGACGACGTGCGTGAAATCAAAGACGACTCGTTCTACACCACCGATCAATACGCCGAACGTTCGCTCGACTGGATCGACAAAAACAAAGACAAGCCAAAATTTCTCTATCTCCCCTTCAACGCCCAGCACGCTCCGCTGCAAGCGCCACAAAAGTACCTCGATCGCTTTAAGAACATCCAGGATGAAAAGCGTCAAACGTTCGCCGCCATGATGTACGGCATGGACGAGGCCATCGGCCGCGTCATCAAGAAAATTCGCGATCTGGGCCAGGAAGACAACACGATTTACTTCTTCATTGGCGACAACGGCGGCCCCACGCAAAGCACCACCTCCGCCAACGGCGGCCTCAACGGTTTCAAGATGACGACTTACGAAGGCGGCCCCCGCGTGCCCTTCATCGCCCAATGGAAAGCCAAATTTCCCAAAGGCAAGGTCTATGACCTGCCGGTCATGAACTTGGATGTGCTGCCAACCGCCGTTACTGCCGCCGGCGGCAAGATCGAAACCACTGCCCAGATCGACGGCGTTGACATCACGCCTTACGTCACTGGCGAAAACAAAGCCCGGCCGCATGAAACGATGTATTGGCGCTACGGCCCTCAGTGGGCCGTTCGTCACGGCGACTGGAAGCTCGTCGTCTCGCGCGGCGGCAGCGGTAAGCCAGAGCTCTTCAATCTGGCTACCGACCTTGCTGAATCCAAAGACCTCGCCTCGGCGCAGCCCGACAAGGTCAAACAGCTCCAGGCCCTCTATGACACCTGGAACAAGGAACAGTCCGAACCCAGCGCTCCCGACGCTCCCGCCGGCAAAGCCAAAAACAAGAACAAGGCCAAAGCCAAGGCCGCGGGATAATGCGTAACTGCTAGCTGCCGCTGCTAAACCGCTGCTTCAGCGCCGCCGGATTTGCCACGTCGCTAGCAGTCTGATTGAGTTTGTTGTTTGTCCGGCTGCCAACCAGCGTAACCCCGGCGACGGCGGCCAGCGCAATTAGCGCTGCGACCGTCGCGTACTGCGTCGTGCTAATTCCCCGGCGAATTCGGCGACTAATCATGGCGTTTGAACCTCGAATAGATGGTCTGTTAAAAGCTACTCCACGCCGGCCCGAGCTGCCGGCAATCGGTTAAGTGTCGTAACGATGCTTGGAACATTCACGGAGCGTAAAACCCACATATTCGGCCCCATTAATACGAACTTAGCGCCACAATCGCATTGCTTTCAGCCGCGACTAGCAGTACTTTTCGCGGCGCAATGTCCTTCCGAGTCGCTATTTCGGTGTCGCTCTGTGCGTTAGCGCTCGCCACTGGCTGCGCGCCAATTGTCGCGCTCCCAACCCGATCCGAAACCAAAAAATCCAATCCCTTACCCTCGGGCAAACTGCCGCCCGATGCCGTAGTTCTCGATCTCGCTTTCGCTTCGCTCAAAGCGGGCGACGACGAAACCTACGCCGCGATTTGGAACTCCGCCGATGAGCAACCGCTACCTCCCGAACTCCGCAAAAGCCTCGCGACCAACGGCCTCCGGGTTGGCATCTATGGCCAGCAATTGCCCAACCAATTGGTCACGCTACTTGATGCCAAACCGAACCTGCTCGAATCGATCAGCTCTGGTGGCTCGGGCGAACTGGACCTCGACGGCGGCCGCCGCCAACTACCGCTTCGTGCCGGTCATCGCTCGATCATCAACGTCTCGCAAGTGTTCCCGAATTTGCCGGTCTTGATCAGCGACGATGGCCAAGTCCGCGGCCAACAACTCGTGGCAGCCCGCTGCGTCCTGTCGCTCAAGTCTTACCCGCTGGGAGACGGCCGTGCGAAACTCGTGCTCACACCGGAAATCGAGCACGGAGAGGCCAAAACCCGTTGGATGGGCAGCGAAGGCATGATGATCCAGCAGACGGCGCAGGATCGACTCACGCTCGACCGCCTGCGGTGGGAAATCGTGCTCCGCCCGGGTGAATCGATGGTCGTCGGTCCCACAACCGATCACAAAGGCCTTGGTGAGTACTTTTTCACCCAAACCAGCGGCGGCAACGCCCGCAACCGACTGCTTGTCATGCGGTTTTCGCAGACGCAATTCGATGATCTGTTCGCCCGCGAGCAAACGTCCGCCCCACTGGCGACTCCAGGGGAATAAGCCGCTCCCTTACGCTTCGGTGTTTGATCGGCCACTGTCGCCCGCCATTGCGACCACGGTCGATTCGCTCAATAATCGCTGGAGTTCGGCCACTCCGCCTTTCGCACTCTGCCCGATTGGAGCCGCCCATGTCGCTCGTCCCCCTCCGCACCGTTCTCGATCACGCCGCCGCCAACAACTACGGCGTGGCCGCGTTCAACGTCAATGACATGGAGCAGATCCAGGCGATCATGGAAGCAGCCAAGGAGACCGATTCGCCCGTGATCGTTCAAGCTTCGCGCGGTGCTCGGGCCTATTCGCAGGATGCGTACTTGAAGCACTTGATGATGGCCGCCACGGAGCTCTATCCCGAGATTCCCACAGTCATGCATCAGGACCATGGCAACAGCCCCGCCACTTGCGCCAGCGCCATCGCCAACAATTTCACGAGCGTCATGATGGATGGCTCGCTGAAGGAGGACGGCAAGACTCCTGCCGATTACGACTACAACGTGCGCGTCACAGCAGAAGTCGTAAAGCTGGCCCATCCGAAAAACGTCTCCGTGGAAGGCGAGCTCGGCTGCCTCGGCTCGCTCGAGCACGGCGAGGGCGAGCAGGAAGACGGCCACGGCGCCGTGGGCAAGCTCTCTCGCGAGCAGCTTCTCACTGATCCCGATCAAGCTGAAGACTTCGTCAAGAAAACAGGCGTCGATGCTCTCGCCGTCGCCATTGGAACCAGCCACGGCGCTTACAAGTTCACACGCAAACCCGACGGCGAAGTGCTCGCGATGGACCGGATCGTCGCGATCCACAAAAAGCTTCCAAACTGCCACCTGGTCATGCACGGCAGCTCGTCGGTGCCGCAGGATCTGCAGGATGAACTGCGAAAATACGGCGGCGAAATGAAGCAGACCTGGGGTGTTCCTGTCGAAGAAATCCAACGCGGAATCAAGCACGGTGTCCGCAAGATCAACGTCGATACCGACTGCCGTATCGCCATTACGGCCGCAATTCGTAAGGTGCTACAGACGACCCCCGAGAAATTCGATCCACGGGATTATCTCAAACCGGCCCGCGAAGCGATGAAGAAAGTTTGCATCGCCCGCATGGTCTCCTTTGGCCAAGCTGGCAACGCCAGCAAGCTGCGAGCAGCCATTTAGAACGCTGAGATCAAGCGGTCTAAAACTCGCCTATGCTCATGCCGTCGTAGCGGTTGCCCAAAAACTGAAACGTCGTCTTGTCGATGTTGTAGCTGATGCCGCGGATTGATCCGTCGCACAAAACGACGTTGAACACCGACGGATGGGCGCTGCCAAAAACCTGAAGATTACCCAAGTTGGGACTATCGGCCTTCGGCGGCCAATACGTGCCGGGGCTCGTCGAGCGGTAGTGATCATTGTCGAAGCCGACATACATATTTTCGTTGTCGGACGGATCGGTTCCGTCGATCCATTTTCTGGGATTCAAGAATTTTTCGCCAACCATGAACGTCTGTGTCGTCCCATCAGTTATTTCGGCGAGACGGATTGCGCTGCAGGCGAACGAGATCCCGGTGTAGGTGCGCGGGCCTAGATCAACTCCAGGTGGTACCTGTTCAGGACGGAGCGGATTTGACGGAATCAGCCCGGGAGGACCCTCGCTATATTCGTTCCACTGCTGATCGCCGCAATTGGCGCCATAGTCCGACTTTGCGCCAAAGAAAACCTGAGGAAAGTTCTTGTGCGACGTTGAAGAGATTGGCCAAATTTGAGCTTTTCGCCGCGACGGGCAAATGTATGTCTTAACCGGTATCTGGACCATCCTGGTCAGAGCATCCTGCTTGGGTTGACCGGGCGAGCCGCCGCTCATGTCATAAATAGTCTTTTGCTCGATGTACGGCAGAATGTTGAATGGCCACGAACCGGTTTGCCCCTTACCAGTGCCGAGATCCGCGTCACCAACCCAGCCCCAGCCCCAACCGCCGGTCGGCAAGTGACCATTGATGTCGTTGTTGTTATGAAAACCGAGACCGATTTGCTTCAGGTTATTGGTGCACTGGGTTCGCCGGGCTGCTTCGCGTGCTGCTTGCACAGCCGGCAAGAGTAGTGCAACCAGCACGCCGATAATGGCGATGACGACCAGTAGCTCAACCAAGGTGAAGCCCGGCCTGCGGGCCTTTTTCTGGATCCGGCGGCAGATGAAAAGATTCGATTCCATATCCATACTCTCAAAATTCTGGATGGCTGCTGATTGTCTTGGAAAAAAAATTGCCAACAGCGACAGGTCAGGCGGTCGCCGAGTTGCGAACCTAGCCACTACGTTGCTCTCGAGCCGGGAGAATGAAACGGCGCGAACAGTCCCCGAAGCCTGGATTCTCCAGCCTACTGATTCCAGCCAAAGCCTTCAAGTTGCTGGGGAAAGTTTGTCATTTTCCCTTCCCGCGGGTGGTTATTCGCAGCAAATGTTGGCGTTGACCGACTTTGGGCCGGCGCGGATAATCCGCCACCTTTTACTTCCTACTTTCCAGGCTGCGGATGCCGCGCTCGCTCGCAATTTCGCGGAAATTGCTGCTTCCTGCGCTGATTTTATCCATCGCAGGCGCTACTTTCTCCGTGCGCGCCGATCCTCCCAATCCACTTCGCCCCGCGGAGTTCACATCAGGGTCCATACGGATTGTGCCGTTGCCGATCAATCCGCCCGTTGCCGCGAAGCGGCTGACCGATGATCAGCCAGAACCCGAATTTCCGTCGATCGTCGAAAACAGACTGACGCAACCGGAGTTAATTCCAGCACCAAGTTCAACGGCGTCCGAAATGGGCGACTACTTCACGCCGCCGGATCTCGGCGACCCGGCGCCTTGGCAGCATATGGTGCACCCGCTGTTTGCCGAGCCTTGGTTTTCGCACGGCGATCCCAACGATCCCCAGCGACATATTGGCATCGGCCAGCCGCTCATTGGCACGAGCTGGCGGAACCGCCCTGTCTATTTCGGCACCTTTGTTGGGGGCATCATGATGGACGACTTGGTGCCTAACCGCATTTACCAAAACGACACGACATTTATCGGTGCCCGGCTCGGATACGACTTCGACCACTTTTGGGGCCTTGAAGCCCGTTGGGCGTTTGCTCGGGCGGACCTGGCCGACAGCAATGGGCAGTTCTTGCCTGCCAGCCGTGATAATTTTGCCGATGTGTCCCTTGTGTTTTATCCGCTTGGCGACACGCGTTGGCGGCCTTATCTTCTGGCTGGCCTGGGCTTTCAAACCTTTCGCTTCAACAACGACCAAGGACAGCGAATCAGCGAATCCCCCATGGCGATTCCGCTTGGCGCGGGGATCAAGTATTTTTACGGGCCGTGGTTCACACTGCGGTTCGATTTTGTGGACAATCTCAGCGTCGGCAATTCGCGCGTCAGCGGCATGAACAACATCTCGCTGATGGCGGGGGCCGAATTCCGCCTAGGCGGCTCACGCCCGAGTTATTTTCCTTGGCATAGTAATACGGCGTATTGGTAATTTGCCGGCCGGCGAATCATGATGGCCGAAGACAACTTGAACAGGAAACAACCATGAATCGGCCGTACTTCCCGCTCCTAACCGCCATCCTGCTATTGGCAGCTGCTCCCGTATTGGGCCAGCTGCCCCCACCTCCGCCCCCGCAACCTTCCGAACCGCCACCGCGCACTGAGTCGCGCCGCGAGGTCATCGTTCGCTGGAGTCTCGGCGAGCAAGCGTGGAATTTTGACGACATTCGTACGGCCTACGACCCGGTTCGCGGTTATTTGGAGCCACGCCCGAACCAGGGCAACCTGGCCGTTTGGAAGCTGCGGATGGTGAAGGATTTCGAAGAGGGTGCCGCCCGTTTTCACGAAGAGATGCGGGGTTCACCGTTCAAGGTGGTGCTCCTTGATGCCGACCGCTCTGTAATCAACGCCGGAGAGGTGCCAGTCCAGATCCACACGCCGGTTTCGGGCAAGATGGACGATACGATTGAGTTGCTTATCGGATTGCCTGACGATTCGATACTTAGGAACGTCAAACTTATCCGTATTCAGCGGCGGACGGATGTGGGCTTCTGAGGCTCCGTCCGGCTATTGGATCAGGTCGATCCGCCGATTCGCCTCACGCACGACATCCGCGTGAACTATGTCCGCAGGTCGGTCTGCGTCGATTACGACAACTCTCTCCGGTTGCTGGCGGGCCTCTGCCAAAAAACCTTGGCGGACCGATTCTAAGAAATCCAGTCCTTGGGCCTCCATCCGATCCGCGGCCCGCTGAATTCGGGCCGCGGCGCGCTCAGCCGGCATGTCGAGAACAAAAACCAGATCGGGCATCAATCCGCCGACCGTGATTTCACCGACTCGCCAAATGTCAGCGGGAGCGAGTCCTCCGGCGTGACCTTGATAAACCACATTTGCCAACAAATAGCGGTCGCTAATCACCGTTCTGCCGGCTGCGAGCGCCGGGCGAATGATCTCCTCCACAAGCTGTGCTCGCGAAGCCATATAGAGCAGCATTTCACTGCGTCGATGGATCTCCAGTCCGTGGTGATCGAGCAAAATCTCCCGCAATCGCTCTCCCAGCGGCGTCGCCCCTGGATCGCGACAAGTCACGACCTCCTGACCGCGACCGCGGAGCGCCTCGGCCAGCAGACGAATCTGCGTCGATTTGCCAACGCCGTCAACACCGTCGAAACTGAAAAACATGGTTATCCAACAAAAAACGGAATGCCAAACATCAGTGATTCGCACGAACGCCAAACAAACGATCAGCGTTGATTAGTGTAGATTAGTGTTCACTCTTTGTCCCTAGTTATCAGCGTCACCTGCCGCGTGTCACAGCAAGCCACGATAACGGTTGAACCTGTTTCTGCTCCCCTCCGCGGCCGGATTCGCCCACCTGGGTCCAAAAGCATCACTAACCGCGCGCTTGTTTGTGCGGCGCTGGCGAATGGCACGAGCGTCCTCACTGGCGCACTCGACAGCGAAGACACGCGGGTAATGATTGAGAGCCTTGCTCGGCTCGGAATTCGCGTCGAATCTGCCGATAACGGTACCACACTCCGCGTCCACGGCTGCGGCGGCCAAATCCCAGCTTCGGCAGCCGACCTATTTGTCGGCAACAGCGGCACAACGATTCGCTTTTTGACTGCCGTATGCGCGCTCGGTCAAGGAACATACCGATTGGATGGCGTCGAGCGAATGCGGGAGCGACCAATTGGTGATTTGCTCGCGGCACTAAACCAGCTCGGCGCCGATTGCGGCTGCGAGAAGCGCGACGGCCTTCCACCCGTAGTCGTCAAAAGCAGCGGCCTGCGTGGCGGTTGCGTTGCTGTGCGCGGTGATACATCCAGCCAGTTTCTGAGTGGCTTGATGCTGGCCGCACCGTACGCAGGCCACGACGTCGAAATCAAAGTGCAAGGCGAACTGGTTTCCAAACCGTATGTCGACATGACGCGGCGCATTATGGCCATTTTTGGGGCAACCGTCGCTGAGAATTCCTTGGCCGAATTCAATATTGCTGCGCCGACAAAATATGCTGCACAAGACTTTACCATCGAGCCCGACGCCTCGGCCGCAAGTTATTTTTGGGCCGCGGCTGCGATCACCGGCGGCGAAGTAACCGTCGAAGGCCTGAGCCGCGACTCATTGCAGGGCGACGTGAAACTTGTCGAGTGCCTAATGCAGATGGGCTGTAACGTGGACTATTCATCCACCAGCGTCACAGTATCGGGTCGCGCCGAGCACGGTATCGACATCGACATGAACGCCATCAGCGACACGGCACAAACGCTGGCTGTCGTCGCTCTCTTCGCGAAGGGACCCACCACAATTCGCGGGATTGCCCACAACCGGCATAAGGAAACGGATCGCATCGGTGACCTGGCCTGTGAACTTCGTAAGTTCGGTGCAACAGTCGAAGAGTTATCCGACGGTCTTCGGGTCACGCCGCCGACAGGATTAGCGGCCGGCCCCATCGAGATCGAAACCTACAACGACCATCGTATGGCCATGAGCTTCGCTATCGCCGGCCTCGCCCATCCCGGCGTCGTCATTCGCAATCCCGGCTGCACCGCCAAGACCTACCCTGGTTTTTTTGACGATCTAGCGGCCCTGTGTCGCTCCCCCGTTGCTCGGTAGCGACCACTCAGAACTTTCCAGACCCGAAGGGGGCAACGCTAGACGAGACCCTTTTTGACCGCCCAGACGGCGGCTTCGGTACGGTCGCCGGCTTCAAGCTTACGAAGAATGTTCTGCACGTGTTCTTTCACGGTTTCGATGCTGATATCGAGGGAGCGGCCAATTTCGCGATTGGAGAGCCCGAGAGCGACATGCCGAAGCACCTGCACTTCGCGGTTCGTGAGTGGGATGTCCTCGTCATAGGTCGGCCGGCGTCGGGCCATCGTATTCCGGACTTTGCCCATCAGGCTGTCGGTTTCTGGCGGCAGGCCGGTGTGGGCCCGGTTGATGGCACCGACGATCTCGTCTCGCGTCGCGCCCTTCATCACGAAGCCGGCGGCGCCAAGTGCGACAGCCCGGGCGATGTACGTTGGATTATCGTGACCAGTGAACATCACAACTTTCGTGCGCGGCGAGCGATCGGTAATGCGCTCCAGCGCTTCAAGTCCGTCGGTATCGGGCATGCGGACGTCCAAGAGGACGACGTCGGGTTGCAGGTTCATCGCCCGTTCGATCGCCTGATTCCCGGTTTCGGCCTCAGCGACCACCTGGATATCTGAGCCTTTGAGGATTGTGGCGACGCCCTCACGGACGACGGCGTGATCGTCCGCCACCAACAGCTTAATTTTCATGTTGCTTCCCAAGCTCACCTCTCGGTGGGCGCGCCAAACTTCATCGGCAGCAAAAATCTCAAAAAAACGCCCTAACGGCAACGATTCGTACAGTAACCGCAGCAGCGCGATCAACTTAAGTCATCTTGCTGCCGCCGTAAACTAGTCATGCTCTTGGAAAGTTCCTGAGTACTTCTAAAACTGGACTTTCTGGGGGCAAAGAGCACACTCTAGCACTATCTAAGTGCATAACATACCGTGAACCCGAATTTACTGCGAGTCTTTTTGTGGCTGTTTGATAAGCCTTTAGCGGCAAATGGCTTGTATCGCGTCGGATTTGCCAAAAACTGCAGATTTGAGGCTTGTCTGGTTCATGGCCGGAGCCGGTACTATCGCCGTAATCAGGATATACGGTAGCTGTCATCCAGTTTGTTGACCGGCGGCAACCATGAACTAGGTTCCCTACGGCGGAAGATCCTCCCATGTTGCCGCCAGACTACACTCGCCGCGGGAACCGGCCATGAAGCACGGCAATTTACTGCTCGTTGATGACGATCGTATGGTTTTGGACTCCATGGCCGATTGGCTGCGCCAACAGGGCTACGAGGTCGCTGCGGCACCCGGCCGCGAGACGGCGCTTGCTGAATTGAGTAAGCGGTCGTTCGATTTGGTGTTATGCGATGTGCGACTGGCCGATGGTGACGGCTTTGAGGTGCTCGCGCATTGCAAACAAAAATGTCCCGGAACCGCGGTGGTGTTGATCACCGGATACGCGACAGTGGAGACGGGAATCGAAGCGCTGCGAGCCGGTGCTTTTGATTTGCTGACGAAGCCGTTGATCGACGACGAACTGAGCATGGCGATCGATCGGGCGCTCACGCAACGTGAGGTGATCGAGGAAAATCAAAAACTAAAAGCACAACTCGACCTGCGGTTTGGGTTGGAGAATATCGTCGGCCACGACCACCGTATGCAGCGTGTGTTCGACATGGTCGATCGGATTGCGGATACAAAGGCCTCCGTACTGATCACGGGTGAGAGTGGAACGGGCAAGTCGCTGTTGGCGCGGGCCATTCACCGACGCAGCGGCCGGCGGGAACAATCGTTCGTTGAAGTGGCTTGTGGAGCAATGCCGGAGACTCTGCTCGAGAGTGAATTGTTCGGCCATGCGGCTGGATCGTTCACGGGCGCCACCGGTGACCGGATTGGAAAATTTACGCAAGCGGACAAGGGGACGATCTTTCTCGACGAGATTGGCACATCGTCACCGGGATTGCAGGTGAAGCTGTTGCGCGTGCTCCAGGAATTTGAATTCGAACCGGTGGGCAGCACGAAGACACAGCATGTGGATACGCGAGTCATTTTGGCAACGAACGAGGATCTGTCTGTTGCGGTGCAACAGGGCCGGTTCCGTCAGGATTTGTATTATCGAGTCAATGTCGTCAATATCGAGCTGCCGCCGCTGCGGGAGCGGCTGGCGGACATTCCGCTGCTTGCCGAACACTTTTTGCAGCGGACTTGCGACGAAACGGGCAAGCCGACGGGTCGGTTCGGCGAGGATGCGGTGGCTGCTTTGCAGCACTATTCGTGGCCGGGCAACGTTCGTGAATTGCAGAACGCGGTGGAGCGAGCGGTGCTGCTCAGCCGGGGTCCGGAAATTCATGCGGAGGATCTGCCCGGTCATTTGACGAATGGTCAACCGATGCATTTGCAATCGACGGCCGGTAAGGCTCTTAAGGATGCGATGGAAGCGCCGGAGCGGCAGATCATTCGGGAAGTGCTGGAGTTGAATAATTGGAATCGGAATGCGACGGCGGATGCGTTGGGGATCAATCGGACGACGTTGTACAAGAAGATGAAGCGGTTGGGATTGATGGATGGGCCGCGGGGTGGCCAAATCCAAGTTCAAAATTCGGTGATCAAAGTTCCGGGTTGAGCCGACTGACTCGCAAGCGGCCGTCGTCATTGTGGCGACTGAATTGACGCCGGCTGCGGTGCACTTCTACAATCTGGCGTTTCTCTTTTTTAGGGCGCGCCCAGCTATGTCGAATCCGTATGAGTCGCCGCAGTTCGTTGGCCAGGCGATTGAGGTTGGACCTGCCGACCGGGAGTATCTGCGTCGCGTGGCACGGCGTCAGCAATGGGTGCTGTATGCTCTGCTCGCGCAAATCATCGTTTACATGGCGATGTTCGCAGCGCAGGGGGCTGACGCGCCCGCTGCGGCTGCCGTCTTGAGCTTGCTTTTCTTGGGTATTGCCATCTTCAGCATGGTGGCCGTCTTTTTGCTTGCCAGGGAACTGCTGCACATCGTGATTGCGGTGATCTGCACGGTGTTGATGCTCGTTCCGTGCATTTCGCTGCTTACTCTCGTTATTGTGAATGGCCGGGCAACGCGACTTTTGCAGAAGCACGGTGTGAAAGTTGGATTGATGGGAGCGAATCCGGATTTGATCTAAGGTTGTGCTGTTCACGCGGCCGGTGGGCACAGCCCACCCTTCGCTCTACGCGCGAAGCCAGGTGGGAAGTTGGCCGGCGGGGGGAAGTTCGAGGACGCGAATGCTGGTAATGTCAGGGTGGGCAGAGACTTCGGCGAGGGCGGCGGGAGGGGGAAGGGCGTCGAGATTGAGGACACCGATGGCACCGCCGCCGGGAGCGGCGCGGCCGACGGACATTTGGGCGATGTTGACTTTGTGATTGCCAAAGATCGTGCCGACGGCACCGATGATGCCGGGGCGGTCGTTGTGGGTGAAAACGAACAAATTGCCATCGAGATAGGCTTCGAGTCGGAATTCGCCGAGTCGAATGAGGCGCGGCATGTCGGCGCCGAAGAGCGTGCCGCTGGCATTCATCTTTTCGCCTGAAGCGCCGGTGACTTCGACGGCAATCGAGGAGCTGAATGCGCCGGGTTGGGCTTGCGACTCCTCGGTGAGTTTAATGCCCCGTTCTTGGAGCAATAGTTGAGCGTTGACGACGTTGACGTCTTGATCGAGGGCCCTTTCGAGCAGACCGGCGCAGAAGGCGGCGGTGATGAGCTTGGTGTTTTTCTGCGTGATGTCGCCGCGGTAGGTGAGATGGCAGGCGGTGGCGCCGCTAGTGTGCCACTGGGCCATGAGAAGGCCAAGTCGATGGGCCAGATCGAGATAGCCGCGGACGGCTTCGAGCGTTTTGGGGTCGATGGCGGCCATGTTGACCGCGTGGCGGACTTCGCCTTTGGTGAAGTAGTTGATCAGGAGCTCGACGGCTTCGATCGCGACTTGGGTTTGAGCTTCTTCCGTGCTGGCGCCGAGGTGTGGAGTGCAAAGGACGTTGGGCATGCCGAAGAGGGGGCTGCTCGTGCAGGGCTCTTCGACGAAGACGTCAAGGGCCACGCCGCCGATCTTGCCGCTTTTGAGGCCTTCGACGAGCGCCTCTTCGTTGTAGATGCCGCCGCGAGCCGCGTTGATGAGCCGGACACCGGGCTTCATGATCTCGAGGGCCGCTTTGTCGACGAGGTTGGTGGTTTCGGGAGTGAGCGGCGTGTGGACGGTGAGGTAATCGACGTGCGGGAGCATCTCGCGGACGGTTTCGACGCGTTTGATGCCGAGCTTGGCGGCTTGTTCGGGGGAGAGGAATGGATCGTAGCCGAGAACGCGCATTTGGAAGGCGAGGGCCCGCTTGGCGACTTCCTGGCCGATGCGGCCGAGGCCGACAATGCCGAGCGTCTTGTCGGCGAGCTGTGTGCCCAGGAATGTTTTGCGGTCCCATTTGCCTTCTTTTAGCTTGGCGAAGGCTTCAGCGACGCGACGGCTGAGGGCGAGCATCAGTGTGAAGGCGTGCTCGGCGGTGCTGAGCGTGTTGCCGGTGGGCGTGTTCATGACGACGATGCCGAGGCGCGTCGCGGCTTCTTTGTCGATGTTGTCGGTGCCGACGCCGGCGCGGGCGATGGCGCGGAGACGTTTGTTGCCTTCGAGTACGTCGCCGCTGATGGTGACGCCGCTACGGCAGATCGCGCCGTCGGCCTCGGCGAGGGCTTTTTTGAGGTCGGCGCCTTTGAGGCCGGTTTTGACTTCGTAGTCGATGCCGTTGGCCTTGGCGGCCTTCAGCATTTGAATGCCTTCTTCGGCGATTGGGTCGAGGATGAGGATGCGGGGCATGGGCGGCGAGAGGTCAGAGGTCGGAGAGCAGATGTCAGAGCGCTAAAGTTTGAAAATTTTTTTGTGCGGGGGACTTTAGCGCGGGCTGTAAGTTGTTGGGAGTTTTGAAGTTCGGATTTTCGGTTGAATTGCCAGTGCGCTAAAGTTTAACGCGACTTTAGAGTCTAAGGTCCAAGGTCAGAGCCGTCGGGGGGTGCGCTAACATTTTGCAACAATTTTTCTCCCCGGAGGCGAGCTTAATTTTTCGGAAGTTGGCGGCTGGTCGAGAGTTGCTGCGACTAACATTTTCAACCAGGGGCTAACATTGCGGTTGGTGTAAGCGCGGGCGCGAGTTTCAGGTTCCAAGTTTCAGGTTTCGAGTTGGGTAACAGCATTTGCGGCGGATGAACGCGGATGAAAATCGTGACAAGCGGTGATGGCGAGGGAGGAATATTTTGAAAAAGTGTTTGAGGAATAATCCGGAAGTCGCCTGGTGGCTGGGAGTTGCATGGGTGGGGGGAGGAATAATCCCAGGAATATTCCTGGCAGCAGGCAGTAGCCGGCGGCCCGTTGCCAGTAAGCAGTGAACCAGCGCCTGGATGGGCAGCCGCGGCTGTTTGGTGAGGTCAACCAGGTTGAGAAAGAGGGTCGTACTTTTTTGGCAGGTGGGCCAAAATGGCAGTCCTGTTTTGAACACTTGTACACATGCAAATGGTGTGCCAAAAAGGAGGGATTTGGCGGGATTCTTTGCGAGGTTAATTTGATCGATCCGCGGTTGCGAGATGGCATTTCCGGGTCCGGTGACGTTGTCGGCGTGTCGGACCGATTGATATTGCGTAGATGTGCATTAGCGCTTCGGCGGATGAGAGCGAAGCAGTTTGGCGAGTCTGGCTTCCAGCTTCGAGCGATATGACCGACGCCTCGCTAGAGTTTGTAAGGTGGGACTAGCCAAGCCTAATAATCTCCTGAATTGATTGCAGGTTGATATTCGCAGACGGCGGCTCAGCTTGCTGTCGCGATTCGAAGGCAAGAAAGAATCTCGACCAGCGGCACAAGGATGCACCAGATTTCAATCACAACTACCAGAGATCCGTCTGGGTATGGGCCGACACTTTACTCGGCTTCGACAAAATCCCGAAGCTCGCGCACATATTGTTTGTAAAGCTCGACGGCTGTTGCTGTTTGACCGTCACGCACCAACGACATGAGCGGTGTGACTAAGCCTTCGAATACACTCTGATACAGCGCGCGTGCGTCTGGTCTGGCCTCGATCCGTCGAACGATCTGTGGGGCAATAGAATAGTATTCAGCGATTAGCCCCGGGCCCTCTGGCAAGAGATTGACGTGCAAGTCTCGGAACATACGAAGCTCGTCGAGTAGCGTTTCAGCATGTTCGACTGACAACGAGCGAAGGCACGCGGTCGTCAAGAAGCATCCTCCTCCGCCACCACCCCCTTCGCCGCCGCCTCCCTCTCCTCCTTCCCCGCCTACGTCACCGCCGCTTTCACCTCCAGCCTCTCCCCCGCCCGACGTGCACTCACCTCCGGTGCTCGCTGGGTCATTCCCCGAGTTGCACGTACCGCCCGAGCCTTGTTCGCCCCCTCCCTGATTGCCTCCCGAGCCACCTGTATCCCCCGGATGTCCATGCCCTCCTTCATCAAAGCCGCCCATCTTTTCACTACCCTGCTGATCCGATGCGGCCCCAGCATCATCCTCCGCGCCTGAGCCCCAAGCGCCGCCACCGTCGCTTCCGCCCTCAACGTCTTCTGACGTAGCTTCCGTCGCCTCGCTTTCGAACACGCTTTCATAGTTGATGCCGAGTGAGTATTGTTTTTGAGATGCTGTGCTGCTCACCCCCGATACACCGAGCGAGTAGCTCTTCTCCGACATCGGCTCGAGCAATCCTTCAGAGAGCTCTTCGAGTCGTTGCATTTCAATTTCAATATGAGCCCGCGCCTCAAACAAATCAACGTTGAAATTAGGATCGGAGCCCAGGATCATTCCGAGCGCATTATTCAGTAAATCTTTTTCTTCATAGGCTTGTAGCAACTGTTGGCCTGACATCAACCTGCCCGGAATGGCAATCAAGTCATATCTCACTAACCCCGTCATTTCGTTACCCCAACCCGCTAGGGAAACGAGATTGACAGCCCGCTGCGTGGCTTCCTCCAGCGAAACGCCTTCGGATTCCATGATTTCTTTGGTAGCCCATTGCACCATTCGCGCGTTAGAACTTACGTGGCGATAAAAATCCTTCATTTCAGTGACGGCTTTCGAATCGCCAGCGGCAGGACCGAATCCGATGGGAAGCAGTTCCGGGGAATAGCGGCCACCGTAGGAATAGCGGTCGGGAGCCTGATATTGCTCACGAAACTTTCCAAACTCGCCGCGTGACCCAATCCCAATTACATCGCGGGTGCCAATTGCCCCAGTACTAACAGCATCGTGAATGGCCTGCCCAAGGTCGCGGTAAGCTTCCGATTCGGCGATTTTCGCTCGGCCGATGGTCTCCAGTACCGATGGGCGCTCCGGCTCTTCCGCCGCTTGCGGCGGATCAGCCTGTTCTAGCGAAGTCGATTCCGAAGGTCCCTCGCTCATTAGAACCTCGGTGAACAGTCTTCTATTCGACAACCGCTCAGCCTCGGCGGGAGAAAGAATGGAATCGCTAAGGAGCCGCTCCTGCTGGATCTGGGTTATGAAATTCTCGCGTCGATGCTCCGCCGTTTTTTCACCGGGCTGAAGGAATGACGGTGACTTGCTTGACGTAGCCAGTAGTTCCAGCGACGGTTCGTAAGATGTTGGTTTCCTTACCGGATCGAGAGTTTTCCCGATGTCGTAAGCCTCCGGTTTGGCGAGCGGGATATGGCGCTCAACTTGTGTGCTCGGCTCCGGACGCAATAGAAGCGCTGAGATGGCCCGCAGAGTATCACTCCCTAGGGCCGGCGCTGCATTGACGACGAAGTCGAGGGCCTTGTCTGGCTGCACGGTCTGAATCGTGCGGTCCGGCTGTACCAGCAATGGATAACCAACGCCGGTAGCAAAACTCGAATTGGTCGACCTCCCCGGAGATACTCTGGTAATTGCACCTATGGCTGAGCGATCGTCCTCGTGAAATGGGTCGCTTAACTGACCGAGGGTGGCGATTTGGCTGTCGGTTTGGATTCTTATTTGACGAAGCTCGCGATTCGTTCCAGGCGAGGAAGCGGACACGAGAGTTACTATGACGCTGCCGTCGCGGATGATCTGCCTTTGGACCTGCCACTCCTGCCGAGCCGAATGTGGTGCTCTCATGGGCACGAATTGTGACTCGCGCTCCACGGGTGGCCGCTCAACCGCACTGCGCTCCACTAGCGGCCGAGGCACGTGCCGTTCTTTGGCTGAAACTTCGGTTTGGACATCCACAGATCGTACTCCAGGAGCTACCGAGAACGTTTGAGCCGGCGTGCGATCCCGTACGATTTTCGCGTCGCGGAACTTAACGAAACGCCCCCGACGGTCGTCACCGCCGCGCCGGCGCTCCAAAATGACTCATTGATGCCACCAGGCATGTCTGATTGCGGTAGAACAGTTCTGATGCGGAAAGTCCATTTTTTCCCGGACGGAAAGCTGCTTAGCCCGCGTGCGCCCGTCAGCGGCGCATTCGGAATCAAGATCACATCGCTACCGTTTCCAATTTGGCGTAGTACAGCAAACGCGCCACCCGGAGCAGTGATCGTCCACTTCACAATGAAAATGGGCATCGCAGCACTGCGAGTGATTGTCGGAGAGGAAGGCGTATTCGGACGCGTTCGAGTTGAAAAGTCGTCCGACCACGGCGAAACGCCGTCTGCGTTTTTCGATTGAACGGCAAGGACGTATTTCTTCGTAGGCGATAATCCGCTGAATGTGAAAGGACGACTGACGTCCGCTGTCATATTCGTCGCGCCGCCTTCATCGGTAATTCGCGCGTTATAGGACTGCGCCCCCGCGGCATCAGGCCAAGTGACCGTCAAGGAATCAAAACCGCGGGCGTCATCGTTGACTAGTGAAGGGGGTAGTGGTTTCTGTGGCAGCGCCATACCGACACCTCGGTTCAATCGGACCGAATTCTTTCGGCCTAACCGCTAACTGAGAATGAGTTTGGTATCGTCTCGATCAAAGGCGTAGTTGAGGGGCAAGAGGCGACGTGTGCCATTCGGCGGGTTCGTAATCTGAATGATTACCTCCCATTCATCGTTATCGGCGTCGTGGCCGCGTACCGCCACGATCCGACCTCCATCAATTTGAACTGGCACGCCATTCTCAAAAAGGTTGTCGATGACAACTTTTACCTTATCGTCAAGACGCACGCTACTGCGGCATAAGATGCTGCCCACCAAGAGCAAGACCTCGTCATCTTCAACTCGGACCAAGGGCTCACCGGCCTGAATGCTTTCCCCGGCATTCTTGTAAACAGCCGTCACGATTCCTGGAAGAGGCGACACGAGAAACGTATGCGCGAAATTCAACTGAAGTTTTGCGACTTCGGCATCCAGCATGCTTAATTCATTTTTCCAGATTTGGAGCAAATCAAGCACGCGCAGCGCATACGTGGAATTCCCTAGGACTTCATCCTGTAAATCAACTTGTGTCCGATTGTTTCGAATATGGTTGTCTAGCAGTGGAAAGGCGTAGTCCGTGAGAAAGCTCTTACTCGATTGGTCGAGAATGGTTCCTTGCCCCTTCGGATACGTTGACGTTGTCTTGGATGCGTTGTAATACGCGTCCGCTCCCCCAAACGAACCCCCGTCGTATTTGTGCGGCTCGGTAAACACATCGGGGGTCTTGATACTCTCACTTACTTCACCGCTCACCGAAGTCTCGTAGGCTAACTGTTTCATCTGGACCGCGCGAACGTCCGTATCCGCCGTCACAACATTAGAATCGGTGTAGAGAACGGTATTGTCATGGTCGGTGTTCTGCTGCTTTACGATCGTGGCACGATTGATTCCGTCCGGTCCGGGTCCGGCCGCGTAGTCTGCATGGATTTGATCATGTCGAGTTTGGTGATCATTCCTCAGCTGCAGCAGACGATTTACTTTGCTTCCCGGAGTAGTTGCACCGACGGGGTCAGCCGCCGTAGTCGGAAATAACTCTCGCACCAATGCCAATCGCTTAGCATCGTGCTTGTACTTTTCGAGAAAGGCACTTTGTCTTTGCAGGATGAGCTGTTGAACGCCGACGCGCAGCGACTCGTTACGAAGCACAAACAGAGCATGCGGCAACAAAGTAGTACTGATGGCCGTAGCCGGCATGGTCATGCTGCCGTCAGCGGCTGGCTGCCCCAACTTATCATAAAGTTCGGTTTTCAGATCGAACGGAGTGCCGGCGGGATTACCTTCCGGGCTTGTCAACGTGATTCGCTGGCCCAAAGTTGCCAACGGAGTCCTTTGGGCCAAGATCCCAGGCATGTTTAGCGACAAGTCGGCCGACCGCAGAGGACGAACGGTCATATTGCGAATCCGGGCTTCTGGCATGGTTATGGCTCCAAAGTTGACGTAGCTCGATTACGATGTGGCAGACGAGTAATGAAGACAGCAATACACTTGTGCATCTACCTTCGGATCAACACATTTTGCCCAAATCCCGCGCAATCCTTTTAGAGAAAGCGTGAAGGATTCACCGGCCTGGAGGATGCCTAACGTCTTGATAGGGTTGCTCGTATTGTCCCGACGGCCAAAGACGATGTTCTCGCCAAGCTCATCGACGCGCAGAGTAAAGAACATCGATGCATCAAGTGGCTCATCGACCTTTTCGCCACCCCACAGGTAGGTGACGGGTTGCTTAGGATGTACTTTTACTTTCCATACTTCCATTGCACTGGCTCCTACGGCAGGGCGAATCGCTAGCCTGAAAAAACGAAGAAGGTTATAGGGGAAGCCACGATTGGCTTGGTTCATCAAAACGCTGCCAAGCGACGTCCGCATCGCTAAAGCGGACGATCATGAGTGGGTCGGGGGAATTCGCTACGGTAATGCGAGCGGTTCTCGTGGTGATCCACTGCACATAAACTGGCGCGCTTGACGAAAGTGAAACTGCCCGGGAGGGCGTAAGGGTAACCGCACCCACGCCTCCTTTTTTCCAGGCGAATAGCTGAACGGTGCCATCGCACGCACCGTACCGAACAGCGAAGGCGCCAAAATCGCTCTCTGGCGCCAAGACGATTTGATCGTGACAATGTAAGTTCAGCGCCTGATCGATCGTCCAAGTCTGGACTTCATCTCTGAAATACGCCTCCAGCTTGTTGAAACGCGCACCGGAAACTTGAATTTTCAAGTCATCTGGATCCGAGCCTACTTGGTAGAACGTAGAGCAGGTTGAGGTTGGACAGCATACGCGGTGTCCAAACGCTTCCACGGGTGCAGTTACCCCGATTTGGAGCGCCACAATTAGAAGGACGGACAACCCAGTGTTGCACGATCGGTAACCGCTCATGAATTCACTCTCCTAACAATTTGGCAAGCAAAGTTTGCGCAGGCTTCGCATCTTAAACACCGTTTTACCTCTGTCAAGTTTGTTTAATACCCTTTGTTTGCGGATAAATGTATAGCCATGAACTAGGTAATAATCAGGATCTGCAACCTCGGATTTCAACCATCCTTGCAAGGGTGCGACGCGATCTCGTCCCCGTTACCACGCTCTCGATTACGGTCAAGCCGAGCGATACGTCCGCGATTTGGCCCTCCTCTCGATCCCCTGGTTCACTTTGCCCAAAGTGGCGATCCGGGCCCGATTTTGAATCACCGCGCTCGCTGGGAGCCCCGGCCACTTGAATGGGCTGCGCGGCCGCTACGTTCTGCTCGATTTTGGACTACCAAGTGCGGCCCTTGCGTGGCCAAGCTGGGTGAAGTCGAACTTCTGCGCGAGCGTTTCGCGGCTGACAAGAAACTGGAAGCGCCTGAATCTCGACGCCGATCGCTCTCGCGTCGAGTCCTTCCTACAATTGACAAAACTTACCTGAATCCGTGTGCCTCTCGGCATCAGCTTAGAAAGGCAGGTTCGTCCATTGTCGCGGATCGCAGCACAATACCGCCTATTCCTTGACCATTGGACGACGGTTTTAGCGCAGGGGCCCGATACCTCGACAGCAATTTGGCTCAGTCGCTTGCCAGCTTCGGTGATACCGACCGAGGGCAATTCAGCCGGAGCGCTTGGGCGCCTCGGTCACATCGCCCGGGGTGACTTCGGCGTGTCGGACTGACACGCGTAACGTAACCTCCTACGGCTGTGTCGTTAAGCATTGGTGGATGCTTCGGGGCTCCTCAAGGCGGGGGGAACATTTTTCGGGCCCGGCTGTATAACCTCTCAGCGGAGATTAGTGCGGCAAAGTAGAGCGCCATGAACGAGGACCTCGATGCGATCCAACGGGTACTGGCGGACGACGTCGAGTCGTTCCGCCAGCTCGTGGAGCGCTACCAGCGCCCGGTTTTGACCCTGGTCCGCAACCTGACGCCGAGAGACACCGACCACGAGGGAATCGCCCAGGAGGTATTCCTGGCGGTGTTCCGCTGCCTGGCATCGTTCGACGCAAAGCGGTCGGCGTTCTCGACCTGGCTGTTCACCATCGCCCGCAACCGCTGCCGCAACGAACTCGCCCGCCGGCGGCCGGTCGCGGGGGTCGAACTGCCTGAGTGCGTCGATCTACGCTCGCCCGAGCGGGAGGCTTCGGAAGCGGAACTATTCCGCCAGCTCGACGCGGCCCTGGGTGCCCTGCCGTTCGAGCAGCGTTCCGCCTTCGTGCTCTCGCAGTTGCAAGGCCTTTCCTACGAGGACGTCGGTCGGATCGAGGGCGTCGGCTTGGGCACCGTAAAGTCGCGAGTCGCCAGGGCCCGTGAGAAACTTCGCTGTCTCCTTCGTCACGTAACCGAGCCGCAATCATGAACGACGAACTTTTCGATCAGTGGATCCTACGGGCTCATGCCGAGGCACCCGCTGACTTCGCCGACCACGTCATGGACGCTGTCCGCCGAGAGCCGCTGCCGTCGTCGAAGGGCGTCCGGGTCCGGCTGCTGTCGTCACCCGCCGTGCGCGTGGCTGCCTGCGTCTTGGCGAGCCTCGCTTGCCTGTATCGCATGGCGGCCGTTGTTGCTGTCTTTTTTGTCCGATGAACTCCGTAATGAGGAGGATTTCCCTTGAGTACCCCTAACGCATCTGCCCGCAGTCCGCTGATCGCCGTGATTCTATCGCTCGCCGCCACCGGACTCGGCCAGATTTACTGCGGCCGTATCGTCCGCGGCCTATTGATGTTCCTCGGCTCGCTACTGTTCGCGCCGGCGATTGTGGCAGCCGCCCTGTTGCCACCGGCGACCCTTGTTCTGGTCGGCCTGATCCTTGCACTTCTGACCGTGCTGGGGGTCTATGTCTTTGCGGTCGTGGACGCCTTCCGCCTGGCCCGCCGCGGCGGTGATCTCTTCCAGTCAATGGACTACAACCATCCGCTGGTCTACGCACTGTTCATCCTGGTAGGACTGACGTACTCGGCGGGCGGGGTGTACTTCATCCGCAGCAACGTCTTCGAGGCCTTTGCGATTCCAATGGCCAGCGAGATCCCGACGTTGCTCCCCGGTGATCGGTTTCTCGTGAACAAGACGACTTACCAGAGGCGATTCGTGCGCCGCGGCGACGAGGTGGTGTTTCGCGTGCGGTCGGAGGGGGTGAAGTGGGCCAAGCGTGTCATCGCGCTGCCTGGCGATACCGTCGAGGTGAAGGACAACAAGGTGTTCGTCAATGGGCAGCAGTTGGCTCGCGAGCCGGCACCACTGGCGAGCCTCGGGGCCGCGGCGCAAGAGGTCAAGGGGGAACTATTCGAGGAAACCAACGCCGGCCGCCGCTACCGGATTCTCTTCGCCGCCGATACGAAGCCGCTAGCGGACTATCCCCAGGCAAAAGTGCCGGAAGGGGCGTGCTTCGTGCTGGGCGACAACCGGAACAACTCGCGCGACAGTCGCACGATAGGCTTCGTGGCCCTGGGGGACGTGCTCGGCGACGTGCAGTACCGGTACTGGCCAGTCGCGACGTGGACACGGTTCGGCGTTCTGACCGAATAAGCGATGGCCTGATTCTAATCTCGCCCCGAAGAAACGGTTGAGAATCCGAGACCAATGTTGGGCGCGACGTCAGCTCTGGCGCCCCATTCATCTTGTCTTCAGAGTTTTGCTGTCCGATTTCGATGCATCGGCGCTATAACTAGTTGGCGATTGAAAAAACAACGGATGACACCTTGGACGAGCAATTAGAACATCGCATTCGGTTCTTGCGGAGAGTAAACGCGAACGACATGCCGCATACCGAAAGTAGCCTGTTGGACCACTTGCTTGGCACCCGGCAATTGCTAGTGGAATGGGGAGCACGGCCAGCCCTTTGTGACGCCGGCTTGTTTCATTCGATTTACAGCACCGAACATTACGAGCATCAAGCGTTGCCACTCACCAGGCGGGAGGAGGTGCGGGAGTTGATTGGTAATGAGGCGGAGTCGCTGGTGTGGCTGTTTTGCCTGATGCGCCGCGAAACCTTTTTCATGGACCTTGCAAAAAACCGCAGTACTTCAATCGAGCACCGTGAGACAGGCGAGCAGATTGCTCTGAGCGGCACCCAGCATCAGGATTTGCTCACGCTGCTACTTGCCAATTCCTTGGAGGCGTTTCCCACATGTTCCTGGCCCGAGCGGCACAGTCTCCGCTGGACTATCCGATGCTATCGGAAGTTTGCTGTTCCCGTGGTTCAAAGGGCGCTCGACCGATATGCCGTTCGGTGGTGGGAGATTTGGAAATGAGCAGGAACTGGATCATCGCAGGCGTCGCCGCCCTGATTCTTGGCGCCATACTGTCGCGAGTGATCGAGGCGGGCGTCCGCGTCGAAAAAATACTGCTGACTCCAAACACGCCCGCGCTTCGAATTTTCCCTGCCGTGCCTGGTCCGCATCCCATTGCGCTCCTTGCTCATGGAAACGGCGGCTCGAAAGAAATGCTCTTTCGCTTCGGCGAGGCACTCGCCGCCGCCGGCTTTGATTGCTACTGCGTGGATCAGGCAGGATATGGAGAATCGCCGCAATCGTGCTCCCGCCCCAACGTCCGGCTCCATTTCCTGGAGGCTCAGCGGGCACTTGGAGCGGTCGACGTCTTCATCGGCCATTCGATGGGGTGTGGAACTGGCTCTTGGAGCGTGCGTGAAGCGGGATTTCGCCCCAAGCTTTTTATTGGGGTCGGCCGCCCGAGCGAGTTGGGCGAGCATGGGACTCCGGTGCTCTTGTTAGCAGGTTTATTTGACCAATTCTTTCGACCAGCCGATTTACGAGCAGTGAAGAATGCTCAGGTGGTCATCTCTCCCTGGTGCGAGCACATCCTTGAAGTCTACGATCCAGTGCTCGTGAATGCGGCTGTCAAAGCGGCGTGCGATACCGTCGGCAAACCCGTGCCCGTTACTCCAACCGCTTGGCTGTGGAGATTCACCGGGCTTGTGATGGGAATCTCGGGGGCGCTCGTTCTGATGTTTTGCTCGCCTGAACTTCATCCCCGCCTGGCGCGGATTCGTGGGTTTATTGTTCCCGGTGTTCTGCTGCTCGCGCTCGGCCTGACACTGGGTCCGTGGTTCGGCGTGCTTCCGCAATTGCGACGCATCCCTTACCAGCTTGTTCTGCTGCCCATCATCTGGCTGGCGCTGGCCGGCCTCGGCTGGCTGCGGCTGCCCCGATGGAGCCTGGCTGGGGTCACTGGGATCCTGGCACTTGTCTTCCTGGCAATTGCTAGATACCTGGCTTATCCGCAGTTCGAGAATAGCTTTTTTCTCACCTACACGCTCTTTTGCGCCCTGGGGCTCAGCACGCTGTTGTTGTTGCCCAGCACATTCGTCGGCCGAATCGCCACGCGCGACGGGTCGCGGAGAGACGGCGACATTGCCATGGCCATCTTTGCGAGTTACGTCATCGGGCAATTCATGCCACTGTTTTATTGAAGAGCGGAATTCCGGAACCGCAGGAGATTGTAGAGCGACGGGTCATGCGCTGGCGGGTGTCGCAATTGAACAAGCACGCCGTTTCGTATCAAAGGCCCCCGAGAAAAGTCGTGAATGCTCGAATTAACCGTTGGCTCGTTGCCGCAGCCGTCGCCGCCCTGATTCTTGGCGCCATACTGTCGCGAGTGATCGAGCCGGGGGTCCACGTCGAAAAAATAATGCTGACGACAAACACACCCGCGCTTCGACTTTTCCCAATAGCGCCGGGTCCGCATCCCATTGTGCTCCTCGCTCATGGAAGCGGCGCCTCGAAAGAAATGCTCTTTCGTTTCGGCGAGGCGCTGGCCGCCGCCGGTTTTGATTGCTACTGCGTGGATTTGGCGGGACACGGAGAATCGCCGCATTCCTACTCCCCCACCAACTGCCGGCTCAATTTCCTGGAGACCGCGCGGGCACTTGGAGAGGTGGACGTCTTCATCGGCCAGTCGATGGGGAGTGGAACTGGCTCTTGGAGCGTGCGTGAAGCGGGGTTTCGCCCCAAGCTTTTTGTTGCGGTCGGCAACACGGCCACGTTGGGCGAGCACGGGCCGCCGGCGCTCCTGTTGTTTGGCCGATTCGAGGAATTTGGGATACCAGCACAGACGAATGCGCAGGTCGTCATTTCTCCGTGGTCCGACCACGCCCTCGAAGCCTTCGATCCGGTGCTCGTGAATGCGGCTGTCAACGCCGCGTGTGCCACAGCGGGCAAGCCAATGCCTGCTGTTCCGACCGCGTGGCGTTGGCGACTAGCCGGACTTGTGCTGGGAATGGCGGGCGGGCTGGTCCTGATGTTTCGCCTGCCTGAA
>JADMIO011583413.1_pt1:0-20000 | contig 32723 bp, 30 predicted proteins | sample 8958161 | NCBI WGS metagenome assembly JADMIO01 (sample SAMN16585339, study PRJNA669376) | soil metagenome | isolation source: Crop rotation soil | place: USA: Cullars Rotation, Alabama | collected 2011
TTCCGATCTAACCCGCTTGACCGAGCCGTGGCGGATGTCTCCGGCGGCGAGCACTCCGGGCATGCTCGTCTCGAGCGAGAGCGGCCGGCGCCTGAGCATCCAGGTCTCCTCGACGTCGTCGCCGGTCAGCACGAATCCGTAGGAGTCGCGCGCGACCTCGTCCGGCAGCCAGTCGGTCTGCGGCCGGGCGCCGATCAGGACGAAGAGCGCATCCGCCGGCACGGTCTGCTCCTCCCCCGCTCCGTCGCGGATGACCAGCCGCTCGAGCCTCGCGTCACCGCCACCGCCGACGATCGTCGCCTCCGTGCGCACCTCGATCGAGGGCGCGCCCTCGAGCGCCTGGATCAGGTAGTGCGACATGCCGGCCGCCAGCGACGGGCCCCGCACCAGCATCGTCACGCGGCGGGCATAGCGCGCGAGGTGCAGCGCAGCCTGCGCCGCCGAGTTGCCTCCACCGACGACGTAGACGTTCTTCCCCGCCAGAGCGGACGCCTCGGATGCGGGCCCGCCGTAGAACACCCCGCTGCCGGTGAGCTCCTCGAGCGAGTCGATCCCGAGACGCCGGTAGCTCGCCCCGGTCGCGAGGATGACCACCCTCGCGCTGACGAGCCGACCGTCGGCGAGAGAGAGCACGAACCAGTCGTCCGAGCGCTGGAGCTTCGTCACCTTGTGCATGAACAGGAAGGTCGCGCCGAACGCCCACGCCTGCTCGTAGGCCTCCTCGGCCAGCCGCGCACCGCTGATCCCCTTGCCGAAGCCGAGGTAGTTGCGGATCAGCGAGCTCGACCTCGCCTGTCCGCCGATCCCGCCGCTGTCCACGACGAGCACGCCGAGCCCCTCGGAGGCGCCGTAGACGGCAGCTGAGAGCCCGGCGGGCCCGGCGCCGACGACGAGCACGTCGAAGGACCGCTCGTCGATGTCGATCGGGGCACCGGCGGCGGAGGCGATCTCCGCATCGGACGGATCGCTCAGCACGCGGCCGTCCGGGAGCAGCATCAGCGGGAGCTTGACCTCCTCGTCGAGGTCGGCCAGGAGCTCGCGTCCGCGCGGCGAGTCCGCGAGACAGAACTCGTGCGGCACCGCGCAGCGGGCGAAGGTGTCGCGCAGGTCCTGGGCGCGGCCCGACCAGCTCTCACCGACGATGTGCACCGTCTGCGGGACGAGATGGCTCTCGCGCGCCCACTCGAGCAGGAAGTCCGACACGGCCTCGTGGAACACCTCGTCGACCGAGTCCGCCGGGGTGAGGACGTAGTGGTCGGCGCGCCCGAGCGCCATCGACGCCCGAATCTCCTCGGCGCAGGACCCGCTCGCCCAGGCCGCCTCCGGCACCAGCAGGGCGCGCTTCGCCTGCGGGTGGAGGCTTCGCACCTCGTCGAGCAGCTCGCCCCCGGTCATCCCGGGCAGCGTGTGCCCGGCGAGCACGAGCGCGACGTCGCTGCCCGACTCGCGAAGCTCGCTCAGGATCTTCCGCGCGTCATCCGGGCTCGAGGCGAGCCGGATCTCGTAGTCGCGGCCATAGCGCTGGACGAGCTGGTTCTCGACGCGGGCGAGAACCTCTGCGTTGTCCTCGATTGCGATCAGGACGGGGAGTGCCATGGAGACGAAAGCCTATGCGGATGAGAGGACTTGAACCTCCACGGGGTTTCCCCCACACGGACCTGAACCGTGCGCGTCTACCAATTCCGCCACATCCGCGCGCTACGAGGCGGTGGACAGTGTAGCCGCGGGCTCTGGGCCCTACTTGCGCACGCGATAGCGCAGATGCGCAACGCCCGGCGCCTCGATCGTCGCGAGCTGCTCGAGCTCCGGCGCCACGCCGTCCGCGAAGAAGCGGGTGCCGCCGCCGAGCAGGACCGGCGCGACCGAGAGGGTCAACTCGTCGACCAGGCCCGCCGCGAGGGCCTGCTGGACGACGCTCGCGCCGCCGCTGATCAGCACGTCCCGGCCGGCCGCCGCGTCGCGCGCCTGGGCGACCGCGGCCTCGATGCCGTCGGTGACGAAGTAGAACGTCGTCCCGCCCTCCATCGGCAGGGGATCGCGCGGATAGTGGGTGAGCACGAAGACCGGAGCGTTGAACGGGGGCTCGTCGCCCCACCAGCCGCGCCACGACTCGTCCCACGGCCCCGTGCCGCCGCCGAACATCCGGCGTCCCATCACGCAGGCACCGGCGTCGCCCATGTTCTCGACGACCTGCGTGCTCTCGTTCACCTCGCCGCCCTCGCCTCCGTGCGCCCGCCTGAAGGCCTCGAGCGGGAACACCCACTCGTGCAGCTGCTCGCCGCCCTCGCCGAGCGGCTTCTCCAGGCTCTGATTCGGCCCGGCCGAGAAACCGTCGAGAGACACCGACATGCTCACTTTGACCTTGCTCATGCCACCTCCGACTCCCCGTCGTGCGGAAACTCATCGCTAGGCTGCCGGAATGATCGAGGAAGGCAAGCCGGCACCCGACTTCGAGCTCTCGACCGACACGGGCGAGACCGTCCGTCTCTCCGACCTCCGCGGCAAGCCGGTCGTCCTCTACTTCTATCCCAAGGACGACACGCCGGGCTGCACGACGCAGGCCTGTGGCATCCGCGACGCCTGGAGCGACTTCAAGAAGACCGGCGCCACCGTGCTCGGGGTCAGCCCGGACGACGAGGGCTCGCACACGAAGTTCAAGGAGAAATACAGCCTGCCGTTCACCCTGCTCGCCGACCACGACCACAAGCTGACCGAGCAGTACGGCTTCTGGGTCGAGAAGAAGAACTACGGCAAGACCTACATGGGAGTCGAGCGCTCGACTGTCGTGATCGACGCCGAGGGCAACGTCGCGAAGATCTTTCGCCGCGTGAAGCCCGAAGCCCACGCAAACCAGGTCCTAACAGCGCTCGTCTAACGTTTTGAACTTGAGACGCGGACTTCTCACGGCGGCGGCAGTAGCCGCCTTTTTGTTCCCGGCGGCAGCCAACGCGGGGCAGCCGAGCTCGGTCGAGGTCGTCGTCACGCTCGACGCGCCGCCGCTCGCGCAGGCGATCCAGAAGAGCCGGGTGCTGAGCGCCCGGACGAAGGCGCAGCGGCTGAACCTCGCCAGCCCGACGAGCACCGCATACGTCCGATCGCTCGCGACCGCACAGTCGGCGCTCGCCACGCGGATCACGGCGACGATCCCGGGCGCGCGCGTGACCTGGCGCTACCGGGTCGTGCTCGACGGGCTCGCGATCGTGCTCCCGGCGAAGGACCTCCCCCGGCTCCGGTCGATCCCCGGCGTCGCCGAGGTCTGGCCGAACGTCACGTACCGCTCCCTGCTCGACCGCAGCCCAGAGCTGATCGGCGCCGACCAGCTCTGGGACGCGCCGAAGTTCGACACCGCCGGGAACGGGATCAAGATCGGGATCATCGACGACGGCGTCGACCAGGCCCACCCGTTCTTCGACGCGACCGGGTACACGATGCCGCCGGGCTTCCCGAAGGGGAACACGACATACACGACCAACAAGGTGATCGTCGCCCGCGCGTTCGCGCCGCCGACCAACAACTGGCGCTTCGCGCGCGTCCCGTACGACCCGGAGTTCTCGGAGCACGCGACGCACGTGGCTGGGATCGCCGCCGGCGACTACTCGCCCGGCGTGATCCCGAACCGCGGTCCGCTCTCCGGCGTCGCCCCCAACGCGTACCTCGGCAACTACAAGGTGCTCACCGTCCCGACCGAGAACTTCGGGCTGAACGGCAACGCGCCCGAGATCGCCGCCGGGATCGAGGCGGCGGTCAACGACGGGATGGACATCATCAACCTCTCGCTCGGCGAGCCCGAGATCGAGCCGTCGCGCGACCTCGTCGTCGCCGCGATCGACGCGGCCGCCGATGCCGGGGTCGTGCCGACGATCGCCGCCGGCAACGAGTACGACGACTGGGGCAAGGGCAGCATCTCGTCACCCGGCAGCGCGCCCAAGGCGATCACCGCCGCCGCGGTGACCAAGCAGCTCGCGGTCGCGTCCTTCTCGAGCGCCGGCCCGACGCCGATCTCGCTGCAGATGAAGCCCGACGTGAGCGCCCCCGGCGTCGACATCACCTCGTCCGTCCCGCCGCGCGAGGGCACCTGGGAATCGTTCAGCGGGACGAGCATGGCGGCGCCGCACGTCGCCGGCGGAGCGGCGCTCCTGCGCCAGCGCCATCCCGACTGGACGGTCGCGCAGATCAAGTCCGCGCTCGTCCTGACCGGCAAGCCCGTCTTCGTCGGCCGCAACGAGGCGCCGACGACGCAGGAAGGCGGCGGCCTGATCGACCTCGTCGCCGCGAACGCTCCCCTGGTCTTCGCCGCGCCGGCGGACCTCTCGTTCGGATTGCTCCGCGCGGGGACGAGCGCCGACCGCGACGTCGAGCTGACGGACGCCGGCGGAGGCGCCGGCAGCTGGTCGGTGTCCGTTGCGCCGCAGGGCAGCTCACCCGGAGCGACGGTCTCCGCGCCGGCGACGGTGACCGTCCCCGGCAGCCTGAAGGTCACCGCGACCGCCGCGGCCGGCGCGGACGTCGACGCCACCGGCTTCGTCGTCCTTCGGCTCGGCACCGTCAGCCGGCGGATCCCGTACTGGTTCCACGCCGAATCGCCGAGGCTCGCGCGCGAGCCGCACCTGACGCTGACCTCGACCGGCCAGTTCACCGGGACGACCGCCGGCAAGGCGCACCTGATCCGCGTCTACCGGTACCCGGAGGGCCGGGCCGGCGATCCGGCGAACATCCTCGCCGGCCCCGAGCAGGTCTTCCGGGTGACGCTCCGCAAGCCGGTCGCGAACTTCGGCGTCGCCGTCATCGGTGGCCGGCGGGTGTCGCCGCGTGTTGTCTACGCAGGCGACGAGAACCGCCTGACCGGCTTCGCCGGCTACCCGGAGGTGATCAACCCCTACATCGACTCCTACGGAGAGGCCCGCCCGGTGGCTGCCGCGGTGCGTCCTGCGGCCGGCAGCTACGACATCGTGTTCGACACGCCCGCACGAGTCGTGCCGGGGCGGTTCACGTTCCGTTTCTGGATCGACGACCAGACCCCACCGGCCGTCAAGCTGCTGACCACGTCGGTGAAGCGGAACGGCAACCTCGAGCTGACCCTGGCCGACGGCGGCTCCGGAGTCGACCCGCGCTCGCTGACCGCGCTGATCGACGGGAAGCCCGCGCAGGTCACGTTCAAGCCCGGTCGTGCGGTCGGACACGCCGTGGTCAGCCTGCTGTCGGTGGGCCCCGGCCGGCACGCGCTGGTCTTCACGGCGGCCGACTACCAGGAGCTGAAGAACTTCGAGAACGTGCTGAAGATCCTCCCGAACACGCGCGTTCTCCGCACGCAGTTCAGAGTCGGCTGAGCTAGCGGCTCGGGTCGTGCTCCTCGATCGTGGGGAGCTTCTCGAGGTCGCGCTGGACGCTCGCCGCGAACTCGTCGCTCTCCGTCTTGAGCAGCCGCAGCTGCGCCTTCTGGCGCGCCCGCTGGCGCGACTGGCGAGCCCGCGTCCCGGCACGACCCGACAACCGGGGCCACTCTGCGCCCAGGAGCACGACGACAGCCGCCGCGAGCAAGCCGATGAAGAGCCAGCTCACACCGAGCATTCTAGACCGCGGCCGGGCTCGGCTACCTTGTCGGCGTGCGAATCGCAGCGCTCGCGCTGATCGCAGCAACCGCCGCCGTGTTCCACGCGGGCGGCGCGCGCGCCGGAGACCAGACGCTCGTCTTCCGCTCGGGGCCGATCACGATCGCGGGATTCGGCGTCAACCAGGGGCAGGAGATCGTCCCCTCCCCGAAGGTCGACGGCTACGTCACGGGGATGAGCGCGGACGTCGTCGATGCGGCGGGCAACTCCGTGCCGGTCTCGAGGGTGATGCTGCACCACGCCGTCTTCGTCAAGGTCGGCGTCCGTGACTCGACGTGCAACAGCTTCACCGACTACGACGGCAACGCGTCGCCGGTCGCCATCCAGCGCTTCTACGAGGAGGGCGAGGAGCGCGCGGTGCTCACGCTGCCCGCCGGCTACGGCTATCCCAACCAGGGCAGCGACAGCTGGGCGCTCGTCTTCATGCTGATGAACCACAAGGCTGCGACGCGGACCGTCCACGTCCAGTACACGGTTCACTACTCGAGCGGGAAGCCGCTGACGCCGGTCCGGCCGTACTGGTTCGACGAGCACAACTGCAGCGCCGACCCGAAGTTCGACGTGCCGGGGACGGGCCCGCTCTTCTCCACGTACTCGAAGACGGCCGACTACGTGATGCCGGAGAGCGGCCGGATGGTCGCGATCCTCGGCCACCTGCACGGCGGCGGCATGCGGCTCGAGCTGTCCGACCGAAGCTGCGCCACGAAGCTCTTCACGTCCGAGCCGACCTGGGGCCTGCCGGTCGTCCATCCGATCATCCACGAGCCCGGCCCGAAGCACATGACGACGCTGACGACTGCGAAGGGCATCCCGGTCTCGGCCGGCGACCGCCTCCGTCTGACCGCCGTCTACGACAACAGCCTTCCGCACGCGCGGGCGATGGGCGTGATGGTCGCGTATCTGGCGCCCGGGCCCGTCTCGAGGTGCGAGGCGGTTCCGCCGCTGCCCGCCGACCCGCTCAGCCACCCGTCGGCGCCGCCGCGCTTCCACCTGCCGCTCGTCCGGCAGCCGGCCGGGCCGGTGCGGAACGTCCTCAGCTCGTTCGTCGGCGACTTTTCCTACTCCGCGCAGCGAGTGGCGGTGAAGCGCGGCACGACGTTCCGGTGGCGCTTCTCGGGGCCGTCTCGCCACGACGTCACCCTCGCCAGCGGTCCGGTCGGCTTCTCGTCGCAGTCGCGCGCGAGCGGCACCTTCTCGTTCCGGTTCACGAAGCCGGGCGTCTACCGCCTGTTCTGCTCGCTGCACCCGACCGAGATGACGCAGGTCGTCACGGTTCGTTAAGCCCGGGCGGCTTCGCGCCGATATCTAGCGCATGAACCCGGCGTGGCTTGCCCCGTACGCGATGCTCTGGCTCGTGCTGATGCGCGCCCTGCTCGTGCGCGCGCGAGTGCTGGCGCCGACATGCTCCCGCTGCGGCCTGATGCTCGAGCGCGCGCGGCTCGGCGAGCGCGTCTGCGGCTGTAACGCCTAAGCGGTTCCGCCGACGATCTCGTCCTCGAGCTCCTCGCGCTGCTGGAGCTTCTTTTCGAATGAGCGCCGCAGGTCTTCGCCCGAGACGTCGAGCTCGTAGCGCGGCCGCCGCGGCTCGAGCTTGACGATGCGCACCTCGGTCTCACGCCGCCCGTGGCAGCGCGCATAGGCCTCCGCCTCGGTCAATGGTCTGAGCCGCTGCCTGCGCATCGGCAGCGATCCTAACCCGGCGCCCGGCTGCGCGGGGAGAATCTAGGCGGAGCGGTGCGGCGTGAACGGCAGCGTTGTCTGCGTCACAGCGGCGGTGATCAGCTCGTCGAGCATCATCAGCTCCTGGCGCGCGTGCGCCACGCCGCGCTCGTCGCCCTTCAGCGCCGCGCAGCCACTGGTGTAGATCACGGCCGCGCGCTGGGCATGGAGCTTGCGCAGCATCAGCGTCGATCGCAGCCCGGCGCGCGCCGAGCCGGCCCCGACGAGCAGGAGCTCGAGCAGGAGCTTGGCCAGGTCGCCGCAAGCGACGGCGAATTGCCGTGCGCCTGCCGCCAGCCGGCCGAGCGGCGGGCGGGGCAAGGCTGCACAGCGCTCACGGATCCCGCCCGCGGTCGCGGCCAGCGCCGCCGACGGCCTCCGCCGTTCCCTGCGCTTCCGGCGCGGACGCTCGAGGACAGGAAACGAGAGCGGAGCCTGCGGAGCCTGTGGAGCTTTCGCGGAGAGGTCCCAACGCGGGTCGGTCAGCCAGCTCATGTCCGGTTCGTCGTCGCGCGTGGGCCAGCCGTGGTCGGCGACCGTCTCGCGGGTCTCGTTGGCGTCGTCGCCGCAGGACGGGCAGAAACGGAAAACGTCGGTGAGAGTGCCGCCGCAGCGGCTGCAGGAACGGAGGCTCATCGATCTCCGGTACGCAACCGGGCGGCGCGTTCCTTCCCGAGTCTTCGAGCAGGGCTCGGGCACGCATAGAAAACGTCAGAAAATTCTGTGCAAGCCTTCTACTCCCCGGGTTGGACTCGAACCAACAACCCTCCGGTTAACAGCCGGATGCTCTGCCAATTGAGCTACCGGGGACCGCCAAAACGGCTCGCCCATCGTAGCGATCAGCCGGGCAGGATCGCGCGCAGCGAGGCGGCCGCCTTTTCGGGATCGGCGGCGCCGGTGATCGCCCGGACGACGGCGATCCGCTCGGCGCCGGCGGCGACCACCTCGCCCGCGTTCGTCTCGTCGATGCCGCCGATCGCGAACCACGGGCGGCGCGCGTGCTGCGCCGCGTAGCGCACGTAGTCGAGCCCGGCAGCCGGCCGGCCCTCCTTCGTCGGCGTCTCGTAGACGGGGCCGACGCCGAGGTAGTCCGCGTCGCTCCGGTCGAGCTCGGCGGGCGCGTGCGTCGACTGGCCGACCGCGAGCCCGAAGCGGCGAGCCGCCTCGACGGGCAGGTCGTCCTGGCCGACGTGCACGTAGTCGGCCTCCGCGAGCACGGCGAGATCCGGGCGGTCGTTGACGACGAGCGGAACCTCGAGCCGGCGGGTCAGCGCGCGGATCTCCTGGAGCACGCGAAGCAACTCGCCGTCGGGCAGCTCCTTCTCCCGGATCTGGACGATGTCGACCCCGCCGCTGACCGCCGCCTCGACGAGCTCGTGCAGGTCGGGCCGCGCGCCGGTGATCAGGTAGAGGCGGCTATCCACCCGCGACGGGCCGCGCGACGACGAGCGTGTCGCCGTCGGCGAGCTCGGTCGCGCCGTAACGCGCGCGCTCGACGGGCTCGCCGTTCCGCTCGACGAGTGCGTACTGGGCGCCCAGGCCGAGGTCGTCGAGCAGCGACTCGACGGTCGCGCCTTGCGTGAGCGCCTGCTCGCGGCCGTTGACGGTGACCGTCATGAACGGGCGGCGAGACCGCCGAGGGGGCTCGACGGCTCGGCCGTCTCGCGCTCCTCGATCAGGCCCGCGTGCCGGGCGGCGCGTCCCGCCTCGACCGCCAACCGGAAGGCATGGGCCATCGCGGCCGGATCGTCCGCCCGCGCGATCGCCGTGTTGACGAGAACGGCGTCGGCGCCGAGCTCGAGGCATTCGGCGGCCTGCGACGGCGCGCCCAGCCCGGCGTCGACGACGACCGGGACCTCGGCCTGCTCGACCATGATCTCGATCGCCTGGCGGAGCTTCAGCCCGCGGCCGCTGCCGATCGGCGAGGCGAGCGGCATCACCGCGGCGCACCCGACCGACTCGAGCCGCTTCTGCAGCTCCGGATCCGGGAAGACGTACGGGAGCACCGTGAAGCCGTCCGCGACGAGCTGCTCGGCCGCTTCGAGCGTGCCGACCGGATCGGGCAGGAGATAGCGCGGATCGGGGATCACCTCGAGCTTGATCCAGTCGGGCAGCCCGCCCGCGCGCGCAAGGCGCGCGATCCGCACCGCCTCCTCGGCCGTCGCGGAGCCTGCGGTGTTCGGGAGCAGCGAGACGCCCTCGGGCAGGTAGTCGGTGATCACCTCGCCGACGCTGTCGAGGTCGATGCGGCCGACCGCGACGGTGACGAGTTCGCAGCCGGAGGCGATCACGGCGTCTCGCATCGCCTCGGACGACGGGTACTTGCCGGTGCCGGTGATCAGGCGCGAGCGGAGCTCGCGTCCGGCGATGACGAGCGGGTCGTTCATCCCGTCGGAGGGTAGCTAGCCGAGCTCGACGATCGCCTGCCGGATCTTGGCAAGCCGTTTCTGCAGCTCGACGGTCTTGGGCTGGTCGTCCCGAGCCTGGACGAGCTCGCGCTCGATCGCCCTGGCGTGCAGCCCGAGCAGCGCCCCCTTCGCAGCAGCCTCGTTGATCGCCTCCTCGGCCGCCCAGGCGTCGAGCTCCGCGATCGCCGCGGTCAGGTCGCCGTTCGTCGAAGCGCCCGACACGAGTCGCTCCCGGACGTGGCGGTGCAGCTCGAGATCGAAATGCTCCGGCGCCAGCTCCGTCAGGAGCGGCAGCAGGTCGGGGAACGTTCGCGCCCCGGCGAGGGCGTTGCGCTCGAGCCTGATCCCCGCCTCGAGCACCTTTCGGGAGACTGCCGGGCCGCCGCTCCGCCCCGCCGGCGCGAGCCCCGCCTGGAGGCTCGCGGCCAGCCCCAGCTGGTCGGCGGCGAGGCGAACGGCGTCCTGGCGGGCGGGCGAGTCGCGGTGCGGCGCGAGCACCTCGCGGACACGCTCGAACGCCTTGTTCTTGTCGCCCGCGCGCTTGATCTCGACCCGGACGCGGTACGGGAGGTAGTCCTCGGCGCTCGCGAGCCCGGCCTCGAAGGCGGCGGGATCGTCGGCCGGATCCGTGCCGGGCGGCAGCGAGACGACCTTGATGTCGAAGCCCTGTGCCGCGGCGAGCTCCATCCCGCGCAGGGTCGCCTCCTGGCCCGCGGCGTCCGCGTCGAAGCAGAGCGCGAGGTTTTTCGACAGCCGCGAGAGCTCGCGGAGGTGGCTCTCGGTGAGCGCTGTGCCCATCGCGGCAACCGCCGGCTCGAAGCCGGCCTGGCGGAGCGCGATCGCATCCGTGTTGCCCTCGACGATCAGCGCGCGGTCCTGCTTCGCGATCGCCGCGCGCGCCAGATCGATCCCGTAGAGCATGTCGCCCTTGCGGAAGAGGTCGCCCTCGGGCGAGTTCACGTACTTGGCGCGGAGGGGGTCGTCCTCGTACAGCTGCCGCGCCTGGAAGCCGCGCACGCGCCCGCGGGCGTCGGCGAGCGGGAACATCAGGCGGCGCGTGAAGTAGTCGTTCCCGCGGCGGTTCGCGAGGCCGGCCGCCAGAAGCTCGTCGCGGGTGAAGCCCTGGCTCGTCGCCGCGCGGACGAGGCCGGTGCCGCCCGGGGCGAGCCCGAGGCGGAACTCGCGGCAGATCTCCTCGCTCAGGCCGCGGGAGGCGAGGTACTCGCGCGCGAACGCGCCGCTCTCGGACTCCCAGAGATGGCGCTCGTAGAAGGTCGCCGCGCGGTCGAGCAGCTGGAAGAGGCGCTCCCTTCGCCGGCGCACGCGATCCTGCTCGGGCGAGGTCTCCTCGTACTCGAGCTGGACGCCGAAGCGGTCCGCGAGCCACTCGATCGCGCCGACGAAGTCGAGATTCTCGTGCTTCTCGACGAAGCTGATCGCATCTCCGCCCTCGCCGCAGCCGAAGCACTTGAACGTGCCGCGGTCGGGCGAGACCCCGAAGCTGGGCGTCCGCTCCTGGTGGAACGGGCAGAGCCCGGTGTAACGGCTACCCGACTTGCGCAGGCGCGTGTACCCCTCGACGAGCGCGACGATGTCGGTCGCGGCCTTGACCGCCTCGACCGACGAGTCCTTGATCCGCGCCATCAGACGTCCGCAGCGTATGCGAGCGCGAACCGATCGGTCATCCCGGCGACGTACTCGACGATCTCGCCGGACGAGTCGCCCCGGGCTGCCAGATGGTCGACGATGCGGCTGATCGTCTCGCGCACGCGCAGGTGCTCCTCGCGCGCGTGCTCCGCGAGGTAGACGCGCTCGAACATGAAATCGCGGAGGCGGTGCATCGCCGCGCCGATCTCGTCGCTCTGCCGGATGTCGCCGGCCGCCGCCGAAGTCTCGACGAGGTCGTGGACGAGCCGGTCAATGCGATCGGAGCCCGTCGGCCCGAGCAGCTCGATCTCCTCCTGCGGGAGATCGGCTTCGGTCAGCAGGCCGTAGCGCACCGAGTCGTCGATGTCGTGGTTGATGTAGGCGACGCGGTCGACGATGCGGACGATCTTCGCCTCGAGCGTCGCCGGCTCGACCGGGCCCGTGTGCGTGAGGATCCCGTCGCAGACCTCGTGCGTCAGGTTCAGCCGCCGGGCGATTCGGTGCGACTGCTCGTTGTGGCGGAACCCGAAGTCGTCGCCGAACCGCTCGCGGAGCGCGCGGTCGAGCGCGTCCTCCCCCGCATGCCCGAACGGCGTGTGCCCCATGTCGTGCCCCAGGCCGACTGCCTCGGTCAGGTCCTCGTTCAGCCTGAGCGCGCGCGCAACGACGCGCGAGATCGCTGTCGTCTCGAGCGTGTGGGTCATGCGCGTCCGGTAGTGGTCGCCCTGCGGGTCGATGAAGACCTGCGTCTTTCCCTTCAGCCGGCGGAACGGCTTCGAGTGGACGATCCGGTCGCGGTCCTGCTGGAACGGAGTGCGGACGCCGCACGCCTCTTCTTCCCTGTCACGCCCGCGCGTCTCGTAGGAGCGGACGGCGAGCGGCGAGAGCCACGATTCCTCGTGCTCGCGGATCCGGGCCTCGAAGGCGTCGGCAATTCTCCCGGCCAGCTCGGGCATTGCTTCCAGAGTAGACGGTGAGTCGGCGCATTCGGAAGCGACACCACAGCCACAACCCGGGTGGGGAGCCAACCCGCCACCCACGGAGGCGACGCTATCGGCGATTCGGTGCCGTGTCTGTCCCGATTTCGTGCCGATTCAGATGATGATCGGCACGGTGCCGCCGTCGGCGCTCCACGCCGCGCCGGTCACGTACGACGCACGATCCGAGCAGAGGAAGACGATCACGGCCGCGATCTCCTCCGGCGTCGCCAGCCGTCCGAGCGGGCGCCCCGCCCCGACTTTGGCGAGCACGTCGTCGCGGTCGCCGCCCTGCTGGTCGGCGAGCCCGCCCTCGCCGAGCCACGCCTGCGTCGCCGTCGGCCCGGGCGTGACGGCGTTGCAGCGGATCCCCTCCTTCGCGTACAGGTCGGCGACGAGCCGCGACAGCGACAGCGCCGCGGTCTTCGTCACCGAGTAATGGGGCATCCCCGTCGACGGCCGCTTCGCCGCGGTCGTCGAGACGTTGACGATCGCCGCGTGCCCGGACGCGCGCAAATGCGGCAGCGCGGCCCGGATCGCGCGCACGTGGCTCATCACGTTCAGCTGCCAGTACGCGTCCCACTCGTCGTCGGGCACCTCCTCGAACTTCGCCTGCCGCGCGACGCCGACGTTGTTGACGAGCACGTCCAGCCCGCCGAGCGCGCCCGCCGCTTCGGCCACGACCCGTTCGGGCTCCCCGGCCTCGCCGAGGTCGGCCCGCACGTGCAGCGCCTCCCCGGCTCCGGGCGCCTCCCTGCGGCCGCACGTGACGACGCGCGCGCCCTCCTCGAGCAGGAGGCGCACGGTCGCCAGGCCGATCCCCTCGGTCGAGCCGGTGACGAGGCAGGCGCGGTCGCGAAGTCCCAGATCCACGGCTCGCTAGCGTATCCGGCGTGACGACGATCCTTCTCGCGAGGCACGGCGAGACCGACTGGAACGCCGAGCGCCGCGTTCAGGGCCACTCCGACACGACGCTCAACAACCGCGGCCGCGAACAGGCCCGCGCGCTTGCGGGCGAGCTCGCGGGGGAGCGCATCGACGCCGTGTACTCGAGCGACCTCCTGCGCGCGCACGAGACGGCGCGCATCGTCGCGGAGCAGCGCGGGCTCGACGTGACTGCGATCCGAGACCTCCGCGAGCGTCACTTCGGCACGTGGGAAGGCCTGACCGACGAGGAGGTCTTCGTGCGGTACCCGCAAGTCCTCGAGGGCGCGACGTGGGGCGACGCCGAGACGCAGGACGAGATGGCGGAGCGCGTCGTCGGCGCGCTGCTGAGGATCGCCGAGACGCATCCGGGACAGCACGTCCTCGTGGTCTCCCACGGTGGGCCGCTGCGCCGGGTGCTCGCCCACTGCGGCGGAGACGCGAAGGGCCCGATCGACAACTGCCACGTCGTCCGGGTCGAGGTCGAGGACGGAACACTGCGCGGGATAGACTGAGCCGCGGTGGAGGACTACACCAGCAAATACAAGGGCGAGCAGGTCGAGGTCGCGTTGATGAACGGCGACTACCAGGACGGCGTCCTGACGTCGTACTGCGCGATCGACGACGTCGCCCACGTCGAGCTGAACGGCCACATCCTCATTCCCCTGCAGAACGTGGCCTCCCTCCACTGCTCGAGCCGCTGTGACGCGCCGGAGCCCGACTGGCCGCCGCGCGGGCTCGCCGGCGAAGAGCCCGACGACGAAGGGTAAGCCGTGAGCGCCGCCTGGCCGGCGATCCGCAACATCGCGAAGGCCTGGGCGCTGCTGGTGGGGCTTTGCGCGGCGCTAGGCGCGTTCGGCTGGTGGATCTCGGGGTACCGCGTCGCGTCCGTGTTCGTCTTCTGCGGGTTGCTGCTCGGAGTCGCCGCGTACTGGTTCGCCGACCGCGTTGCGATGGGAATGGTCGGCGCGCGCGAGCTGTTGCCCGGCGAGGCACCGCTCTTGCATTCGACCGTGGAGCGGCTTGCCGCCCGCGCCTCCGTGGTCAAACCGAAGCTCTATGTGATCCCGGACGGATTTCCGCGCGCGTTGTCCGCAGGACGAGGGGCCATGAGCTCGTCCCTGGCGGTCAGCGTCGGTCTGATGGGGCTGCCGGCGCCGGCCGAGATCGACGGCGTGCTCGCGCACGAGATCGCGCACGTCCGCAACCGCGACGTGCTCGTCCAGACGACCGCGGTCGTCGTCGCGGCATCGCTGATCGAGCTCTCGCGTGTCGGCGGGTGGTTCTCGCGGGCCTTGCTCTACGTGCTCGGCCCGGTGGCGGCATCGTTCGTCCATCTCCTGCTCTCGCCGCGCCGGGAGTTCGAGGCCGACCGGCTCGCCGCGGAGCTCTGCGAGTCACCGCACGGGCTCGCGGACGCGCTGCTCCGGCTGGACCAGGCGAGCGAGCTCGTCTCCTTCGAGGCGTCGCCGGCGACCGAGCCGCTGTACACGATCAACCCGTTCGCCGAGGAGGGGCTCGCGAAGCTGTTCGTCACGCATCCGCCCGTCGCGGAGCGGATCGCGCGGCTGCGGAGCCTCGACCCGGATTGGCGCGAGAAGCTGCGCGAGGCCTAGGAGCGGGTGACTCGGGAGCGGAAGCTCCGCAGCAGAACCTCGTCCGCGTAGAGAACGCGCACCGAGCCGATGAGCAGCGTTCCGGCCGCGTCCGTCGGGACGAACCAGCCGCAGACGGTGATGCCGCGGATGAACGTGCGAATCACCGGCGGAATCGCATGTCCCTTGTCCTGTGCCGAGCACAGGCTGCGCGGCGGGAACGGGGCGCCTATCCTGCGAACGATCGGCCACTTCAACTTCAGTACGACCTCGAAGATGTCGCCGGCCCTTGTCTTGCCCGGAAAGAAGCGAAGACTGACCAGACTGAGCACGTGGGTCGTCGGCGCCGGGCTCGGCGTAGGTGACGGCGTGGGCTGGGGCTGCGGGGTCGGCGACGGAGTCGGTTCGACGGCGGCAGTAGTCGACGTCGTCGCCCCCTCCGTAGAGGACTCGGAAGACGACGTCGTCCGATGCTCCCTGGTCGTCGTCCCACCCGGCTTAGTCGTGGTCTTCCCGGTCGTCTTTCCCGTCGTCTTCTGCTCAGGGCCTAGCGACGCCCGCCCGCTTGCAACAACCATTCCGGTGCCCAGCCCGAGCATGAGGAGCACGACGACCGCCGCTGACGCCCCAAGGGCGGCGCGGCGCCTGCCAGTCCACTGCGTGGACTGCATCGGCGGATTCTGCTCGTCGACAGAAGCCTGGTCAAGGCCGAGAACGACGAAAGGCCGCTCTCGCGGCCTTTCTGAAGATAATCCGGCGGCGTCCTACTCTCCCGGGAGGTTGCCCTCCGAGTACCATCGGCGCTGGCGGGCTTAACTGCTCTGTTCGGAATGGGAAGAGGTGTACCCCCGCCGCTATGACCACCGGAAATTGTGAAGGGCAATTCCGTTCGGGAATTGCGTGCGCGGGCGTTCTCCGCACCTTCAAAACTCCATAGCAACATATAAAACGGTGTTCAAAATCAAGACCTCGGGCAATTAGTACGGGTCCGCTGAACACATTGCTGTGCTTACACGTCCCGCCTATCAACGTGGTGGTCTCCCACGGCCCTTACTCCTTCTAGAGGATGGGAAGCCTCATCTCGAGGTGGGCTTCCCGCTTAGATGCTTTCAGCGGTTATCCCATCCGGACGTGGCTAATCAGCAGCGCCGTTGGCACGACGACTGATACACCAGAGGTCCGTTCGTCTCGGTCCTCTCGTACTAGAGACGACTCCTCTCAAGCTTCCAGCGCCCATGGTGGATAGGGACCGAACTGTCTCACGACGTTCTGAACCCAGCTCGCGTACCGCTTTAATGGGCGAACAGCCCAACCCTTGGGACCTACTCCAGCCCCAGGATGCGACGAGCCGACATCGAGGTGCCAAACCCTTCCGTCGATGTGGACTCTTGGGAAGGATAAGCCTGTTATCCCCGGAGTACCTTTTATCCGTTGAGCGACGGCACTTCCACTCGTTACCGCCGGATCACTAAGGCCGACTTTCGTCCCTGTTCGACATGTCTGTCTCACAGTCAAGCTCCCTTATGCCTTTGCGCTCTACGCACGATTTCCAACCGTGCTGAGGGAACCTTTGCGCGCCTCCGTTACATTTTAGGAGGCGACCGCCCCAGTCAAACTGCCCACCTGACTGTTCCCACCCCCGATCAGGGAAGCGGGTTAGAAGCCCAGAACACGAAGGGTGGTATCCCAAGGGTGGCTCCACGAGAGCTAGCGCTCCCGCTTCAAAGCCTCCCACCTATCCTGGACAACGTACACCAGACTTCAATGTCAAGCTGCAGTAAAGGTTCACGGGGTCTTTCCGTCCAACCACGGGTACTCGGCATCTTCACCGAGACTACAGTTTCACCGGATCCCTCGAAGAGACAGCGCCCAAGTCGTTGCGCCATTCGTGCAGGTCGGAACTTCGCGTAATTCCTCCGTTTCCGGAGGCGCAGACTATCCCTTCACCCTGCTTGCGCAGACTCGCGAGAATCGCTTCAGCGTCGTACCGCCGTTTCCCGCTCGGATTCATCATCCGTGCGAGCTCGACGATCTCGATCAGGCCGGCTCTCGTTCGATGCGCTCCACCCGCTGCCAGCCGGCAGACGGATGCGAACCGTTCGAAGTCGAGCTGCTTTCCAGACAGCAGCGGGTACCGCTCGAAGTGCGGAACGATCCGGCCGACGAGGTCGTCGAGCCGGCGCGTCTCCCACTTGAGAGTCTTGTCGCTGCGATCTGGCCGGATGCTTCCGCACCCGAAGAACGCCTGAATGACGTGAAGCACCTCGGCGCGATCTCCGTTTTGGCTGACGGAGAAGCTGGGCCTCACCTCCCATCCCACGAGCAGCTTCGCTCGCGATGAGATGGAAACGGTGAAGCAACCTTCTCCGTCGGCATAGCCAGAGATGTACGCCGAGAGGAACTCGCGACTGCTGAACCAGGGGCCGGCGTCTGATCGCATTCATAGATTTTCGCCCGGCGTCCGGACGAAGGAAGTGCGATCTCATGTCCAAAAAGGACAATCAGTCGTTACGGGGTCAAGCTCTTGTCACACTTTCGTGACACACGATTTGAAAGGTGACTAGAGCCGACTTCCCACGGGATTACCCTTTCGCGTCACGACGTCCTTGAAGCGTCGCATACGAGGAGGGCTTCCCCGTTATTAGCCGGTTTGTCCGCTGGAATTACTTCCAGCTCGGGCAATTCAATTACCCGACAAGGAATTTCGCTACCTTAGGACGGTTATAGTTACCGCCGCCGTTTACCGGGGCTTGGTTTCAAGGCTTTGCCCGAAGGCTAACCTCTCCACTTGACCTTCCGGCACCGGGCAGGCGTCAGCCCCTATACGTCGTCTTTCGACTTCGCAGAGACCTGTGTTTTTGGTAAACAGTCGCTTGGGCCGTTTCACTGCGGCCCCCTCGAGCTAAATCCGCGAAGGATTTTCACTCTACCGGGGCGCCCCTTCTCCCGAAGTTACGGGGCCATTTTGCCGAGTTCCTTTTCGAGGGTTCTTCCGATCGCCTTGGTATTCTCTACCTGCCCACCTGTGTCGGTTTTGGTACGGGCACGCGCCACCTCCCTAGACGCTTTTCTAGGAGGCATGGCTTTTAGGACTTCGCGCCTCGCAGCGCTCGGCATCCCGTCTCAGTCTTGCCCGGCGGATTTGCCTACCGGACGACCTACGCGGTTACCCCTGGACGACCATCGCCAGGGATCCCATAGCCTACCCCGTCCCGCCATCGGTGATAGCGGTGGCTACGTGGTACAGGAATATCAACCTGTTGTCCATCGCCTACGCCTTTCGGCCTCGGCTTAGGTCCCGACTAACCCTGAGCAGATTAGCTTTACTCAGGAACCCTTGGGCATTCGGCGGAGGAGTTTCTCACTCCTCTTTCGTTACTCGTGCCAGCATTCTCACTTCCCATGCCTCCACGGCTGGCTTACGCCGCCGCTTCGCCGGCATGGGAACGCTCCCCTACCACTCGAGCAAGCTCGAGTCCGTGGCTTCGGTTCCATGCTTGAGCCCCGTTACATTGTCCGCGCCCGACCACTTGACCAGTGAGCTGTTACGCACTCTTTGAATGGTGGCTGCTTCTAAGCCAACATCCTGGTTGTCTTTGCAATCGGACATCGTTTCCCACTTAGCATGGAATTAGGGACCTTAGCCGACGGTCTGGGCTGTTTCCCTTTTGAGCACGAAGCTTATCCCCCGCACTCTGACTGCCGTGTTATGGACTACGAGCATTCGGAGTTTGCCTGAGTTCGGTAAGCTGGTAGGCCCCCTAGCCCAAACAGTGCTCTACAACCCGTAGTGAACACACGACGCTATACCTAAATATATTTCGGGGAGAACCAGATATCTCTGAGTTTGATTAGCCTTTCACTCCGACCCACAGGTCATCCCCGCCGTTTTCAACCGACGTGGGTTCGGTCCTCCACGGGGTCTTACCCCCGCTTCAACCTGCCCATGGGTAGATCACTCAGTTTCGGGTCTACCGCCGACGACTAGACGCCCTATTCGGACTCGCTTTCGCTTCGGCTCCGTTTCCTTAACCTTGCCGTCGACGAGTAACTCGCTGGCTCATTATGCAAAAGGCACGCCGTCACAGAACAAGTCTGCTCCGACCGCTTGTAAGCACACGGTTTCAGGTACTATTTCACTCCCCTTCCGGGGTACTTTTCACCTTTCCCTCACGGTACTAGTTCACTATCGGTCGCCAAGGAGTACTTAGCCTTGCGGGGTGGTCCCCGCGGGTTCCGACCGGGTTTCCCGTGCCCGGCCGTACTCAGGTACCTGATAAGGAAGTCCGCGCATTTTCGTCTACAGGACTGTTACCTACTGTGGTGTGACTTTCCATTCACTTCGACTAACACGCGGATTTGTAACTTCCCGACCCGCCGGCAGACGGATCAAACCAGGCCCTACAACACCCATACGACAACGACTGCCGTCTATCACGTCGTACAGGTTTGGGCTCTTCCCCTTTCGCTCGCCACTACTCAGGGAATCGAGGTTTCTTTCCTTTCCTCCGGTTACTAAGATGTTTCAGTTCACCGGCTTGCCGTCAACTGCCCTATGTATTCAGGCAGAGACACACGCGCATTACCACGTGTGGGTTTCCCCATTCGGAAATCGCGGGATCAAAGGTTGGTCAGCACCTCCCCCACGCTTATCGCAGCCGCCCACGTCCTTCTTCGGCTCTTGGCGCCAAGGCATCCACCGTGTGCCCTTCTTCTCTTGATCGTGAAGAACACCGTAGTTATCTGTCGCTATGGAGTTTTCAAGGTGCAATCAGATCGCCCAAATCGGCGATTGCCGCGCTTTCCGGCAACCGCGACTAGCACGGTCTTTCAAAACTCAGCAGCGTACGTACAACAGACGTCGAGGTCGACGTAGTTTCTAGAAGCTCGGTCACCCGACGGCGCTGGTTTTGCAACCAGCATTGCGCCATCAAAGGGCCGAACGCCTATCGGGGTAATTGCCCCGATATCCCTAGAAAGGAGGTGATCCAGCCGCAGCTTCCGCTACGGCTACCTTGTTACGACTTCACCCCAGTCACCAACCCCACCTTCGGCGGCTGCCTCCCTTGCGGGTTAGCGCACCGACTTCGGGTGTTGCCGGCTTCCGTGGTGTGACGGGCG
>JADMIO011583413.1_pt1:22500-32723 | contig 32723 bp, 30 predicted proteins | sample 8958161 | NCBI WGS metagenome assembly JADMIO01 (sample SAMN16585339, study PRJNA669376) | soil metagenome | isolation source: Crop rotation soil | place: USA: Cullars Rotation, Alabama | collected 2011
CGTGCGCGCGAGCCGCACGACCTCCGCGTACGAGAGCTCGGACAGCCACTCGCCGTTGTACCGCACCTCCGTCCGGTCGCGGTCGAGGATCAGCATCGCCTGCTCCATGTAGGTCTTCGCGTTCCGGTCGATCTCCTCGTCGGAGAGGACCGGGCGCTCCGCGGAACGTCCGGAAGGATCGCCGATGCGCGTCGTGTAGTCGCCGATGATCAGCACGCCGACATGACCCTCGTCCTGGAACGCGCGCATGCGCTGGAGCGGGATCGCGCGGCCGACGTGGATGTCCGGCGAGGTGACGTCGATCCCGAGCTTCACGCGCAGCGGCCGGCCGAGCGCGAGCTTCCGCTCGAGCTCGCCCTTCGGCAGCACGTCGACGGCATTCCGGGTCAGTTCCGCCAGGCCCACGGCCACGAGTCTAGAGCCGGGCTAAAATCGACGGGTTCTGCTGCGCCGCAAGAAGTCCCAGGGCAACGGCGGCCGCCGTCGCCGAATCCGCAAGCTTCGCCTGCTGACCCTCCTCGGACTGGTGGGGCTGTTCTGCTTCGCCTCGTTCGCGTACGGGTTCGTCGTCGGGATCCGCGGCGACATCCCGCAGCTCGACCCGGTCCGCCAGGCGAAGAAGCAGCAGCTCGACGGGATCATCTACGACTCGACCGGCCATCGTGTCCTCGCACGGCTGATCGGCTCGGAGAGCCGCAAGCTCGTCCCGTCGAACGAGATCTCGCCGGTGATGAAGCAGGCGATCGTCGCGATCGAGGACAAGCGCTTCTTCGAGCACCGCGGCGTCGACGTGCGCGGCATCGTGCGCGCGGTCTGGCAGGACGTCCGCAACAAGAAGGTGGTGCAGGGCGGCTCGACGATCACGCAGCAGTTCGTCAAGAACGCGTACCTGACGAGCAAGCGCTCGCTCTCGAGAAAGCTGAAGGAAGCGGCGCTTTCTTGGCAGCTCGACCAGGTCTGGTCGAAGGACAAGATCCTCACCGCCTACCTCAACACCATCTATTTCGGGAACGGCTCGTACGGGATCGAGCGCGCGGCGCAGGTGTACTTCGGCCACGGCGCGGCGAAGCTGACGACCGCGGAGGCCGCGCTCCTCGCCGGCATCCCCGCCGACCCGAGCCGGTTCAACCCGATCACCGATCCGAAGGCCGCCCATCAGCGCCGGCGCGAAGTGCTGCAGGCGATGCTCGACCAGAAGGACATCACGTACAACGAGTTCCGCCTCGCGAACCGGACCCCGTTGCCGAAGGCCGAGGACATCCACCAGCCCGGCCTCCGAGGACCGGCGCAGTACTTCGTCGACTACGTCAAGCAGCAGCTCGTCGACCGGTACGGAACTCGCAAGGTGTTCGGCGGCGGGCTGATCGTCAAGACGACGATCGATCTCGGCCTGCAGGAGCTCGCCCGCAAGGCGATCTCGGACACGCTCAAGGGCCCGTACATGCCGACCGCCGCGCTCGTCGCGCTCGATCCGCGCGACGGCCGGGTGCTCGCGATGGTCGGCGGACAGAACTACCGCGAGTCGCAGTTCAACCTCGCCGTGCAGGGCGAACGGCAGCCGGGGTCGTCGTTCAAGCCGTTCGTCTTGACGACCGCGCTCGAGCAGGGCATCGCGCCCTCGACGACGCTCGAGTCGAAGCCGGTGACGATCTTCCTCGGCGACCGCAACTGGTACGTGCACAACTACGAGAACTCCAACCTCGGCTGGGTCGACCTGACCTCGGCGACCGCGTACTCGGACAACACGATCTACGCGCAGCTGACGCACATCGTCGGGCCGAAGAACATCGCCAAGGAGGCCAACAAGCTCGGGATCACCCGGAAGCTGAACCCGTACTTCGCGATCGGTCTCGGCGCCGACCCGGTGTCGCCGTTGGAGATGGCGCGCGCATTCGCGGCGTTCGCGAACGGCGGGAAGCGGGTCGACGGCTCGCTGCTCGGCAATCGCCCGCGCGTTGTCCTTTCGGTCAACGGCCACAACAACGGCGTCAAGGGCCGTCAGGTCATGAACCACACGAACGCGGAGATCGTCACGCACATCCTCCAGGGCGTCGTCCAGTACGGCACGGGCAAGCGCGCGGCGCTGCCCGACCGGCCGGTCGCCGGCAAGACGGGCACGACCGAGAACTACGGCGACGCCTGGTTCGTCGGCTACACGCCGCAGCTCGTCGTCGCCGTCTGGGTCGGCTATCCGAACACGCTACGGCCGATGCTGACGGAGTTCGACGGCGACCCGGTCGCCGGCGGGACGTACCCGGCCGAGATCTGGAAGGCGTTCGTCGAGTCGGCGGACTCGTATCTGAAGCTCCCGGCGGAGAGCTTCCCGCCCGAGTCGATCCCCGGCTCGGAGACGCGGCGGCTGGTGCTCCGCGACGGTGTTTTCCAGACCGACAACGGCGTCTGCCGGAACACGATCGCGATCCAGTACTTCATCGGCAGCGCGCACCGCAAGACGGCGAACTGCAAGCCGAACGAGGTCGAGGTGCCGAACGTGGTCGGGACGAGCTACGACGTCGCGCGGATCCGCCTCGAGGCGCAGCCGCTGAAAGCGGTCGTCGTCTACAAGCCGGCGTCGGCGGGGCAGGCGCTGCACGTCGTCGTCAAGCAGATCCCGGCGAAGGGGCGGCTCTCGTCGTACAGCAGGGTGACGATCGTGTTCGCCAAGCCGCTCCACGGCGTCATCCCCCGCGTCGTCGGGCTGACGCTGCCGGAGGCGCGCAAGCAGCTCGCCCGGCTGAAGCTCGTGCCGGTGATCCGGGGGTCGGGCGACGTCGTCTACCGCCAGAGCCCGCACGGCGCGATCGCGGCCGCGCCCGGCCTGAAGGTCAGGCTCTGGGTACGCCCCGGCTCAAAAAAGCCGAGCCCCGCTGCACGTACCGCCAAGGCAACTCCGTAGCGACGCTGATCCCGATTCGCGGGGCCGTGGCGATCTCCGGCTCCTCTGTGCGCGGCCGCAGCTCGAACGGCGGCCGGTCGAGCGGCAGGCCGTCGTGCTCGCCGGTCACGCCGAGCGCCTCGCAGAGCCGGCCCGGGCCGGCGGCGAGTAGGCGCGCGTTCTGTTGGCGGCGCCGCTCCTCCATCAGCTCGACTCCGTAGCGCGGCTCGAGCGCGCGGATCAGCACGGCGGCCGCGATGCCCTCGTCCTCGCAGACGAAGTTCAGGCACCAGTGGATCCCGTACGAGCGGTACACGTACGCCCGGCCCGGCGGCCCGAACATGGCCGCGTTGCGAGGCGTGCGGCCGCGGAAGCTGTGGCTTGCAGGCTCGGACGGGTGGTACGCCTCCACCTCGACGATCGGGCCGCCGACGCCGTCGACGAGCAGCGTCACGCCGATCAGGTCGGGCGCGACGTCGTGGACGCTCCGCGCGAAGAAATCCGTGGACAACGCGTCACGCATCAGTGCGTGGATCTGATCCAGAGCCTTGGCCGTTTCGGCCCGCGGATTTGCAGGGGGATCGGAATTCGGTGACAGTTCCGTCACTGGTCCGCGCCGGTGTCTGATACCGAGGCATGGCTCGAAGCGTCGTAGCGAAAAAGGGTAGGTAAGGCGGCCAGAACGGCCACCGCTCCGACGACGCAGGCGATTCCGCCCGACACGACCGAGAAGCGGAGGCTCGTCAGCGAGGCGACCACGCCGGCTTCGACGTTGCCGAGCGCCGGGGTGCTCGCGACCTGCGCGAGCTCGAAGCCCTGCATCCGGCCGCGGAAGTGGTCGGGCGTGTTGCTGAACAGAATCGTGGAGCGGAGGATCGCGCTCGTCTCGTCGGCGAAGCCGGCGACCGCGAGCATCGCGAGGCCGAGCCACAGAACCGTCGAGAAGCCGAATCCGGCGATCGCGCCGCCCCAGAGGACGATCGCCGCTGCGACCGCAACCCCCTGGCGGCGCACCTGGCCCGTCCACCCCGACGTCAGCGCGGAGATCAGCGCGCCCGCGGACGGCGCCGCGTAGAGCAGCCCGACCACCCGCGCGCCCGAGTGGAAGTGGTGCGCCGCGACCGCCGGGAACAGCGCCTGCGGCATGCCGAAGACCATCGCGTTGGTGTCGAGCGCGAACGTCCCGAGGATCACCGGTTGCCTGCGCAGGAAACGCCAGCCTTCGCGGAGCGACTCGAGCGCCTGATGGGCGACCGCGCCGACCACCGGCGCAGGCGCCACTCGCAGCACTGCGACCAGCGACGCCGCGAACGTGACGCCGTCGATCACGTAGGCCCAGCCCACGCCCGTCGCCGCGATCAGCACGCCTCCCAGCGCCGGCCCGACGATCGACGCGGTCTGTCCGTAGATCGACTGCAGCGCCTGCGAGGCGGCGAGCTGGTCGGGCGGGACGAGCCCGGGCATCATCGCGCGCAACGCCGGCGCGCCGAGCGACCAGAACGAGGTGGCGACGAACCCGAGCACGTACAGCGCCCAGACCTGGGGGGCTCCGACGAAGGCGTTGACCGCAAGCAGGGCGGTGACCGCCATCAGCCCGAGGTCGGTGACGAGCACGATCTTCCGCCTGTCGAGCCGGTCGGCAATCGTCCCGCCGATCGCGGCGAAAAGCAACAGCGGCACTGCGTCGCAGATCGAGAGCAGCCCGACCTGGAGCGCCGAGCCGGTCAGCTGGTAGAGCTGGAACGGCACGGCGACGAACGTCGCCATGTTCCCGAACGCGGAGATCGTCTGGCCGGTCCACAGCAGCCGGTAGTCGCGCGTGCGCAGGGGCCGCGTGTCGATCGCCACCATCCGGAGCAGCCGGAAGCGCCCCGGCCGGTCGACGGTCGGGGGCGCGTCTTCGAGCGGAGGCTCGTCGAGGTCGCTCAGAAGAGCTTCTCGGCCTCGCCGCCGCCGGCGGTCTTCTCGAGCAGCCGGCGCGCGCGACGGCCGAGGTCGCCGAGGTCGACCTTGCCCTTGTCCGCCGCCTCGGCGAGGCGCTCCGCGAGCGCCAGCGCGTCGTCGAGGATCGCCGAGGTCGCGCCCGCGTCGTGGCCCATCTCGGCGAGGATCGTCCGCTCGGTGCGCGAGGCGACGATCGGCTCGGCGACGCCCTCCACCCACACGCGCGTCCGCCGCCCGCTGCCGCGGTCGGTCGTGTCCAGCGGCTCGAGCGCGTAGATCTTGTCGGCGCGGGCGTACTTCCCGAAGCCGAGGAAGATCATCTTGGTGGTGCCGTCGGCCACGAGGTGATTATCGCGCCTCGGTAGGCTCGCGCCCAGTGCCCCGCGTCTACCTCTCTCCCCCGCATCTTTCCGGCCGCGAGCTGGAGTACCTGAAGGACGCGATCGACTCGAACTGGGTCGCGCCGCTCGGCCCGCACGTCGACGCATTCGAGGCGGAGCTCGGCGCGATCGCCGGCGTGCCGCACGCGGTTGCGCTCTCGGCAGGGACCGCCGCGCTGCACCTCGCGCTCGTCGTGCTCGGCATCGGGCCGGGCGACGAGGTCGCGTGCTCGAGCCTCACATTCTCCGCCAGTGCGAACCCGATCCGCTACGTCGGCGCCGACCCCGTCTTCGTGGACGCTGCCGTCGACACGTGGACACTCGATCCCGTGCTGCTCGACCGGGCGCTTGCCGAACGCCCGGCGATCAAGGCGGTCATCGCCGTCGATCTCTACGGGCAGTCTTGCGACTACGTCGCGATTCGAACCCTCTGCGACGAGCGTGGCGTCGTCCTGATCCAGGACGCAGCGGAGTCGCTCGGTGCGACATACCGCGACGAGCCGGCCGGCGCACAGGGCGATCTCGCGATCTTCTCGTTCAACGGCAACAAGGTGATCACGACGAGCGGCGGCGGCATGCTCGCCTCGCGCAACGAGGAGTGGATCGAGCACGCGCGCAAGCTCTCGACCCAGGCGCGCGACCCGGCCCCGTACTACGAGCATACGGAGATCGGCTTCAACTACCGGCTCAGCAACCTGCTGGCCGCCGTCGGCCGGGCTCAGCTCGAGGTGCTGCCGGAGCGGGTCGACGCACGGCGGCGGATCAACGCGCGCTACCGCGAGCTGCTCCCGGACGTCGAGTTCATGCCCGAGGCCGGCTACGGCCACGGCAACTGCTGGCTCACCTGCATCCAGGTCGACGAGCCGGAGCGAATCCGCCAGGCGCTCGAGGCCGAGGACATCGAGGCGCGGCCGCTCTGGAAGCCGATGCACCTCCAGCCGATCTACCGCGACGCGCCGATGTTCGGCGGCGACGTGTCTGCGCGGCTGTTCGCGCACGGCCTCTGCCTGCCGAGTGGGTCCGCGCTGAGCGAAGCCGATCAGGACCGAGTGGTCGAGATCGTGCGCGCTACGCGGTCTTAGCCGCAGGCGTGTGCTCGACCCACTGCGACCAGCGGTCGCTCTTGCCGCGAACCGTGTCGCTGTATGCCTTCTGCAGCTCGAGCGTGACCGGGCCGACGCCGATCTCGTGGTCGTCGACCTCACGCACCGGGGTCACCTCGACGGCCGTCCCGGTCATGAAGACCTCGTCGGCCATGTAGAGGTCGGTGCGGATCAGCGACTTCTCGACGACGCTGTGCCCGAGATCCTGCGCGATCTGGATGATCGAGTCGCGCGTGATCCCCGGAAGGATCGAGGCGGAGAGGTCGGGGGTGTAGATCGTCCCGTCCTTGACGACGAAGATCGTCTCGCCCGGGCCGTCGGCGATGAACCCGTTGTCGGTGAGCATGATCGCCTCGTCGTACCCGGCCCGCCGCGCCTCGTGCGTCGCGAGCATCGAGTTCAGGTAGACGCCGGTCGCCTTGGCCGCGTGCGGGATCGTGTTCGGGCCGACCCGCCGCCACGACGAGACCATGGCGCGGATGCCCTGCTGCTGGCTGCCCTCACCGAGGTAGGCGCCCCACGGCCAGCACATGATCACGACGTCGACCGGGTTCGACCCGGTGTGCACGCCGAGCTCGCCGTAGCCGTAGAAGGCAACAGGCCGCAGGTACGCCTCGCGCAGGCCGTTGACCGAGAGTGTCTCGAACGAGGCTTCGCGAAGCTCCTCGACCGAGTACGGGAGCTCCATGTAGATGAGCTTCGCCGAGGTGTGGAGCCGCTCGAGATGCTCGTTCAGCCGGAAGACCGCCGGTCCGCGCTCGGTCTCGTAGCAGCGGATGCCCTCGAAGACCCCGGTGCCGTAGTGGAGGCCGTGCGCGCCGACGTGGATCCGGGCGTCCGCCCAGTCCACCAGCTCGCCGTTCATCCAGATCTTCTCGGATTCCTGCATCGCTCAAATGTTAGTCACCGGCGACGTCGGCGGGCTCGCCGCGCGACACGCGGAGCAGCTCGGCCGCTCCGACGCCGGCCATGTGCCGCTCGGTGCCCGCACCCACCCACAGCAGCGGCTCGGCGAGCAGGCGCCGGTCGACGAGAACGCGCATCGCCGCGCGCAGGCCGAACGGAGAGACGCCGCCAGGCGCGAAGCCGGTCACCTGCTGGACGAGCGCGCTCCCGGCCACCTTCGCCTTCGCTGCCCCGGTCACGCCGGCGACCTTCGCAGAGTCGGCGCGGCGGTCGCCGGGGACGAGCACGAGCACGGCGCGGCCGTCGCAGTCGAAGACGAGCGACTTGACGATCTGGCGCAGCTCGCAGCCGGCGGCCCGGGCGGCGTCCTCGGCAGTGGGCGTGCCCTCCGCGAACTCCTCGACGCGCGCCTCCGCGCCGGCCTCACGCAGCGCCGCGCTGACACGCTCGACGGGCTCCGGCCATGTTGCAGATGCCTCCACCGGCGAAGCGTAACTTCATCGAGGACCGAACCGTTTACCTCGCGTGACGACTGAGCGAAAGATCCAGGCAGCCCGCACCGAGGCGCTTTTCCGGTCGGTGAACGACCACATCGCCTCGGCGGCCGAGCACGCTGTCGTCGACGACGCGCCGTTCGTCTGCGAGTGCGCCGACCCGGCATGCGTCGACAAGATCGAGGCGCCGCTCGACGAGTACGAGCAGATCCGGACGAACCCGAAGCTCTTCCTGGTCAAGCAGGGGCACGAGGACCGAGAGGTCGAGCAGGTGATCTCGGACGAGGGCGGCTACAAGATCGTCGAAAAAGACGTCATGCCGCCCGCCCTCTAGGCGAGCGACACGAACAGCGCGTCGTCGAAGCCTTCCGCGTGGATGCGGTCGACGACCTCCTGCGGCGCGGGGGCGTCGATCGCGAAGGTCATCAGCGCCTTGCCCGCCTCGTGCGTCCGCGAGACGGCCATGTTCGCGATGTTCACGCCGGCCTCGCCGAACATCGTCCCGACGCGGCCGATCACACCCGGCATGTCGGTGTAGCGAAGGAAGACGAGGTACGGCTCGATCTCGATGTCGATCGCGAAGCCGAAGGCGCTGGCGAGGAAGAGGCGCGGCTCGGGGCCGATCGTCGTCCCGGAGACGGCCACTCCGTCCGCGCGCACCTCGACGGTGTTGATGTAGTCACGCGAGGCGCGGAAGCGCTCCTCGACGACCTCGATGCCGCGCTCGGCGGCGATCACCGGGGCGTTGACGTAGTTGACCGCGTGGTCGACGCGGCCCTGGAAGAGCCCGTTCAGCGCGGCGACGGTGAGCAGGCGCGTGTCCTTCTCCGACAGCGGCCCGTACGCGGCGACCGCGACCTGCTTCGGCCAGCCCACGTGCAGCTCGGCGGCGAGCCGCCCGAGCTTCGAAGCCAGCGGGATGAACGGCCCGAGCACCTCGAGATCGGCGGCGTCGACGACCGGGATGTTCACCGCGTTCGTGACCACGCCGCCCTCGAGCGCGGCGACGATCTGCTCGGCGACGATCACGCCGGCGCGGTCCTGGGCCTCGTCGGTCGAGGCGGCGAGATGCGGCGTGACGACGACCTCGTCGAGCTCGAGCAGCGGGCCGGCGTAGGGCTCGGAGGAGAAGACGTCGAGCGCGGCGCCGGCGAGCTTGCCGGAGCGGATCGCGTCGACGAGCGCAGCCTCGTCGACGAGCGCGCCGCGGGCCGCGTTCACCAGGCGCGCGCCGTCGCGCATGCGGGCGATCGCGTCGGCGCCGATGATCCCTTCCGTCTCCGGCGTCAGCGGAAGATGCAGCGTGACGAAGTCGCCGGCCGCGAGAGCGTCGCCGAGCTCGGTGCAGCGCTCGACGCCCGCCTCGCGGAAGCGGTCGTCGCCGACGAACGGGTCGTACGCGACGACGCGCATGCCGAGCCCGAGCGCGCGGCGCGCGACCTGTTGGCCGATACGCCCGAAGCCGAGCACTGTCAGCGTCTTGCCGGCGAGCTCGACCCCGCTCCAGCGCGAGCGCTCCCAGTCGCCCTGCTTCAGCGCGGCGTGTGCTTGCGGGATGTTGCGCGCCAGGGCAACAAGCAGGCCGACGGTCTGCTCGGCTGCCGAGACGATCGTCGAGTCGGGCGTGTTCGCGACGACGATCCCGCGGCGGGTCGCGGCGTCGACGTCGACGTTGTCGACGCCGACCCCGGCCCGGCCGATCACCTTCAGCCTCGCGGCGCGCTCGATCAGCTCGGCAGTCACCTTCGTCGCCGAGCGGACGACGATCGCGTCGTAGCCGCCGATCGTCTGCTCGAGGTCGCCGGCATCCGTGTCGACGTCGAAGTGCTCGCGCAGGAGCGCGAGACCGGCCTCGGCGATCTCCTCCGCGACGAGGACGCGCGGCCTGGTGCTCACACGCGTGCGGGCGCCGCGAACGCGTCGAGCGCCGCCGTCACCGCGGCGCCGCGTTCGATGTCGGCTCCGGCCTCGGCGAGCGCGAGCTCGACTGCCGCGAGCGCGGTGGTGATGTCGAAGACGTCGTAGTAGCCGATGTGCCCGATGCGGAAGAGGCGGTTCTTGAGGTCGCCGTGGCCGCCGGCGACGGTGATCCCGAACCGGTCGCGCAGCGTCAGCCGCAGTTCCTGGGCGTCGATCCCCTCCGGCGTGAGGATCCCGGTGACGACGGCAGAGCGGTCGTCGTCGGGCGAGAACAGCTCGAGCCCCATCGCTTTCGCGCCCTCGCGGCACGCGCGGCCGAGGCGCATGTGGCGGTCGAACACCGCCTCCAGCCCTTCGTCGAGCAGCATCCCGAGCGCGACCGTCAGCGCGCGGACCAACGAGACCGCCGGCGTGAACGCGCTGTCGAGATGCTCCTGGCCGGCACGGGTCTTCTCCCAGTCGAAGTAGAACCGCGGGCTCGTGCCCAGCCGCTCCAGCGCGGACGGCGCGACCGCGACGATGCCCAGCCCGGGCGGCGTCATCAGCGCCTTTCCAGCACATTGGGATCCTAAGCTTAGAATTCCACGTGGACAAGTTGTCG
>JADMIO010001181.1_pt1 | contig 32713 bp, 22 predicted proteins | sample 8958161 | NCBI WGS metagenome assembly JADMIO01 (sample SAMN16585339, study PRJNA669376) | soil metagenome | isolation source: Crop rotation soil | place: USA: Cullars Rotation, Alabama | collected 2011
GCCCACGCCGCCCAGCCCCGCCTCCGCGTCGCCGAACGCATTGCGGCGGATCATCTTCAGAAACGAACTCAGGTGCGGCCGCATCTCCCAGTGGACGACGGCGGCGGGAGCACGCGTGAATTCGATTCCTTGCTTTTGCAGCAGTGCATTGAAAAGCGTGTCCTCGGCGGCGAGCGTCAGCCATTCGGGATAACCGCCCGCGGCCTTCCATGCTTCTTTCGTGAAGGCGATGGAACGCGAAGAGGGCAGGAAGTCCGGATTCTCCCACGGCCTGCCGAGGTAGGTCCCGGCTGCGCGCTGAAACGGCGTGTCGCCGGCGAAACGATAGTAACCGGCGACGGCGCGCACTTTCGCATCGTCGAATGGACGCACAATCATCTCCAGCCAGTCGAGTTCGAGGCGGCAGCCGGCGTCGGTGACGGCGATGATTTCGCCGCTCGCCTCAGCGATCGCGGCGTTGCGGCCGGCGGCGATGTTGGCGCCGGGTTTGACGATGACCTTGAGCGGCGTTGAACCGTGCGCCTGCGCGAAGTTGCGCAGCTCTTCGACGGTGCCGTCGGTGGATCCGGCGTCACAGATCACGATCTCATCGGGTTGGCGCGTCTGCTTGCGCAGCCGTTCAAGCCAGTCGGCGATCGACTCGCGCTCGTTGAAAACGGTCGAAATGAGGCTGACTTTCGCCACGCGAGCGTCTGTTCCATGGATGGTTGGTGTTTGCGAACTGGAGTATACTCAAATAAAGTACGTGCGCCACGTGGGACTATTTCAATGACCGTGCAGCAAAGCCAGCAGTCGCCGCAGGACCTCAAAGCTTTTTACGAGACCAACTACGCCCGCGCCGAAAATCTGGCGACGATTCCCGACGAGCACAATTTCATGTACGCGCAGACCATTGCGCAGATTCGCCCGTGCCTGAAACCGGGACTGAAGGTGCTCGACCTGGGTTGCAACGATGGGAACCTGAGCCTCTACCTGGCGCGCGCGGGTTGCGACGTGCTCGGCATCGATCTGGCGCGCAACGCGGTGGAACTGGCGCGCCGCGGCGCGGAGCACCACCAGATTTCCAACGCACGCTTCGAGTCCCTCGACTTCCTCAATGACTGGACGACGCCCGACGCGTTCGACTTCATCCTCTGCAGCCACGTGATTGAGCACGTCCCCGAAGATGCCAAGTTCGCGGAGAAGATCCGCTTCGCGCTGAAACCCGGCGGCCACGTCGTGCTGCTGGCGCCGACGCAGTACTCGTCGTTGTACCGCGTGAGCAAACTTTTCACCGGACGCTACCGGCACGATGAGGAAGTCGGACATCTGCGCCGCTACACGCGCGCGTCGATCTCGGAGACGATCGAGCGCGCCGGACTCCGCGTGAAAAAGATCGCGTACGCCGACAGCGTTCTGCGCGACTGGTTTCTGCTCTACCGGCCGCTGCGCGTTGCAAACCGCGTCTGGGCAAAACCGGGCATCCGGCGCGTCTTCAACGCAGTCGACGGACTGCTGGCGAAGGTCATCTGTCCGGCAACAGTGTGCGTGCATGCGCAGAAAGCTTCGCAATAGATGGCGGCGCAGAATGGAAGGCCGGGGCTGCTCTACCACGCGCGTTGGACGGTGCTCAAGCGCCTGTTTCAGAAATCGATCGTCGCCGACGTCCACCAGTTCAAACTCTCGCTCGATTTCACCGATGTCTCCGCGCGGCAGATGTACTTCGGCGAGTATGAGCATGAAGAGGCGGCGCTGATTGAAAAGCACGTCAAGCCGGGCATGACGGTACTCGATATCGGCGCGAACATCGGATATTTCACGCTGATGATCGCGCGCCTGGTCGGGCCCAAAGGCGTTGTTCACGCGTTCGAACCCAACCCACGCATGGCCGCGCGGCTGGAGCGAAACGTGAAGCTCAACCCGGAACTCGACGACGGACGCATCAGGATCCACAACCTCGCGCTGGGAAAGCAGGCCGGCTCGGCGCAATTTTTCTGTCCGACGACCGGGCGCGAAGGCGCAGGCGGGCTGAAGGACACGCGGCGCACGCAGGTGGAGAACGTGATCGACGTCAAGGTCGGCACGCTCGACGAATTCGTTGCACAGCAGAAGATCGAGCAACTCGGCTTTATTAAAATCGACGTGGAGGGCGGCGAGTTCTACGCATTCCGTGGCGGCGAGAAGGCCCTCGCGGCGCTGAAGCCCACAATTCTGTTCGAAGCCTTCGAGGACAACTGCACGCCGTACGGGCATCGCGTCTTCGACGTTCTTTCCTATCTGGAACAGCACGGTTTCATCACGACGCAGGCGGGCATGAGCTACAATTTTCTGGCGGTGCCGCGGTAATGAGAATCCTCGTCGATGCCAGCGTTCTGCAGCAGCCGCTGACCGGCGTCGGCAAGGCGGCCGTGTTTCTGTATCGCGCCTGTCTGCGCGCGCGGCCGGACGTGGAGTTCACCGCGCTGCATCGCAAGCCGTTGCTGTGCGAACTTCCCGCCGGCGTGAAAGCGCTGCAGCGCGGCGCGTTCGTGCCGGGAACGATCTGGCGGCGCTTTCTGCTTCCGTACTATGTGCGTGGGCAGCAGTCGGACGCGATTCATTTTCCATGGAACGGCAATGTCCCGAAACTTGACCCGCGCGTCCGCGTTGTGACGACGCTGCATGACGTCCTTCCGCTGCTGATCCCGAATTTCTTCAAGAGCTCCGAAGACGAGAGCACCTACCGCGCGCGCATACAGCAGGACCTGGATCGCACGCACCTGCTCTTCGCCGATTCGGAATTCTCGAAGAAGGAGATATTGAAACACTTCAAGGCGCGCAGTGAGCCGGTGGTCTTGCGCCTGGGTCCGACGATCCCGCTCCCGGACGATTTCACGCCGCCGCCCAATCCCGGCGGCTACTTCCTGTACGTTGGCGGCTACGACCGGCGCAAGGGCCTCGACGGCCTGCTACGCGTTTTCCTGCAGCTCAAGCGCGAGGGAAAACTGAAGCAGCGGCTGATCCTGACCGGCTCGAAAAATTATTTCTCCGACGAATTCAAACGCCAGATCGAAGACGGCGCCGCGATGGGCGCGCTCGAAGAGCGTGGCTACATCACCGACGCGCAGTTGATCGCGCTCTTCACGGGCGCGACGGCGCTGGTCTATCCGTCGAAGTACGAAGGTTACGGCCTGCCACCGCTGGAGGCGATGTGCTGTGGCTGTCCAGTGATCACGACGCGCGAGACCTCGATCCCCGAGATCGCCGGCGACGCCGCATGCTACGTCGATCCGGCGGATGAGCAGCAGTTCGCCGATGCACTGATTGCGATGGAAACGAATCCGGCGTTGCGAGAGAAGCTTCGCGCCGCCGGCCTGAAGCAGGCCGCGAAGTTTTCGTGGTCCGACTCCGCGGCGTTGTTCCTGAAATGCGTGTCGGCCCTATAAATCGTCGGCCACATCTTCAATCGCCGCATCCGAGAACCATGGGTCGCCTTCGACTTTCTTCGCGCGCTTGCGCTTGGGTTTTGGCTCGCGCGGCGGCATGCGGTCGCGCTTGGGCACCAGCAGCTCCATCGTGCGCGCGTCCTGGTTCTGCTTGCGCGCGAGGCCGGTCATCTTCGCCTTCATTTTTTCACGCAGCGCCGGCGCCTGATCCAGCAGCGCACGAACCTTCGCTTCCGCCACCGCGGGATCAATCGCCGCAGCAGCGGGCAGCAGGAAATCATTCATGAAGATGGAATTCATGAACGTCTGCGCGCCAGGCTGCGCCAGTCCGGCGACCGGCACGCCCGCAGACGCGGCGAGAATCAAGCCATGCAGCGAGTAGCTGAAGACCGCGCCGCACTGCGCCAGGTCCGTGTATAGATCTTCGAATGGACAGTCGATTGCCTGCAGGCTGACGCTGTCCTCCGGCAGATCGTCGGGCAGTGATTGCAGCGGTTCGCGGATGCTCTGCAGGTCGTCGTGGAAGACGAGCACCTCCGTCTTGAAGGAGTCGATGAGGCGCCTGATCAGTTCGCGCGTGGTAGCGACGAGCTCCGCCGACGGCGCCACGGCGGTGGGCGCGAACTCATTGCGCGGGATCTGTGCGCTGAAGACGATGCCGATCGGCGCGGCCGCCGGCAGCGGTTCGGTCTTGATGGCCGCGAGCGCGAAGAGCGGGTCGCCGTTGTGCGACACGCGCGACGAGCTGAGGCCGTAAGCGGTCAGCGCCACCTTCGAAGCATCATCACGCGTCGAAATGTAATCGGTGAAATTGTGGAGCAGGCGCTGCACGCGGACGCGTTCGCGCGGATCGGCGATGGCCTCGGCGCCGACGCCGACGACGGCGGTCTTGGGGCCGGCGCGGCGGGCATGTTCCAGATGCGAAAGCCAGACGCGCGCGGGAATTTTCCCCGTGGCGTTGATGATGCCGGCGCCGGCGAGAACCATCAGGTGCGCCTTCGAGAGCGCCTCCCACGCTTTCGGCGTAGAGAGCAGGCTGCCCGGCGAATCCAGCTTCACGCCGGCGACGCCGTGCAGTTCCTCGATCTTGAGCGGCTCGGGCGTGAGCACCGTGACGTCGTGGCCGTGCTTCTTGAGATGAAACAACAATCCGGCCAGCACGGCTTCATCGGAGAGCGAGCCGTATCCGAAGGGCCCCGAAATGACGACGTTCATGATGATGTCCTGGTGGTTCGTCACGATTGAGTTGATGGGCGAAATCCGCCCAACAGCCGGCGGATTTCACCCGTCAACCCCTATTTTCAACGTGACGAACCACTGGTCACGTAGACGGCGGCGACTCCGTGCCGATGCCGCGAGAATTCTTCAATGCCCAGATCACCACGCCGCCGCACGCCAGCATGATGACCGCTTTGACTCCCGCCACCGACCACGCCGCGCCGATGGCCCCGTACTTCGGAATAAGCAGATAGCCTGCCACGACCGACAGGACAATGCTCAGCGCATTGAGGACCAGCAGCGTTCCTTCGCGCCGCAGCGGATACAGCACCAATGCGACGGGATTGAGCAGCACATTAAAGGCATACCCGAAGCATAACCAGCGCAGAGCGGGAACGGACGCGTCATACTTCGCGCTCCAGAAGAGCGGCACGAGTACGCTCGCCAGCAGCGCCAGCCCGCCGGCGGAGACGAGCGCCAGCGGCAGGCTGACCTTGAACGCCTTGCCGACGTAGCGCTTGCAGGCTTCCAGTGAATCCAGCGCGGCGGCGCGCGGCAGCAGCACCGTCGCAATGGCCGTGGTCAGCAGCGGCAGCACCATCGCCAGCCGGCGCGCGCCGTCGTAGACGGCGGTCTCGTCGGCGCCGAGCAGATGCTGGACGAGAAAAATCTCGAGCTTGTCGCCGAAGCCGGCGAGAATCACGGTCAGCGCCGCGAAGAGGCCGAAGCGCGAGAGCTCACCGTCGAGCTTCGCGGCGCTCTCAGCCGACAGCGGCGCCGGCGGCGTCAGCGCATCGCCCTGCAGAAAAATGCAGATGGCCCCGGCGAAGCTGCTGGCGATCGCCAGGCCCCAGAGCAACAGTTCGGCCTTGAGCGGCGCGGCCTGCGCGGGATCCAGGGACGACAGGCGGTAGATCATGGCCACCCAGATGCACGCGCGGAAGACGGCCGCGATGACCTGCTGCGCGAAGTACGCGCCGAAACGGCGCCGCGCCTGCGCGACGTCGGCGGCCCAGCCGATCACGGAAGTGCCGATGATCCCCGCCGCGACGGCCCAGACCAGCATGAGGCGGTTCCCGGCGTTCAAGGGAAACGTGGTCAGCGGGTCTGCGAGAAAAAATGCGGCGGCGCCGATTCCGGTCGAGAGCAACAGCCGGTTGACCAGCGCGCGGCGGAAGACCGTGTTGGCTTCGGCGATCATGCCTTTGGCGACGTACTCGGATCCCACGCGCACCGTCGTCAGCGAAAGCCCAAGGTCCGCGACCAGCAGCAGCACGGCCTGCAGCGCAAGGCTTGCGCTCAGCATCCCGCGCTCGGTCATCGACAGCGTGCGGAAGAGCAGCGCATCGACGCCCAGTGCGATCAGCGTGCCCAGCGCTTGCGCGCTGACGACGTACAGCGCGTCTTTGGCGGCGGCGCTCTGGCGCAGGCGCGTGAAGAGGTTGGGTGGGCTGCTTTCGACGGTGGCTTCGGATACGTCCAACGCTGGCTACCTCAGAGACTCGGAGTCGCTATTAAAGTGAGTCGAGAGGCTTTGTGCCAGACACGAATTCAAAATCGTAGAGGGGGCATCTTGCCCCCTAGTTTCCTGAACACAATTTCCGTATCACAAAGTGCGAAGTTCAACATCAAATCCGGTCTTGCGCGCAGCTCCTGTTCTACGTCCCTTTCGTTCGAGATCACCAGAGAAAGGCGCGAACTCGCCAATGATTGCCTCGATGGCGAATACCTGGTTAAGTGTGATCTTCTGAAGGAAAGTCGCAGATACTCCGGTTTCGGTTGCGCTCAAGATTTCAAACGGCGCTAATTCCCATATCTTCTTGAAGTTTGCTCTGACCACGTTGATGGGATCATCGCCCAACGAATCACAGCAAAACCCGCTTTGCGCGATTCTCAAGATCTCGAGGACGGGAAACCCTGGAAGTAGGTACACGAGACTGAAGGGTTTGTCCTCTCCAAGAATATTCGAATTGCCGCTGAAAAGCCGAATATCTAATTCATGCATGTCCCGCCAATTTTCATGGACAAATGCACGCGGATTGTATTCGCTCAGAGAGTCCGTCCAATATCCTTCGTAGCTTATTGAGTCATGAAGTAGTTTGAACGGCTGAAGTTTGACAGAAAGTTTCTTCTCCAACTCGCTCTTGTCGGGGACCACGTCAAAGTCCTCAATATGACTCGGGGGCAAGATGCCCCCGCTACGAACTACTCCTTCAGGCTCTCCGCGGGCGCTTCTTTGGGTGCCGGCGCAGCTTTCTTCTCCGTCTTATCGATGAAGCTGAAACTGTTCAGCGACTCGTTGATCTGCTTTTCATTCGCGGCCCAGTTGGCCTTCGTGCACATGGCCGACACCACGATCATGGCGTTGCCTTCAAGGTAGACGCGCAGCGTCGTGCGGATTTTGGCGCCCTGCTGCGTGCCCTCGTACTGCAGTTCATAACCCTTCTTCTTGCCGGTCTGGATGGCGCTGTCGCTGATTTTCTTGTAGTCGGCCATCATCATCTTGGGCGCCATTTCCAGCATCGGACCGATCGTCTCGATGGGCACGGCGATGGGCATGGGCTGGTTGACCACGGCGATCTGCACGGCATTGTCGGGACTGACGATCGACACCGAGGCCATCGGGATCGGCGGCTTGGGGTCGAGCTTCCAGTTCTCGCCCGAAGTGGGCGTCTTGATGCTGAAGCCGAGTTGTTCGTTCACGTACGTCTGGCCGTCGTCCGTCGCTTTGCCGGCGGGCCGGTCCTGCGTCATCATGCCCTTGACCATCTCCTGCACGGCGGGGTTCTTGAGCATTTCGGCCACGTCGAGCCCGCCCGCCGCCTTATCACCGTCCTTCTTGTCCGCGTCGTCGCCGCCCATGAACTTCTCAAGCATCTTCTGCATGTTGGGATCGTTGAGCAGGTCGCCGAGGTCCATTTCGCCGCCGGCCTTCTTGCCGGCGTCTTTGAGCAGCAGCGCCATCTCGGTGTTCTTGTTCTCCGGCGCGACGGCGCGGGCGGCGGCCAGTTTCTCCTTCAGGCTTGCGGCCAGAGCCACGTCGACAGCGCCGCGCGTCACGATCACGCGCTTGGCGCCGGAGCTTTCAATCTTCCAGTCCTTGCCCAACGCCACCGCGGCCTTCGCGAATTCCTTGCTGTCCGCCTCCGTGTCCCACTCGGTGATCCAGAGCAGGATGCGGTCCTTCTCCTTCTCATACAAACCGAAGCGGTCGCCGCCCCAGCCGGCGGCGGCTTCAGCGGACGACGCTTCATTCTGTGAGGCTTCGCGCAGCAGGATCTTGATGCTCTGTTCGCCCAATTGCGCTTCGGAGACTTTCTTGTAGCCGGCGAGGTCCTTCGACAGGTCGGGCCATTCGATTGCGATGGGATCGTCGCGCTGGGTGTGCCACTTCTCCGGATGCAGGATCTGCTCGGTCGACTTCGGCGGATCCTTGGTGAAGGCGTGGTCGAGCAGCTTCTGGCCGCCGAGTTTCTTGACGTTGATGCAGAAGACGTAGCCCTGCAGGTAGCTGAAGAGCAGGTTGTCGCGGAACCACGCGGGCGCTTCCGACATCTCCTTGGCGCCGGGCATGTCCGGTGTCATGTCGATCATCTGCTTGGGGTCTTTGGTCAGCCCGGCCATCAGCTCTTCGATGCCCGGAACGACTTCGAGCTTCATCCCGCTGAAGAAGTTATACATCGTCAGCGTGGCGTCGCCTTCGATGAGCGCCAGCCGCGCGGCGCCTGCGTCCGAGAGCGGGTCCTCGATCGCGAATTTCTTCAGGTCGAAGTGCTGGTCCTGGATGGCGTGAGTCAGTTCGTGGACGAGCACGGTCTCTTCCATCTTCTGGGCGAGGTCATCGCCGTACTTCGCCTTCGCTTCCTTGCCCAGCAACCCGCCTTCGCGCTGCACGATCACGAGATACTGCTTCTTGGGATCGTAGAATCCGCCCACCTGGCTGGTCAGCAGCTCGGGATAGTACTTCGACAGGTCGAGCTCCTCCTTGATGAAGCCGAAGGCCTTGAGGCTGTGTTCGAGGTACGCCATTTTTTCAGGCGGCAGCTCATCTTTGAAGGCTTCGAGCATCTTCTTGCGCAGGACCTCTTCGCCCAGCGCGCCCGAAGGCACGCCGTGGAGGCATTTCAACCCGCGGAAATCTTCCGCCGAGCGGACCAGGTTCTTCATGCGGCTGGCGAGGTCTTTGGGCAGCGGGTTGACGTCGTTGGGCAGCGCCGGCGCGACGGCCGCTTCGCCCCAGGCGGTGCCGGAGGCGCTGAAAACGAGCGCCATTGCTAGCAGCCAACCGGTCCTGCTGTGATTTTTTCGAAGCATGCGATTCTCCGGAGAACGAGCCGCAGTACGGAAGCAATTTTCATGCGCCAACTCTTAGTTCACTTCAAGCTGGCATTACTGACATAGATACGACGCCGATCTGTGCACTTTGTTTACGCTTTGCCACCATTAATTGATAACGGCGGCAGGCCGCTATTGTCCGGTGGCTTCCGTTTTCAACACGGGAACATGCGGAGGGCTGGTCACCGGCGCGGGCTGCTGCATCTTCTCCGTCCAGTGTTCCACCACCGCCGAAGCGACGCAGTCATCCCACACATTAACAGTGGTGCGGCAGCGGTCGATAATCCAGTCGATGGCCAGGATCAGGCCGATGCCCTCCAGCGGCAGATCGACGGCGACCAACACCACGACCATCGTGACGAGTCCTGCTTCCGGAATCGCCGCGGCGCCGATGGCGGCGAGGGTGGCCGTTACCATGATCAGGAACTGGTCCGGCATTGCCAGTTCCCTGCCGTACGCCTGCGCAATGAAGATCGCGGCGACCGCCTCGTAAAGTGCGGTGCCGTTCATGTTCACCGTTGCGCCCAGCGGCACGACGAAGCCGACGGTGCGCGGGCTGATCTTGTTGTTCTGCTCGAGGCACTTGATCGTCAACGGCAGCGTGGCGGCGCTGGAGGCGGTGCTGAAGGCGCAGATCAATGCCTCCAACTGATTGGCCGCGTAGCGCAGCGGGTTTCGGCGGGTGACAAAGTACAGGATCGACGGCAATACGATCACACCGTGAATCAGCAGCCCAATCACCACGGTCAACGCATACCAGCCCAGGCGCGTCAATTCTCCTGCAATCGCGCCGAACCCGCCCAGCGATCCAATGCGGTCCGCCACCAGGCCCATGATGCCTACGGGCGCGAACCAGATCACCAGTTGGACGAAGGTCATCAAGGCGTCATTCAATGTCCCAAAAATATGGCCCATCTGCAGGCCGCGTTCGCCCATCGTGGTCAGGATCGCGCCGAAGATAATGCTGAACAGGATCAGGCCCAGCACGTCGCTCTCGGCGGCGACCTTGACCAGGTTCGCGGGAAACATGCTGCGCACGACGTCGTACATCGCTTCGGCGGGCGTGCGCTTCACTTCGTCGGCCCTCTTCGCGCGCGCTTTAGCGTCATCCGTCCGCAGCTCCGTTCTGGCACCGACGCCGGGCTTGATCGTATTGACCAGCACCATGCCCAGCGCGACGGCCATCATCATCGTGACGATGAAGTACGAGATGGTCATGAAGAACAGCCTTCCGGCTTTGCGGATGTCGCCGATCCCGGCCATGGCGTGGATCACGCTGCAGACGATCAGCGGCACGACCAGCGCCTTCAGCAGGTTCAGCAGGATGTCGGCGAGCAGCTTGAAGAAGCCGCGGATGGCAATGAAGTCAGGCTTCGTCCAGCCTTCAGCCCAGGTCGCGCCGATGATGATTCCCACTGTCGCGCCGCTGACCATCAGGATGGGCAGCAGGAAACGATTCCCGCCCTCCATCAGCGACGGAGGCTGGATACCGCCGGCGGGATGAGGCGAGGTTGATTCGGCGGCACTCTGCATTGACGGATTATAGGTAGATCAGGAGGCGGGTGGTAGTGCAGTCTGGTTGTGAGTCTTAAAAACTATTGAAAAATGAAAATTGCAAATTCTACATTTCAAATTGTCCTTCGACCGAAGCGTCGTGGCTGTTCAAATTTGAAATGTAGAATTTGCAATTTTCATTTTTCAATAGTTTTGAGATCACGACGCGTCTTTGTTCGTCCGTCTGCGCTTCTCGAAGACCGTGATCTCCTGCGGGCGGATGCCGAACCAGCGGTCCAGGTGGTCGCGGCAGACCTGAACGCTTTTCAGGACCTGCGACGGGTCCATGCCGCCCATCTCTACGAGGTAGCGGCTGCTCTTGCGGACCAGACGCACATGGAAGACGCGCTTGGCGCCGTGGCGGAACCAGAGCGTGAATTTCTTGGAGCTGGGCAGGCCTTCGAACGTGACGCTGTCGAAGGTCAGGGTGGAAGAGAGCTTCTGGGGCAGATCGCGGAATGCGCCGTCGACGCCGGCGGACGAGCCGGCGTACTCCGCGCGTTCAGCATTTTCGGACCGAGTCGAAGGCTCGGCGTCCGGGACTTCGCCCATTGGTCGCGAGCCCCTCAGTTCACGGGTTCAATGAACGCGTCGTCGATTTCCAGTTCGGCGGCCTTGCCGAGGAACGAGACGCGAATGACCAGGCGGCTGATACCGCCGATGCGGACCAGTTCGCCTTCCAGGCCCTTCAGCGGACCGCGCGCCACCACGACCGGCCGGCCGGGTTCGCCAAAGCGCGACTCGCGCAGGCCCTGGTCGTTCTGCAGCGCGAGGGCGATCTGCTGGAGTTCGTGCGCCAGTTGGCGGGCGTCGGGCGGCGTGAGAATCTGGGCAATCTTGCGCGAGTCGAAGATCGTCGAGGTGTCGGCGGCGCTCGAGTCGAAGAAGACGTAGCCCGAGAAGAGCGGCAAGTGCGAGAAGCGCACGGCGCTGCCGTAAACTCGGCGCTTGGAGAGCAGCGGCAGATAGCAGGGCACGTTGACGCTCAGAAGATAGTCGGCGAAGACTTTCTCGCAGCGCGACTTGGTGCGCGCCACTGCCCAGGAGTTGACCGCAGGCAACGTGGCACTGGTTGACGAGTCGATGGACATTCTCAGTCCTTCCAAACCCCGACTAAAGCAAGCGCCGCAAAGGCATAGTATCGGCCATCGCTGGACAAGAGATCATAGTATCTCTGCCTGCCATTGTCCAGTTTCGTGATTGATGGCGTGGCAAAGGTACACCGAATACTGTCTTGCTCTGCGGGACACGCTTCATCGTTTACCTTCGCACGGACTTAAAATGAAAAGCGTGGAATTTGCAAACGGTCATTCTTGATGTCTCTGCGAGCGACAAGCAGCGTTGTGTCGCCATTTTTCCGCGAGCGGCGATTACAAAAAAAATTCTGACGAACTCACGAAGTTCTTTTCAGAATTCATTTCACGCGGAGGAAACCCCTGCTATGTTGCTCGACTCAGGTCCATGAAACTATCTGTGGCATCTTGCAAGTACGCACAACTACCAACACAGAAAACTTCCGGGTATCACGATAGGGGGTGCCGTGAGCGTATTGGTTATCGACAGAACTCCAGAGTACCGGGACGTCGCCGTGGAACTGGTGAAATGGGTGGATCGTAGACACCGCGTGGAGACCGCGGCCGATGGCGCCACCGCCTGGGAGACCGCGTTTTCTCTTCGGCCGGACCTGGTCCTGTGCGAGCCGGAATTGCCCGACATCTCCGGCCAGTTGCTCTGCACGCAGTTGCGCAATCACCTCAATAAGACGCTGTTCATCGCTTACACGGCTAACCTGAGCAGCCTGGAGTGTTTCGATGGGCGCCTGAATAAGCCGCCCTCGCGCCTCGACATGCTGCCGCTGATCAAACAGGCCAAGCAATACAAGCTCAGCCGCGACAATCAGCGCCAGGCCGGCGCTCCACGCCGCGGGACGACGCGGATGCTGAGGCGCGAGCAGCTCTTCAAGCCGGTCTGCATCACCGTGGCCCTCGTCGAAGAAAAGAAGCTTGCCTTCAGTGTCGCGGTGCCCGAAGGCGCTTCCATCGGGAAGGTTCTGCAGCAGTTGGGCAAGGCCAGCGTAACCTGGTTTTCGCTGAGCCGTTCCGGAAGCGAACTCGACGCCCAACTGCACACCACCATCATGGCAGGCGACGTCCTGCTGCTGCGACAATAGGTATTCCATCTCAGTGCCTGTCCAGATTTCTGGACAGGCGTGTTCGGAAATCCGGACGATTTTCAGTCCGCACCACGCCTCCTCTCCTGTGAAACGCATTCCGGAACGCCAAATTTCCTGATGGCACGGCAGGTGCTTTTTCACTGCAGGTCAGGCAACACCTGCGGTCAGGCACCACCAGTGGCAGCGTTCTGCCGCGTGACGGCGAACGCGATTAAGGAGAGCACGTCCATGGCAAGCGGAGAGATCGTCCTCGTCGACGACGAAACCAGCATCCTTGATGTCCAGGTGGACGCGCTGCGCACGGTCGGGCTGGAGGCACGCGCGTTCTCTTCGCCGCTCAGCGCCTGGGAGTACATCCAGCGCAACAGCGTCGCGCTGGTGGTCTCCGACTGGAACATGCCCGAGATGACCGGCATGGACCTGCTCTTCAAGACGCGCACCCTCCCGCAGCCGCCCGCCGTGATCATGATTACGGCCTTCGGCACCGTCGACCGCGCGGTCAAGGCGATGAGTGAAGGTGCGGTGAGTTTTCTGGAGAAGCCATTCCAGCTCAGCACCTATCTGAACGCCGTCCGGGAGGCGCTGCAGCGGCGGGCGGCGGCGCCGGTTCAGGCTGCGCGGGGACGGCGCTATTCAACAGGCATGGGCGTGAACGGCCCGGTCTTCATGTCGGAGGCCATGCAGGGCGTCCTCGATACGGCCCGCTCCGCCGCCGTGTCAGATTGCTCCGTCCTGCTGCTGGGTGAGTCGGGCACCGGGAAGGAAGTCGTGGCCGACTTCATCCACACGCACAGCCGCCGCGCGGCGGGCGCGCTGGTGAAGGTCAACTGCGGCGCGCTGCCGGATCACCTGATCGAATCGGAACTCTTCGGACACGAGAAGGGTTCGTTCACCGGCGCCGAGCGCCGCAACATGGGCCGCTTTGAGCGCGCCGCCGGCGGAACGCTCTTCCTCGATGAGATCGGCGACCTGCCGCTGCCGCTGCAGGTCAAGCTGCTGCGCGCGATCCAGGAGCGCACCATCGAACGGGTCGGTTCGATCACTCCGATCGACGTCGATTTCCGCCTGGTCTGCGCCACGCACCAGGATCTTCCGGCCGCGGTGGCGCAGGGCCGGTTCCGTGAGGACCTCTTCTATCGCATCAACGTCGTACCGATCCATGTCCCGGCATTGCGCGAGCGCAAAGAGGACATCGAGCCGCTGGTCTGGCATTTCTTCCGCATGCTGCGCACGACGTTCGGCAACGGGCCGGAGACGATCAGCGCCGAGGCGCTGGAAGCGCTGCGCCAGTTCAACTGGCCGGGTAACATCCGCCAGTTGCGGAATACGGTGGAATGTGCTTTCGTACTCTGCCGCGGCAAGACGATACAGGTAGAGGATTTGCCGGATATGAGCCAGCTTTCGCCGCCGGCTCAGCTTCCGTCTGCGGCGGCCACCGGCGCGCCGGCTCAGCCCGAGTCTGTGCCGATCATCAACGCGGAAGGTCTGCGGGGATCGGTGAAGGGTGTCGAAGCAGAGCTGATCCTGAATGCGCTGCGCGCCAATCGCTGGCGCGTGGCCAAGGTGGCGCGGGACCTGAAGATCAGCCGCTCCAGTCTGTACGAGCGGTTGAAGGAGTACGGCATCAAGCGGCCGGGGGTGCCGGGGGTGGGGGAGGAATGCGTCGCAGCCGCACACTCAGCAGTTCAATAATTGAGGCAAGGCCGCGCCGGTGCGCGCGTCCTGCTGTGATGCGTCGCAAGGTCAACAGGTGCAAAAGTTTTCGTCGGGCCGGACTTCTCTGCATATTGCTTGCATTTAAGCTTAGCTGCCGTAATGTATTACGGCTCATGACGAACAGAAACGCCCTTGTGCATAGCGGCCTTCCGGCCTGCCTGCTGGTCTTGGCGCTGGCCTGCTTGGCGGGACTCCGTGCCGAAGACGGCCCGCCGACGGTGCCGCCGCCTCCCGCCGATCCTGACCAGGAAGCGCCGGTTCAGAAGAAGACCACCGACCCGTTCCCCGGCGACGTGGACTGGGACGCGCTCAAGCAGTCGTTCGTCGACGACAAGAAGGCCTTCGTCCTCTCCGGCAGCGCGTTTGTGCGCTACCGGGGTATCAAGCTGGAAGCCGACAACATCGTTTTCTTCCGTGAAACGCGCGAAGTCTATGCCGAGGGCAACATCCGCCTGCGCATCGGCGAATCGGAGCTCGCCGCCGAGACCGCGTACATCGACATCAACAACGACGTCGGCTACCTGATCGACGCCGTCGCGCGCGTCTCCGCGCCCCCCGATTCGCTGGCTGGCATCGCCGGCCCGAAGAAGAGCCGCGACGAAGAACGCGAAGAAGAGCGCGACAAACTGCGCCACCTGAGCCCCGACAAGCTCGGCGTCCCGACGGTGCGTTCGCGCGACCCGTTCGGCATCTACGTCGACCCCGTCGACGATCCGCAGGCGCGCGCGAACCTCATCTTCCGGGCGCACAAGGTTATCTATCACAGCAAGATGCATATGAGCGCCGAGGACGCGTTCGTCACCAGCGACGACATGGTCCATCCCATGTACGGCGTGCAGGCCGGCAAGCTCGAATTCTTCATGAAAGAAATCCGCAACCCCGATCGCCCGGAGCGCACCGACCTGCGCCCGCACAAGATCGTGGTCAAGCGCGGCCGCATCAACATTCTCGGCGTCAGCCTCTTTCCGTTTCCGACGATCACCTACGACATGATCAAGAAGAACGCATTCTTCTCAACCAACAGCGGAAATTCGAAGCGCTGGGGCCCGTTCATTCTCAATCGCATCGGCTACGGCCTCGGCGGCAGCGAGGACAAGCTCTTCGACCCGACGCGCGTCTACATTGACCTGGATGAGCGCTACAAGCGCGGTCCCGGCGGCGGATTCGAGTTCGAATGGCAGACCGGCCTGCGCCCGCCGGAGTCCGCCGACGAGAAAGGCCGCTTCGAGCGCGGCCAGGGCCACATCCGCCTCTACGGCATGGGTGAAATCCAGACGACGCGCCAAGACGACATCATCCGCGCGCGGCGCGACCTGGAACGCCGCGTGCAGCCCAAGTTCGACGGTTTCCCGCGCCGGCAGTTCGACGCCAACCTGCTCTTCACGCGCCGCCGCAAGCTGCAGGATGCCGGCCCGCCGTCGTTCGAGATTGACGAACACCGCGACGAATTCCGCGGCCTTGCCGACTTCGCGCACCACCAGCCGCTGAAGCGCTTCGCCGGGCTCGACAATCTGCAGGTAGACCTGAAGTATGAGAAGCAGTCCGACCGCGACTTCATGCTGGAGTACTTCCAGAACAACTACATGACCGACAACCAGCCCGAGGCGCTGGCGTCCGTGCGCAAGCCCGGCGACAACTACTCGGTGGAACTGCTCTACCGCGGCAACACCCAGGACTTCGACGGCGCGCCGCCGCGCAGCCCGGTGGACTTCGGCACGTTCACCAACTACCAGCCGGCGCTGACCTACTCGCTGACGCCCACGCCGCTGTACCACGGTTTCGTGGTGACGGGCGAAGTCCAGGCCGCGCGGCTCGAGAAGGATTTCGAACGCCGCATCTACGATCTGGAGAGCCACGAGGCCAACCGCCTCTACGCGAAGGTGGACGTGGCCCGGCCGTTCAAGGTGGGCGCGGTCAATGTCGTCCCGCACATCGGCACGCAGCAGCAGGCCTACGACAATTCGCGCACCGGCAACAGCGTCTACCAGGGCGCGCTGACTTACGGCGTGGACATGACCTCGCGCTTCTACGGCACTTTTGAAGACTTCGAGAACGACGCCCTCGGCATGCGCGGCATGCGGCACATCGTCGAGCCGCGGATCAGCTATGGCGCGGTGGGTGACACGCGCGAATCTGCCGAGGACATCCTGGACTTTGACCACATCGACGACCTGACGCCCGTGGACAAGATCACCTTCGCTGTCGACCAGACGGTGCAGACGCGCCGCCCCAACCGTGACGGCACCGGCATGCGCACGGTCAACTTCGCCGGCTTCGACGTGGCGATGGATTACTTCCCGCGCGCCCGCGACCAGGACCGCCTGCTGGACGGCGACGCCACCGACCTGCTGCGCCTCGACGGCTTCCTGCGCGTGGTGGACGTCGTGCGCTTCGACGGCAACCTTGGCGTGGGGCTCGACGACGGCAACCTGGAGACGGCCGCATACGCGATCACGATCGACCCGCAGACGCGCTGGCGGCTGCGCTTCGAAGAGCGCTACAACTTCGACAACGACAACCGCAAGATCATCGGCTCCGACCAGTTCCGCGTGAAGTTCGAGTACCAGCTCAGCGAACGCTGGGGCTTCGCCATGGAACGCATCCAGGAACGGCGCCGCTCGCAGCTCAACAAGAAGGGCCGCCAGGTCGAGCGCATCACCATTACGCGCAGCTATGGCGCCCTCGATGTCGCTTTCACCTATGCCGTGGACCGCAACGTGAACGAGAGCTCGACGTTCTTCACCGTCAAGCCGGCGCTGGTCTACCGCAACCTGATTGTGCCCAGCCAGGATCTGCTGGTCGACGCCGGCGAAGTCTCCGGCGACGACCAGGAAGCGCCCGAAGAGCGCAACTTCGATCCGCTGGAGATGCTGCGCAACCGCAGCAAGAAGAAGACCGGCCCGGCGCGCAAACGCGACAACGCGCCGCCCCCGCCGCTCACGCCGCGCGATCAGGATGTACCTGTCCCGCCGCCGCCCGCGCCCGACAAGCGCGCCGAGTTCGAGGATCCCTACAAGGGCCGCCGCACGCCGACCAAGGTCGACGACGACGATTGGACCGCGCCGCCCTCGCAGCCCGCCAGCACCCGCAAGCAGTAGTTCGCTGTTTAAAATCCGCTTTAGATGGTAAATTCGCTGGTGGGCGTGGTCTTAGGTGTCATGGGTCGCGTAGGTCCGGTCCATAGGACTTATAGGACTTATAGGACTTATGCGACTTATGGGACAATGCCCGCGATGGAGCCGCAAATGACGACAACGATCGCCCCCCGCCAGCTCAAGATTCTCCTGAATGGCGCCTGGACCGATAGCGCGCAACGCATGCAGGTGCTCTCACCCTGGAACGGTAGCGTCGTCGCCGAAGTGGCGGAGGCCAGCGCCGAGCAGGCGCGCGCCGCCGGCGAGGCGGCTGCGAAAGCGGCGCCGGCCATGCGCGCGTTGACGGGCAACCAGCGCTCCGAAGCCCTGCGCAAGATTGCGGCGAAACTCCTTGAGCGCGGGGAAGAGATCGCCCGCATCATCCGCGACGAAGTCGCCAAGCCCATCGTGCTCGCGCGCGTGGAAGTGCAGCGCGCGGCGCGCACGTTCCAGATCGCCGCCGAAGAAGCGCTGCGCATGCCCGGTGAGATCGTCTATCCCGACCAGGAGCCGCAGGGCGCCGGCATGGTTGGCCGCGTGCAGCATTTTCCGATTGGGCCGATCCTGGGGATCACGCCCTTCAACTTCCCGCTCAACCTCGTCGCCCACAAAGTGGCCCCGGCGCTCGCCGCCGGATGCCCGATCGTGCTGAAGCCGCCGCCGCAGGGTCCGGGCGCGGCGCTGATCCTCGCCGAGATCGTATTGCAAAGCGGCTTCCCGCCGGCGGCGCTGCAGGTGCTGCCGGGAGGACTCGCCGCCGGCCAGGCGCTGTGCCAGAGCGACGCGTTCGCCGCCGTCTCGTTCACGGGTTCGGGGCGAGCGGGCTGGTCGATCAAGAAAAATGCCCTGCCGCGCCAGAAAGTATTGCTGGAACTCGGCGGCAACGCGGCGGCGATCGTCGATGAGTCCGCGGACCTCGAGGCCGCCGCAAAGGCGATCGCCATGGCCGGCTACGTCTACTCGGGCCAGGTCTGCATCTCGACGCAGCGCGTGCTCGTCCACCGCGCGGTCGCCAAGCAGTTCGAGCAGAAACTGGCAGAGAAGATCCTGACGGACACGCCGGTCAGCGCCAATCCGGATGAGGAGAAGTCCGTGGGCGGGCCGCTGATCGACAAGGCCGCCGCCGACCGCATCGACAACTGGACGCAGTCGGCGCTTAAGAAAGGCGCGGGCGCGCTGGTCAAGGGAGAGCGGCGCTCGGAGCGCTTCATCACGCCGTGGCTGCTCGAGAAAGTGCCCGCCGACGAGCCGCTCTCGTGCGAGGAAGCCTTCGGCCCGGTCGTCACGCTGCAGAGTTTCCAGGACATCGGCGAGGCGATCTCGCTCGTGAACGCGTCCAAGTACGGCCTGCAGGCGAGCGTCTTCACGCAGTCGCTGCGCAGCAGCGAAACGTGCTTCAGGGATATCGACGCCGGCGCGATTTTGATCAATTTGCCCACGGCGTTCCGCATCGACGCGGCGCTTTACGGCGGTGTGAAAGATTCCGGATTCGGCCGCGAAGGCGTGAAAGAAGTGGTGCGCGTGTTCACCGAGCCGAAGATGCTGATCGTCAAACCTTAAGGAACGGTTTCGGGTTCCGGGTTTCGGGTTCCGAGTTAAACGACGGCGAAAACCCGGAACTCGAAACCCGGAACTCGGAACCTCACTTTAGATGCCCAAGCTTCCCAAAATTGTCGAGCGCGGTGTCCGGTTCTTCCACCTGGACTCGTGGTTTCGCCTGCTGATGTTGTGCGTGCTGGTCGGCGCGGTCTCAGGCATCGGCGCGGTGCTCTTCGATATTGCGCTCAAATTTTTCGAACATGAAGTGCTGACAGGCTGGCTCTTCAAGCCGGAGACGCCGGGTTGGCTGCTGGTGCTGATCCCGGCGGCGGGTGCCTGCGTCGCGGGGGCACTTGCGTTCTGGTTCGCGCCCGAGGCTCGCGGACACGGGACCGACTCCGTGATCCGCGCGTTCCATCGCAACAAGGGCGACATCCGCGCGCGCGTGCCGCTGGTCAAAGGCATCTGCTCGATCCTGACCATCGGCACCGGCGGTTCGGCCGGCAAGGAAGGCCCGATCGCGCAGATCGGCGCGGGCTTCGGCTCCACGCTGGCCACGATGCTGAAGCTCTCGATCCGCGACCGGCGCATCCTGATGCTCGCGGGCGTCGCCGGCGGCATCGGCGCCATCTTCAAGGCGCCGCTCGGCGGCGCGCTCTTCGCCGCGGAGTTCCTCTACCGCGAACCGGACTTCGAGCACGATGCTGTCATTCCCGGCGTCATCAGCTCGGTGACCGCGTACTCGGTCTTCACCGCGATCGAAGGCCACGGCCGCATCCTGCAGTTCCAGCATATGGACGGCATCAGCTTTCCCTCCGTCGGCGGCAGCACGCTCGAACTGATCCATTACGCCATCCTGAGCCTGCTCTGCGCGATGGTCGCGTTCATCTTTGTCAAAGGGCTGCACCTGATCGAGCACGGCTTCTTTGAGAAGCTGCCGCTGCCGCGCCTGGCCAAGCCCGCCATCGGCGGCGCGGCGGTCGGCGCGCTGGCGCTGATTCTGATGACGACGATCGCCATGGTCGAAGTTCCAAAGCAGCAGGTACTCGGGGCGTCGAAGCCCGAGCACATGATGTCCGGAGGCTATCATTATCTTCAGGATGTGATCGACAGCGCGCTGAATACGACGCAGACAGACCCGGCGGTGTCATTCAAGGTCGCCGCATTCCTCGGCGTCGTGGTGCTGGCGAAGATCCTCGCCACCGGATTTACCATCGGCTCCGGCGGATCCGGCGGGTTGCTCTTCCCCGCGCTGTTCCTGGGCGGCATCACCGGCGCCGCGTACTCGAAGTTTCTTCGCGCCATGCACGAGGCCGGCTGGACGCCCGACAGCCTTGCCATGACGCCCGGCGCGCGCGCGGGCATGATCCTCGTCGGCATGGGTGGCGTCTTCGCCGCCTGCACCAAGACGCCGATCGCCAGCCTGGTCATGGTCTCCGAGATCACCGGCTCCTACGGCCTTGCCGTGCCGCTGATGATGACCTGTGCCTCGGCCTACATCCTCAGCCGCTCGTTTACCATGAATGTCGAGCAGGTTCCGGGCATCGCCGACTCGCCCGCGCATCGCGGCGACTTCCTCGTCAACATCCTCGTGGACATGAGAGTCGCCGACACGATGACCCCGTCGAACAAGCCCGAGGTCTTCAAGGCCGACACGCCGTTCAAGAAGATCCTGGAGCGCATCCGCGGCTCGCAGGCCACGGTCTTCCCCATCGTCGATGAAGACGGCTACCTGCTGGGCGTCTTCACGCTGAGCGATATCCGCCGCATCATGAACGAGCCGGACCTCGGAAACCTGATCGTCGCCGGCGACCTGGGCACGATGGAGGTCGATACGGTCACGCCTTCGACGAATCTCGATGACGCGCTGAGAAAATTCACGCGCAAGAACGTCGATGAAATCCCGATCGTGGAAGAGAGCGGCAACTCCGGCAAGACGGTGTCCACGTCCGCGATCATCCGCCGGCCGCGCGGATTCGTCGGCACGCGCCGCGTGATCGGGCTGCTCAGCCGCCGCGACCTGATCGGCGCGTACCACCGGCGGCTCGACGCCATCCAGGACGCCGGCGCCCAGGAAGACAAAGGCTCGCATGTCTTCGTTGACGGGCTGACCGCCGAGCCCGCGGATGAATCGAAGCTCGCCCCCGGGGTTCCCGCCGACGCCGCGCATCCGGGCGCGGAGCTGCTCGACGAACCGCCGGAGACATCAGGAACCAGTAATACGGCGCCGTGAGCGCAGGCGTTGGGCCCGGCTCAGCGAGCCGGCACTACCGTGGCATGGGCGTCCCGCCCATGCGGCCGTTGGCGAACGCGCTTTCCGAACGCAGCCGTTGGCAGGCCAACGTCAAGCCCAACGGCAGCATGGGCAAGATGCCCATGCCACGATGGCACCCGGCTCGTTGAGCCGGGCCACCCCGACGCGATGCTACTGGCGCTTCTTCCGCCGCCCGGTCTGCCAGAACGCGTCGTCCTGCGTGCGCCGTGTCAGGCGCGTGGCGGTCACGACCTGAAAGGTCGAACCGTCGGGCTGATCGAAATCGAGCCGCACCGCGAAGTTGAACGCGGTGAATGCTTGCGCGCGCAGCGGCAGGCCGGTTCCTCCGACGGGTTCGCGTGCGAGAATATCCCACGTCCGCAGCGTCATGCGCCGAGTCACGACGTCCACGACCAGCGTTTTCACGCCGCCGAGATCGCGGTCCGATTGCTCATAAGAAATCTTGGAGCCGTTGCGCAGGATGCGGTCGAACGGAACGACCACGGTATCGGCGTTGTTAAACTTGAAGCGGAACGTGCCGGCGTTGGGCGCGTTCAGCACCTGCGCCAGCGGCTTGGAGAGCAGGCCTTCGAATTCGAAGAAGTGGCCGTCGCCCTCGGGATCTTCGAGCGCCGAGGCGCGCGCGATCACGAAGAACCCGTCGCGGATCTGGCCGCGCTCCTTCTTCAGATTGAACATGCCGGTGCCCATACCGCCGGCGGTCGAGGTGTACGTGTAGTTCTCGGTGACGAGGTACGTCTGCGCGCCGACGGTCAGCGTCAGGACCACCGGGAGCAGCGCTCCCGGCTGGCCGACGGTGGTGTTCGTCGCGCCGGAGATCTGCAGCGCGCGCGACAGGTCGGCGCTGGAGATTTCGACGATCAGGACCTGCTCCTTCGGATCGACCTGGATGAAGAAGTTCGGCCGCGCCTTGTCGGGGCTCTGGAAGCCGCCCTCTTCGCCCATCACGCCGTTGACCGTGAAGGTGTTGTTGATCGAGAAGCTGGCCGCGAGGCCGTTGAGCACGCCGGGCAGGTCGACGGTGTTGAATGCGGCCGTCAGGTTGAACTTGTCGGTATTGGGCCGCGCGTGGTTGAGCTTGAAGGTGCTGGCCGTCGTCGCCCAGCGGTAGTTCATGTTGCCCGTGACCGGTCCTTCGCCGCTGCCGGTGACGACGATGGTGACCTGGCTTGTGGCGGTTTCGCCGGTGGAGCTCCTGGTCGTCAGCTTCGCGACATAGGTGCCGGCCACATTGTAGACGTGGGTGACGATCGTCGACGTGGCGGCGGTTCCGTCGCCAAATTCCCACAGCAGCGTCTGCGTGTTGGTCGAAGTGCTGGCGTCGAAGGACACGCCCAGTGGCGCCCGTCCGGTGGTGGGGCTGGCGGTGAGCGCCGCGGTCGGGACGGCCGCGTGGCTTAGCGTGCTGAGAACAATGAACGGCAACAGGCAGAACGTGCGTGGCAGACGAATCATTCCCGGAGAATCCCCTTCAACCCTGGACGCTCGGCGTCCACGCTGGCTTGACTTTCTTTTTGGAATCGAAGCATCGTACAGAATCGTGGGGCTTTGGCAAAGACAGTTGGCACCCTGTCAACCCTCAATGGGATTGGTGCAAACTCGACGCTCCAAGTCTTACCATGCAAAAGTGGCTGCGCTCTTTCTTTGCGCAGCCACCTTCATAGGAACGTATCGTCAATACTGCTTTAGAAGTTGAAGCTGAATCCAAAGCGGGGACGGCTGTAATACCGGTGCCCATAGTAGCGCGAGCCATAGTATGGCCTGTAATACGAGCCGTAATAATAGGGTCCGCTATAGTAAGAAGAATAGTACGGCGAGTAGTAGCGCGGATAGCTGTAGTAGCGCGGATACCGGCCGCCATAGTAGCGGCGGCGATAATAGTAATCGACCTGCTGCACGCCCGAGGTCAGAGTCTCGTCGGGCGCGCCCGGGATGGTCATGGCGCGTACCCCGGTCTCCGGCTGGGCAAACGTCCAAGCGGGTTGTTCATTGACAGTCGAGACGGTTTCGGCGAAGGCGGGGGCGGCGAACGCGGCAACCAGGCCCAGCAATGCCAGACGATAGTCAAACATAGTGGTTTCCTCCGGTGACAGACCCTCCTAATCACATAATGTAAGGAGAAGAGTCGTTCGGATTGCTGATTTTCATGCCATTACGGCACGGGCTTCCGCGTCGTACCAGAACGCGTTGCCAATGTGGCGATCCACCTGGAGAGAGGCATAAATAGAGCTATGGCGGCACTCGCTCCAGAAGCATACCTTCGCCCCGAGGTCATTCGCCAGGTCCAGCGCTTCGACCTCAAGGCCAAGTTCCTGATGGAAGGGTTCCTGGCCGGTCTGCACGGTTCGCCGTTCAAAGGGTTCTCGGTCGAATTCTCAGAACACCGCAAGTATTCGCGCGGCGACGACGTGCGGACGATTGACTGGAAGCTCTGGTCGCGCACCAACCGCTACTACGTGAAACAGTACGAAGCCGAAACCAATCTGACCGGCCACCTGATCGTTGATATCTCCGCGAGCATGGGCTACGCCGGGACGCGCGATTCGATGACCAAGCTCGAGTACGCCACGCACCTCGCCGGCGCGATGGCGTACCTGATGGTCCACCAGCAGGACCCGGTGGGCCTCGTGACCTGCGGCGAGAAGATCACCGGCTTCCTGAAACCCAAGAGCAAGCCCTCGCACCTGCTCACGATTCTGAAAGTGCTGGCGGAGACGAAGCCGGCGGGCAACACGCATCTGGCGCAGAACCTGCACCAGATCGCGGAGATGATCCCGCACCGCGGCATGGTGATGATCTACTCCGACCTGCTGGATGATTCCGGCGAAGACAGCGTGCTGGAGGCGCTCTCGCACCTGCGCTACCGCGGCCACGACGTCATTCTCTTCCACATCCTCGACGCCGCCGAAGCGCAGTTTCCGTTCAAGGACCTGACCCGCTTCGAGGACATGGAAGGCAACGCGGAGGCGATCACCGCCGATCCCGTCGCCATCCGCACCGCGTACATCGCCGAGATCGAGGCTTTCCGCGCGCGCTACAAAGCCGAATGCGTGAAACGCCGCATCGATTTCGTTCCCGTGGATACGTCGACGAGCTTCGACAAGGCGTTGATGGCGTACCTGCAGCGGCGCACGGGGACGTAGCGCTCCCCGGGACACAAAGACGCGAAGACTCAAAGGCACAAAGAGGAAAGGGATGAATCTAATTCTTTCAATCCATTTTAGCGTCTTTGAGTCTTCGTGTCTTTGTGTCCCCGGTAGCGCGCGCGTCACACTCCAAGAGGTCATGACATTTTGGAATTCCTAGCCGCACCTTTGTTATGGGGAATGGCTGCCGCCGGGATCCCGGTGCTGCTGCACCTGACCGGGCGCGCCAAGCCGGTGACGCACAAATTTCCCGCAATGCGCTTCATCCTGAAGTCGCAGAAGAGCAGCACGCGCGCGCTGCGCATCAAGCATCTGCTGATCCTGCTGCTGAGAATGCTGGCGCTCGCGATGCTGGTCTTTACGCTGGCGCGGCCGCTGACGGGCACGGGCGTGATCTCCGCGGCGTGGGGCGTCTCCGGACTGCTGATCGCGGTGCTCACCGGGGTCTCGCTCTTCCGCCGCGAATACATCCTCGCCGCGGTCGGCATCGTGGCGCTGGCTGCGCTGCAGCAATCCTATCCCGAGGATTCCCCGGGCTCGCGGCAATCGGTGCGCGGCGATTTTGTGCTCGTGCTCGACCGCTCCTTAAGCATGGGCTTCCAGGAGCCGGACGGAACGCGCTTTGATCTGGCGAAGAAGCAGGCGCTGGACCTGCTGGACCGCCTTGCGCCGGAAGCGCGCGTCGCGCTGGTCTTCGCGGATCAGACCGCGGAGCGCGTTCAGGGCCGGCTGACATATCGCCACGATGCGGTGCGTGAGAAACTGCGCCAGGCCGGCGTCGGCGGCGGAGCGTTGAATCTCGGCCGGGCGCTTTCCACGGCGCAGGAGATCTTCGCGCGTGAGCGCGCCGAAAAGAACGCGCAGTCCTTCGTGATCCTGTTCACCGATCTGCAGCGCAACGCGATTCGCACGCTGCTCACCGAGAAACGCGACGCACGCGAGAAGGAGAGCGTGCCCACGCTGGTCGTGGACGTCGGCGGCTCCGATGCGCGCAACGGCGCGGCGCTCTCGGTCAGCCTGCCCGGCGACACGCTGCCGGCGGAGTCAACGGTCGCGCTGAATGGCAAGTTGCGTCCCGCCGACAAGGACCGGCGCTGCCTGGTGGAACTGTACCTCGACGACCGGCGTATCGAGCAGAAACTGGTCGAACCCGGCGGCAAAGACATCGTCGACGTCGAGTTCCAGCTCGCGACGGGAGCGCCTGGGCCGCATTCCGGCCGCCTGCATCTGGCCGACTCCGACCGCCTCGCGCTCGACCAGGATTTTCACTTTGTCTACACCAGCGGCCGTCCGGCGAAGGCGCTGATCCTCGATTCGCCGAACGGATCGAAGGGGAAGCGCACCTCCTTCTTTCTGCAGGCCGCGCTGCGACCCGGGATGGGGGATTCGGCGCTCAACCTGAGCGGCCTCGACGTCTCCGTCGAAGCGGCGCAGGAGCTGACCAAGGCGAAGCTCGCAGCGTACAAAGCTTTGATCCTCGCCGACTGCGGCGACTTGAGCGACGCAAGCTGGGGCGCGCTGCAGCAGTGGGTCGAGGACGGCGGTGGGCTCTTCGTCTGGATGGGCCCCAACACCAACCCCGCGGTCGTGGCGCGCTACGGCTTTCAGGAGTTCGCGAAGAATCGCGGCCTGATTCCGGGTACCGTCGGCGCGCTGCAGACGCCGGAGAAGCCGCTGGCCGTCGTGATGGCGCAGCCGGAGCATCCGGTGCTCGCGCACTTCACGCCCGGCGTCGCCGCCGTGCTGCGCGAGACGCAGGTCAGCAAGTACGTGAAGATCGCGTCCGACGCGCGCGACGCGAATGCGGCCGTGGTGCTGGGACTCGGCGACGGTTCACCGCTGCTGCTGGAAAAGACCTACGGCCGCGGCCGCGTGCTGCTCTGCGCGCTCGATCCGGGCCTGGAGTTCTCCGACCTGCCGCGCCGCGCCGAGGCGTTCGTGACGCTGGTGCTCGACGGCCTGCGGCTGCTCTCCGGCCAGGACACGGAATTGAAGGGCCGGCTGGGCCAGCCGCTGGTGCTGCCGGTTCCGAATGTTCCCGCCGACCGCACGCTGTACTGGCGCGCGCCCGGAAATGCGCAGGCGGTGGCGCTGCGCGTGGAGACTCCCGCCGACGAGAAGAAGCGTTCTCCTGAGCAGGCCGCGGTCGCGCCGACGGCCATCGTTCCGCCGCTGGAGGCGATCGGCGTGCATCGCTTCACGTGGACGCCCGCGGGCGCGAAGGCGCCGCTGGTTCGCCTGGTCGAGGTGAACGTCGACAGCTCCGAGTCGGACCTCGCCAAGGCATCCGCCGAAGACGCGAAGAAGGCGCTCGCGCCGTGGCAGCCCGCGTTCGCGAAGAATCTCTCCGAGGCTCGCGGGCTGGGCGACGGCGCCGGGTCAACCGTGCAGCGCGAATTCACGCCGCTGCTCCTGCTCGTACTGATGATGCTGCTGCTGTCGGAAAGTTTCCTCTCCAACCGCCTCTATCGCGGCGGCGAAGGTGAATCGAACGTCGGCGAGGGGGTCAATTAATGGCCCACTGGACCCACATGTTTCTCTGGCGGTTAGCCACGAAGTGGCGGCAGAAATCAGCCAGGGGCGTGAGCCCCTGGAGAGGCATGCCTCGCGAGGGTGAAGCCCTGAAAGGGCGACAGTCCGTCCATCTTTCGCCCTTTCAGGGCTCAGGTCCCGTCAATCAAACACTTTCCAGGGGCTCACGCCCCTGGCTAATTTCTGTCGCCACTTCGTGGCTGGCGGACAAGCAACAGCATTGTTCCTGCGGGAACCTCGCAATGCTGAGAGGGCCTCGGTAATGGCCGACGCCCGGCAGGTTCAGCACGCCATTCCCAAGGATGCGCTTCCCAGCGAAGCGCCGGTGGCGCGCGCGGTCCAGGCGCCTCCGGAGCAGACGCGTTATCAGTTCGATCCGCTGGTTCCGTCATGGGCGCTCGCGGCGCTGGCGGGACTGATGCTCGCCGGCATCTGGCGTTCGTACGCGCGAACGACGCGCGCGCTGCCCGCCTCGCGCAAGCTGGCGCTGGCCGGCATCCGCGCCGCGGGCGTCGCGGTGCTGATGTTCTGCATGGCGCGGCCGGTGATGGTGCGCAACACGGAGCTTCAGGAGAAAGGCGTCTGCTTCGTCGCGCTGGACACCTCGTCGTCGATGAACTTCCGCGACGCCGCCGCGGGCCGCACGCGCTGGGAGAGCGCCAACGCGATGATCGCCTCGCACAAGCCGCACCTGGAGATGCTCGCGGCGAACTTCGAGCTGCAGCGCTACGTCTTCGACGCCGCCGCGCGGCGTACCCCAAAACTTCCGGGCGAACCCGGCACGGCGCAATCCCCCGCCGGCACGACGACGAACCTGACCGCGATCCTCGAAACGCTCGTGGCCGAAGGCGCGGGCATTTCGACCGCCGGGGCGCTGATCATCTCCGACGGCCGCCACAACGCGGCGCAGGATCCCGTTCCCGCCGCGATGGCGCTGGGCCGCGCCGGACTGCCGCTTTACATCATCGGCCTCGGCCAGGACGCCACGCCCGTCGACTACCGCGACATCCGCGTCAAGCAGTTGATCGTGCCCGAGAAAGCGTTCATCGGCGGGCGCATGCGCATCGGCGTCGAGATCGAATCGACGCTGCCGTCGCGGCAGAGCGTGCCGCTGGTGATCGAGGTCAACGGCAAACCCATCTTCAACCAGAAGATCGACCTGCCCACGGGGCCCAACGTGCCGCACCCGATCATCGACGTGCCGTATACGCCCGAGGTCCTCGGCGTGCATCGCGTCGTCGCGACGCTGGGCGGCGTGCCGCTGGAGGCCAACCTCGCCAACAACAGCGCCATGGCGTTCTTCAGAGTCTTCCGCACGCGCATCGGCATCTGGTATGTCGAAGGCGCCGTGCGCAAGGAGTTCGGCGCGATTCGCTCCGCGCTGGAGACCGCGCCCAACGTCAACCTGAACGCGATGAATGCGTTTGTCGCGCAGAGCAGTTCGCGCGAGGACCTGCTGCCGTCCACCGAGCAGGAATGGGCGCAGCAGCGCCTGATCATCATCGGCGACCTGGCCGCCGCGCGCTTCGACGGCCGCGGCCTGGAGCGCCTCGCCAAGTTCGTCGAAGACGGCGGCTCGGTGCTGCTGATCGGCGGCATGAGCACGCTGGGGCCTGGCGGCTGGCAGTCCTCGCCGCTCTCCCGCGCGCTGCCCGTCGACGTCACCACCGAGGACGGCATGCTCGACGGCCCGCTGCCGATGGAAGTCAACGCCGAAGAGGCCAACCATCCAATCGTGAAACTGGAAGAGACGCCCGAGCGCAGCCTGGAATTGTGGAAGCGCCTGCCGCCGGTCCCCGGCGTCAACAAGATCGCCGGCGTGCGCCCCGCCGCGCGCGTGCTGCTGAAAGCCGGCACGCGTGAACTGCTGGTCGTCCAGGAGTACGGCAAAGGCCGCAGCGCCGTCTTCACCGGCGACATGACGTGGCAGTGGGGACTGAAGGCCAACCAGGGCGACACGCACAAGGCTTTCTGGCGCACGCTGGCGACGTGGCTGACGCGCAGCGACTACCGCGACACCAACAAGGCCGTCTATGCCGACTCCGACCGCCTGCATTATTTCGTCGGCGACGACGCCCAGTTCGGCGCGCACGTCCACGAGACCGAGAAGACCGCGAACCTGATCAAGGAGGCGCGCGTCGCCATCACGCTCTCGAAGCTGGAAGGCCAGACCGAGACCGTCGTGCTGCAGGAGAACGCCGGCAAAGGCCCCGGCGAGTTCATGCGCCGCTTTTCGCTCGGCAGCCCCGGAAACTACCGCTTCAAAGCCGCCGCCTTCAGCCCGCAGGGCAACCTGATCGACAGCGACAGCCTCGACCTGCACGTCAGCGCGCCCGATGTCGAGAGCGACAACCCCAAAGCCAACCTGCGCCTGCTGCGCCGCCTGGCCGCGCTGAGCGGCGGCGTTTACTTCGATCCCGAGAACGCGTCCAAAGCGTTTGCCGCGCTCTTTAAGGAGCAGGCGGTATACTCAAAGCCCGTGACCGAAGTATCGGAACTGTGGAGCAGCGCGTGGGTGCTGGCGATCTTTGTGCTGCTGCTGAGCTCCGAATGGTTCTTCCGCCGGCGCTGGGGGCTGATTTAGTAGCCCCTCCTGTCGTTAAGGAGGGGCCGAGCGAGCGAAGCGAGACCGGAGGAGGTCCGCCCCTCTCCCCTTGAGGGAGAGGGCCGACGTGAGCGCAGCGAACGCGGGTGAGGGGTATTCGATGTCCACATTCAAAGCACTCGTCCTTCTCGGAGTCCTCGCCGTGTCCGCATCCCTCCCCGCCGCCGAGTCACCCGACTTCCTCAAGCGGCTCGCCGCCGGCCAGAAGCAGCACATCATCGTTTACGGCACCAGCCTGACGCAGGGCGGCGCGTGGCCGGCGCTCTTCAAGGAGGTGCTCGACAAGAAATTCCCGAACCTGGTGACGCTGACCAACAGCGCGCAGTCGGGCATGTGTTCGCAGTTCGGCGTGGAGAACCTCGACAAGCGCGTGATCGAGAAGAAGCCGGACGCGCTGTTCATCGAATTCGCCGTCAACGACGCGCACGAGAAGTTCAAGCTGAGCGTCGACGGCGCGCGCAAGAACCTGGAGTCGATGATCGAGCGCACGCAGAAAGCGCACCCGCAGTGCCAGATCATCCTGCTGACGATGAACCCCGTCACCGGCCAGAACGGCAAGAACCGCCTCAACAAAACCGACGACTACTACCAGATGTACCGCGACGTCGCGAAGGCGAAGAGCCTGCGGCTGGTCGACATCCACGCCAAATGGAAGGCGATCCTCGACAAGAGCGAAGCCGATTTCCTGAAGCTCGCGCCGGACGGCCTGCACCCGAATAAGGAAGGGGCGGAGAAGGTGATTGTGCCGGCGTTGGAGGAGGGGTTGTTGGGGAAGAAATAATGTTGCGGCTCAGATTTTCGTTGATGTCGTTTCTGTTGTTCAGCGTGTGGGCCTCGCGGGTAGCGGCCTGAAAGGCCGCCGGAGCGCCGCGCCATTCTCCGGCGGCCTTTCAGGCCGCTACTCTTGAAAAATGCGATCGATCCGGGGGCTGCGCTTCGCTTAGCCCCCGGCTAATCTCCATCGGCCCTCCGGGCCGAACAGCGCCAGCAGTTCGTGGCGAGCAGGATGACGAGAGGATCATGGCGCGGCTTAGATTTTCACTGCTATCGCTGGTCCTCGCCAGCCTCTGGCTGGCGGCGCTGAGTGGTGTTTACCTCCGGCGCGATGCCTGGGTACTTGATCCACGCTCTTACTGGGTGGATGAAGTCGAAGAGCGGTTTCCTAAGGATTGGAGACAAAGGTCGACAGACGTCGTACTTTCACAGGACGGAAAGCGTGTCGCGCGAGTCGACGATCGAAATTTGCCAGTCATTTTCGATCTATGGGGTAACACGGAACTCGCGAAATTGAAATCAGAAAACGAGCGAATGATGGCACCGGAATATTTCTTTGACGACGATACTTTGCTTTGCTCCCCACTCATTAATCTGGAATTCTCATTCTATCAGGTCTGGCGCCGCCGCTACCCCGAATGGTGGTGGGGCCACTTCTATCGCGTTGAGGTCTGGCTGGCCGTGCTGCTGCCGCTCGTCGGGATCTGGCGCGCGGCGAGGGCGCGCCGGGGGAACTCTACTTCTTATCCAGCTTCAGGTGCGAGTTCGTCTCAGGGGTGATCTCGACTTCTCCGTCGCGGACCTCGATCCAGTACGAATCGACGAACTCGCCGGATTCCTGGAAGAAGTTGACGCGGAAGAACTCGGTCTGGCCTTCTGAGCGGAACAGAAAGTTGATCGTGCGCCGGGCATTCTTGCGTTCGGGAAATTTGGCCTCGACCTCTTGCGTGAAGGTGTTCGAGCGGCTCGGGCGCGTGCTGACTTCGGTTTTGTCTTCCTTGGCCACGTGACGGTCTCCTGGGCATCAATGGAGGATGCCGACAGATGAATCGTATCACAGATCGCCACAGAAGCGGGTGCATTATGAATGAATCACGGGGCACGGCCTGCACACTGGTGCAGTTTTTTTCTGGGATTCTCGAGCGGGGCTTGGCGCCCGGAGGGGGCGGAGCGTCAACCGCTCGTTGACACTCGCGGCTCGGAATGAGGGCGTGGCTTCGCCGCGTCCGCCGCGCTGGGGTGCAGCGGGGGTTAAGCGAAGGGCTTGGAACGCGGGCGGCCGATCCCGTGGGGCGGGGACCGGCGAGAGCTGAACGATGGGGACGGCGGCCAGTCCCATGCGGCGGGAACCAGCGACTGCGGAGGGGCGACTTCGACCGGGCGGGCGGACCCCTGGACAGGGCGATCCGCTTTGGGCGCGTTGCAAGACGCGCGGGCCGGGACAGCTTCTACTGTATAAGCGTGTTGAGAATGGCAGTTTGAATCTAGAAATGCAAAAGTACACAAGAGTGCACTTCCCTTAAAAACGAAGGGGCTACGAGCGGCATTCTGGATTCTGAATTCTGGATTCTTAACGCGTCACGCGTGAACCGCGTGGACCTCCCCCGCACTCGCTTCGCTCATGTCGGCCCCTCCTTAACTACAGGAGGGGGAAACTCCAGCGCTTCGCGCTGAACTCGGACTCCGGACTCCGGACCCCGGACCCCGGACCCGCCGTCACGTCAGCTTCGGCTCGGGGACTTCCTTCAGCAGCATGTTCACGATCTGGACGGTGTCGATGCCGCGGGACTCGGCTTCGAAGTTTGTCCCCAAACGGTGCCGCAGCACGGGGACGGCGACTTTTCTCACGTCTGAGCAGGAGATGTTGAAGCGGCCGTCCATTGCGGCGAGCGCTTTGGCGCCTTTGATCAGGAACTGTCCGGCGCGCGGACCGGCTCCCCACACGACCAACTCTTTGATGAACTTCGGGGAGCGCGGGTCGCTGGGGCGCGTGCAGCGGACGACGTCGGCGACGTACTGCAGCACGTAGTCGCTGACCACGATGCGGTCGACCACGTCCTGCAGGCGGAAGATGTCGTCGCCGGTCAGCACGGGGGAGAGCTTCGTCGGGCGGCCGTGCGTGGTGAAGCGGTAGATCTCGATCTCCTCTTCCGCCGACGGGTAGCTGACGTGGATGTTGAACATGAAGCGGTCCTGCTGCGCTTCGGGGAGCGGGTAGGTGCCTTCCTGTTCGATCGGGTTCTGCGTGGCGATAACGAAGAACGGCTTGGGCAGCGTATACGTCGTCTTGCCGACGGAGACCTGCCGC
>JADMIO010814546.1_pt1 | contig 32710 bp, 33 predicted proteins | sample 8958161 | NCBI WGS metagenome assembly JADMIO01 (sample SAMN16585339, study PRJNA669376) | soil metagenome | isolation source: Crop rotation soil | place: USA: Cullars Rotation, Alabama | collected 2011
CTTTCCCTAACGCCGGTACCCGCCAGAATCTGACGCAGCGCCTGCTCCGCCGAGTACTCGCCCCGCGCTCCCGGTGATGGCAGTCGCCCGATTCCTTCACGAGAAAAAACGATATCGATGCCGCTGGTTTGCTCAAAGCCCTCGATCACGGAGTCGAGGAGGCCGGATGAAATCTCGAACTTGAATACCGGGAAAGTTTGCGTCGGATTAATGGTATGCGCCGGCGTCTGCCCCGGGCGGGTCGCGGAATAGACCGGATGAACCCCTTTTCCTGCGACCGCCGTGTACGCAACCAGAGAACCCATCGCGCCGATCGCCAGCCAGTCCCCCCGCCTCGTGCCCTTCTTGATCCTGATCCTCACTGTCCCTCCGCATCAATTGAGAATGAATTTCAATTGCAGACGAACAGAAGATACCAAGCGAAATAGGGTTTGTCACTGTGAAAATGAAATTCGTTCTCAATTAGCGCAGGTCACTATTTTTTCTCGTCAGGAGCCCCGGGACTGGAGCCGCCGAGGAACAGCGTCTGACCGTTTGGCAGCGTGATGTCGCGACCGTTCGCCCGAAGCGATCCGTCTTTGGATTGGTATCCGTCGACGATCACTTCCGTTCCCGCTTTCAGTGACTCCCGGGTAAAACCACGGCGAAGCAAGGTGTTTGGTGTACCGGCCTCGATCATCCATTCTTCGACCGTGCCATCGGTTTTCTTCACATCGATGTGGATCCAAGCGTGAGGGTTGATCCACTCCATCTTGGTTACTGTCCCTCGCAACTTCACGGGTTTCTTCGCATCGAATTCCGCGGCAAAGGCATGGTGCGCGAAGACGGGTTTCGACAAGAGACCCAACAACAAAACGGCAGCGGCAGTTTTCATTTTGTTTCCCCTCTCTTCTCGCGCTCACGCGCTCCGGCCAGGAAGTGAACGATGTCGTAGTTGTCTTCGTGGCAGGCATATTCGTACATCTGCTCTTCGGGATCGACTTTCACCCACGGAATGACAGCAGTCCACGGCTTGGTCCATGTTTTCGGATCTTCGATCCTGAATTCGTAATTGATCGTTTTAGAATCAACGCGTGTGAACCGTTCAGTGATGCGAAACGTTTCCGCATTTGCGTTTTGATACACCGCGCCATCATCGCTGCGGAAATTCGTAGTTTCGACGACTAGCGAATTGCCTTCGAAGTGCCCACGAGAATCGCCGAGCCACTGTTTCAGGTTTTTGCCGATGTGCGGCCGATTATCGAGCGGAATCATGCGCGCGCTATGGATCATTTCGGGGGCGATGACAACATAGCCCGGGCTCTGGAAAATCTGAAAATTATTGTTATAGATCGTTGGCAAATATGGCACGAGATCGGTCCGGATAATGCACCGTACCGGCAAAGACATGTCCTGGTACGTCGCCGGCAAACCCGCATTGAATCGGGCATTCGCGGCAGCTCGCGCAGTGCGAGCTTTTTCACGTTCAGGCGACAGCGGAACGAGCGGCGGCATTCTGCCGTCGGGCGGATCGACGATCAAGGACGTCCGCCGATCTGCCGTGATTTTCAATCGGCGCGAATCCATCCAGTGTTCGTTATAGGCGCGATTGACGTCGAGATCGGCGCCTCCATCGCGACGGTCGCGATTCAGATCGTTTGCAAGCTGCTCCTGGAACTCCTCCGCTTCTTCCCCGTTCAAGATGTCCTTGGAAGCGACGCCGGTAGGCCGCTGGAGCGGCGTGCTTGTCGCATCGTTCCAGACGCCTTGCAGGTCCGGATCACCCCAGGGCGTCCGCCACACCTGGGGCTTGGGCGACGCCGCCGGCTTTTTCGGAGCCTGAGCAGATGCCGTCGATAGGAAAACAGCGGCACTCATCATCACAAGAAAACCCAGCCAGAGAGAGAATCGACGATTCATTTCGCTTCTCCTATTTCTTGCTGAACCGACCGTACAACAATTCTTCGGTGAAAGGCGCGCATTTGAACTCCAGCAACTGGACGTTCTTTTCCATCCGCCGATAAAGCGGAAAGTTGATCTTCCATGGCCGCGTATATACTTTCGGATCTTCAATAATCGCTTCGTACATCAGATGATATGGGCTCATCGGTGTGTACCGTTCGACGACGTGAAGCTCCTCGCTATGAAAGTCTCCAGCGCGGTCAAGCCAGGTCTCCTCGCGAAATCCGGTAACGTCGACGACCAGCGTCTCACCTTCCCACCGTCCGCGCGACCAGCCCATCCACGAAGGAACCGGCGCCGGCTCCTTCGAGTTCATCCGAATGGTTCTTGTTGCGCTTGTGAACTCATACGAAATGAGGATGTACGGGCTCGATCCCTGCACGATTTGAAATGGAAACGGCATATACGTGGCGCGTGGCAGGCCGGGCATGTAGCACTTCAGTTCAGGATCACCGATCTCGTGCCATTTCTTATCACTGCTGACGTCAACCATGGCACGTTTCTCGAAGTTCTGTTTCTTCTTCTGCAGCGCCCATGGTTGATACGGGATCTCTCCGCCTTCCACAATGCTCTGGCCAGCCGGGCCGGCGCCGTAAACGCCCATGATTTCCGGGTGTGGACCGGCCTGAGCATCATGATCCTGAAGATCCCAATTCGCAGTGACCATGGCTTGCCAAATTCCATTCAGGTCCGGGTGACCATCCAGTCGCGGGGCACGATACGCCGAGCTTGCAGGCTGAGGTGAAGGCGCCGTTGTGCGTTGCTGACCCGACATCGACACAAACGCGAGGCAAATAGCCGGAATCGCGAGTTTTAGGTGGCTGCGCATAGCCACGTTGCTATCACCGCGCGGAGGCAAGGGTCAAGAAAATTGGACGATTCCTGCATCTCAGGTTCGAGATTCGAGATCTGAAATTGGACTGCGCCTTCAAACAGCAGGTTCAATTTCAGATCTCGAATTTCGAACCTGAGATGCAGGAATCGTCCAATTTGAAATCTGTTACCACGGGTGATCATCCTGCCAGCCGGGCCGGCTCATTCCCCATGAATAGAACGCGATGAAGATCCCGATTTGCGGCAGCAGGCCGAACATGATGTACAGCACGGGCATGAACAGCGTCGACAACTTCACGATGAGAAAGACATGGACGAGGTATTGAAGCGGCGCCAGTACGACCAAGTGCAGCATGACCAGAAAGGTCATCTGCAATTTGCGAACGAGGGTCACATCGAAGATATAAAACGTAAAGCTCATGATCGCCGGGAGGGCCGTAATGAATGCCATCGAACTTCCCAGCATCGTTGAGATGTAGCCCGGAAGATCGTGCGGGAAGTACGGTGCGAAGAACGCAAAATAGAACACAGCCGTCGCCTGAATGAAACAGAACGCGCGGAGCAGGTAGCTCACCGGCGTCAGCGCGGCCTTCAATAGGAAGGACATCAGCAATCCAGCGGCGGTCAGAAAGCCGACTGCGATAAGCAATATGGTTCCGGGCGGCGCTGCAGCGATCGTTACTCGTGGCATCGCTGTATTAAAGAACCGCCCCTGAGTTTCGATGACTGTAATCGTGCCCTGCAATCCAAGCAGATCGAACCAAGTTTCGAAAGTGGCCGCCCAGAATCGTCCGACGTAGGGCGCCGCAATCAGCCAAAGGATCGTAAGCACAAATGCGGCGACGGCTGAATGAATCAGCGTCCAGGGCCTCAGCGGCAAGGTGCGAAACGCGCGATGCCCCATGATCGTGACGCCGCCATAACCCTGATGCCGAAGGACCGCGACGCGCTCCCGCATTCGCCGATCAGCCGGCGAAATTTCTAGCTCAGAAGGATTTGAAGAAGCCAATGCTCACACCCGTGCGCTGATACACGCTGCTGTGGTAGTACTCCGCCACGCTGTTGAATCCCCAATCATCGCCAAGCCATTGTTTCCAGGTGGCCGAGACCACCTGACTCGGAAAGTCGACCAATATCGATCCGGGACCTATTGCCTGATACGCCTCGCGGCCCAGGTCCCCTCGGACGGCAAGGAAGTGTTTTCCTTCCTTGCCTTGAGTTACCGCCACAAATTGAGATCGCGAGATAACCGAACCCGGTGTGCTTCGATTCCACCGGACTCCTCCCTGCAACACGACAGGAAGATCGAAATAATAAACGCCGGCGAGGGAGAAGCTCGAATCGCGATGCGTATCTTTAGAATCAAAGTAACCGGCGCCGAAACTCGTCACGAGCTTTCGTTTGGGCAACCATTTCTTATTCAACTGACCATCGACGCGAAACGTCGGAAAGAAGAACCCTCCGCTGGACGTGCCGGCGGCCACAAACCAGTACCAGTCGTCATTGATCGTGTGGCTGTCGGCGAATGAAAAAAAAGTTCCGGTGTCGTCGAATTCTCTTTGGCGGACGACTTCAAAGTAGAGCGTGTCCTGACTCCCGGGCTTCATAAGAAAACGAAAGTAGGCGCCTGCCCATGGAGGATACCCGCTGGTCAATGTGCGGTAATTTGCACCTCCCTCGATCTCGGATTTTTTGTCCACTTGCGCGTAGATTTGCGGCGCGAGCGCCAACACGATAACGAAAACCAGCCATTGTTCTTTTCGCATCAGACGCTCACCTTCCCGTAATTTCGGGCCCACACCGTTCCACATATGGACACACCGGGATCGACGAAAATGAAAGGCGCAATAGCGCTGGTCGGATGTGTTTCTGTTCCGATGCGGCAGTCCGCATGGATTATTAATCGATTGCTGGCTACAGCCGGGCCGCGTACGGCACAGGCGCGGCCGAGTTCCAGATCCCTGCCACTGATGACGCTGCCTTCAATGACTGCGGCATCTTCGATGCGCATGTCTTCATGACTCTTGATGCTTCCTTCAACCCGCGCGTTCTGTCCTATGCGCACAGCGCCACGGACAACGAAGTCACCGCGAACCACAGTGCGCGCCGGCACATAAAAGTCGTTGTCGACAGAAAAGCAGTTCTCGCTCATCCGATTCACGTGGGTACGTTCGAGATTGAAAGGGGTCAGGGCAGCAACTTCCGATTTTATCGGTGCAGGCTGCAGGGCGGCAGTTCCGTTTTGAAACAGAATTTTCGGCGAATGGATTCGTTCGAACTCCACGTTCTTGCCGATGAAAATTGATTTCTCGGCGGACGCGCGACCGTAAAGAACGCAACCATCTTCGACGAGAAGCTCATCATCAACGTGCAGCCAGCGCAACACCACGGAGCGTTGGCGCAACCGCGCGCTGTGTTCTGCATACAAGGATCGAATGAGCGTTTCATTGCCGCAGTCGATATCGTCGGCCGAATAGATGCCGTGGACAAATTCCAATCGGTACGGCAGTACGACACGTCCGGTAAAAATGATAATGCCCGTCGCTGATCGCGAATTTTGCGCGGCGCGCAACCAGCCGAAGTTATTCTTCGCGACAATCTGGAAGGGTGTCCCGTCGCTGAAACGTCCTTCCACGCGATTCCCCTGGTCGATGCACTCGCGCAATGTGGGGCGGGTGAAGTTGGATTCGAGATATGCCTTGAACCGCCGCGCGAAGTGGCGCACTTCACCATCGTTTTCACGATCGACGGTCAAAGGCTTCGCCTCACGGCGTCTTCGTATTTCCCAAATCGTCGGGAATAGCGGAAGACAGAACCAGACGGCCGCAAAGATTAACAGGGTAATTGCGGCAAGCAGCTGATTCATGCGACACGATTCGGAGTCCGTTCCGTCTTTTGCCACCCACGCCCGAGGAACGGGAAGAACACTTGCGACAACGTCACCTGCGCCACTGAAATCAGACTGACTATGAAACTGAGCAGGTTCAGCGGCATCAGAAGAATCTTGCCGGGAACACGGTCCAGCCGCGCCGCCGCGGCGATTTCAAAAAACGCTGCGAAATTCCCGACGGAAGTGTACGCCGAAACGCTGAGCATCGGGATGACGCCCTTCAACGATTCACCGTCGATATAGAACGAGGCCAGCGCCAGAATCCAACCGAAAAGGATCACGATGGGCATGGCGAATACGCCAAGCAAAAACACTCCGTCGATCCGCTGGCCCCATGAAGCATTCGGCTTGCGCAGCATCGGAAAACTGTAACGCGCCATGGCTTGGTTGTGGCCCTTCGCCCAGCGCTGGATCTGACGGACGCGCGACTGCCAGTTTTCCGGAACTTCCTCGTAGCACTCTGAGCGGTTTTCGTAAACGACTTCCCAGCCCGCGAGGACAAGACGAAAAGTGACGTCGGTGTCTTCCGTCAAGGTGCCAATGTTCCAGCCGCCGATCGCGTTCAGCGCGCTCTTTCGCAAACCACCGACTGTGCCGCCGTACAACGGCACCAGCCGCATGTTCATTCGCGCCTGTTGATCGACCTGATATCCGCCGGCTCGCTCCAGGTCCAGCAAACGAGTCAGCGCATTCCGGCCCACATTCCATGGCACGACTCGACCCATCACAGCTCCCACACCGGGATCGAAGAAGGGCGCCACAAGCTGCCGGATCAAACCTCGACCGGGAATGTAGTCCGCATCAAAGACGAGAACGATCTCGTCGTCGACCATCTCCATCGCGTCCCGCAAAGCCGCGGCTTTTCCTCCCACGCCCGATGTTCGATGAAACGGCTTGATGCGCGTCGGATACCGCTTGGCGAAATCATCGATGATTTCACGCGTCCGGTCCTCGGAGCGATCGTTGATTGGCAGGATGAGCAGACGATCCTCGGGGTAATTCACCTCGAGCAACGCCATCAGCAGCTGCCCAATCACGAGTTCCTCGTTGTGCGCGGGAATCAAAACAGTAACGTGCGGCCAGTTTGCGGTGTCGATGTCGATGTACGGATGCCGCTGAAAGCCGAACAACCGGTTCAACGTGAACCAGTAGTGCCGAATCGCATACAGCGAGATCACCACTAGAACAATGTAGCCGCTGAATCGAATGAAAAACGCAAGCGCTAGCATTGAATTAATTGTTCAATAGGTAGAGCACCGTATCCCGCATCAGAATTCGAAGCTGCGTGCTTCTGCCGGCCCAGTTTTGCCCGTCGGGGCACGGTATGTTGGCCGGCAGGTTGAACTCTTTCGAAACCAGGTATTCCGGAGCAAACGAAAAATACACCACTCGCCCGTGGGCCGCATCAGTGGAAAGGATTGCCGGCGCTGGTTTCGAATAGCCCGGCACGATCAGGAATCCCAATGCTGACGAAAATTCCGGCGGCCGCTGCACAAGCAGATTGCCCGAAGCGCCATACGGAAGAATGTTGTTGGTCAGCTGGCCCAACAGTCCTCCCGTCGGTCCGGTATAGCGCGTAATCTGCACATCGATACCCGGCGAAAACAGGAGCGTAGTGAACAATTTGTTCAGCGGATCTTTCCACAGTTGATGGAGGCCTGACGTGCCACCCTTTTGCAGCTTGAGCTGATCGATCTGACGCGGATCAGTCACGACGTCTTTATAGCCGCTGCCGAAGGTCGCAATCAACTGACCGCCCTTCCGAACCCACTGGTCAATCGCTTTTTCTTCCGAGTCGGCAAGACTCGCCGTGTTAGACAAAATTAAGAGGTCATAACGATTCAGGGTGCCGTTTTCGATAGCGCTGTCCGAAATGATCGTATACGGCAGATTGTTGGTCTGAAGAACATACTCCCAGCCTCGAAAGTAGCGCTGATATTCCTCGGCCCCCAGGGTGTAGCTCGAAGGGGGCGTGCAGGCAGGATAATGCAGCGAAAAGAAATACTTCGTGTTGGCAGAGTCCAGAATGGCGATTCTAGGTGTTTGGCTCCATGCCGTGGTCAGCATTGCCTGACCCGCAAAAAACAGAAGCAGTAAACGCATAATTCTCAGCTTCATTGCACCTTTCCTTTTGACAAACAATGTCTGTGAGATTCTGGACGGGACTCGGAACGAGCGAGTTGAGGCAGAACATGACGTTTCAGAATAATCCCTAGGTGAAATTCGGCATCCCTTGCCGCCGTCACTGATAGGAGTAAGTCTGACAAAGACTCGATGTTCCGTCCAGTCAGTTCTTCTGAACGACTCCTCCTTTCATGACAAAACGAACGCGGCGTGTAGCAGCAATCTCCCGCATAGGATCGCCATCCACAGCAATCAAATCCGCGAGCAGGCCATCCTTCACCCGCCCGATGCGATCGTCCATGTGAAGGACCTTAGCGTTGACGGACGTCGCGGAACGAAGGGCCTCGACAGGCATCATGCCGAAATCGACCATCGCCTCGAGTTCTTTGGCGTTGTCGCCATGGGCAAACACACCCGAGTCGCTTCCGCTGGCGATCGTGACGCCCGCCGCAAGCGCTGCTTTGAAGCTGGCCCGCTTGGCATCGAGGCCTCGGGAGTAAAACGTGAGGGATGCCGTCAGCGTCGGGCATAGAGCTACGTTTCGTTCCTTCATCAGACGAAATACTTCCGGCGTTCCTCGATCTCCGTGCTCGATCGTTTCTACGCCCGCCATGGCGGCGCGCCGCATACCTTCGGGCGTCGATGCATGAGCGGCGACCGCGCGGCCGCTGCTTTTGGCGGTGTCGACGATGAGCTTGAGCTCATCCAGTGAAAACGTCGGCTGAGCTTCGCCATTCGGTCCCCAGCTGTAATCGGCGTAAACCTTGATCCAGTCCGCGCCTCGGCCGATTTGATCACGGACGACGCGAATCAGGCTGTCGCCATCTGCTTCCTCAGCGCCCTGCGGCACACGCCATTCCGGAGCATAACCTTTAGGAGCGTAGCTTCCTGTGGCGACGATCGCGCGCGTGACGACGAGCATTCGCGGCCCCGGTATGATCCCCTGTGCAATGGCATCGCGCATTCCCACGTCAGCGTAAGCGGCGCCTTCGGTCCCTAGATCGCGAGTCGTCGTGAACCCTGCCAGCAACGTATTGCGCAGATGGTTCGTCGCGCGCGCCACTCGAAGCGCGAGCGCTTCGTGAGCAACCTGATCGTTCCACGGAGTCTCACTGTATGGATGAAGCAGGACATGCGAGTGTGCCTCAATGAGACCAGGAAGGAGTGTCATGCCAGTCAGGTCGATCGAACGCGCGCCGGCCGGAATGGACAGATTCGTCGGCGCACCTACATGATCGATCTTCTCGCCTCGCACCATGACGACCCAGTTCTCGTGAACCGTATCGCCGTCGAAAACACGAGCGGGGCGCAACACCGTCACGTCGGTGGAGGGCGCCTGTGCGAGGAGTTGTGCAAAAACGAAAAGGATCGCAGCTGTGATCCGCATAATCGCTTCACTGTATAATCGCTTCACTCTTGAAGATTCAATACAAATGAAATAACCCTCTACCGGTTCAGGCAGGTAGTCGCGCGGCTTTAGCCCGCATTCGGGGACGCGTAAATGCAACAGTTCGGCGCACCCGAACGCGGGCTGAAGCGCGCGGCTACATACAAGGAAGAAGCCTATGAAAGCACTGCTTGGCCTTATGTCGATTCTGATTTTGAGCAGCGCCGCGCTGCCGCGAACACCCCAACAGGCAACCGCCACTCATCCTCTGGTCACAAGAGCCGAGTACGACCGGTGGCAGGTCGAGTTGTCCAATTGGGGGCGATGGGGAAAGGAAGACGAACTCGGCACTCTCAATCTCATTACTCCGGCGAAACGAAAGCAGGCTGTGGCGTTGGTAAAGGATGGAGTGTCCGTTTCACTCGCATCGAACGAGAGCAACGAGAAGGAACCGGATAACCCTTGTCCCATCGAGTGGTCGATGCTGACCGCGACGCAGTCAACAGCGATGGATCGCATCGCGTTCCCGTGCATTCACGGAGCCGGTCATACACACCTCGATTCATTCGCTCATGTTTTCTTCGATGGAAAAATGTGGAATGGATACGCGGTCAACGGTCTCGTCACAATGGAGCGCGGCGCCGGCAAGAGTTCAATTCTGACAATGAAAGACGGCATCGTCACACGCGCAGTTCTGTATGACATCGCGAGGCTCAAAGGAATCCCGTACCTGGAACCGGGAACCCGCATCTATGCCGAGGATCTGGAAGCCTGGGAAAAGAAAACCGGCGTAAAGGCAATGGCTGGCGACGCGCTTCTGCTGCGATGGGGTCGCTGGACGCGTCGATCGAAACTCGGACCATGGCCGATCAACGATGCCATGGCCGGCTTCGACAATTCGATCCTTCCCTGGCTGAAGAAGCGAGACATCGCAATCCTCGGCTGGGAAACTCCGGATTACGCACCGCATCCACCGGGCGACCTCCCGCCGTCGTCAGTTCATAACTTCGCGCTGACAATCCTGGGAATCCATCTCCTCGACCGCGCCGACTTCGACAAAGTTGCCGAAGCCGCCGCGGCCCGCAATCGATGGGAGTTTATGCTCACGATCGCGCCGTTGCCGATTCCGCGCGGAACGGGATCTCCGGTGAATCCGATTGCGATGTTCTGAAACGCGCCATCTTCAGCTTCAGGCGACGCGCATGTCGCGGATTCAATCGCCAAAATGTCCCTCGACATCGGGATCGAATGGTACGTTACCCTCCACTTCAACGCTGTATTTGTAGTATTGCTGCTCAAAGACAGCCGGGTCGTCCCGCAGACGACCACTGTTTACTGCAGCGCCCCTGGTGCTTGTGAGCGGGAAAGGCTCTTGAAAGGGGTTGTCGATTCCGGAATCTCGATTCAACGGAACGGGAGTGCTAGCCGCTGTAGGCGCGCTGAGCAATATCAATTCAGGATTTCGTTGAATATGCACCGAGAAATCGATTGTGTGGTCGTTACTGAACCACTCAATTTCATCAGCAGGCCCACTAAACAGGTGAATAGTGGCGTGCGGTTCGTGGGCATGGCCGCCTTGGGCCCTTACATACAAGTATTCGCCGCCATTGGCGGCTATTCCGTTCCTGCGTTTTTCAGCATTGTCTTTTGCTTGTTTGTTTCGGTGGGCGCGTTCTTTCCCAAACCCGCGCTGCTCATCCTCCGCTAACAAGACGACATCGAACGCGTTGTCCTGTACGCAGACGACTTCTCCCTTCTGTACGCTGACTTCAATTCTGATTACTCTCTTTGGTCTTCTTGGATTCATTCCTGGCCTCCTTCGATGCATTTCGATTGGTCGAGATTTGGAACCGTGGGTCGTTCCGAAGGTTATCGAGTTCTCTTTCCGTAGAGATTCGTCTTAGTGAATATCCAGCTGTCACGGCGCGATCGAGGTAATTGAGCGCGACGTCACGTTCGGCGAACTGGTTATAGACGACGGCGGCAATGAGCTGATACTCGGCGTCCTTTGGCCGAAGGTTCAGGGCAGTCCCAAGGTGTGAGACTGCTTCTGTTCGCTGTCCTAACATCGCGTAGTATCGCGCGATCATCACATTTACGTCGGCATTCCGTGGATTGATCCTCAGTTCCTCGTTCGCGATTTCTATGGCTTTACGGTAAAGTGCAGGCGCTTCAGCGCGCTTTTCGGGGATCCAAGAGTATGCACGCGCTAGTTGCCCGATTGGTTTGTAATACCGCGGATTGAGGATCGTTGCTTGCTCGAACGCGTGCGCGGCCGCCGGATAGTCACGGAGATCCCAGTAGATGGCGCCCAGATTGATGTATGCCTGGGTACTTGGCTTTAGATCAATCGACTTCTTGCACGTATTGATCGCATCGTCATATTGGGATGAGTAAATATAGGCCACACAAAGTCCTGCGTACGGCTCCGGATTCTCTGGAGCTCGGTCTATGGCTTTTCGAAATAGCTCTATAGCGTCGCCGTATTGCTGTCGAGAAAACATGTAGAATTGTGCGAGCCATTGATAGCTGTACCAGTAACTAGGCCTTGCTTGGATGGCTTGCAAATAAGTGGCTTCTGCGGCCTCCCAATTGTTGAGGCGTTCGTGACTGCGCGCCAGACCTCTAAATGCGTCGTCGTTGTTGGGTTCTGACTGAAGCGCTGCCGCGAATTCTTCGATCGCGCTTTGATACTGGCCGGCCATGTTGTCGATGGTTCCAAGGCAAATATGCCCCGCCGGCAGGTTTGATTTGAGTTGAAGAGATTGCGCGCATGCTTCGCGTGCTCGATCGAGCAATTGTGCCTGTGGATCCTTTAACTCGATACTGTACTGGAGCTGATATGCCTGTCCCAGGCTCGCGTAAGCCGAGCTAAAGCTCCAGTCCAGAGAGATAGCCTGTCGAAATGCGGCGATTGCCTTCTCAAGGCTATCTGCTTGGGAACGATTTGCCATATAACCGAGTCCCTCAAGGTACGCGCGATACGCCTCAGAGTTTGTCGTGAGCCTGGTGAGCAGTGCTTCCTTTTTGCTAGATTCAATTTCTAGTAGTGCGATCGCCGCCTCTGTTATTCGACTTTGAATCAAGATGGAGTCGACGAATCGACCAGTAACTACTTTGTGACGTAATCTCGCCCGCGTATTCGTTTCTATCAATGAGACGCCAACATTCAGGTCGCCGTCTGACTTCTGCAGTGTGATATCGATGGCCAGGTTTGCACCAAAGTCTGCGCGAGCCAGTTCTGGCGTCGATATCCGACTCGATTGGACGGCAGACGTTGGAATCACCTCCAGACGAGGAGGGATCGCTGCTTTACCCAGAGTTGCCGTTACCGTTTCCGTAAGGCCATCGATAAAGGACCGCGACAGGGTTGCGTCTCCGCTAGTACGAATCGGTAAGACCACAATAACTTTTCGTTCAGGCAACGAGGAAAGGTGAAACCATTGCTCAATGCGATCACGTGAAATCCACACAGCCGGCATTACGAACAGCATGAGCAAAACAACGACAGCCAGAGACTTCATCCACACGGATTCGCTCACAGCCTCACGCATACCCCTGGTCAGCTTTCGAAATCGGTCTTGAGCACGCTGGATAGTCTTGAATTCCTCAACGAGCCTTTCGGAATTCTCGTACCGTTCTTCCGGTTCCTTTGCGAGCAGTCGCATTACAATGCGCTCGAGTTTCGTATCGATGCCGCGATTCGTTTCGCGAATCGGCGGAGGAACATCTTTCACAACTCGCGCAGTAGTGGCGACGACGGTTTCTGCCAAAAAGGGGCTGCGGCCGGTTAGCATTTCGTAGAAAACGATACCCAGCGAGAATTGGTCGGCGCGTTCATCGAACTGATAACTCAGGACGACTTCGGGCGCCATATACGCCGGCGTGCCGGCGAAGGTCCAGGGCGCCTCTGAGACAGCGGTCGAGGTTGGCGAATTGCCGATGGAGAGTTTTCGAGCGACGCCGAAGTCGCAAATCTTCACCTGACCTGCCGTCGTCAACATGATGTTTTCCGGCTTGACGTCGAGATGGACAATCCGTTTCTGATGCGCGGCAGCCAATGCCGATGCACACTGGATCGCGACCGGCAGAAACTCCTCCGACGTCATCGGCCGGCCCAGCGTCCTGAGGCGGGTGCGAAGCGTTTCGCCTTCGATGTACTCCATCACGACGAAGACGTCGCTGCCTGACTCCACGATGTCGTGAACTCGGGCAATGTTGTCGTGCTTGAGGATGACGGCGCGGCGCGCTTCTTCCAGAAGGCGCCGACGGTATTCCGGATCCGAATTCGACCCCGGTGTCGGCCGCTTCAATGCGAACGGGACTTCGAGTGTTATGTGATCCGCCAGGTAAACCTCGCCCATGTTTCCAACGCCGAGCCGCTGGCGAATGACATACTTCCCTGCGACGGTCGAGCCGATAAGATCTGGTTCCTCGTCGCGAAACATGTTGAATGCGGCATCGAAGAGCGTGGATTGACTCAGGCGATCCGCAGCGGGCTTGAATTTCAGGAGCGATTCGACTTCACGGCGAATATCGGGCCGGGCCGGATAGGTCTGATATAGAAACAACACCCGCTCTTCTTCGGGCAAAGAAGCCGCGTGAGTGTACGCGTTCTCAACCTCGATCCAGAACTCACTTGCCATGATTCTCCAAGCCCCCCAATTCCCGGGCAATCCATACCTTTGAGAATTCCAAGTCGCGGTAAACCGTTGTCTCGCCGATCTCCAATGCCTGCGCGATTTCTTCGACCGTCATTCCTGAAAAGAACCACGCCTCGAGGACTCGCGCCTTTCTCGGATCGATTTGCTCCAGCCGATTCAACACTTCGTCGAACATCAGGAGATCCGTCACGCCGGGAATTGCCGCTGGTTCCGTGATGGCTTCCTGCCACGCAACGCGTTTCAATTCCCGGCCTCTCTTGTAAGAGCGTTTTTTTCGGGCATAGTCCACCAAAATTCTTCGCATTATTTGCGATGCCACGGCGAGAAAGTGCTTCCGATCCCTCCAATCGTTCGTGATTCCAACAAGTTTCAGGAATGCTTCGTTGATTAGCGCGGTGGGCTGCAGAGTGTGCCCGGGCGCCTCGTGCGCCATGTGAAAACGCGCGATCTTCTGCAACTCCACATAAACCAAAGGAGTTAGGACTTCCAAAGCGGACGAATCCCCTCGGCTCCAGGCCCGAAGCAGGTTCGTGACTTGTCCCTGTGGGAGGCTGACCGCGCGCGGCTCTGACATCGATCAACTCCGTTTTGTTAGCGTCGGGCCCACCGTCCAGTTCAGTGCGGTACACCGCTTCGCGGCCTTCTCACTGCTGACCGGTCCCCCACGCCATTCACTCAGACACTCGGGATTCCGGCCACCTTAGCACAGCCTCTTCCAACGATCACCTCCTAGAACCCGAATTTTTCCGAAAGTGCGGTGGTGCTGGAGCGATTTCTTCGCTTGTACCAGTGAAGGAACAAAAGACCAGAGGGAGGTCACATGAGTAAGACGATTTTGAAATCACTGGCCGCGACCGTCCTGGCATTGGCTTTCACCACGGGAGCTTTTGCGCAGGACTGGCGACTGGCAGCAGAAATTCCGTTCAACTTCATCGTCGGAGACGTGAAGATGCCGAGCGGACATTACACCGTTCAAATCCACGCCGGCAATTCACTGTTGATCAGATCTACGGAGAATTACAAAGCGGTGGTCAGCTTCGCCAACGTCATGACGACGCCGCAAAATTTAAAAAGTGGAAGGCTTGTCTTCAATGCCTATGGCGATCGCTATTACCTGTCGACTGTGTCATGGCCGCAGGGTCCATCACGGATGGTCCCACCCACCAAAGCTGAACTTCAGATTGCGAAAGAACACGCAGTTCAACCGAGACTCGAGGTTGCGACACAATAGGAATTCAGAAATCTAGAAATCCGAGATCCGAAATTCGACGATTCAATTTTGGATTTTCGGATTTCTAGATTTCTAAATGTCTCTGGCCTCCGTTGTCACACCATTTTCACCGTTCGACTCCGCCAGAAGGTTTACACTGAAAAACCAAAACTACTAAAGGAGCGGATTGATGAAACTCAGTGACATGTACTTATCCGAATTCGATCAAGAAATGATCAGTACGCGCAAAACATTGGAGCGGATTCCCGAGGACAAGCTTTCGTGGAAGCCGCACGAGAAATCGATGCCGCTGGACCGTCTGGCCGGGCACGTCGCAGAGATGGTGGGCTGGGCCGTACAGACGATCAAGCAGGATTCGCTGGACTTCGCACCTCCGGGCGGGGCTCCTTTTCAACCGACAATTGCCACATCTCGCAAACAAGTGCTCGAGATCTTCGATAAGAACGTCGCCGCAAGCCGCGAGGCAATCAAGGGGGCAAGCGACGAAGAATTGATGAAGAACTGGACACTATTAAGGGGCGGGCAAACTTTGCTGACGCTGCCGAAATTCGCCGTGCTTCGAACCTTCTGCCTGAATCACGTCGTGCATCATCGGGCGCAGCTCGGCGTGTATTTAAGGATGAACAACATACCCGTGCCGTCGGTGTATGGTCCATCCGCCGACGAAGGCACGATGTAGCTACTACATCATACCCAACAGCGCGAACGAGCCCGTCGGCTGCGGCACACCGCCGAAGGGCTCGGTCGTGACCGCAGCAGCCTGAAGGTCCACCACATCATCTGGAACCGCAACCTCGACTTCGTAAGCGCCATTCGCGTCCGTATTGAATACGTTCGCGCTCACTTTTCTTCCAGACTTCGTCACAAACCACAGCTGATAGCTTTTGTCAGCGGGCAACGGCGGGAGATCGCTAACGTAGACTCGCCATTTTTTCTGCTGGAGGTCCCAGAAAATCTTTGCGCTTGCCTGCATGTTGGCTCCCTGGCCGGCCAATTCTCTTAGGCGAACGCTTGGGGATGTCAGCAGTGCGATGTTCCTTCGCACACCGGTAAGCTGGTCTTCGAGCCGGGCAATTTTTTCGACTTGTTCGGCCAATTCACGCCGCAACTCGTTATTTGTCCGAAGAACGAAAAAAGTCACCGCAATTGAGGCCACCGCAATCGCGGCGGTGAGCCAGTTGAACCATCGAAATGTCGGCTCGACTTCGACAACCGCCCGTCGTGGCCCATTCATCGCGGCCTGTTCCATGAGTCTGGCTTTGACGCCTGGTGACGGACGAGCCTGCGGGACTGTGAACGCCAGCATCGACATCGCCGCCTGCAACTCATCCACTTCGGATTGACACACTTCGCACTGATCTACTTCAAGATGGCGGGCATACTCGCGCCGTTCGCCGTCCGTCATGGCACCGGCGGCGTACAGGCTCGCCTGTTCTTGAAGGTCGTCTGTGAGTTGCGTGTGTTTCATATATTCATAAATACGGCCGCAGGCGCTTCCGCAGATGCGTCATTCCTGTTCGAATACGATCTTTTATTGTTCCCAGCGGCTGGCCAAGAGATCCCGCGATTTCCGTATGGCTCATGCCCTGAAAGTATGCCATTTCAAGCGGGATTCTCTGCTGTTCCGGTAGTGATTGCAAAGCATGCTGTACTGCTTCTCGAGTATCGGCCAACACGAATGGATCGGGCCCGGCAGGGGCGGGGGGCGGATCTCGCTGCTCATCGATCTCATCCACTTGCGCGTGCTGGCGGCTGGACCGAAGGCGGTCGATGGCTCGGGTTCGGGCAATCGTCAGAAGCCAGGCGATCGGCTTCCCCCGCGACGCGTCATACCGCGTCGATTGCTGCCAAACCTGCCAGAAGACTTCCGTCAGCACCTCTTCTGCGTCCTCCCTGTTGCCCACAATGCGATATACGAGGCTGAAGGCAAGCCGGTTGTAGCGTGTATAGAACACGTCCAGCGCACTCGCATCCCTCGCTGCCATGCGCTGAATGATTTCGCGATCTTCCTGTGCAACGCGTTGGTCTTCAGACATTGGTCCGAAATAGTACTACGGCCATCTACCGGAATCGGATGGGACGAATTGCTCACTGTCCCCAATTTGTGCTACAACCCCGGACGCTTATGGCGAAAATTCCGAAAGCTTTGCACGAGCACATCAATACCGCGTTTCCTGTAAACGTCTGCCTGATCGGGACGGTGCTGCCGAATGGTTTCGCACAAATCACGCCTCGCGGAAGCACCATGGCCTTCGACGATGAACATTTCGCGTTCTGGGAGCGTGGAAAAGGAACAACCAATGCCAACCTGCAGGACGGAACCAAAGTGACCGTCTTCTTCAGAAAATCCGAACTGCGGCAATCCGGGCTGCTGCCAAAGGGCGGCATTGCACGGTTTTACGGTATCGCGATGCTGCATAAATCCGGCGACATCTATGAAGAAGTCTGGCGGCGGGTTATTCAGCCCGAGAAAGACCGCGATCCGCAAAGAAAAGGCTTCGCTGTCCTGATCCAGGTCGACCGGGCCGAAGATCTGGACGGGGCGCCCTTGAATCTTCCGGAATGAAGCGCGACATTCCTGTCCCGGCTTGTCTCTCGGGCGTATTGATAGTTGCGCTGACTGCAGCAGTTACGGAATTCCTGATGGGCCGTCGGCTGTGGGGTACGAGCGGCTCGCCGGGCTTTTGGTCCGGTGATATCTGGAGCCCGCATAATTCTCAGTTCCTGCTGGATCCGTATACCTTCACGCACATTTCCCACGGCATCCTACTGTACGCGATCGTCACTCTGGCATTTCGTTCGTGCCCGCTGCGAATGAGATTGTTGCTCGTGGTCGGGTTGGAAGGAGCGTGGGAGATATTGGAAAACACCGATTTCATCATCAATCGATATCGCGCCGAGACTGTTTCGCTGAACTACTACGGCGATAGCATCGTCAATTCCATGGGAGACATTCTCGCTTGCATGCTCGGCTTCTTTCTTGCGGCGCGACTGCCGAAGCGGGTGATGATCGGTGTAACGGTGGCTCTGGAACTGCTGTTGTTAGTTTGGACGCGGGATAACCTGACGTTGAATATCGTTATGCTGATACGGCCGAGCAGTGTGATTCGGGCGTGGCAGATTGGAAAATAACGGTGTGAGCGGAACGAGGGCTTTAGCCCTCGTTCCGCCCACACCGTACTGTTCAGGCCTTATACGGCAGCCTGTAAACCCGCTTGCCCGTCGCCGCCGAAATGGCATTCATCAGCGCGCCAGCCGCAAGGGCGGTACTCGGCTCGCCGATTCCACCGGGCGTCTCGGTGCTTGGCACAATGTGCACCTCAACCTCGGGCGCCTCATTGTGTCGAATCATTTGATAATCATTGAAGTGACGCTGCACGACGCGACCGTTCTGAATTGTGATCTCGCCCTTCAGCGCAGCGGTCAGACCGTAGAGCGTACCGCCTTCCATCTGGGCCTTCACGGTATCGGGATTAATGACCCAACCGCAATCGACAGCGCACCAAACTTTGTGCATCTTCACGGCGCCATTCGTCACCGATACTTCAGCCACCTGCCCCACGATACTTCCGAATGCTTCCATGACTGCGATGCCGCGAGCGCGGCCCGCAGGCAATGGTTTGCCCCACCCGGATTTTTCGGCCACAAGGTCGAGGACTGCACGATGCCTGGGGTGCTTGCTCAACAGGTCGCGACGAAATTGATACGGATCCTTGCCGGCAGTCGTAGCGAGTTCATCAATGAAGGCTTCAACGACGTAGCCCTGTACCGAGGCGCCCACCGAGCGCCAGAATCCATAGGGAATTCCGGGATCTGTTTCCGTGTATTCCACACGAATGTTCGGGATGTCATACGGCAAAGTCGCTGAGCCATCGACTGAAATGCGATCGACGCCATCAGGCGGCAACGGTCCGAGCCGCTTCAACAGCGACTGCTGCACGATGCGCTGCATGAACGCGACCGGTTTTCCTGAGGCATCGACGGCGCCCCACATCCGGGTGTACGTCACAGGGCGATAGTAGTCATGCTGCATATCGTCCTCGCGAGTCCACACCACCTTGACCGGTTTGCCGACAGCCTTCGATGTCTCGACCGCGTCCGTCACGAAATCCGCTTCTCCACGACGGCCAAATCCGCCGCCGAGGTATGTGGTGTGAATCTTCACCGCTTTCTCGGGCAAACCGGACGCCGCCATTGCGGCCTGCTGAGACGCGGTTTGTCCCTGAGTCGGAACCCACACGTCACAGCGGTCGGCTCGAACGTCAGCGGTACAGTTCATGGGTTCCATCGTCGCGTGAGCGAGGAACGGAACCTCAAACACGCGCTCGAAAGATTTGGTGTTCTTCAACGCGGCAACGGCATCACCGTCATTGCGAGCGACTTTTCCCGGCTGCCCCGCCAATGATGCATATTTCTTCGTGATCTCGGCGCTGCTCAGATTCGCGAGCGGACCTTCGTCCCATTTCACTTCCAACGCCTGCGCGCCTTTTGACGCGGCCCAATAGTTATCCGCAACGACAGCAACGCCGTTGCTGATCTTCACGACGTTGCGCACGCCGGCGACGGCCTTGGCTTTGTCGGCATTGAAGCTTTCGACTTTGCCGCCGAACACAGGACAACGAACGACGCGGGCAACCAACATATCCGGCCGCTTGACGTCGAGACCGAAGATGGCCTTGCCATCGACTTTTTCCGGAATGTCCAGCCTGGGCAGTGACTGGCCTGCCAGACGAAATTCTTTCGGACTCTTCAACGAGACTGTCTTCGGAACGGGCAAGGTCGAAGCCTTCTCCGCCAATGCTCCATACCGCAACCGGCGGCTGCTGGCTTTGTGAAGGACTTCCCCTTTCTCGGTCGAACACGTATTTTCGCCGACGTTCCATGTCTGCGCTGCAGCCGTGACTAACATCGCGCGCGCGGTTGCGCCTGCCTCGCGCAGAACTTTCCACATGCCGCGAACGCTATTGCTGCCCGCTGTGAGCTGGGCGCCCCCGAAATTCGGGTTGCCATAACGGGCATCCGCCGGAGCCCACTCGGTTTTTACCTTCGTCCAATCGAGATCCAGTTCCTCGGCCACGAGCATGGGCATCGACGTCATCACGCCCTGCCCCATTTCGAGCATCGACAGCATTATGGTGACGCTGTCGTCGGAGCCGATTTTGAGCCAAACGTTCGGTTCGAATACGCCGGCCGCTTCCGCTTCCCGTAAACCCGGCACATATCCGCCGACGAGCAAGGCTCCTCCGGCTGCGCTGACTTTTAGAAAGGTGCGTCTATTGATCGTCTTTGACATACGTCACCTCCTTAAGCGCCGGCCGCGCGATGAATGGCGCGGCGGATGCGTTGGTACGTACCGCATCGGCAAATGTTGCCCGACATGGCGGTGTCGATATCCGCGTCGGTGGGTTTCGGGTTTCTGGTAAGCAAGGCTGCGGCAGACATCAACTGTCCGGACTGGCAGTAACCGCACTGAGGCACTTGTTCCGCGATCCACGCTCGTTGCAAGGGATGACTCGAGGTTTCCGACAGGCCTTCGATTGTCGTTACTTTCCTGCTTCCGACGCTCGACACGGCAACGCCGCACGATCGGGAAGGCGTACCGTCGAGATGAACCGTGCACGCTCCGCACTGTTGCAGACCACAACCGAATTTTGTGCCCGTCAAGCCAATCGCATCTCGCAGCACCCAAAGCAACGGCGTATCGGGGCTGACGTCGACGTCGTATTTCTTGCCATTAACGGTTAACGAAATCATAGAGAACTCCTCTCGATAGCAGAGAAATTTATCACATCGGACGACGTCCAAGTTAGCGTCGGGCCGTCGATTAGTGCTCGCCCTACCGGGCTCGCGCTTCGCGCGTCCGGTTCCGTTAGGTACATCGCTGCGCGACCTTCTTGCTGCCGGCCGGTCCTTCCACGCCGCAATCTTCCGAAATTTCCCGCAAAAGCTCGACAACGGGACCGAGCAGGCGCATACTGCCGCAAACGAAGCAAGATCATCTGCAGCCAGGAGGTGCTTGGATGCGAAGACTTCAGTTGGCCATCGCGTTGAGTCTCACTTTTGCAACGTTTGCAGTTGCCGCCGAGCAGGAGCTCACAAAAGATCAAATCAAAGAGTTTTTGCTAAAAGCAAAAGTCGTTCGCAGCCGGCAAACCAGCAAAGGCATCACTCAGCCGTTTCGTCTCACGCTCACCGACGGCACCACCACGCACGAGGCCGTGTTCCAGGCGATCGACCAACACAAAACCACGATGCAGTTCGCCGATGGACACGTTGAAATCAACTTCGTCGATTCTTACAAGTACAACCTCGCGGCGTACGTTCTGGCCGAAATGCTCGGCATCGACGATCTGATTCCGATACATGTCGAACGGAAATGGAACGGAAACGTGGGCTCATTGAGCTGGCTGGTGCCGGTCCAGATGGACGAAGAAGATCGCATGAAGCGCAAAGTAAACGCCCCGGATGTGGATGCGTGGAACAAGCAAATGTACAAAGTCCGGGTATTCGACGAGCTCGTTTTCGACACCGACGCGAATTTGACAAACGTTCTGGTCGGAGAAGCCTGGAAGCTCTGGCGCGTCGATTTCAGTCGTGCGTTTCGGCTGAACAAAGACGTCAAAAGCACCGCGAACCTCACACATTGTGATCGCAAGCTGTTCGAGAGCCTGAAGGCATTAAATCCGAAAGAATTTCGCGAAAAAACGAAGCCATACCTGACAGGCGCAGAGATGGACGGGGTGCTCGCTCGCCGGGACAAGATCGTCAGTTTTATTCAAAAATCCATCGCGGAAAAGGGCGAGAACGAAGTCCTGTACTAGCAGCAGACGTCGATAACGATCGGGTCATGGTCCGATACCGGTTTACCGCCCGCATTTAAGCCTGAGATCGCAACGGCCGGCTGCAGCGGGCGGAGGCCCTGGCCTGCGAACCAATCAAGTTTCATCGAACAGGAGCCGCCTGTCTTCTTGAGCGCCCAGTTGATGAACCAGAAACACCACTGCGGAACCCATTCACCCATATTAAGATTGGCGGCCAGGTCTTTTACGTTGTAATGCAATGTGCACTCGCCGGCTTTATTGAAATCCTGATACTTGTATCCCCGCTGCTCGAGTTCTCGAAATAGCCGACGTTCGAACCAGCGGTCCGGATGCGGATAATGATTCGCCACGACGTGCCGGACGCCTATCAGCACGCGTCGACAGTAGCCGAGAATCGAATAAAGAGCGCGGCTGGCATCGTGGGTCGTTGTGTTCCAATCTCCGCCGATCAGAACCGGCAGCCGCGGTTCGACGTTCTCGAGATGATCGAGAACGCGGCGCATCTGAAGAAACCGATGCCGTTGCGACGAGTGTGCATCGAGATGCAACGATACGGCGCGAAACATACCGGCCGGATGGTCGATGTCCGCAATCACGGCACGCTGCGATCCGATCCGCTTTTCCGCGCCCTTCATCTTGTCCTTGCCGTTGGGAAGCGCGAGCGAATGGACGCGATACATCGGATGACGGGAAAGCAAGGCATTGCCGTGCAACGATTCCTCGTTTTCGCCCCCGGCTTGCTTTTCCCTGCCCGCCCCCTTTGTCAAGGCGATGTAGCACGGGGCGAACGCGTAATTCATCCCAAGCACCGTCGCCAGCTCCCGCGCCACGAAGCGGTTTCCCGTCCGCGCCATTCCCCAATCCAATTCCGACAGCAGCAGAACGTCGGCGCGCGTCAGTTCCGAATGGTCTTTCAATAATCGTGCGACTTCATCGAGACACATGCCACGTTCGATGTTCCAGGCAACCGTTCGGATCTTGTTGTCGGCAGTCCCTGAAATACAAGGCGCGAAGTCTTCATGCCAAGTATTGGCAAGAACACGATCGATATCCGGCTTCACTTTCTTGTAAACGCTCGATTCTTCAAGATCCCTGGTGCTATCGAAGCGAGCAAGTTCGTTGAGGAATGGCCGGAAACTCTGGTCAAAGGTAAGCGGTACGAACATCGAAACGTCAGTATAATTCACCGCTTGGAGAAAAAAAGGGCGGGATGAGCAAGCCCTCTCGGTTGGCTTGCCCTCCCGCTTTAGACAGGACAGAAAGAAGTCTTAAACTTCGAACGGTGAAGCCAAAGTAAACGACAGGGGGTGCTCTGGAGCGTAACGGATCTCTTTACCCTTGGTTGCCAGAACCGTTCCTGTACCTGCTCCGCCACCGACTGCCGCTCCGATCGCCGCGCCCTTGCCGCCACCCGTTAGGGCGCCAATCGCCGCACCAACGCCTGCACCGCCTCCAATGATTGCCGCATCACGCTTTTTCGTAGGCTCGGCCACAGCGGTGTACGGTTTCGTAGAAATATTGATGAATTTTCCTTCTTTGCCGGCGATCTCCGTCAGCTGCAGTTCGAGCATCGCGCGACCTTTCACACGACCCGACGCTTCAGCATTGACGACACGACCGCGTACCTTTGTTCCTTTTGCGAAGACGATGTTTCCATTCACGACAACCGGTTCGGTCAGACTTGCCATAAACTGATCGCCCGCCTGGCTCTTGTCTGAGCTGACCGCGTCAATCAAAACGACGCGCAGCTTTGTTCCTGCAACGACCGTGATCTTCGAGGCCACTTTTACAGGCGCTGGAGCCGCAGCCGCCGGAATGTTGCTCGGCGGGAGCGCATCAGCGCTTGTCGTGGCGGGATTGTTGCTGCAGCCCGCGATGCTGATAAGAAACCCGCCGATAACGAATGTATAAAGATAACGTTTCATAACCCTGGCCTCCTTAGCCTTACTTTCGGTTCACACCGACCAGCAACTGCATCCGTGTGCCGGCCGCAATCTCGAATTCTTTGCTGCCGGATGTCACGACAGTGTCGTTATCGAGATGCGAAAAGACTTCAATCGACTGTGTTCCTCCCGCTCCAACTACCTGCACCTTTCCCAGCCTGAACAGCGGTCCTGAAGACGATCCCGTCAGACCGCTCTCGATCGACGAACGGGTCTGTTGATCCACCGACATCACAAACGGCATGCTCAACAGGGCCGCATTCGTTCGTACAGGCAAATGCACCGGGCGCGCATCCACTGCAGGGGACGATAACGGGAGGTCGCCTTGGGTTGCTTCCGGCTCTGAACCAGCCTCGCTCCCCGCAGTAAACGACTGCAATGCAATCGAAATTTCCTGAACAGACCGGCTTTGAATCGCGGGGGCCAGCCATTCGATCTCGATCATCGATCGCACCCCGTTCGTTTCGGCCTGCGTCACGCTTCGAACGATGCCCGTTATCGCGGTGCCTTTTTTCAAGACAACAGCGCCATTCGATTTCAGATCATCGATCAACTTCACTGTGAACGTGTCGCCGGCATTGCTCTTTGATGGGTTCAGCGTCCCTTGAATCATCTCCGCGGTTACATGTGACGCCGAACTCGACTGGCCGCGCCCGACCTGGGCGGAACTCAGAACCGCTGAAGCCAATGTGATGGCCATTCCTGCCATGCAACTTCGGATGGATCGAGGACTCATTTATTTTCCGCTCCTTCCGTGGAGAGGCTGACCCGACCGAACTGGTAGCAATCGGCCTGCCTTCACACCGCGCTATTGATCAATGTTCGATTTCAGAAGACTTTCGATTTCCGCGTAATCTAACTCGCTGTCTTTGTGTGTCCTATCGCCGCGCGCTGCGAACCTTGAAATCCACAAAGTTGCTTGAATTCTGAGTGATACACTCCGGTGCGTGAAAAAAATCCATGATTTGCCGACCCCGTGTTTGGTCCTCGATCTCGATCGACTCGAATCCAATCTCGATAAGATGAGCCGCTTTGCGCGAGACCGTGGGATCAACCTGCGACCTCATGCGAAAACCCACAAATGCGTTCATGTTGCCAGACGCCAGGTCGAACGAGGCGCGATCGGCATTTGCGTCGCGACCATTGCGGAAGCTGAGGTCATGGTACGCGGAGGGATTCGCGGCCTTCTCATTACTGGAGAGATGGTCGGCGAGCCGAAGGTTTCACGATTGATTCGTGTCATGTTTGAAGCGCCGGACACAATGGTGGTTGTGGACAATCCGGCGAACGTTACGGATCTCCACAGAGCCGCATCGTCGGCCGGCATTCATATTCCGGTTTTGATCGATCTCGAAATTGGACAAAACCGTACGGGCATTCAACCTGACGAACCCGCGCTTCGTCTGGCAGAGAGTATTGCGCGCACCACGAACCTGCATCTCAAAGGCATCTGTGCTTATGCCGGCCATGTCGCTCACGTCGTCGGTTTCGACGAACGCCGCGCACATTCTCAGCGAGCGCTCGCGCAGGCATTGGCAACTCGTAATTTACTTCGCAGCGCCGGACACAACGTCGAGATCATGAGTGGCGCCAGCACCGGCACATACAACATCGATTCATTTATCGAAGGGATGACGGAAATGCAGTCCGGTTCGTACGTTTTCATGGACGTCGAATATCGCAAAATCGGTGGACAAAGCGGACCCGTTTACGAAGACTTTGCTCCCGCGCTCTGCGTGTTGTCGACCGTCGTCCATCGGTCCGGCAACAAAGCGATCGTCGACGCCGGCCTTAAGGCATTCTCGACCGATCGTCCGTTCGGGCCCGAACCGTTTGGAGTGACCGGAATGAAGTACGAATTCGCCGGTGACGAACACGGCCGGCTCATCTTGTCGGATGGGAATATCGCGCTCGGAGACCGCCTGCGTTTCATCGCTCCTCACTGCGATCCCACAGTGAACCTCTACGATCGATTCTTTTGTGTGAGAGGGGAAACAGTAGAAGATGAGTGGCCGATCATGGAAAGGGCGGGCGGCGCGACGTACTTTTAGGATAGGAACTCGCCAACCTGCAATCGGAAACTTGAATTTTGAATTATCCGTTAATTCAAAATTCAAGCTTCTGATCGCAAGTTGCCGAGTTCCGATCTCTCATGCGGCGAGTATGTATCTCTTCTCGATCTGCGCGCGGATGTGCTTGCGGCTTTCCGTAGCCGTCACGTCCGCTCGTTCCATCAATTCGGCTTCCAGCGCGAGATCAGGGTCCTTTATCACTTCTCGAAACCAGTGCGCGATGTCACCGTTTTTGAGGTGATAGAGCCATGTTTCGTCATCAACTCCGTCGGCAATCTGGACAAAGATAGCCAGATTCTGCGCCTTGAGGTTGAGTTTTCCCTCCGGTCCACGGAAATAGAAACAGAGTTCCGGAGCGAGTTCTCCTTCCGCATATTTACGCCGGTGCCGTCGGCGCTCGGCGCGAGGCACCGTGCTTTGAAATACGAACGGTAGATCCGACGAATCGCGGAACCACACCATCGCTTCGCCGGGCTTTAGGGCAATCTGTCCGAGTGCGGGAGGTTTCTGCTCGACGGTTTCGCAAAATATCCGGACCATTGCTGCCGGATCCTCACCAATGGCAACGATGACATCGATCGTCGATAGAATGGCCGGCGCGACACGATCGGGCTCGAGTGTAATGAGCATCAGGCCATATGTGTGCTGCGACACAGTGAGGCCGGCCGCCTCCCTGGATGACGGCAGCACGTGATGCGATTCATCGATCACGATCCAATGTGGCCGGCCCGTCTTCGCGCGCAGCTCCTGGATGCGTGGAAGGAGTACTTCAAAAAATCCGGGCCTTTCGTTTAAAGCCACACCGGTCAGATTGATCGTCGCGTCCTCCGTCGGCTTGGCGAGAACATCCAGGACCTCCGAAACGTTCGGTGGCCGCTGATGGTCTCCGAGAACAACGGCGCCTGGAAACTTGGAGTAATCGCCCTCGGGATCGACAATGAGATATTGATAGCCCTGCTCTTCAAGGCGCTCGAGGAAACCCATCGCGAGAGTGGATTTCCCGCCGCCGGATGATCCGGTAATCAAAACATTCTGGCCGTAGGGACGCACCCACACTTCGCCGCCCTCTGGTCGTTTTCCGAGAAGAAGCCTGTGATGCAGACGAACTTCCAGGTGTTCGAGATCGGTTCCAATGACCGCATGAATCAGCTCGACCGTACCGTTGCCGTGTCCTTCGGCGGTGACCCAGTCGACGCGATCTTTCAAGGTGTCCAGGGCGTTCTCGACAGCGACCGAACACTCGCACAACGACAGGAAAGCATGATCATTCTCGGCATCACCGATGCCGACGACATTGTGCGGAGACAGCCCGAGCTCACTTAATGCGGCAGTCAAGCCGGTCGCTTTGTTGACGCCGGACGGGAGGATCATAACGGCGCCTTTGTTGAAGATGACCTGCAGCTCCAGTCCGAGATCGCGAATCACCTGCACCGCTGTCGTCTCGTACGGACGCCACGTCGCTATGATTACGCGGCCAACAGACACGCGTTCCGCTCCACGATGAATCAATTCCCGAATGAACTCTTCAGAAGGACGCTCTGCAAGCGTCCGTTCTTCCCTTGTAGCAGGACGGTAAAGCAGCGCACCGTTTTCGGCGACGACACGGTCAAACAGATCCAACCGCGGAAAGACCTTCATGAGATCGTCAAGTTCCCTGCCGGTGACCAGGATGAGCTTTCGACCGGAGTGCTTCAAATCAATGAGCGCCTGAATTGTTCGTTCACTGACGACACTGTCCCACGCAATGGTGCCGTCGTAATCGCAAGCCAGGGCGTGATAACGCATATATTTTCATGGTAAAGCGGGAGCAGAAACGCTAGGGGAAATTAATTACCGGCGTGGGGGGACCGACCAGCAGTGAAGAGGCCGCGAAGCGGTGTACCGCACTGAACTGGACGGTGGGCCCGACGCTAACTACCGTGGGGAGACCGGCCAGCAGTAAAGAGGCCGCGAAGCGGTGTACCGCACTGAACTGGACGGTGGGCCCGACGCTAACTACCGTGGGGAGACCGGCCAGCAGTAAAGAGGCCGCGAAGCGGTGTACCGCACTGAACTGGACGGTGGGCCCGACGCTAACTACCGTGGGGAGACCGGCCAGCAGTAAAGAGGCCGCGAAGCGGTGTACCGCACTGAACTGGACGGTGGGCCCGACGCTAACTAACGTCGCGGAAGGTGGACATCGGCCATCATGCATCGCGCGCTGCCGCGACCGATGCCTTCGAACACAGGAAGCGGCGATTCGACGAACTGCGTAAACTTTTGAATCGCATCACGCTGTTCTGTGCGAAGAGCCAGACATGCCGATGTTGAAATCGCCAGGACAGTGCGATCGTCTTTCGTCCGAAGCTGAAGGACGTTTCCAGCAAACTGTTCTTGTTGCTTTGTGTCGATCGTGATGATTTCGCGGCCGGTCGATTTCAAGCTGTCCAGCACTCGTTTGCGATCGGCGGCGTCAGGAATCGCATCGGCGCAGACGATCACAAACCGATCGCCGATGCTCACCGCCATATCGGTGTGCAGTATCGCGTCACCATTCTGCTGAACGGCTCGGAACGTCACTGGCGTGTAACCGAGCGTTGCGCACAATTCCGTCAAAACACTTTCATTCGTCCGCGGCGAAAGGTTTGCGTAGGCCAGGTGGTCCGCATGATCGAAAACGACGCTGCCAGTACCTTCGAGAAAGCGGCCATTGTTTTCATGATGCGTGAGATCCACAACTCGCGAAACACGGAAGCCGCTCGCTTCCAGCTTTTCAATAATGTCGCGACGGCGTTCGGGGCGACGGCTTGGGGCCAGCATTGGGTACAAAACAACCGTGCCATCATGATGAAAAGAAACCCAGTTGTTCGGGAAGACCGCATCCGGCGTGTTCAGATCCTCCTTATCTTCGGTAACGATAACTTCCACGGCGGCTTCGCGCAACCGCCCGGCCAGGAGATCGAATTCAATTCGGGCGCGACGTTCGATTTCCTTGCGGCTCGCCTCGGTTGTTTCGCGTTGAAACATAAAGGACGGCGCAGTATCCGGGTTAAAACCGAATGAAGCCGGCCTCACCATCACCACAGCCCTGGGTAATTGCATCCTTATCCCCCGATAAAACATCGTACTACGGCTGAAAAAACTTTAATTCTTCGGCCGCCCGCGGCCGATGAAGCAGAAGGGAGTGAGTATCTAGTACCAATGAGTGATCGAAAGCACGCCAAAAAGCGCTTAGGAGACGTTCTAGTTCAGCAGGGCACGCTCTCGCAAGAGGACCTGAACCGCGCAGTGACGCTGCAGCAGCAACGAGTCATGCGATTGGGCGAAATCCTTCTGCAGGACGGATTGGTTTCGAAAAGAGAAATCGGCGATGCCATGGAACAGGTGCAGGGCGTGCCGTACGTGAATTGTCCACCGGAATCGGTTGACCCCCGAGCGCTGGCGCGCATATCGCACCCAATGGCGATGCGATGCTGTGCGCTGCCGCTGGCGATTAAAGGCAGAGAACTGATCGTCGCGATGTCGGAGCCGCAGAATCTGTCGTTCCTTGATGAATTGCGTTTTAGCTCCGGAATGGCGATTTCGCCACGATTCAGCTTTCATGACGACATTATCGAAGGAATAGGAAAGTTTTATAAGCAGGCCGGGATCACAGTCGAAGAAGCGACGGAGCCGGAACCCGGAGACGATGTCGATCTATCGCAGAATCAGCGCCTGAACAACGAAGTCGAATTCATAACCGCCGATTCCCGCGAAGAGAATCGTGCGGCGATGAAAGAACTCCGAGCAGAACGTCAACGCACGCCTGCAGTTCGGTTTGTTTCAAACATTCTGGCGCTGGCAGCGGAAAAGCAGGCCAGCGACATCCACATTGAGCCCCGCGTCGGAAGCATGATCGTTCGCGTCCGAGTCGACGGAATTCTCCGTGAATTGATGACGATACCATCGGAGTTTTCGGCATCGATCGTGTCCCGCGTGAAAATCCTCGCCGATATGGATATTGCAGAACGTCGCGCTCCCCAGGATGGACGCTTTCTAATGGAGTATCGCGGCCAACGCTTTGATTTGCGAATTTCCACACTCCCAACCCACTTCGGCGAAAAAGTCGTTGTCCGCGTACTTGACCCGCGCTCGACTATCCTGACGCTCGATCACCTCGGGTTCTCCGAGAACCACACGGCGTATCTCCATCGCATTCTGGAAATGCCGCAAGGGATGTTGCTGGTAACCGGGCCGACGGGATCGGGAAAATCCACGACCCTCTATGGCGCGCTCAATCTTTTGCGCTCTCCGGATCGCAATATCCTGACGGTTGAAGATCCGGTCGAATACATGCTCGATGGCGTCAATCAGGTTCAAGTTCATCCGAAAGCGGGACTGACATTTGCAACCGCTTTGCCTTCAATCCTGCGACAGGACCCGGACGTCATCATGATCGGTGAAATCCGCGACGTCGAAACAGCCGAAATCGCGCTGAAGGCGTCACAGACCGGGCACATGGTGCTGTCCACGCTGCACACGAATGATAGCGTCGGCGCAATCACTCGAATGCTCGACCTGGGCGTTCCGGCATATCTCATTGCTTCTTCCGTGACCGCCGTGATGGCGCAGCGCCTCGTGCGTCGCCTCTGCGGATGCCGCAAAACCCTGGCGGCGACCGCCGGCTATTTACGCCGTCTCGAGGCGCTCAATGTGGATAACGTGGGTTCTTTTGGCTATCAGTTTGAATCCGTCGGCTGCCCTGCATGCGAAAACACCGGATTCAAAGGCCGGGTTGGTATCTATGAATTGTTGATGATTGAAGGTCACATACGCGACGCCATCTACGCCGGCGCTCGCCCGGAGGACGTGTATGCGATTGCCCGCACCTCAGGATTCCGCAGCATGCAGGAAGATGCGGTCGACAAAGTGAGGGAAGGCGTCACCACTCTCGACGAAGTGCGCCGTATCGTTCCGTTCAATTGCATCAAGAGTGACCGATGCCATGTCTGCACCCGCGAGATCATGTCGACATTCGCATACTGTCCGTTCTGTTCGGCGGCGCTGCCGAGCACCGAACGCGTTGGATTCCTCCAATGATGAAAGGAGTACGATGAAGGACATCGAAGGCCGCGAGTCCCAGCGATATCAACTGCCCTCGGATCTTTCCGTCGTCTACGAAGGCGAGACCGCTGAAGTCCCCGTCCATCCCGCAGACCTGAGCACACGCGGAATGTTCATCCCCACACCGCGAGAACTGCCGATCGGCTCTGTGTTGAAGGTGAGCTTCCGTCTCAAGCGAACCGGCGTGCGCATCAACGTTCGCGCCGAAGTGCGCCACTGCGTAGCCGGTGTCGGCGTAGGCGTGGAATTTCTGGAACTCTCCCCCGAAGCCCTGAACGCCATCCAAAGAGAAATCGCGTAGCAGCAACATGGCTTGTGAGCGAGGGCTTTAGCCCTCGTTACGCTCACAAGCCATGTTTCCACTTACCTAAATCTCCAGCAGGATTCTGGCGGGATCCTCGATAACGTCTTTGATCCGCTTGAGGAACGTTACCGCTTCGCGGCCGTCGACTATCCGGTGGTCGTAGGTCAAGGCGACATACATCATGGGCCGGATCACCACTTCACCATTGCGAGCAACAGGCCGGTCCTCGATCGCGTGAAGGCCGAGCACGCCGCTTTGAGGCGGATTCACGATCGGGGTAGACAGCATTGAGCCGTAGATGCCGCCGTTGCTGATGGTAAATGTGCCGCCCTGCAGTTCATCGACTTTCAACTGATTCGATTGCGCTCGCTGCCCGAAGTCCGCAATCGACTTTTCGATTTCGGCAAAGCTCATGCGCTCGGCGCTTCGCAGCACCGGCACGACCAGTCCCTTGCCGCCACCGACGGCGATCCCGATGTCGTAGTAATTGCGATAAACGATGTCGTTTCCGCGAACTTCGGCATTCAACTGAGGAATCGTCTTGAGTGCTTCGATCGCGGCCTTCACGAAGAACGACATCAAGCCGACCTTGATTTGATATTTCGCGTGAAAGGCGTCCTGATGTTGCTTGCGGAGCGCCATCACTGCGGCCATGTCGATTTCGTTGAACGTTGTCAGGAGAGCCGCGGACTTTTGAGCTTCTACCAGTCGCTCGGCAATCCGGCGGCGAATGGGCGTCATCGGCACCACTTGCTCTTCGCGAGGCGCAGAAGGTCCGCTCGGCTTAACGGTCTCCTCCTTCGAAGGCTCTCGTTTCGGCGCCTCTTGCTTCGGGATATCTCGCTTCGGTTCAGCGGCCGTCTGTGCTGCAGCGCTCTTTGGCGATGCGCCCGCGCCGTTCGGCTCCATATAGCCGATGACGTCGCCAACGGCAGCCTTATCACCCTTCTGTTTGAGCATCGTCGTGATCGTACCGGATGTCGGAGCCGGCAACTCGACCGTCACCTTTTCGGTCTCGATGACAACAAGCGGTTCGTCCTGGTGGACGGCCTCGCCGGGCTGTTTGAGCCAGTCGCCAATCTCGACTTCGGTAATGGATTCGCCGACAGAAGGCACAACCAATTCAACAGGCATCTTCGTAACCTATTATGCAAATGCCGCTGCGATCAACTGTTCCTGTTCTTTTCGATGACTGCTGTGTGATCCCGTGGCCGGACTTGCCGAGGCCGGACGCGAAATTCCTTTGAATGGTAGTCGTCCAAGCACGGCTTCGCCGAAGCGAATCTTCAGGAATCGCCAGGCGCCCATATTCTCTGGCTCTTCCTGGACCCAATACAGCGGAGTCCCGTCACGATAGGCTCGCAGCGCGGCGTCAACGGTCTCGTCGCTCAACGGATAAAGCTGTTCGAGGGGAAAG
>JADMIO011367134.1_pt1 | contig 32707 bp, 26 predicted proteins | sample 8958161 | NCBI WGS metagenome assembly JADMIO01 (sample SAMN16585339, study PRJNA669376) | soil metagenome | isolation source: Crop rotation soil | place: USA: Cullars Rotation, Alabama | collected 2011
CGACAACTTGTCCACGTGGAATTCTAAGCTTAGGATCCCAATGTGCTGGAAAGCGTGCCGAAAGGATACGAATAATACGAGGAATCTTCGCTGCGAAGCACGAACCAAAAGCCGCTCGAAGGACGCCAGAGAGCGATGTCGGTTTTGCCGTCGCCGGTAAAATCGCCGGGCATGATCTTGTCCGTCGATTCGCCGAACTGCGCCGCGGCGTTTCCGCCGTCCGAGCTTTTGAGATACCACCACTCGCCGACCGACGGTCGAAAGATCGAAAGATCGGTTTTGCCGTCGCCGTCAAAATCGAACGGCGCGGCGCTCGCGTCGTCCGGGCGAAAAAGCGTAAACATCCGAACGGGACGCGAGACGATCAACTGCTTGTTTACATAATCGTAAAACGTGCGCATCGCTTGCCCGCCGTTTTGAGTTCCGCCGATGACGCTGTTTTCCGGCGTGACGGTGCCGGTGATCGGTCGGTTCATTTTTGCGAGCGTTACGGCGCCGGCATCGACGAGCGGTCCGTTGTCAAAATACGGATCCCACAAAATGTAATAGCCGTTTTGCAGATAAACCGGCTCGCGGGAAGCGATTCCGTCGTTGGGAACATTGCCGACGAGACTGTTTGCGGCGGAGATCGTTCCGGTCACGCCGCTCGTTCCGCTGCCCCACGTAACGGCGCCGCGCAAATTGTTCCAGCCGGGCGTGACGGCGAGATAATTGCCGTCGGGCAAAGCCCGAACGCCGGCGATCTGCCCGCTTACGGCGTCGCCGAGAAGGCTGTTCGCGGGCGTTACGGTGCCGGTCAAGCCGGTCGTGCCGTTCGCCCAGGTTATCGCGCCGCGGTCGTTGTTGTAACGCGTGCTGGAGATAACGTAGTTGCCGTTGGTAAGCGGAACCAAGCCGTCTCCGACACGATCGTTGGCGACGTTTCCGATAAAGCTATTCGCCGCGGAAACCGCTCCGGTCATTCCGGTTGCGCCGTTGCAAAATGTGACGGCGCCGATATTTTGGATCGTATCGTTGTCCCAATCCGGCGTGCCGACGACGTAATTGCCGTTCGCCAGCGCGGTTACGTGGTTATCGTAACCGACGAAATCGTTCTCCGTGCTTCCGACCAGGCTGTTTGCGGCGGACGCCTGTCCGACGATGCCGGTCGTGCCGTTCGCCCACGTCACGGCGCCGCGCCGACCGTTCCAGCCGGAATAGACGATAACGTAATTGCCGTTGGTAAGAGGAACGACATAATCCACGCCGCCGACGAAACTGTTAGCGGGCGAAACGGTGCCGATCAAACCGGTCGTGCCGTTCACCCACGTGGTCGAAGCGCCGGGACTGCCGTTCCAGCGCGGGGCGACGACGACGTAATTGCCGTTTGTCAGAGGCGTTACGCCGCTGATATAAAAATCGCTGCCCTGGCTGCCGGTCAGGCTGTTCTGCGCCGTTACCGCGCCGGTCGTTCCGGTCGTGCCGTTGCAAAGCGTCGAAGCGCCGACCATCACGCCGGCGGCGTTGTGCCAGCTCGGACTGTGAATCACATAATTGCCGTTGGTCAGCGGGATCAAGCCGACCTCCGCGAACGAGCCGGTGCCGATATAATCGTTCGGAGAGCCGCCGACCAGGCTGTTTGCCGACGACACTTCGCCCGTAATTCCGGTCGTCCCGCTGGCGAACGTCGCCGCGCCGCGGTTCCCGTTAAAGTTCGTGCTGAGCACGACGTAATTTCCGTTGGTCAATTCCTTGATGGCGGAGCTGATGAGATCGCCGGAGCTTGCGCCGATCAAGCTGTTCGCCGCCGTGATCGTGCCGAAACAGCCGACCGCTCCGTCGCAAAATCTTACCGCGCCGCGATTTAGATTCGCCCATTTGCTGGAAACGAGGTAATTGCCGTTTCGCAAAAGCTTTACGCTTCCGATGTAATCTCCGGCGAAGCTGCCGACCAGGCTGTTCGCCGCGGAAATCGCGCCGCTCGTTCCCATCGAAGCGGTGCGCCACGTGACCGCGCCGAGCGAATTGCCCCACAAAGGGCTGCTGATCACGAAGCCGCCGTCGCGCAGCACGGTAATTCCGCTGATGCCGACCTGGTCGTTCGCCGTCGTTCCGGTCAGGCTGTTGCTTTGCGAAACAATTCCGCTGCAGCCGGTCGAGCCGTTGCAAAACGTAACCGCGCCGGTGTGAAAGATGCCGGTCAGATTCCAGTTCGGACTTGCGATAACGTAATCGCCGGTCGAAAGAACGACGACTCCGCCGCCGCCGACGTTGTCGTTTTGCGTGCTGCCGGTGATCGTGCTTATCAGCTCGCCGGTTCGCCCGTTGTAAAGACGCACCGCGCCGACGCCCTGCTGGTTAGAGCTGAAACCCGGATCGGTCACAACCAGATTGCCGTTCGGCAGCGCGACTACCTGCTCTAAAAAGTTGGTTCCCGGCGGTCCGGGAATGTCGATCTGTGTCGCCGCGCCCGCCGCGCCCGAAAGCGCCGCCAGCAATGCGGCAATAATAATTACCTTGAAACGCAAAGCGTTAAATTTCTTCATGAGTCGTTGTTGGATCTTTTTTAAGACCGGATTAAGTGACATTAGTTGTCGAAATTTTATACGCAGTTGTATCGAAAATTATAGTGAAAATTCCGGTTCTGACAAGAGAAATTTTATCGTGTTTGCTTTTAGTATTTCCGCGACGTTATCATTTTCTTTCGTTTTCGGAGAAATTAAATGGTTCAAAAAGGCGCGGAAATCGCTCCGGCAAATGGGAAACTCGGAATTTTGCTCGTCGGTCTCGGCGCCGTGAGCACGACTTTTGTCGCCGGAATCGAGGCGATAAAACGCGGCTTGGCAAAGCCGGTCGGAAGCCTGACGCAAATGGGAACGATCCGTTTGGGAAAGCGAACGGAAAACCGCGTTCCGAAGATCCAGGATTTTGTTCCGCTTGCCGATTTGGACGATATCGTCTTCGGCGCGTGGGACATTTTTCGCGACAACGCGTTCGACGCCGCGATGAAAGCCGGCGTTCTCGAAAAAGATCTGCTCAATCAGGTTTCCGAACAGCTCAGCTCTCTGAAACCGATGAGCGCCGTTTTCGAGCGAAATTACGTCAAGCGCCTCGACGGCGAAAACGTCAAAACCGGCAAAAACAAAATGGAGCTTGCCGAGCAGCTAATTGAAGAAATATCGAAGTTTAAGATCGACAACAATTGCGACCGTTTGGTAATGATCTGGGCGGCTTCGACCGAAATTTTTCTCGAGCCTTCCGAAATTCACGAATCGCTCGAAGCGTTTGAAAAAGCGATGTATGACAACGATGAACGCATCGCGCCTTCGATGATCTACGCTTACGCCGCGATAAAATCTGGCGTTCCGTTCGCCAACGGCGCGCCGAATCTTACCGTGGATATTCCGGCGCTTACAAAGCTTGCGGAAGAAACCGGCGTTCCGATCTGCGGCAAAGATTTCAAAACCGGGCAAACTTTGATGAAGACGATCCTCGCGCCCGGTCTAAAATCGCGTATGCTCGGGCTCGACGGCTGGTATTCGACCAACATTCTCGGCAACCGCGACGGCGAAGTGCTCGACGATCCCGAAAGCTTTCGCACAAAGGAAGAATCGAAGCTTTCCGTGCTCGAGCAAATCCTGCAGCCCGAAGTTTATCCCGATCTTTACGAAGATTTTTCGCACGTCGTGCGCATCAATTATTACCCGCCGCGCGGTGACAACAAGGAAGGCTGGGATGCGATCGATATTTTCGGCTGGCTCGGCTACAAGATGCAGATTAAGATCGATTTTATGTGCCGCGATTCGATCCTCGCCGCGCCGCTCGTTCTCGATCTCGCGCTTTTTCTCGACCTCGCGCAGCGCGCCGGGATGCGAGGCGTGCAGGAATGGCTTTCGTTCTATTTCAAATCGCCGCAAACGCCCGAAAAGCTTTATCCCGAACACGATCTTTTTATCCAGTTAAAGAAGCTCAAAAACACGCTCCGCCACCTCAAAGGCGAAGAATTGATCACGCATCTCGGTTTGGATTATTACGATTGATCAATTGCGGAAACGCGCGCGAAAGTAAACGTAAAGTTGATGTTTTTAGCGCGCAAACTCGCGCTTACTTCGTGCGTGTTTCCGCATTCGGATTTTTGCGCGGCAAAAAATAAAGTCGCAATATTTCAAACATTCCAATTTTTTGTTGCAAAAAAATCGTCTTTTATGCTAAAAGATAATTAGCCGTAGAAACGGCGCACATTCCAAAGGAAGCAAACCTTCCGCATTCACGAACCAGCCAACGTAACACCTTTTGAAATCATCAATATGGATGCGAATTTGCCGCAAAGCCCAAGGCAATTTCGGTTTTGAAAATTCGTCTGCCAAATGGCTGAGCGCCTCGATAAAATCAGGCGTTTTTGGCGGAGAAGGAGAGAGAAGAAATGAAAAACGAAGCAGCTAAAAAGAAAGTAACGAATGAAAAATTAATTTTACTCGACCCCGACCAAAAGAGTCCTCGCGCCCAAAATTTTGAGGACAAACTCTCCGGCTTTATCGTCGGGCAGGAACGCGCCGTGCGCCGTATGAGCGGACTTTTCCAGATCTACCTCGCAGGCATGAACAACCCGGCGCGCCCCGTCGGCACGATGCTTTTTCTCGGACCGACCGGCTCGGGAAAAACGCGCGTCGTCGAAGCCGCGGCGCAGGTTCTTTTCGGCGATCCGCACGCCGTCGTCAAGATCGATTGCGCCGAATTCCAGCATTCTCACGAGATCGCCAAGCTCATCGGCTCGCCTCCGGGATATCTCGGGCACCGCGAAACTTCGCCGATGCTGACGCAGGAAAATCTCGACAAAGCGCACACCGACGATACGAAAATCACGTTCGTTCTTTTTGACGAGATCGAAAAAGCGTCCGATTCGCTCTGGCAATTGCTGCTCGGCATTTTGGACAAAGCGACTCTCACGCTCGGCGACAACCGCCGCGTCGATTTTTCAAAAACGGTCGTGATCATGACCTCGAACCTCGGCGCGCGCGAGATGAGCGACATGATCTCCGGCGGCATCGGTTTCGCGCCCGGCAAAACGGGCAAAGGTCCCGAAGACGACGAGATCGATTCGAAAATTTATCGCACCGCGCTCGAAGCCGCGAAACGCAAATTCTCGCCGGAATTTATGAATCGCATCGATAAAGTGGTCGTTTTCCGCAGTTTGAAGGAACATCACCTGCGCGCGATTCTCGACATCGAGCTCCGCGCCGTGCAGGAACGCATCACCGAATCCGCCGGCACGAAATTCGTTTTCGAATGCACCGACGAAGCGAAGGAATTTCTTCTGGGCGAAGGCATCGATCTCAAATACGGCGCGCGCCACCTGAAACGCGCCATAGAGCGCTTTCTCGTTTATCCGCTATCGAATCTCGTCGCGACCGAACAGGTCGAAACCGGCGATCTCGTGAGGGTCCATTTCAGCGACGACGACGATCGGCTCGTTTTCTCGAAACAGTCCGGCAAGATGATCGTCAGCGAGTTTGAAGACGAAGTTTTCGAAGATGAGCCCGACACGAAATCCGACGCCGTCGGGCTTCCGCTTCCGCAGGTTCAGGCTGCGGCGCACGGGAAAGGAAGTAAATCCAATACCGATCAGGAAAGCTAAAAACTGATCAACTCGGGAGAAAAGAGGAGCGATTTTTTTCGCTCCTCTTTTTTGCAAAAAACATATACGCCTGATCAGATATGTTCGAGCGCCTGATCGAGATCGGCGATCAGATCGTCCGCGTTTTCGATACCGACCGAAAGCCGGATCAGCCCGTCGGTAATTCCGGCTTTTGCGCGTTCTTCCGCCGTAAGTCCCGAATGCGTCATCGATGCCGAATGTTGAATTATCGTTTCGATCCCGCCGAGCGAAGTCGCCAGCGCGCAAAGCTTTACGTTATTCAAAAGCGTTTTTCCACCGGAAACGGTTCCGACGTCGAACGAGATCATTCCGCCGAATCCGCGCATTTGTTTCCGCGCGATCTCGTGGTTCGAATGCGAGATCAACCCGGGATAATTTACCTGCAAAACCTTCGGATGCTCGGACAAAAATTCCGCGATCCGCTGCGCGTTTTCGTTGTGCCGCTCCATTCTGAGCGCGAGCGTTTTGATGCCGCGCAGCACGAGCCACGCGGTTTGCGGCGCGATATTTCCGCCGAAAAGCTTCGTCGTTTTTAGCCGCGCTTTTTCGACAAAATCTTTTTTCCCGACGATCACTCCGGCGGTCAGATCGCTGTGCCCGCCCAGATATTTCGTCGCGCTGTGCAGCACGACGTCGACGCCGAGCGCGAGCGGATATTGATTAAAAGGCGTCGCAAACGTGTTGTCGCAAATCGTCTTAACGCCGTTTTCGCGCGCGAGCTTTGCAACCGCCGCGAGATCGGTGATTTTCAACGTCGGGTTCGAAGGCGTCTCGAGATAAAAGATTTTCGTGTTTTCGCGCATCGCCGCCGTGTAATTTTCAGCGTCGGTTTGATCGATGTAAGTCGTCTCGATATTGAAATTTTCGGCGATGAATTCGAGAAAGCTTCCGGTCGTCGAATAATGCGATTCGGGCGCGACGATGTGATCGCCCGATTTTAAAACGTTCAAAAGCGCGGCGGAAACGGCTGCCATTCCGGATGAAAATGCGAGCGCGGCTTCGCCTTTTTCAAGCTCGCACATCGCGCGCTCGAGCGCGGCTTGCGTCGGGTTTCCGAGCCGACCGTAAAAATAACCGTCCTTTTCAAAATTATGAATTGCGGCGGCTTCGTCGGCGTCGTCAAAAGCAAAAACGGATGCGTTAAAAATCGGAACCGAGATCGACCCGAAATGATTTTTCGGATCTTCGCCGGCATGAATTACCTCGGTAAAAATCGAATCGTCGTGCATGTTTTTGAAAGTTTATCGAACAATTTATGTTAATCGGATTCGCCTTTTTCTGCAAACATATTCGCTTAGACGTATATGTAGGAGCAAACATATTCGCCTGGACATATATGTAAAAGTGTGTTAGAAAGTTGTTATTATGACGAGCATGCAAACTTTTTTCATCGCTCTGGCGGACCGAACGCGGCGGCGAATTTTAAACCTGATGCGCGACCGGGAAATTAGCGTCGGCGATTTTACAGACATTCTGGAAATTAGCCAACCTAAGATTTCAAGGCACTTAGCGTACTTAAAAAATGCCGGGATCGTTTCCGCGCGGCGCGACGGCAAGTCGATCTATTATCGAATCGCCGAGCCGGAAGACACTTACGCCGCGCAGGTTTTGCAGGACACGCTTCATTGGCTCGAATCGCGCGACACGATGAAAAAGGATTTCAAAAAGCTCAAACCGACGTCCGCGCCGGGACTAAAAGCCGTCGCTCCGATTCCGCGGGCGCCGAGGCAAGAAAACATATTACCGGAAGCAGATATGTTCGCGGAAACCGAAGCCGAGATATACGAATCGGAAGCGGAAACCTATGTCGAACCGGAAACGCAAACCTACGTCGAACGCGAAGAGATGGAAACTTATCTTTTGTGAGCCGCGGCTTCTTTTTCTTCTTTCGGATACGGGCAATGCCGGCAGCCGCTTCCGCAGCAGTAACCGCGCTTTCTTAAAAAATGTTCGGTGAGAACCATCAAGCCGTTTTCAAAATAATAATCCACGCCTTCGACGAATTTCGGCTTTTCTTCACTTTTCTTTTGTTGTTTCCGTTCCATGTAAAATCCGCTCGCTAACCCAAGCGGTTCTGACAATACAAAGCTAAAAATTCTTTGTTTCCGTCCGCTCCGAGGATCGGCGATCCGACGACGCCCGATGGTTTTAACCCGATTTTTTGGGCGAAAATATTTATTTCCGAGATCACGCGCTCGTGCTTTTCCGTATCGCGAACGATGCCGCCTTTCCCGACTTCGCCGCGCCCGACTTCGAATTGCGGCTTTATCAGCACGATGATTTTTCCTCCGGTTTTCAGAAGCGGCGGCAAGACCGGGAGAATTTTCGTTACAGAAATAAACGAAACGTCCATTACGACGAGATCGAATTTTTCGTCAAAATCTCCCGGTTTTAAATAGCGCGCGTTTACGTTTTCGCGAGCTTCGACACGCGCATCGGTTCGCAATTTCCACGCAAGCTGATTTGTGCCGACGTCGATCGCGACAACCTTTTTTGCGCCGTTTTGAAGCAAGCAATCGGTAAAGCCGCCGGTCGATGCGCCAACATCGAGGCAAACATATTCGCTTGGGCGTATATGAAATTCTTCGAGCGCCCGCTCCAGCTTTAACCCGCCGCGCCCGACGTATTTTATTTCGTCCGCTTTGCCTTTTATCCTGATTGCGGCGGTCGGCAGAAATTCCTGCGAAGATTTTTCGACGCGTTTTTCGTCGACCAAAACGACACCCGCCATTACGAGCGCCTGCGCTTTCGCGCGCGAGGCGGCAAGCCCGAGGTCGACCAGAAGTTTATCGATTCTTTCGCGCTTCATTGCAAATCGAATTTTTGTCCCGCAAAAACGGCGCCCAAACCTTTTGTTTTCAGCTCGCGAAGCTTTTCTTTCGTTCCCTGAACGAGCGGGCTTTGCGCGCCTGCAAAGATCGAAAATATTAGCAGCAAGCCTAAGACCGCGAAAGTTTTTTTCATTACTTTTTTCCCCGCCGAAAATGATATTCTAAAGCAAAATGGACGAAAAACCGAAGCTCGATAAATTCGCAAAATTCGCCTGGTTTGTGCTGGTTTACAACGTCATCGTGATCCTTTGGGGCGTTTTTTTGCGCGCGTCAAAATCGGGCGACGGCTGCGGTCAGCATTGGCTCACGTGCGGCGGCGAGATCGTTCCGTCGGCGCCGGAGCTCAAAACGGTGATCGAATTTTCGCACCGAATCACAAGCGCGCTCGACGGATTTATCGTCATCGCGCTGCTCGTTTGGACGTTTTTTAAATGGAAAAAAGGCGAGACGAACAGCCGCGTTTTGAAAACGGCGATCGGCTCGTTCGTCTTTGTGATCGTCGAAGGCTTGCTCGGCGCCGGTTTGGTTTTGACGGGAAACACGGCGGAAACTTTGACCGCGGCGCGACCGTTTTGGATGGCGGCGCATCTTCTGACGACGTTGATTTTATTGACTTTTTTGACGTTGACCGCTTGGTTTGCAAGCGGCGGAAAACCTTTTAATTTTGCCGTTGCGCCTAAAGTAAAACTATTTTTCCTGCTCGCGATCTTCGGATTTTTACTTGTCGGAATGAGCGGCTCGGTCGCCGCACTCAGCAGCATGATCTTTCCGGCGGCGACTTTGTCCGAAGGCGTCGCGAAAGACTTTTCCGAAACGTCGCACGTTTTGCTTCGGCTACGCGTTTTTCATCCGATCCTTTCGGTCGCGCTCGGAGTTTTTCTTATATTTTTTACCGGTTGGATAAAGTCGAAAGCCGCGGAAAATGCAATCGTAAAGCGATGCGCAAACGTTTTATCGATTCTGGTTTTTGCTCAAATCGCCTGGGGCGCGCTCACGTTTTTGACGCTTGCGCCGATCGTGATGCAGCTTGTTCACCTGCTGCTGGCGGACGCGATCTGGATAACGTTTGTTTTGATGACGGCGGCTTATTTGGCTTTGGAAAACGAGCCCGAAGTCGTTGCCGTCGCGGCGGCAAAGAGAGTTGCTTAATTATCAAATTTCAATTATTTCGATGAAAGCTCCGGAATAATTGAAAATCGATAATGGAAAAATTATTTATTCGCGTTTGCCGCATTCGTGTTTGTGTTTGCCGGCGGCGGCGTTTCGGCTTTTGGCGGCTCGGGCGGTTTGGAGCAAAACCAGTAGCCGAGAATTACCAGTAAAATCAAGATTATCAGCGGCAAAAGCCATTTTAGCGCGGAATCTTTTTCGTCCGATTTTTCCATAATCACCTCTTTTTTTTCAAACCTTTTCCCGCCATTGTTTCCCAAGTTCGACGAGTTCGTCAAGCCTTGCCTGCAGCTCGGCGCGCTGAATTTCGATTTCGGCGTCGTTGTTTCCGGCGTAAACCGGCTCGGCGATAAAAACTTTCGCGCGCGTGAAAGGTTTCGGAATTTGCAGATTGTCCCAGCTTTTCAGAGACCAGAATTTTTTCGCTTCGACGATAAACGGCATGATCGGATTTCCGGTTTTTTTCGCGAGCAAAACGGCGCCGGTTTTGGCGACGTATTTCGGACCTTTCGGACCGTCGACGGTGAAACCGCACGGCAAGCCGGCTTTCATCAGACGAATCATTTCGACCAAGGCGCCGACGCCGCCGCGCGTCGACGAGCCGCGAACGGCGCCGTAGCCGAAGCGCCGGATGAAGCGCGCGATGTATTCGCCGTCGAAACTTTGCGAGGTGATGACGACGATGTCGCGGTTGCGGAAAAAGTATGTCGCGAGAAAAATCCGGTTGTGCCAAAAGGCGTAGATCGGCGGTTTTCCGCCGCGCTCGATCGAAGCGAAATTTTCCCAGCCGTCCGTTTCGAAGCGGACGGTTTTTCCGATCAGGCTTATCAAAAAGTAAAAAACGAAGTCGAGAAAACGGATCGAAATTCGCCTTCGAAGCGAATATTCATTTAAAGGCGCAGCCTCAAAAACTTCGCCGTTTTTTTTGCGCAAATCTTCCGTCACTGTTAGAAAACTTCTATCAATTTAAGGTATGATGTGCAACAAAGACATTCCTTTTTTCGTTCAAATTTTGGGAAAAAAGCTCTTTTTACGAGTCCTTTAGTTTCTATGCAAAGACGAATTTTAATTGTTGACGACCACGACGATCTCGCCACCGCGCTCAAAGAGGTTTTCACAAAAAAAGGTTATTTCGTAAAGGCGACGGAAAACCGCGACGAAGGGCTCAAGCTCGACGAAACTCACGATTACGACGTCGTAATCTCGGACCTCGACGGCGACAAAATGCTTGCCGAAGACGAAAGCTCATGCCTGCCCGAAAACGATTCCGACCGCAGCTTTATCCGCGCTTTCAAGATCTGCGCGACCAATTTCAAACGCGAAAATTTTAGCGAGGACGAGCTCAAAAACGTCTTTGAAACGGTTTTGAACTACAAGGCGCAATTCGTCGATAAACTTCAGCTCGTCAGTCAAATTCGCGAAAAGATCGAGTTCGAATTTCCGAGCGCGATCTCGCTGATGCACAACATTTTGGATTATTTGATGAAGCGCGTAGAGAAAGTCGGCGTGATCGATCCCGAAAGCTCGAATCTTTTCGTCGCGCTCGACGAAGCGTTCGTCAACGCCGTCAAGCACGGCAACAAATACGATAAGGAAAAGGTCGTGCGCGTCTCGGCGGAAGTTTCGCCGAAGGAAGCCCGCTTTACGATCGAAGACGAAGGCGAAGGCTTCGACGTCGATTCGATTCCCGATCCGCGCAATCCCGAAAATCTCTTCAAAACCTCCGGTCGCGGCGTCCTTTTTATCTACAACATCATGGACGAAGTGAAATACAACGAGCGCGGTAATCGGCTCACGATGATCAAAAAGAGCGACAATCATAAGGAATTAGAAGCGTAAATTCTTTGCGATTGCCGTTCGCTTTAGCGAACGGATGAAAATTGAAAATGTACGGGCTTTAGCCCAATTCGGCTAAAGCCGAAGATGTATTTAACGGTTGTCCGTCAGCTAAAGCTGACGGCAATAAAAATAAAGCAATAAAAACCGGAGAATAAAATAACGCAATAAAACCGGGGAATAAAATAACGTAATAAAAATCGGAGAAAAAATATGTCCTTAGTGAGAATTTGGGTTCATGTTGTTTTCTCCACCAAAAATCGCGAGCCTTATCTCACAAAAGATATTCGACGCTCCTTGATAGAACACATCAGAGCCAATGCCAGGGAAAAGGATATTTTTCTTAAAGCTATAAACGGCTGGACGGAACATCTTCACTGCCTTATTTCGCTCGGGAAAAATCAGGAAATCGCCAAAATCGTAATGCTTATCAAAGGCGAGTCCGCGCATTGGCTGAACCAACAAAATTATTTCAAAGGAAAGTTTTATTGGCAGGACGATTATTTCGCGGTATCTGTAAGCGAATCGATGTGTGAGGCTGTCGAAAATTATATAAAAAACCAGGAACAGCATCATTCGTCAAAGTCTTTTTCGGACGAGTGGGACTTCTTTATTCGCAAATACGATTTTCGGGAATTAAAATAAGTAATGATGCGCGTAACCATCGGGCAAATCAATACGACCAACGGCGACATCGACGGCAATGTCGCCAAAATTTTGGCGGCGATCGAGCGGGCGCGCGCGGACGGCTCTGACATGGTCGTTTTGCCCGAAGGTGCGACGCACGGTTATACGTCGCAGGATTGGTTTCTCGATAAAGACATCATCGCAAATATCGAGGAGCCTTTGACAAGAATAATTCCGGCGACCAAAGGAATTACGGCGATCGTCGGGACGTTTCGTCGGACGAACGATCCGAACGGGCGCCGGCTTTTCAACTGCGCCGCCGTTATTCACAACGGCGAGCTGCTCGGCTACGCCGACAAAACTTTGCTTCCGGAATACGACGTTTTTGACGATCCGCGTTATTTCGAGCCGTCCGACGTCAGAAGAATGTTCGAGATCGACGGGCGAAAGATCGGCGTCGTCGTTTGCGAAGATTTTTGGAACGACAAAACTTTCTGGCGCGAGCGTTTGTACGACGAAGATCCGGCGGACGAGCTGATAATGCACGGCGCGGAAATTATAGTTTCGATCAACGCCTCGCCGTACAACAAGGGCAAGATCAAGCTGCGCTGCGACATGGTCGCGCACCGCGCGCGGCTGCAAAAAAAGCCGATCGTTTTTGTAAATCTTATCGGCGGAAACGACGGAATCGTCTTCGACGGCGCGAGCTTAATTGCCGACGAGGAAGGCGATATAATCCTGCAGGCGACGGCGTTTGACGAGTTTGTCGAAACCGTGGAGCTCGATTGCCGAAAGCCCGACGCGCGCGGGATTACGGGCGAAGAATGCGAATCGATCCGGCAGGCTTTGGTGCTCGGCATCAAGGATTACGCGCGGAAAAATAATTTCTCGAAATGTTTGCTCGGGCTTTCGGGCGGCATCGATTCGGCGCTCGTCGCGGAGCTTGCGTGCGAAGCGCTCGGCGCGGAAAACGTGCTCGCGGTGATGATGCCGTCGCCGTTTTCGTCGGAAGGAAGCGTGAAACATTCGGAAGAACTCGCGCGAAACTTGGGAATGCCGACGCGTTTGGAACCAATTTCCGGCGCGTTCGAAACGCTGCTAAAGCAAATGAATCTGCACAAGCCTTCGCACGGCGGCGAGAGCATCGCGGCGGAAAATATGCAGTCGCGGCTGCGCGGCGTGATCCTGATGACGATCTCGAACGCCGAAGGAAGATTGCTGCTTTCGACTGGAAATAAATCGGAGCTCGCCGTCGGCTACTGCACGCTTTACGGCGATACGAACGGCGGTCTCGCCGTTCTCGGCGACGTTTTGAAAACCGAGGTTTACGACATTGCCCGTCATATCAATAAGACGGAAGGTCGCGAAATTATCCCGAACGAGATCATCGAAAAAGCGCCGTCAGCCGAGCTCGCGCCGAATCAATTCGACCAGGACACGCTGCCGCCGTACGATCTGATGGACCCGATTCTCGAGCTTTATTTCGAGCAAAAGCTCTCGCCCGAAGAAATTATTGCTGCCGGAAACAACCCCGAGCTCGTTTACGGTCTTCTAAACAAGGTAGAATCGCCGGCAAACGAATTCAAGCGGCAGCAGCTTCCGCCGACGCTCATAATCTCGCGAAACGCGATCGGCGTCGGGCGCCGCAGACCGGTTACACACAAATATCGAAGAAACAAGAAGTAATTATGAAAAAAGTTTTAGTAATCCTTACATTAATTTTTGCGGTAAATATTGCTTTCGCTTTTGCCGAAGGCGAGCCTTTGGAATTTAAAGCCAAGGTCGGCTTTATTCAATCCGAGGACAAGATCGTCGAGCACAAATTTCTGGACGGCGGCAAAAAGCTGCTGATAATCGGGCGGAAAAATCTGCAGGTTTGGGACGTCGAAACGGCGAAGCTGATCAATTCCGCGCCGCACAAGATCGCGCAGTTTGCGCCGAAAGGCTTTGTCAGCAATTATCTTTTGCTCGGCTTGCCGGAGATTTTGAGCTGGCGTTCGTACGTCGTCGAACCGAGCGGAAAATGGATCGTCACGATCGAAAAAACCGGCGACGACAAACCGAAAGTCGCGATCGTGCGCGATCTTCAAACCGTCAAACAGATCGCGACGCTCGAGCTGCCGAACAATATTTCGGTCGATTACATCACTTTCGACGAGAGAAAAAACGAGATCGTGACCTTCGGGCAAACCGACAACAACGCCGCGTTTGCGAATTGGGACGTCGAAAACTTCAAGCTGAAACGCGTTATTCCGATCGAGTTTTACAAGTGGCACCAGTTCATCCGCGGCGAGGAAAAAATGATCGTCGGCGCGGGCGACACGAAAATGGCGTGGACGGTAGCAACCGGAAAACAGGGCGCGACGCTTTCCCTGCGCGACGTGAAAACCGGCGCGATCGAAAAGGAATTCACCGCGCCGAATCTGGAGCCGAAGACGACTTATCTCCATGCGACCGTCAGCGCGGACGAAAAATATTTGATGGCAAAGCGCAACGACCGCATCATCGTTTGGGAAATTGCGGGAAACGGCGCGCCGAAATACGAGATCGCGAAAAGCGACCCGAAGGAAAATTTCGATTTTGTGCGCGTGATCGGCGGGAAAATAATCGTCGTCGCGGTCGGCGAAAAGCTGCGTTTTTATGAATTCGGCGGAAGCGGCGCGCCGAAATTCGAGCTTGCCGCCGAGAAAGCGGGCGACACGGTCGAAGTTTTGACCGCGACAAACGACGGGCGATTTTTCGTCGTCGGCGAAGACACGAAAATCTCCGTTTTCGAAACCGCGGGCGGCGGCAAGCCGCTTTACGAGATTCGCAAAGACAGCGAAAAAGAGCGTTTTTCGACGGTTAATTTTACCGACGTCGGAAATTATCTCGTCGTCGGGCGCACGAATCGAAGTGAGAAAAAGCCCGAGCGCACCGAGTTTTACGACGTCGAAAGCGGCAAGCTCGCGTTCGATATTCCGATGGTCGTGAGCTCCGACATGCGTTTTACGCGTGATCGGAAATTCCTTTTGACCGAGCTTCTCGGCGCAACTTCCGTCTGGAATTTCAGCGAAAAGCGCGCGTTTCACATTCCGCTCGAGGTAGATCAGCCGAGCATGACGACCGATTCGCTGCAGTACGGGACGACAACCGCCGAGCCGTACAACTCCGAATACACGGCGCTTAGCCCCAACGAAAAATTTATCCTGCGATACGGCGAAAAGATCGTTTCCGTTTTCGACATCGAAACCGGCAAGGAAGTTCAGGTGATCTTCGACCCGCAAAAGGTAAAATACGACAAGCAAAATAAAATAAAGAAAAGCGGCTACACCGAAGCCGGCTGGACCGAAGACGGAAAATATCTCTACGCCTTCAGCCAAAGCGGATTTTTCTACGAATACGATACGATCAGCCTTTGGCGGGTTTCGAAATAGATTTCGCAGCGATTCAAAACTAATAAAAGAGGAACAATTATGAAAAAAGCAAACTATATTTTTTTGCTTGCAGCCTTCGTGTGCCTGGCGGCAAGCGGCGCGTTCGCGCAGACAAAAACCGACGAACGACGCGTCGTCGAAGTCACGGGTTCGGCGGAAATGTTGATAATGCCGAACGAATTTACGTTCAGGATCGTGCTGACCGAGCGCATCGAAAACAAGCAAAAGCTGACGATCGAAATGCAGGAAACGCGGCTGAAGGAGGAACTTGCGAAGATCGGCGTCGACGTTCAAAAGGACTTGTCCGTTTTCGACATGACGTCCGTTTACATTGCGCGTAAACGCACGAAAGACACGCTCGCGAGCAAAATTTACAGCTTGAAATTGCGCGATCTGAACAAGATCGAAAGGCTGCAGGAAATCGCGGACAATTTGAATATCGCGGCTCTCGACCTGGTCGAAACGACTCACAGCGATCTGATCGCGTTTAGAAAGCAAACCAAGATCGAAGCGACAAAAGCCGCCAAGATGAAGGCGGAATATATGCTCGCCGCGGTCGGAGAAAAGATCGGACAAACGGTTTATGTGAAAGAAATCGAGGATAACTACAGCGACAACCTGCTGCCGAGCAATAACCGCGTGAACAGCAATTTTTCGACGGGACTTTTATCCGGCGATTCGCAGCAAGTCGGCGGCGGCTTGAGCTTTTCGAAGATCAAAATTCGTTACAGCGTTTTGGCGCGATTCGAAATTCAATAAAAATCGATGGATTCGATCAGGAAATTTCTCGCGCGCAGGCTTTGGCTGGCGTTTCTTTTTCATCAATTACTCGTCTTCGCGCTCGCCTTCGGCTTTCTGAATCTCGTCCGAAGCGTAAGCGGCAGAACGATTCACGGCGGACGCGAGCCGGTCGGGTTGATCGACGGAATCGGCTTGATTTTGCTGTCGTTCGGCGTCGTCTGGTTCACGATATTTTTTTATCGCCGGATAAAAGGTGAAGACGCAAAACCGCTCGGGATCGAAATTTCGTTTCGCCGCACGGTCGAATTTTTGGTCGGCTTGGCGATCGGATTTGTCTTTGTGATCGCGCCGTATTTGATCGCCGTTTATAGCGAAACGCTGCATGTAAGCGATCGAATAACGGAGCATTTCGGTAATTTTCAAATCGCGCAAATTCTCGCCGTCGCATTTTTTCTGCTCGTCGTTCAAAGCGTGACGGAAGAAACCGCAAACCGCGCGTTTCCGATGCGGCTTTGGCAGCATCGCTCGATCCTTTTTCGAATTCTCGTTCCTTCCGTTTTCTTCGCGCTCATTCATCTCGCCGACGAAAATTTGAGCTTCGAGCGCGTCGCGATCCTTTTTATCGGCGGCGTCGTTCAAAGTCTCGCGTATTTGCTGACGGGAAATATTTGGTTTACGTCCGGAATTCACACCGGCGCAAACGCGGCGATGTTTTCGGTCAGCGGCTTGTGGCACGCGGGCGCGGTCGCGGCGCTGGTCGGGCAGCCGGCGTATTCGAATTGGCTCGGGGTCGTTTCGATGCTCGTTTTTCTCGGCGTTTTGTTCGTTTTTAAAATCCGGCATTGTGACAGTAAAAAAACTATCGCGTAAACCGACACGCGCAAAATTGCATCTGATACCTTTTTTCGAGGTAATAAAATGCGAATTTTGAAAGTTTTATTAATTATTTTTATCTTCACTTTTGTTTCGTTCGGGCAGGCGAAATTTCAACTAAAGCTCAGCGATCCGAAGGACACCGTTCTTCACGCGTCGTTTAGCCCGGACGGCGAAAAAGTTTTGCTCGTCGGGAAACGTTCGACCGAAATTTGGTCGGCGCGAACGGGCAAATTGCTTTTGACTTTTCCCGAAAGAATCGCCGACGACAACACTTTAAAGATCAAATGGCAGCCGAACGGCTCGAAGATTCTCGTTTACGATCAAACCGCCGGCAAAAAATCGCCCGCCGTTTTGTACGACGCGGAAACCGGAAAACGCGCCGTCGTTTTGCAGGGACAGAAAAAAGCCGTGCGCCGCGCCGATTGGAGCAAAGACGGCAAACGGATCGTCACTTACAACAATAAAGAAGACCAGCTCGATCGCGTCGAGCTTTCGGTTTGGACGGAAAACGGCAAGCTTCTCAATTCGCTTTACGAATTCAACATCAACAAACCGGAGCTTATCGACGGCGGAAAAAAGCTCATCTTTGACGGCGGTTTTACGCTGAAAGAAAAACCGATCATCATCTGGGACGTCGCGAGCGGGCAAAAGGTCAAATCGTTCGACCAAACTTACAAGGAACGCGACGCATGGAATCTCGCGACGCTCATCCGCATCAGCCCGAACGAAAAATTGCTCTGCGGTTTTTACGGAATTTCCGAGGGAATAATTTGCTGGGAAGCCGCCGGCGACGGCTCGATAAAATTCGCTTTTCCGGACGACAAGGAAACCGGCGATCATTATTTTTGCGGCTTCAGCTCGGACGGGAAACGATTCGCCGTCTTAAAATCGAGGCAAAACCGGCTCGAATTTATAAATTCCGAAACGGGAAAAGTCGAAAACTTTATCGAAAGCGCGGACAGCGCCGGCTGCGCGCTCGCTGAAAATTATTCGTATTTTTCGAGCTGGAGCCCGGACGACAAATTTTTCCTCACGCGCAACGGCGACGATAAGCTTAGCTTTTGGGAAATCGCCAGCGGAAAACAAACCGGCAGCTTCAAGCTGATCCAAAAAACTCGCCTTTTGGACGAAGGTTACAGCGATTCCGACGCGCTTACTTTTAATCCGAAAAAACCGATCCTGATGTCCGCGAGCAATAAGCTGATTCGCCTTTGGAATCTCGAAACCGGCGAGCTGATAAAAAGTCTCGGCAAGGACGAGATCGGCGAAAACTTCCGGCAAAAACGCTTCGCGAGCTGGAGCGCGGACGGCGACCTTCTGCTCACCGGCGCGCCGGACGAAGGCGCGGTTTTGCTCTGGGAAATAAAGAAGTAAAAATTTTGCAAGATAAAATTTACGCTCCGTTCTTTTGGACATGGCAGCAAGCCGAAGTTCAAATTTACGGAGCGTTTTTATATGTCAAATTTTACAAATCCATTAAAAAATATCAGCGTCGCGTCGCCCTGTTCGCAGGATTGGAACGCGATGATCGGCGACGATCGCAAGCGCTATTGCGGCGAGTGCAAATTGAACGTTTTTAATCTCTCGGGAATGTCGCGCGCGGAGGCGGAAAACTTGATCCTCAACACCGAGGGTCGACTTTGCGTGAGATTTTATCGCCGCGCGGACGGCAGCATTTTGACGAAAGATTGCCCGGTCGGCTGGGCGGCGATCAAGCGCCGAATCTCGCGAACCGCGGCGGCGGCGTTCGCGCTGCTCATAGGTTTGCTCAGCGGTTTGGGCTTTGCGGCGTTTTTCAGTCAAACGAAAAAACCGAAATATTTGATGGGCGACGTCGTCGGCAAACGCGATTACCTGACGATGGGAAACGTCTCGATACCGACTCCGACGCCGACCGCGACGCCGAAACCGAGAGACGTGGAAGTCGGCATGATCGCCATTCCGCCGAAACAAACGCCGGTGAAAATTACGAGAAATTAAGAAAGGAAAAACTTCGTCCTTACGCGCGGAAACAGGAGCGCGAGCGAGTGTGCGATTTAGCTAAAATACACGCTCGCTGGCGCTCCTGTTTCCGCCTTTGAAACCAAACGCTTCTTTTAATTCTTCACAAAATACCCGCGCCGCGCGCGCAGCCGAAGGTCTCGCGGATTTTGCAGGGCGACGTCGAGCTTGACGTATGTGCCGACGGAAAAATCCGATTCCGAATAATATTGCACGAGATATTGCGCCTGCAGCTCGCTCGTCAAACGCAAAAACATTTTCCGCAAAGTTTCCTGGTTCGTTTTCGTGTTCGCCGAATTTTGCAGCGTGTCTTTAAGATTCGTCGGCAAAAAATTCGGCAGAAAAGCCGTTCCGCCGGTTTCTTCGGCAAACTTTTGCATCGCGTTTTGCGCGCGCGTGCTGATTTTGTTGAGCCGCGACGAATTTCCCGCCGGATTTATCGAATAAAAAACCGTGTCGGCATTTTGCAGATCGCGCAGAATTTTGTTTTGCGCGTTTTGATGCGCCTTGTCGGCTTTGCCGGCGAGCTGGTTCAGCTTGTCTTGAGTGAGCTTGCCGACGTCGACGTCGCGATACGTGTTCATTTCCGCGTCGCGCACCGTCGTGCTCCAATTATCTTCGCCGTCGGTCAGCGCCAAAATCACGCGGCGACTGTTTTGCGGAGCGTTTCGCTGCAGATATTTCGCGGCGAGCGTGACCGTGTCGTAAAAAGCCGTCTGCGTTTGTTTGCCCGATAAAACGACGGTGCGAATGCGGCTCGACGCCTGCGCCGACGTTTCGCGCTCGGTCGTCAAGACCGGCTTATCGTTGATCAAAAAGATCGTCGCGTGATCGTCCGGCTTCATCACTTTTTCCAAAAACTGCGCCGCGGCTGTTTTTTCGAATTCGAAGATCGGGTTGACGCTCGTCGAAACGTCGATCAAAAGCGCGATCTCGAGCGGAACTTTTTCGGCGTCCGAAACCTGCGCGATCTCCTGCGTTTTTCCGTTTTCCTGAACGCGAAAATCTTTCGCGGTCAAGCCCAAAACCGGCTGCCCGGCGGCGTCCACAATTGAAACCGGGATGATGACGAGGCGCGATTCGATCTTGATCGGCTCGTCGTCGTCATCGACTTTCGCCGGCGTCGGCGTCGGCTTTACGACCTGCGAAAAAGCTGCGATCGTAAAAGAAAAAATTAATGCGAATAGAAAAGCAAAGCGTTGTAATTTCACTGTTTACCTCGGAAAGAAAGCTGTTTTTGCGAACTTCATCCACAAAAAGTGAGAGGGCAAAAGGCGCCGAAACGTTTGCCGTTTTTCGCCTGTTTTGCCCTCGTTTTTCGGTAGCAGCTATTCCTGATCGGTCGTGTTGCTCGGACGAACTTCGACGTTTTGGTTCAAGCCGCGGCTGACCAAAAGCTTGATCTCGACGCGGCGATTTTGCTCGCGTCCTTCGCGCGTCGTGTTGTCGGCAACGGGCTGCAGCTCGCCGAAACCGTACGATTGTCCGATGCGGCGAAGCGGAATATTATGTGTCTCGACAAGATAATCGATCACGGCTTGCGAGCGGCGCTGGCTGAGCGCTTTGTTGCGCGCCGTGCTGCCTTCGGCGGAAGCAAAACCGGTGATCTCGATGACGTAGCCTTTCATCGTCAAAGCCGCCGTCGCAACTTCGTCGAGCGCCGCTTTGGCGTCGGGCGAAAGCACCGCGCTGTTGACTTTGAAATTGACCGTCTTGGTCGATTGAACGACGTAATCGTCGAGCGAAGTGATTCGCTGGTTGGTCGCGTTTACGGCTGCAACCGCGGCGTCAGCCGTGTCCTGGGCGGCTTTCGCGCCGCCGCGCGCGGCATTCGAAACCGCCATCAATTCGTCGATTTGTCCCGAAATGCGCTCGGCGTTTTGCTCGGCTTGCGTTATGCGCTCTTCCGCCGGCGCGACGCGGCTTTCGATCGATTGCGCCACGGCGAGATCGTCTTTATCGAAACGAATCTTCGTCGCCGACAAGGCGCCGGTCGTATCGCCGCGACCTTCGGCTTCGAGATTCAAGCCGCGAACGATCGCTTCAAGCGGCGTTGAATTGCCGCCGCCGAAAAATCCGCCCTTTGTCTTAATGCTCGCGTTCGGCGCCAAAACGACTTTCGTTTCCACGCCCGTTACGTCGCGAATGATAAAGCTGCCGGCGTCTTTCGAGACGACAACTCCTTTAAGCTTATACTTTTGTCCGCTGGTCAGCGTACGCGTATTTTGGGCGAAAATGCCCGAAACTCCGATCAAGATTGCTAAAAGCAAAACTGGAATTCTTTTCAACATAAATAATAAACTCCTTGAAAATTAAATTTTCCCGAAAATTTCAAAGCTTGGAACGCGGGCTCAAAAATCTCTGGTTGTTCAAAAAATTGTATAAAACTCTTCCCCAAAACTTCGATTAAATTATCCTCGATATATCCGTCTTACAATTTTCGGGTATTCGTAGAACTGAATCTGTTTACTTTTATTCAACTACCATGCCAAGCGCCGAAGCGCGGACGAATCGTTCTTAATGTTTGAAAACAAAGCGATTATTTGTCCGCAAAACACTGTATGGCATTCATACGAATTTATTTTATTTAATGAGGAGAGTGTTTTGTTCTCATTCAAAACAAAACATCTTAGGGACGAGATTTCTCGTTTATTTTATAAAGTAAACGCCGTCGTTTCAAGATAATTTTTCATGAACGACAGGAATTTCTCGGCGTCCGCGCCGTCGACGATGCGGTGATCGTAGGTCAGAGCGAAATACGCCATCGTGCGAATTCCGACAAAATCGTCGCCGTCGGGCGTGGTCAAAACCTTCGGGCGCTTTTCGATCGCGCCGACGCAAAGGATCGCGACCTGCGGCTGATTGATGATCGGCGTTCCGAAAAGTCCGCCGAAAACGCCGGGATTCGTTATCGTAAAAGTTCCGCCGGCGACTTCGTCCGGACTCAGCTTTTTCGCGCGCGCGCGGTCGGCAAGATCGTTCGCCGCGAGCGCCAAGCCCGAAAGGGAAAGCTGGTCGGCGCGCTTGATGACCGGCACGATCAAGCCCCAATCGAGCGCGACCGCCATGCCGAGATTGATGTCGCCTTTGTAAACGATGCTGTCGCCGGAAACCTGCGCGTTTACGACCGGGAATTTCCGCAAGCCTTGAATTACCGCTTGAAAAATAAACGGCATGTACGTCAATTTCGTGCCGTAACGCGACTGAAATTCGTCCTTGTTTTGCTTGCGAAACTTCGCAACGTTCGTCATGTCGAATTCGTAAACGCTCGTTACGTGCGCCGAGGTTTGCTTCGAAAAAGTCATGTGCTCGGCGATCTTTTTGCGCATCACGGACATCGGCTCGACGCGGTCTTCGGCAGCCGCCGAAACCTGCGGCGCCGCGTATTCCGATCTTTGCGCCGGCTGCGCCATAGGCATCGCTGAGCCTTTTTTCAAAAGATCCTGCGGCTTGAAAGCTCCGCCGGTTTCGATAAACGAAAGAATGTCTTTTTTCGTCACGCGCCCGCTGAGTCCGCTGCCCGGAATTTGCGAAATATCGACGCCGTGCTCTTTCGCAATGTTGCGCACGAGCGGGCTCGACTTCGTCCGGCGCAAATCTTCGAGCGCGATTTGTCCTTTGTCGATCGTCGTTTTCCCGTTTCCCGCGCCCGCGGCGGCAACTTTAACTTCTTCTTTCGGAGCTTCAACTTCCGCCGCTTCCGCTTTCGGCGCTTCCGTAGTTTTCGGCGTCTCAGCGACCGCCGACGGCTTGCCGCCGACCGAACTCGCGCCTTCGACGCCGACAAACGCGAGAACCGAGCCGACTTCGACCGTTTCGCCTTCGTTGACTTTTATCTCGAGCAAAGTTCCGGCGGCGGGCGAAGGAACTTCGGCATCGACTTTATCGGTAGAAATCTCGAGCAGCGGCTCGTCTTTTTCGATCTTTTCTCCGACCGATTTGAGCCATTTCGAAACCGTTCCTTCCGTTATCGACTCGCCCATTTGCGGCATCACCACTTCGGTCGCTTCGCCCGATTGCGGACCGTTCGATTGCGGATTTGGGATTGCGGATTGCGGATTTTGTTCCGGCGCGGCTAATTCTTCCGGCGTAGTTTCCTCTTGAGTTTTCGTCTCCGCGTCTCCGCGTCTCACTGTCTCCGTGTCGCTCTGTCCCGCCGTCGCGCCGCTTTCGCCTTCCTCGCCGATCAGCGCTACGACGCTTCCGACTTCGACGGTTTCGCCTTCTTTCGTTTTGATATCGAGCAAAACGCCCGCGCCGGGGCTCGGCACTTCGGCGTCGACTTTGTCGGTCGAAATTTCGAGAAGCGGTTCGTCCTTTTCGACCTTCTCGCCCACCTGCTTCAACCATTTCGACACCGTGCCCTCGGTAATCGACTCGCCCATCTGCGGCATTACGACTTCTAAGCTCATATAATCTCCGTTTTTACGAAAAATACCGTTAACAGAATACAAGAAAACCGCCGAAATTGTGAAATCGGCGGGATTTTCGAAAACCGAAATCATCGAAACAAATTTTAAATTTTTAATTCTAAATTCTTCATTATTTTTGGAAGATATTTCTGTCAATTAATAAAAAATTTGGAATTTAAAATTTAGAATTCATAAAATCTTTGTTATTCCAATCGTAAAGATGCGGACAATTTTCGCGTCGGAATTTGTTTTTTGCGTTCGCAAACATTTAAAATAAAGCTACCGATGAATAAAAAAATATTTCTTAATGTCGCTCTTTTAATGTTTGTTTGCGCGGCTGTCGTTTTGGCGCAGCAGCCGCGGGTTTTTACGACGGAAGATTACGCGCGCGCCGAGAAAATGCTCGGCTACAACACGTCGCAGCTCGTCGATCGCAGCGGCGTGCGCCCGGCGTGGCTGCCCGACGGACGATTTTGGTACCGCGTTTTGACGCCGACCGGCAGCGAATACGTCGTGATCAATCCGGCTGACGGCTCGCGCAAAACCGGCGAAAGTCTGGCGAGTCTCGGCATCACGCCGACGAGCGCACCGCAGCCGAATTTTCTCGAAGTCGCGTCGCCCGACGGCAAAAAAGCCGCGTTTATAAAGGATTGGAATCTTTGGGTTCGCGATCTCGCGACCAAAAAGGAAACACAGCTTACGACCGACGGCGTCAAGGATTTCGGCTACGCGACCGACAACGCCGGCTGGAAAAAAAGCGATCGCCCGGTGATCCTTTGGTCGCCCGATTCGAAAAAGATCGCAACTTTTCAGCAGGATCAGCGCAACGTCAGCGACATGTATCTCGTCTCGACGAACGTCGGCGCGCCGAAGCTTTCGGCGTGGAAAAATCCGATCCCGACCGACAAGGAAATCGTCAAGATTCACCGCGTGATAATCGACGTCGACGCGGCAAAAGTCGTTCGTCTTAAAATGGATGCCGACGATCATCGCTCGACGCTTTGCGACGACATTTCGTGCGACGGCAGCTTTACCGACGTCGAATGGAGCGAAGATTCGAAAAACGTCGCGTTCGTTTCGAGCTCGCGCGATCACAAACAGGCGAAGTTTCGCATTGCGGACGCGGCGAGCGGCGCGGTTCGCGACGTGATGGAAGAAATCTCCCCGACGCAATACGAGTCGGGCTGGTCGACCGCAAACTGGCGCTATTTGTCGGCGACGAATGAAATTATCTGGTTCTCAGAGCGCAGCGGCTGGGGGCATCTTTATCTTTTCGACGCCGGAACCGGAAAGCTCAAAAACCAGATCACCACCGGCGATTGGGTCGTTCTCGAGATTCTAAACGTCGATCCGAAAACGCGCACGATATATTTTCTCGCCGGCGGGCGAGAGCGCGGTCGCAATCCTTATAACCAGCATTTTTACAGCGTAAATTTCGACGGTAAAAATCTTAAATTGCTTACGCCGGACGACGGTTATCATCAAATTTCGCTTTCGCCCGACGGAAAATATTTTACGGATTCCTTTTCGAAACAGGACGTTCCGGCAACGGTCGTGCTGCGCGATATGAGCGGCAAAACAATCGCAAACGTTGAAAAGACGGACATTTCGCGGCTCGTAGCTTCCGGCTGGAAACCGGCGATGCCGATCGTCGTCAAGGCGCGCGACAACGAAACCGATCTTTACGGCGTGATGTGGACGCCGACGAATCTCGACCCGAAAAAGAAATATCCGATCATAAATTACATCTATCCCGGACCGCAGGGCGGCAGCGTCGGCAGCTGGGCGTTTTCGCCCGCGTTCGGCGACAACCAGGCGCTCGCCGAGCTCGGATTCGTCGTCGTCGCGATCGAGGGAACGTGTAACCCGTTGCGCTCGAAGAAGTTTCACGACATGTGCTACGGCAACATGGCGGACAATACTTTGGAAGATCAGATCGCCGGAATGAAACAGCTCGCGGCGAAATATCCGTACATCGATCTCGAGCGCGTCGGGATTTGGGGACATTCGGGCGGCGGTTTTGCGACTGCGGCGGCGATGTTTCGCTATCCCGATTTTTTCAAAGTCGGAATTTCCGAATCGGGAAATCACGACAATCGAAATTACGAAGACGATTGGGGCGAGCGCTACATCGGCTTGGTGAACGGCGATAATTACGAGAAGCAGGCGAACCAGGTTTATGCGAAAAATCTAAAGGGCAAGCTGCTGCTCGCGCACGGCGGAATGGACGATAACGTGCCGCCTTACAACACTTATCTCGTGGTCGACGCGCTGATCAAGGCGAACAAGGATTTCGATCTGATCATCATTCCGAACGCGCGCCACGGCTACGGCGCGGCGAGCTTTTACATGATGCGCCGCCGCTGGGATTATTTCGTGCGAAACCTTCTCGGCGCCGAACCGCCCAAGGATTACGAGCTGAAACCGAAACAAGATCCGCGGATGACGCCGATAAAATAAGACATAAATTTGCCACGGGCTTTAGCTAGCGGCGATTTATTTGCGAATCGTGCCATCTGCTCAATAAAATCAGCGCCGCGATCGAAGCGATCATGCAGTAAAACAGGTCGGTTTGCGTGTCCCAAAAATAGCCTTGCGTGCCGAGAAACGCTTCGGTTTTCTCGCCGTTGAGCGCCGCCATCAGCCATTCGAAAATTTCGTAGAGCGCGGCAAACGCGAGCGGCACGGCGACCGAAAGAAAAAACGTCCAGCGCTTGCCGTTTACAACCTCGCGGCGAATAAAAATCTCGCGCGAGATCAGCGCCGGCGAAACACCTTGAATGACGTGCCCGAGCTTGTCGTAATTGTTGCGCGTCCAGCCGAAAACTTCCTTAAAATATTCGAACAAAGGATTTTGCGCGTACGTGTATTTCCCGCCGACCATTAGGATCACGCAGTGAATCCAAACCAGAACGTAAACGATGTTCGAAAATTGAAAGCGCGGGAAGGTGTAAAACAAAACCGCGAGACCGAGAATCGCCGGAACGATTTCGAGAAACCAGGTAAACCGGTCGCGCGGATCAAACCCCGACCAAACGAAGATCGCCGCCAGGCTGACGAGCAGAAAAATATGAAAATTTGTAAGACGCCGCATGAAGTTTATTATCGGCGTGGCGGGAAGTATTTGCTGCGACGGTTGTGAGAGTTTTGAAACTGTAAGAATTTAACCCGCGAAATACACGAAGGAGCACGAAAAAGAATCAAATATTTTTCGTGCCGTTTAGTGTATTTCGCGGTTAAATTTTTTGCTTTTATTATTCCGCCGTCGTCGGATCGATGATCGTTTTGACCTCGGAAATCCGGTTCGCCGGGAAGCCGCCGCGCGCGGCATGTTCGCGCACCATTTCTTCGTCCGGCGCGATGTAAACGCAATAAATTTTGTCGCCGGTAACGTAGCTTTCGAGCCATTGAATTCGCGGTCCGAGCTCGTTGAGCACGCCGCAAGAGGTTTGCGATATTCCCTGCAATTCTTCCTTCGACAAATTTCCCGCGCCGGGAATTTCGCGTTCGATAACATATTTCGGCATGAATTTTCTCCTTATTCGATGATCTTAATTTCCCTCGTTTTGGTGATTCCGCAAACGCCGCAGCCGTCGTCGACGCCGACCGTGATTCGATAAATTCCGGGCGCAACGCCCGACAAATCCCAGATGATTTTTGCGCCCTGCCCGATAATTCTGCCGGCGGTAACAGTGTAATTATAGGTGATCACGTCGTTTTCCGGATCGACGGCTTCGGTCGTAACGTTGATCGTTCTGTCGGTGTCCGAAACCGCAATTTCGGTTCGACTTAAAAGAATGTTTGTAACGTCGGCGGCTTTATTTATAATTTCCGGTTTTCTGGCGGGTCTTGTCGAGCTGATAATCGGAAAAGAGCTGCCGCCGTTCGCCGGTATGAAACCGACCGGCACGCCGCCGAACTTTATTACTTCCGAGAGGAAATCCGGCTTGGTCAGATCGCGAACGAGATGCGGGTAAAGCTCGCCGCCGCGATAATCGAGCTTGTATTTATCGTTCGCGCCGCCGCCGGCGTTATGAACGGTCAATTCGAGCGAAGAATTGTTCTTCGTCGCGGCGATCGCCTTGTGCATCGCGTCGAGCGAAAATTCGTCGCCGTTAATCTCGGTGATCTTCATTCCGGGCGCGAGTCCCGCTTTTGCGGCGGCGAGATCGGGATTGACGTCGGTGATCTCGCCTTCGCTGTCGATGCGCGCGCCGATCGAATACATCGCGTTTATAAAATCGTATTCGGCTTCGCCGCCCTGAACGTAGGCGTTCGGCGTTTCGTTATAGACGAGCTTCCAACCGCCGCCGGTGATTCCGCCGAGCGGCGCGCGCGCCTGCGCGGTGTAAATTCGCTCGTTCAAAAAGGCGCGCCAATCGTACGGAAGAACTTCGTTCAGCGTTCGGACAACTTCGTCGAGATCGTAAGATTTGACGATCGGAGCGCTGTTTTGACCGCCGTGAAACTTGCGCAAAAAGTCATCGAGCGAGAGCTTTCCGCCGCTTTTTTCGCGGATCAAAACGTCAGCCTCGAGCCAAACGAGCGCGCCTTCGTCGTAATAATCGACGCCACGCCGCGCATTGCGCCACGCGCGCGGGCTGCCGTATGTGAACTGCACGGCGCGCGCCGTATCGACGAGCGGACGCCAGCGCCGACCGGTTTGATTGTCGAGATTCGCGGCGTCCGAGGCGAGAACTTCGCGGTAAATTTCCGGCGTCCAAAGTCCGGCGCGCGCCGGCAGAACGTGCCCGAGATATTGCGTCAAGCCTTCGTAAACCCAAAGCAGCTCGCCCTTCATCGGCGTTTCGAAATCGCCGGTCGCCAATCCCGCGGGTCGCCGATATTTGCCGTTCCACGAATGCGCGTATTCGTGACCGAGCAGGTCGCCGAGCTCGATCAAAAGATACGGATCGCTCAGAGATTTTTCCGCCACGCCGTCTTCGCTCGATTCGTGATGCTCCAAGCCTTCGTCGCCGCCCGAATCGCTCAGCGTGAGCAGAAACTTATAGCTGTTGTAATGCCGCGCGCCGAACATCGAATTCGTCTCCGAGATAAGCTTGTTCCAACCGGCGAGCGTTTCCGGTTTGTAGCGCAGTGCGTCTTCGGTGTCGGCGGCGATGTCCATTTCGTGCGCGGCGCCGGCGGCGTCGATCAGCGGAATTTTTTTAAAATATTTGCCGATGATCGCGGGCGAATCGACAAAAGTCGTAAGGCTCACGCTTCGAAATTCGACCGCGTTTTTCGTCTCTTTCGCGACCGGCAAAGCCGCCGCAAACTTCCAGCCGTCGGGCATTTTCATCGCCGCCGCAACCTGCACGTCGTCGCTTTTTGCGCCTTTCGGATAAAGAAGAAGTCGATTCCATTTGATGCGCGCCAGCCGCGCGCTCATCGTCGTTCCGGGCTCGGAAACGTCGTCGAAAGCGATCTCGATCTGCTTCACGCCGGCGGGAATTTTCACGTGAAACGCAAACATTTCCACATCGTCGCGCCGCCACTCGATCGCTTTCCCGTTCGCCGTGATAAAAAGATTGACCATGTTGTTGAGCGTGCCGGTCGGCGCGTGTTCGCCCGGAATCCATTTCGGATAAAAGAGCGTAAACTCGCCCGCGCCGACGTCGATCGTCTCCCGAACATGCAAAATATTTCGCGCCGCTTCCGATGCGTCAACGCTCAACCCGATCGAATTTTGCGCAAAGACAAAAAGCGGGAACGCGACCAAAAGTAAAAACAAATTTAGGAAAAGTTTTTTCATACGACAATTACTTCAAAATCTTCTCGTCCAACTTCGTAACAATTCTTCCGACCGGATAAAGACCGATGCGGCGGTCGAAATACGGCGAGCGCTCGTAAAAGAAATTGAGGCGCGCGCGCGGGCTTTTGGCGAAGCTTTCGTCTTTTAATTTTTCTTCGAATTCTTTCTTCAGCGCCGGATCTTTTTCGAGCATTTCGCGCGCGATCTTTTCGACGATGTAGCCTTCGCCGTATTCTTTTTGCTCGAAGATCGCGCTGAAAAATCCCCAGTACATAAACGAATCCGGACCATCCGGCTCGAGCAGATGGATTGCGACGTTCGCCGCTTCCTGGTCGAGCGGAACGACGACCGAGTTTGGCGGAAACGTGCGTGTTTCCTTGATCGGATTCGATTTAAACGCAAGCGTTACATGACTTTCGAACGAAAACGTCGCCCATTTCAGCTCGGTAAAACGATAGCTTTCGACCTCGATCGTCAGCGGTTCTTTTGTTCGCTGAAATTTAATTCCGTGCGCTTCGAGGATCGAAATCACTTCCCGCCATTGCGGCGGAACGATGTAATAAAGCGGCGGCGCGACGGCGGCTGTGACGCGCGCGTCGTCGTATTTCGGGATCGTGATCTCGATCGGCTTCGTGCCGTAAACGATTCGCTCGCCGCCGGAAATTTCGCTTTTTTCCTTTTTGTATTCGATGGCTTTGAACGCGAACGGCGTCGATTTGTCCGTGATCGCAAGGCGCAGCGGAAACTTTCGATTCGCATCGTAAGTTTTGCCGCGCTCGATCGTTTCTTCGTCCGTTTTTCGATTCGCTTCAAAAAGACTCGTTTTGTTTGCGTTTATCTCTTCGATCGAATAACGCAAAATGTCGTAAGTTCCGCGCACGCGCGATTTGTACGGCTTCATCGAATGCGTTTCGATCAGCAAACCGGCGCGATTTCTAAGCGGCGTGTAGCCGGTGGCAAAGCGCGGCGTGGCGATAAAAGTTGCGACTCCGCCGGTAACTTCGCGCCCGGCAAATTCGATGTAATGCGTCAGAAGATTGCCTTCCTTTTCGACCTTCGGCACGACCGAACCGTCAAAATGCGCGTCCATCCAATTTTTTATCGCGGGCGAAACTTCCTGGAAATGCGCGTATTCGTACGTGACGTTGTATTGAAAATCCGCGCCGTCCGTCACGTGGCAATCGATAAAAAAGTCCGGCTTCCATTCGTTCCAAAGCGCGAGCCACGCGCGCGTTTCAGGCGTGTCGGCTTTCATATAATCGCGGTTGAGATTGAGGTTTGTCGAAGTCCCGCGAAAGCCCATTTCGCTCGGACCGTTTTGGTTGATGCGATTGTACGCGGAAGCGAGCTCGTGCCCGTCGACGTTGTAGATCGGAACGAAAAGAATGACGACGTCTTTGAGCAATTCGGCGCGCGTTTTCAAGATCGCGATGTCGCGCAGCAGCGCAAAGCCAGCGTCCTTGCCGTCGATCTCGCCGGAATGAATTCCGCCTTGAATAAACACGATCGCCTTGCCTTTTTTGCGCGCCGCGTCCGGCGTAAAAGTTTTGTCCGCCGAGACGATCAGCAGCGGCATGTCGCGCCCTTCGCCGCTTTTGCCGAAGGATTTGTAGACGATCTGATCGGAAGCTTTATCGAGCTTGTTCGCAAACGCGATCGTTTCCGCGTAGCGCCAGGTTTGTTGATAATTCGTTTGTTCGGCTAAAGTTTGCCATTCTTTCGGAACGTTGCCGGATTCGCTTTGTGCGTTTGTGTTCATAGAAAAAAGAAGAATTAATGGTAAAAAAGCAAATAGAAATTTCATAAGAACAATTTATCCACAGATAAACACAGATGGACACAGATAAAATTTAAAACCGATCTGTGTTTATCTGTGTTCATCTGTGGACTCAAAAATCCAAACTTTCATTTATCTGTAATACTTTTATTCTATCCGAAAGATTCATTTCCCGCGCTTTTTGTTCGAATAATTTGAGCGGTTCGCTCGGCGGCTCGTCCGAAAGATCGAAGCGCCCGAAATGCATCGGGACGATCGCGCTTGCGCCGGCGTCGACCGCCGCTTTCAGCGCTTCTTCGGGTGTGTTGTGATTGGGCTCCATAAACCAGCGCGGCTTCGAAGCGCCGATGCCGATCAAAAAATAATCGATGCGCGGGAAAAGCTCCGCCGTTTCGCGGTAATGCGAGCCGTAGCCCGAATCGCCGCTGAAATAAATGTTTTTGCCCGCGCCTTCGATAACAAAACCGCCCCAAAGCCGCGCGTTCGTATCGAGCAAACCGCGCCGGCACCAATGCCGAACGGGCAGAAAATAAACTTTCACCGCGTCGTCCGCGAGCGCAAATTGCTGAAACCAGCCGGCGGTTTGAATTTCGTTCGAAACCCAATCGCCGAGAAGCTCGTCCATTTTCAAACCGGCGAGAAATTTCGCGTCCGGAAATTTTCGGGCGAATTGTTTCAGCGTTTCCTCGTCGCAATGATCGCGATGATCGTGCGAGAGCAAAACGTAATCGATCCGCTTGATCTTATCGAGCGGCGAAGGAACGTCGACGAACGGTCTTAAGAAACGCGGCTCGCCGAAAACGGGATCGAGCAGAAGATTTTTGCCCGCAAGACGAATAAAAAAACCGGCGTGTCCGAGCCAAAGAATGCCGTCGCGCTCGCTGCTCAAAAATTCGGTCGGATCGAGCACGGCGAGTCGTTCGTTGTCGTTTTGCTTTTCTTCTTTTTGCGGATTCGTGCTGAAAAGCCGCCATTTGATCAGGTCGTAAATGCGCGGCAAATACGGGTGTTCGTGATTTACAAATCGCCCTTTTTGATCGACCGGCACGCCCAGCCAGCCGGGCTTGATCGTTTTGAGATTTTCGTTCGTCGCGTATTTTTCAATCACCGCCGTATCGTTTGCCTCGATAAAAATAAGGATTACAAAAACGGCGAAAACGATGCCGGAAACGATTGCGATACGAGCGAGCCACTTCATCTATTGATATTTCCAATGCCTGGATTTGCCTTCCGACATTTGCGCGATCGCTTTTTCGAGACGCTTGTTTCGCGTTTCTTCCGTCTTCGCTTCCGTCAGCCATTCCACATAATCTTTTTTGTTTGTGTAGCTGAACTTCTCGAAAGTTTCCTGCGCCTTTTTGTTTTGCTCGAGCGCGGTGGTGAGATAATCCGGGATTACGAGCTCTTTTCGCTCGGTTTTCGGTCGCGGCGGAAGCTTGATTCCTTTGTCGTTCAGCTCTTTTGCTTCCCGGATGTAAGCGATCAGAACATCGTCGGACGGAAGATCGTCGAGACTCGTAATGCGCCCGAGCTGCCCCATCGCCTCGCGGCTGTCAAGGAGAATTTTGTTCGGATCTTTCCAGCACAGTGGGATCCGAAGCTTGGAATTCACGTGACTTGAAGTCGCGGC
>JADMIO011403881.1_pt1 | contig 32702 bp, 22 predicted proteins | sample 8958161 | NCBI WGS metagenome assembly JADMIO01 (sample SAMN16585339, study PRJNA669376) | soil metagenome | isolation source: Crop rotation soil | place: USA: Cullars Rotation, Alabama | collected 2011
GACAACTTGTCCACGTGGAATTCTAAGCTTAGGATCCCAATGTGCTGGAAAGCTGGGGAAAGTTGCCCTGTTCCTTCTGCATACCCGCCAGTCCGGCGGCCACCTGAGAGACTCGGGCATCGGCCTGCGCGGCATTCGGTATCACTTTGCCGGCGGCCTCCCTGGTCTTACCAAGCAGGCTTTGCACGTTGGGGAACGGCTTAGTCACATCCCGGTAACTGACCAGCGTGTTCTTAAGTGCCACTTACCCTCCTGTTTCAGGTTTTCAGTGTACACCGTTCCATTGTCTCGAGTACCTGGCAGCGGTAGCGCTCGAGAGTGAACTTCGAGCACCAGCTTTCCCGCGCCGCCCGGGACATGGCGTCGAGACGCGCAGGGTCGCCCGAGAGCAAATCCACTACCCGCGTGGCCATCTCTTCGACGGAGGCGGCGAGCAGGCCGTCGCTGCCATCCACGATGACTTCGGGAATTCCGCCCGAGCGAAATGCGACCACCGGCACACCGGCGGCGAAGGCTTCCAGGATTACGCGCGTCGTGGCTTCGTGAGCCGCGGAAGGCACCAGCAGGAGATCGAGATCGGCTAAGGCCGAATACACGTTCGCCACCCAGCCGGGGAACTCGATGGGGAGGCCCGCGGCAGCCGCGCGCACTTCGGCATCATACTGCTTGGCGTTCCGATCCGAGAAGAGGCACGCTCCGTATACGGAGAAACGGCAAATCGGGAGCACGCGATGGATGAGCGATGCTGCCTTCACGAACTCCCGCTGCCCCTTCTCGGGGGCGATGCGGCCGATACACCCGATTCTCGGAGCACCGGCGTGCCGCACGCGTCGCGGCGGAGCGGAAGGCCCGGCGACGCCATTGAACACCACCGTAATCCGCCCGGTCCCCACGTAACTGCTCCAGGGTTCCGCGGCAAACCGGCAGTTTGCCAATACCCGCGCACCCGTGCGGCGCAAAGCGGCGCCGGCCAACTTTCGACTGAACCCGGGCGGCACGTAACTGTGCGAATGGTAGATCAACGGCAGACGCGTGGCGGCCATCGCCGCGGCCGGCAGCAACCGGGGTCCGTTCACGTAGATGAGATCCGCACCCAACTGCTTCGCCATATTTCGAATCTGCCGGGTAAGGCGCGGCGTCCCCCTGGCAAAGCGCGACAGGTCCGCAGCCGACTTCGTTCCCGAGCGATAAGGGCCGCACTCCACCTGCGCCACATCGAACCCCAAACCTCGCACGCGCTCGAACAACGGGCCTTCCCCCGGAAGGCCGACGATGCCCTGCCAACCGCGCTCCCGAATGGCCGGCAGGAGATCGAGCAGGCACTGTTGCGCGCCGCCCAGGTCGCTGAACTGGTCGAGCAGCAGGATCTTCATGGACGAACGGCGAGGGCGAGAATCCAGAAATAGACCGGTAGAACGCGCCAGTAGGTGAGCAGGTCGCCGGAAAACATCTGCACCATCTGGCCCGCCCAGAAGCACAGCATCCAGGTGCCGCAGAAGGAGGCGCGGGAGTCAGCAGAGTGCGATGCTTTGGCGCAGGCCCGCAGGATGGCGAAGTTCACCCACATCAAGGCCGCGAAGCCCGCAACTCCGGTCTCGACCAGCAGGCTGAAGTACATATTGTCGGCGACCACCGGAGCGCCCAGATAGTCGGAGTAGGGCAGGGTCTTGTACCCTATGCCGATGAGCGTTTGCCATGGATTCACAGTGACCCAGTCGAGCAGCAGGCGCCAACTGGCGACACGACCCGAAAGGACCCCGTTGGTCGCGGAGAAAAAGAACTCCGCCGTGTTCGAGATGCGCAGCCAGTAGATTTCCACGAACGCCGGGAAGATCGTCCAGGTGGCCCACAGGCCGGCCGCAATCGATGCAGCCAGGACAGGGGCAACGCGCAGCCAGCGCACCCTGCGGCGATTGAGCCATGCTAATACCGCCGAGGCCACCAGTACGTTGAGCAGCGATCCTCGCGAGTAGGAAAGCACCAGCGCCGCCAGAAACACCGCGCCGCCCGCGAGCAGCGCCTTGCGCGAAAGGGAGGATTCCGAGCGCGGCCGCGAGAATGCCACAGCGATCATCACCAGGAAGAAGGCGCAGAAATTGCCCAGCGTGCTGGCCTCGTAAAAGATGCCTTGCGCACGGCGAAACACGCCCGTATCCAGCCAGACGAATTGCGGCCCGTAGCCCGCCGGCGCGGGGAACTGATAGTAGAAATCCACGCAGGCAAACAGCGCCGAGGCCACCGCGATCCAGTACAAGTATCGAAGATCGTAGCTGTGCCCGTTGCCGGGTCCGTGGGCGGTGAAGAAGAAGACGTACACCGGGATTCCGAAAAGGGCGACGCGCGCCAGGCTGAGCGCCGCGGCTTCGGCGCCGGAATTTAACGCGGCCATCGCCACACTCGCCAGCAGAGCGCCGAACAGAGCGATCAGCGCGCGGCTCAAATTCGTCGGGACGATGCGCCACTCGCCGAGCCACAACAATCCGGCGAAGAGGCCAAGCGCGGCAAAGAGCAGGCTGGGATGCGGGCCGGCATCGCCGATGGGAATGGGCAGCGGCGGTAGCAGCAGGGCTGCCGCGAAGAAGGCCGCCACCCACCGGGTGGGGTACTGGAGCGTCCAACCGCCCAGCGCCATCAGCAGTGCCGGGGCCGCCAGCACCGCTTTCATAGTGAGCGAGGGGGCCACCGCGATGGCGGCGGCCCAGGCCCCCAGGGCCGTTGCCAGGATGAAGTATCGCGGACGCGCCAGGTGTAGGGCGCTGGCTCGGCTCACCTAGATGCTCCGCTGAAACACCGGCCGGGAGGCCTGTCCCACCAGAAAATTCATTTCGAGCGTGAAGTAAACAATCGGCAGCACCAGCCCCAGCAGCAACGCGGCGGCGAGATTCAGCGGCAGATTCGGCGACGACGGCCGCTCCGGCACGATTCCCGGATCGATGATCTTCAGCCGTTCGCCGCGAAATCCCGCATCGCCGCGCGCTTCCCGCAATCGGTTCTCGGCCGCGGTGATGGCCAGTTGCGCAGACTTGCGATCGGCTTCCAACTTGTCCCGGTGGGCCAGGCGCGCCGCCAGCACGGCTTCGCGCTCCGCCGACTGCCGGTCGAGCGCCTGCAGTTGCTTGCGCATCTCTTCGAGCCGCGCCCGCGCGTTGGCCGATTGCTTGCGGATCTCGGAGATATCGGAAGGAGTGGCCTGCTTCTCGCGCTCGGCTGCATCGGCGATTTCGAGTTCGGCGTTGAGAACCTGCTGCTGGACGGTGGCGCGCAGTTCGGCGGCGCTCTCCATGGCGGATTGCAACTGATTAACCGGCTCGCTCGCCAGCAGCTTTGCCCAACTCTCGTCCACTTCCTGCAAGTGCGCACGGGCCTCGCGCTCCTGCTGTTCGAAGCCCTGGATCAGATCGTGGTCGCCCTCTCGAACGAGCGCGCGATTCAGTTCGACGGATGCCTCCGCCAGGAACTGAGCCAGCGCCTGGGCCTTTCGGGCGTCGGGCAGCGTGGCCGATATTTCGAGAACCCGCGTGTTGCGCAGGATCCCCACCTTCAGCACGCTGCGCTTCACCGACTCGATAGGCCGCGAGCCGAAGCCCGCGCGCAGACCGAAATTGTCGATGGCCTTCTGAAAGAGGCTGTCGCTCGAAGCAAACTGCTCGTAGGTCTTGAGCGACTCGAGGTAGATCGGACTGACCGCCATGGCGGACCGCAGGTCGGAACCGGCGGGCGGTTCGATTACGATGCGCGCAGTTCCGGTGTATAGTCGAGTTTGTAGCAGCGTGAACGCCAGCGCCAGCGCCATCGCGATCGCGCAACTGGCGGCGATCCATCGCCAGCGCGAACGCAAGTAACTGATGTAACGAAATGCATCGAAGGAGTCCGGCATGCGGCTTCCTCAGTTAGTCTAACCGATATGGCCCTTCTCCAGGCCGCGGTAATCGGTCTGATCGCGTTAATTGTAACGCCCGGATATTTGTTTTACTTCGATGTCACGGCCAAAGTGGTGGTGCTGCTGGCCGGCGCCGCGGTGGCGTTGATGTGGGGAGCGCTCCGGCCGCCTGCCCACCGCTGGTTTTCTTTACTTCTGTTGCTGAACCTCGTCTCGCTCGGTATATCGAGCGCCCTCTCCGAAAAACCCGCGTTGGCATTTTTTGGGACTAACTGGCGGCGCTTCGGCGCGGCGCCTCAAGCCGCTATTCTGATTTTTGCCTGGCTGGTCTGCCAGTCTGTTGCGGGCCGTCCCGACGGCGTGCGGACGATTCTCCGCGGGGTGGCCGCCAGCGGAGCCGTCGCCGCCCTGTACGGCATCGCGCAATACTTCGGCTGGGATCCCTTCCTCCCCAAAGCGGCGTACCACATCGGAGAAGGCATCTGGATGATCGTGCGCCCTCCCGGTACCCTCGGCTACGTCAGTTACTTCGCCACCTGGCTGCTGGGGGTAACTTTTCTAGGCGTTGCACTGAGCCATATCGAAACGAGTGTCGTGTGGCGGTGGATCGGCATTGCGGCGGCCGCTCTCTCCACCTTCGCGATGCTGCTCACCGGTACCCGGGCGGCGATTCTCGGACTCGCCGCGGGGATCGCGTTCTGGCTCTACCGAAAAGGCTTCCGCCTTTCGCGGCGGGTAGTCGCCGGCGCCGCGGCGGTGGCGCTCGCGCTTGGCGCCTTCTATTTTTCGCCGCCGGGTTGGAGAATGCGCAGCCGGACTCGCTGGTTCATCGAGGATCCCTGGGGGGGCGCCCGTCCGGCCTTGTGGCGCGACAGCGTGCGGATGGGCCTGGCGCGACTCCCGACCGGGTACGGGCCCGAAGTGTTTACCGCGACGTTCCCCCGCTTCGAATCGAAACCCCTGGCGCGCGCCTATCCGGATTTCCTGCACGAATCGCCCCACAATATTTTTCTGGATGCGCTGGTGTCGCAGGGGCTGCCGGGCCTGCTGATTCTGGGCGCGCTGTGCGTCCTCGGCTTAAAGAAGTCGCGCGAGCCCGGAACAGTGTGGATCGGCGCCTCCCTGGCCGCGGGCATCGTAGCGCAGCAGTTCACCGTGTTTACAGTTCCCACCGCCGTCATGCTCTACACCACCGTGGCGCTCGCGGTGGGACTCTCCTGTGTGCGCCCGGCAAGCCCTTCCCCCCAGAACCGCGCCCGCGGCCTGATGCTGCGCGCGGCCGCCGCCCCCGCGGCCATCGCGCTGCTCTACCTTGCCGTGCGATTCACTGTGGCGGATCGTGAGTTGGCCCTCGCGCAGCGCGACCTGGACTCGGGCCAGGTGGAGGCTGCCATGACGCACTATGACAGCCACGAGCGGTGGCGTTTGCCGGGTACGTCGGCAGACCTCTGGTATTCGCGGGCCATGCTCAATGTGGCCATAAAGACCACGCATCCGGCGGTGCGGTATCAGGCCTTCGCGCAGGCTGGCGCCGCGGCGCTGCGCGCCACCCAACAGGCGGAGGATCCGTTCAATGCCTGGTACAGCCTTTCGGAACTCTATGCACTCAAGAACGATTCGCGCCAGACCGAGAGCAGCCTGCGAGCCGCAATCGCCGCCAGCCCAAACTGGTTCAAGCCGCACTGGGCCCTGGCGCAGTTGTTGCGCCTCGAGTCGCGAATGGACGAAGCGGAATCTGAAGCCGCACAGGCAGCGGATCTGAATGCAGGCAAACACCCCGAGGTGGCCGGCACCCTGGCCGAAATCCGGGCCCAACGCGCCACTCTCCGCAGGCCAGTTGAACAGAGGTAAATTCTTCATCGGGATCCTGTTGCGGCCGAGTACCCTCCCGTACAATAGTCCTTGCGAGGCTCCTCATGCGATCTGTTCCTGTGACTGCTGCTTTCCTGCTTGCCTGTGCTCTGAGCGCATCGGCGCAAACTCCCGCACCGGTCGTCAACGCGAACGGCGTGACCACTGCCGCGGGTCCATCGTCCGTGCAGGGCGTGGCTCCCGGATCGTTGGTTTCGATCTTCGGCAGCAACCTGTCGTCGAGCATGGCCACTTCAGATACGGTTCCACTTTCCACCACTCTTGGCGGAGTGAGTGTTACGTTCAACAGCACGCCGGTGCCGATTCAGTCGGTGAGCAGTGGGCAGGTCAGCGTGCAGTTGCCTTGGGGTCTGGGACTGACCGCGTCACAAGTGGTCGTGACGCGCGACGACGGCACTGCGTCTGCCCCCGTTTCGGTTGCGGTGGTGGCCGGCGCTCCAGCCATCTATAACATCGGTGGACAGGCCATCGCTATCAATTCGGACGGCAGCCTGGCCGCACCCTCGAACGCATTCCCCGGAATCGCCACCCACCCGGCCGTGATCGGCGACGCGAAGGGGCTGACGATACTTGCGACGGGACTCGGGATGGTGGACGCTCCCATCGCCGATGGCGCGAATTCGCTGGACCTGACGCGCAATACGGTGGCGAAGCCCACGGTGATGATCGGCGGCGTTCCCGCCCAATTGGTTTTCAGCGGACTCTCGCCGCAATATCCCGGAGTCAACCAGATCAACGTGGTGCTACCGCCGGGTACTCCTGCAGGTAGCGCGGTGACTCTGCAACTGCAGTTAGACGGCGGCGCCAGCTCTAACACCGTAACAATTGCGGTCAGCCAATAGAGCAATCTCCGGACCATTGGTCCCGATCTACCTTTCCAGACGTAAAATTCTGGTTCGAAAATTGGTCAATCCGGGTTACCTTCCCCTAGAATCGTTGTATGAAGGTTTTTATCCCAGCGGCTTCTTTGGCCGCGATGTTGATACTGGGCGGGGCCGCCGCGAATGCACAGACGCCCGTGATCGCCGCGGGCGGCGTGCTCAACGGCGCGAGCTTCGATAAGTCCGGAGTGCCGGTCGCTCCCGGGTCGCTGGTGTCGATCTTCGGGACGAATCTAAGTGCCGCTACGGCGTCGGCGTTGTCGATCCCGCTCTCCACCTCGCTGTCGAGCGTGAGTGTCACATTCGCGGGCGTGAGTGCCACGCTGAAGGACGTCGTGCACAGCGATGCGAACGGCGACCAGCTCAACGTGCAGGTGCCGTGGGATATTCTTCCGATGGTGCCGCCGACGACCAACGGTGTAGTGCAGATTCCGGTGGTGGTCACGCGCAATGGCGTGGCCTCGGCTCCGATCAACGTTGCGGTAGGCGCGGCCGCTCCGGCGATCTTCACATACCAGTTCGGCGTAGGTCAAGCCGTAGCCTACGGAAACACAGACGGGGCGATCGCCGCAAACGGAACACCCGGTCTGCCCACATCCCATCCGGCCAAGATCGGGGATCCGCAAACGCTGGTGATCCTCGCCACCGGCCTGGGCGCCGTGGACACCACCGTCAAAAACGGCGATGTTCCCTCCGTGATCACTTCGAGTACGTTAGCCAAACCCACCGTGCTGATCGGTGATGTACCGGCGCAAGTGGTATTCTCGGGCCTCGTGGGTCGCGATGCCAGCGGCAAAGCGTTCGGTTTCGTCGGCGTGTATCAGATCAACGTGATCATCTCCCCGGGCACACCGACCGGTGACGCCGTCCCGATTCAAATCCAGATGAACGGGGTTACCAGTCCAAAGACGGTAACTATCGCTGTCAGCCAGTAGAATTCAAACCGCCGGTAGAACGATTCCGCGGCATTCGCCCAAGCCGATGCCGCGGAACCCCGGAGCTTCGCACCTGCCCCGCAGAATCACTTCGTCGCCGTCTTCCAAAAATCGCCTCACCTCGCCTGTCGGCAACTGAACCGGCTCCGACCCTCGCCAGGCCAGTTCCAGCAGGCATCCTCGATTCTCTTTCTCCGGCCCTGAGACAGTACCGCTGCCGATGAGGTCTCCCGGACGCAGCGGACATCCGTTCGACGTGTGATGCGCTACCATCTGCGCCAGCGTCCAGTACATCGAGGAGAACCGGCTTTGGCTCAGCCGCACCGGCTCCCGCATTTTCGCGGAGCGCAGCCACACCTCGAGCGTGATCGCATAAGCATCCTGGAGGCCTCCCTGCAAGTGAGGAAGGGGCGTTGGATCCCCCGGAGGACGGGGGTCCCCGGCACACCGGAAGGGGGCCAGCGCTTCCATCGTGACCACCCAGGGAGAAATCGACGTGGCGAAATTCTTGGCCAGAAACGGACCGAGTGGCTGGTATTCCCATGCCTGAATGTCGCGTGCCGACCAGTCGTTAAGCAGGCAGACTCCCACCAGGTGGTCCGCCGCTTTGCCGAGAGGAATCGGTTCTCCCATGGGATTGCCCGGTCCGACAAACGCGCCCAACTCCAGTTCGTAATCCAGGCGGCGGCTCGGTCCGTAGACCGGGGGGCCGGCAGGCGTCTCGGCGGTCTGGCCGGACGGTCTCCGTATTGCGGTTCCGCTGACCACCACCGACGACGCGCGTCCATGGTAGCCGACCGGTAGCCACTTGTAGTTCGGGAGCAGCGGGTTGTCGGGGCGAAACATGCTGCCCACATTCGTCGCGTGATGGACGGACGCGTAGAAGTCGGTGTAGTCTCCGATTTCGCACGGCAGCACCAGTTCTACCGCGTCGATCGGCGCGAGCATCGCTTCCGCACCGGCAGAGCGGGTGACCAGAAATTCGCTGATACGCCGGCGCAGGTCCGCGCGAATGGGCTGCGTCATTGCGAACACCGCCTTCATCGACTGGACGCCGAAGGCCCAGGTAATGTCGAGAACCTGGTCGCCGATACCCACGCCCAACCGCGTATCGGCGCCCCGTCGAAATGTGGCGAATGGAAGATTCTGAATCGGGAATTCGGTGTTCGGGTCGTTGGCCAACTCCACCCAACTGCGGAGCGCGGGGTCGTGCGTCTGATCGATCATGCCAGCAGCCCCAGTCCACGCAGGTCGGCGAGCGGTTCTTCGAAGGAGCAGGAGCCGAAGCTATGCGCGAAATCGCGGCGGGTGGCTTGAATTTCGGCCGTAGACACGCTGCGGTCCCGCCAGTTCAAACCGTCGTCGGAGAACTGAAAGGCGGCCGCATCGCGATCCTCGAGTACCGCGAAAATCGTGTCGCAATCCGCCCCTTGCCACGCAAACGCCGCTGCCGCGAAGACGTTCAGGAAACCGTGCATCGCGGCCGATCGGACTGGATGATGCAACCCCGCCGTGGCTTTGAACGGCAGGCGCCGGGCCGCGGCCTGCTCGAGGAACGAAGCCAATTGCGCGCTGTCCGGCGTGGAGGTACGGACTTTGGCGAAGGCGCCGGCGATCTGATCGATGGGCGCCTCGCAATAGGTGGACAGAGAGAGCTTCCGCGGCGTTTTGGTCTCGAGAGTCTCCACGTGCGGCGGCAGCGGTCCAGGCTCTTCCTCCACCAGCAGGGTCACGCGCCAGTTCGCACCCAGCGCCACCTCCGCCAGTTTCGACGCGGGCAGCACAAGTCGATTCAGGATCCACTGGTCCGGGGACGCGAGATAGGTGCGATAGTTCTCCAGGACGGCCGGTAGAGGCAGGGCCGCCGGAGGAAACAGCCCGGCGTAGTCGATCAGATTGGTGAGAAACGCTCGTAACGATGGAATGATCACCGCCACTGTCAACCCCCGTTCCAGAGTACGATTCCGGCAGCGTGTCGTCAAAAAGATCCGGACTGCGCCATACGGAAAGCGCTGACTCTTGCTCGTGTGGGGTAGCCGTGAACGGCTTACTGCGGCAGAGCGAACGCTACGTAAACGGCCGCGGTGCCGCCGGCCGGCGCTTTTCCGCCCGCGGCCGCAATCACGACATATTGCCTGCCGTTCACTTCGTAGGTCGCCGGCGTGCCGTTGCCCGACGAAGGCATCACGGTCTCCCAGAGGAGCTTGCCCGTATCCTTGTCGAACGCGCGGAACTTGCGATCGAAATTCGTTGCGCCGATGAATACCAGACCGCCCGCCGTGACAATCGGTCCGCCGTAATTCTCGGATCCGGTGTCCTTCATACCTTTCGCGACTAACTCGGGATACTCGCCCAGCGGCACTTTCCACACGAATTCCCCGGTGTTGAGGTTTATGGCGTTCAGCGTTCCCCACGGCGGCGCGACGGCCGGATATCCATCGGGATCGAGAAATTTCTTGTAGCCCGTGAAGCGGTACTTCAGGTCGAATGGCGATGGTTCCACCCGCGTCTCCGCCGAATTGCCGGTCATCACATAGTCCACCAGGGTGGCCAATGCCCGCGCCCGCAGATTGGGAAATCCGGGCATTCGCCCAGCGCCTTTTTGCACGATCTCAGTGACCTGCGCGGCGGTGCGCCGCGAACGGATGCCGGCCAGCGATGGCGCCTGGCCGCCGTTTCCCGAGAAGTCGGCGCCGTGACAGGTGCCGCATTGCGCCGTGTACAACTCGCGGCCGGTGGCCGGGGGAGGGTTGGGCACGATGCTCGAGGTCCAGGCGATGTCGTTGGCGTTCACAAACATCACGCCGCTTTCGGGATCGAACGCCTGGCCGCCCCATTCCGCGCCGCCGTCGAACCCGGGAAATACGACGGTCTCCTGATTTGGCGCCAGGGGAATGAACTGTCCGTCGCTGCGAAACTTCCTAAACTGCTCGAGCGCCCACTGGTGGGCTTCGGGGGTGCGGTTGGTCAGGAGGTCTTCGGTGAGCCGCTGTCGCGCGAAGGGCGCGGGCTTCGTAGGCAGGCCCTGCGTTTCCGCGGTCACCTCGCCCTCCACTTCGCTGGGCGGATACTTGCGGTATTCAATCGGGAAGAGCGGCTTGCCGGTGACGCGGTCGAACAGGAAGACGTAACCGTGTTTGGTGGCCTGCGCCACAGCGTCCACCATTTTGCCTTCGTGCTTGACCCTCACGAGAAGAGGCGGCGAGGGGAGATCGCGGTCCCAGATATCGTGCTTCACCACCTGGAAATGCCAGATCCGTTTTCCGGTGGCGGCATCGAGCGCGAGCAGACAGTTCGCAAACAGGTTGTCGCCGGTGCGGTTGGCCCCGTAGAAATCCGATGCGGCCGACCCTGTAGGCACGTACACGATGCCGCGCCTCACATCGATCGTCATCCCGGCCCAACTGTTGGCCGCCCCGGTATAAGTCCAAGCGTCCTTCGGCCACGTGTCATAGCCGTATTCCCCGGGCCGCGGAATCGTATGGAATTTCCACCGCAGCGCACCGCTGCGCACATCATAGGCACGGATGTCCCCGTACGAGGCCGGCAGGTCTTCACTCTCGCGGCCTCCGAGGATGAGCAGGTCCTTATAAATGACGCCGGGAGTGGTGAGGCTCACCGATTGCTTTTCGGGGTCGCGATCGATGTCCTGGTGCAGATCGATGCGCCCCTCCTTGCCGAAGCCGGCGACCGGCACTCCGGTCCTGGCATTGAGCGCGTAGACGTAGCGTCCGAATCCCGCGAAGATCCGCTGCTCGGCGCCTCCCGACCAGAACATCATCCCGCGCACCCGCTGGCCGGCGATTTTGGAATCCCAGGTCCACACAGGCTTGCCGCTGGCGCCGTCGAGGGCGATCACCTTTCCTGCGGGCGTGTTTGCGTAGACCACGCCGTTGACCACGATGGGATGGGTTTGCAGTCCTCCGCGCCCGCCGCCGGTTGCGTCGTACGTCCATGCCACTTGCAGCCGGCCCACATTCGACCGGTTGATCTGCTTCAACGTCGAATACCGCGTGCCCTCCGGACTGCCGCCATAGACAGGCCAGTCGTGAGGCGCGGCGGCGGACATCAAGATGGCGACCGCTAGTGGCACGCCGGCGAACGCTGCTGCCAGGGTTGGGATTCGCATGAGTGTATTGTAGACCGGCCCTCCCAGGAGCCACCGGGCAGTAATCCAGGATCAGAGCAGGAGCAAAAAACAAGTCTGACTGTGGCAGCAAAGTGAGAATGTCGTCTTTGGGCAAAGTAGAAATGTCGTCTTGACAGCCCCAAGCTTTGGGGATGCAGGAAGGACAGCTACTGATGACGCAAAGCGATAGGGACCGGTTGGTCGCACTGAAGAAGGCCAACGAGAACGCCATCACACAGCGTGAGGCTGGCGAAGAACTGGGGCTGAGCATACGACAGGTGCAGCGGCTGCTTTATGGGTTGAGGCAGCGTGGCGATGAGGCTGTAGTGCATGGGCTGCGCGGGAAGCCGTCGAACCGGAAAATCGACAAGAAGATTGAGCGGGCGGCTGTGAAAATACTGTCGGCGTCTGTGTATGAAGGCTTCGGCCCGACGTTGGCGGCGGAGTACCTGAGCCAGAAGCACGGGATTGAAGCGAGCAAAGAGACCGTGCGGGGATGGATGATCCGGGGCAAGCTGTGGCAGGGAAAGAAAGCCCAGGTCCAGCAAGTGCATGTCTGGCGGCCCCGGCGGAGCCGGTTTGGCGAGCTGGTGCAATGGGACACCAGCGATCACGACTGGCTGGAAGGGCGTGGCGAGAGGTTGTACCTGATTGCCATGATCGACGATGCGACGAGCCGATTGTTTGCGCGCTTTGTAAGACACGACTCGACCGAAGAAAACATGCGGCTGTTGTGGGGCTATCTGGAGAAGTTCGGCCGGCCGCTGTCATTTTATACCGACAAAGCGAGCCTGTTTCAGACGGCGGAAAAGCGCAAACGGGATGAGCCAGGAGTAGAGAAAGATCCGGTGGAAATGCCACCGACGCAGATTGGCCGTGCCTTGCGAGAACTGGGAATCACGTGGATCGCGGCGCACTCTCCCCAAGCGAAAGGACGCGTGGAAAGGAACTTTGCGACCGCGCAGGACCGCTTGGTAAAAGGCCTGCGGGTAGCCGGAATAAGGACGATCGAGCAAGCCAACCAGTACCTGACCGAGGATTACCTGGTGTGGTGGGAGCGGGAGCTGACCGTGGAGCCGGTCAATCCCGACGATGCGCATCGGCCGCTGGAGAAGAGTCACAGTTTGGCGGCTTCGTTGAGCTACGTGGAGACGCGGCAGGTGAGGCCCGACTACACGTTGCGCTGGGACGGGAAGTTGTACCAGATTGAGCGCCAGGCGGTGGTGGCGGGATTGCGCGGGACCAATGTACGAGTCGAGAGGCGGCTGGACGGATCGCTGGCAGTCCGCCACGGGGAGCGGTATTTACCGGTGAAGGAGTGCGTCCCGGCCGAGAAGCCGAAAGCGAAAATGCTGGCCGCGAAATCGGCCCAACGGCGCCGCGTCAGCCGGCGGGGCAGTGACTGGAACAAAAAGTTCGACCTCAAGAAAGGGCCGAAAGTATGGCAAGCCGCGGAGCTCTCGGGATGCCGGCCCGAAGAGGCGGTCGGATGAGCAACTTCATCCTGGGGGAGTGGCGGGAAGGCAAAGTTCGCCCTATACCGGGAAATACTCCGCGCAACCGGCTGGTAAGCCGGGGGATTTCGCTGCTCTGGAGCATTTGCGACGATCCCTTCCTCACCACTCGATTCCCGCAGCTATCGATACCGGGCGCCCGGTATGCGTTTTCTAAGGCATGGCGGAATCTATCTGGTCCGATGGGGTTTCAAAACCAAAACCAAACCCTGGCCCGGGAGCATACCGCCTCCCGCTGGTCGGCCCCGAGCCAAGGTCAAAGAACGCGCCGGGAGGATCACGCTCTTTCTCATCGTCCGCAGATGAGTTCCGGCCGGCTATTCCTTGATCGGGTTGGTCGCCACCAGAGCCCGTCTCTGCTTCACCGGCACGAGCAGATTAACACGCACTCCTCCGAGGTCCGGGCAAAAGACGACATTTCTACTTTGCCAGGAACACGACATTTCTACTTTGCCTTGACAAAAAACAAGTCTGACTTGACTCAAATGATCGGACGTAATATAGTTTCATCCACGAACAAAAGAGTCGTGCGGGGCTTCAGTGAGGGGGGCCGAGGGGTCGCGGGGGACCCGATTCCAGTCTAAGGAGACAATTTCCATGCAGAAACGTATTCTGGGGACGGTATTGGGTATTACCCTATCAGCTGCTTCCTTATGTGCTCAAACGGGTGTGGGACAGATTCAGGGAACGGTGAGCGATGCCAGCGGCGCGGTTGTTCCGAGTGCGGCCGTGGCGCTTGAAAATGTTCAGACCGACAACAGATTTACGAGCGTCACGAGCGATGCCGGGTTTTTCGTTTTCCCGTCCCTGGTGCCCGGGGAGTATCGGCTGACCATCACCATGCCGGGCATGCAGAAGTGGGAGGGGACCGCCACCCTGGTGGGAGGGCAGCGCGCCGTGATCAATGTGGCGCTCGAGGTCGGGCGGGCCACCGAGCAGGTCACGGTGGCCGGCGACGTCACTCCCCTGCTCTCCACGAGCGCTCCCACGGTGGCCACGATTGTGGAGCGGGAACGCATCGAGCAACTTCCGCTGAACGGCCGGACTATTCAGTCCCTGCTCTCGATCGCGGTGCCGGGCCTCGAAGGAAGCACCGGCCAACCGAAAGTCTACGGGCTGCGCGACTCCGCGATGGACCTGGTGCAGGACGGCGTGAATCTACAGGATCGCAACACGGGCTCGATCCAATCCCGGCCCCCGGGACTGGATACCATCGAGCAGTTCCGCGTGGAAACCTCCGTCTCGAGCGCCAAGCTCACGCGCCCGGCGAGCGCCATCATGATCACCAAGAGCGGCACGAACAACGTACACGGCTCTCTGTTTCTGACGGGCCGCAACAGCGGGTTCGGTGTGGCGCGCCAGCGGCAGGACACGTTTACGAAAGCACCACACCTGGTGAGAAACGAATTCGGTGCGTCTTTCGGGGGGCCGGTCTACATCCCCAAGGTGTACAACGGCCGGAACCGCACCTTCTTTTTTGCCTCGTGGGAAGAACTGCGCCAGCGGCAGGCGGCCACGACAACTTCGGCGGTATGGACCGATGCCATGCGGCAGGGAGACTTCAGCGGCCTGATCGACAGCCAGAATCGCCGTGTGACGCTGTACGACCCCTGGTCGGTAGGAGCGGGACCGAACTACATCAAGACTCCGTACGTTAACAACCAGCTTCCGCTTTCGCGACTGTCGCCGATTGCGAAATACATGTTCGGCGTGACGCCTTCGCCCACCAATAATCTGAGTCCTCTGGTCGGCAGCAATCTCACCGCGCTGGCGCCGGTGGTGCAGAATCAACGAACATTCACTTTCCGCGGCGATCACCGCATCAGCGACAAAGACCAGATCTTCGGACGGTACTCCCACGGGCACTGGGATCAACTGCAGCGCCGCTCGTTCTCCACGGGCGGTTTTCCCATCACCAGCGACGGTCTCTACAATCGGGAGACGTACCTGGAACCTTCCAACACGGCGATGGCGTCGTGGACGCACAGCTTCAGCCCCAGGCTCTTCGTGGAGAACGTGTTCACGACTTCGCTCATCAACTGGCTCTACAGCTATAACCAGGCCGATTCGCAGCAGAACATCTCGGGCCAGTTCGGCACGCCGAATCCTTTCAATCAGCCCGGCGCGCCCTACATCAACAACGCGCTGTACCAGAACGTCAGCCTGAATGGGATCGTGCCGCGGACGCAGTACACCAAGGTTTTCAGCGGCGAGCAGAACTACTCGTGGAGCCAAGGCAGCCACCAACTGGAATTCGGGTGGCGGTACCAGCAGGAGATTCTGGATACGCTGCCCGACGCGCCCGAGCAATCAATCCTCTCGTACGCCAGCAATGCCACGGCGCTTTACAATCCGTCCACCGGCACGGCGTTCGGCGCCCAGGCGGTAACGGGCGATAACGGCGCGAACTTCTTCCTCGGGATTGCCGATGCGTATCAGCAGACCCGCCGCCCGCAGAATTTCAACATGCGCGGAAAGGACGTAGCCGGCTATTTGCAGGACACCTGGAAGATCCGCCGCGATCTCACGTTAAATCTGGGTGTGCGCTGGGAGTTCCTGGGCCCGTACGTCGACCAGCGGGGTATGACGGCGGGCTGGGATTTCCCCGATAAGGCGCTGGTGAGGAACGTGACGATTCAGCAGTTGATCGACAGCGGCTACACGACCAAGGCAATCGCCGACGGCTACTCGGCAGTGGGAGTGAAGTACGTGACGCCCGAGCAGGCTCATCTGCCGCAAAATCTGGTATCCACGAGTAAGCACGACTTCAGCCCGCGCGTGGGCTTCGCCTACAATCCGCACATCGGAAACCGGCGCCTGGTGATTCGCGGCGGTTACGGCATGTACTTCTTCCCGATTCCCGCGCGAACTTTCAGCGAACTGCGGCTGAATCCACCGATGCAAGGGACGTATCGGCTGAGCTGGAACGATGCGGCCTACACGGTGGACGGACTGCCCAACGCATTGCTGCGTTTCGCGCCGGACGTAATTACCGGTGTGAATTCGGCCAACGCGATCCGCATCGCGCCGCCGAGTCCGGGTGTCCAGATGACCGCACTCAACCCGGACCTTCCGACGGCCCGGGCGCACGAGGCGAACTTCGTGGTGGAGCACGAAGTGGTTAGGGACACGGTGGTTCGCGCGGGCTTCATCCTGACGGCGGGCCGCAACCTGGACATGATGGAGTTGTTCAACCGGAACCCCGTGAGCAACTACGTGTGGTACGCCACGACGGGCCTGGCTCTGCCGACGGGCATTTACGCCAACACGGCGCGGCGCGCCTATGACCAGACGACCATCGGCGACATACGCGTTTATAGCAAGTACGGCTACTCGAACTTCACCGGCATCCAACTCGAAGCCGAGCGGCGATTCAGCAAGGGCATGGCGTTCCAGTTCTTCTACGTGCTGAGCAACTCGATGTCCACGGGAGCGACGCCCTCGCAAGGCGGCGACTTCACCGTCAACGCGATCGACCAGCCGGATCGCTTCCTGCCGGGCACTTACCCGACCAGCGTCGACGACCGGGTCCGCTTCTATCGCTACGGCCGCGATGGCGACGTTCCGAAGCATCACATTCGCTTCAACTATCTGTTGGACCTGCCGTTCGGCCGCGGCAAGAAATTGGCGGGACAGATCGGGCCCGGGCTGAACCGGCTGGTAGGCGGCTGGCAGGTGGCGGGATACGGAAGTTCCAACAGCCGGTGGTTCGCCCTGCCTGCAACCAACTTTGGCGTCGTGAGTCCGGTCAAGATCTTCGGCAAGGTGCCGATCAACGACTGCCGTGGCGGGGCCTGCTTCGCGGGGTACATGTACTACAACGGCTACCTTCCGTCGACTGTGATTGCGGACAGCAGCGGCCGCTGTGCGGCGAGCGCGACGGCGTGCGTATTCGGGGTGCCGCAGGGTTACGTGCCGGTGTCGACCCCGATCAATCCCGCCATCATCGGCGGGGACGCCAACTTCAACAACAACAACAACGTCGTGGTGAAGCTGAAGGACGGGAGTAATCAAACCGTGGCCTACGATAACGGTTTGAACCCGCTGCGCAATCAGTGGGTCAACGGGCCGTGGCTCACCAATCTGAGCGCCAGCGTGTACAAGAGTGTCGACATCACAGAGAAGGTCAAGCTGCGTCTTAATCTGGACGCGTTCAACGTGCTGAACCAGCCGGGTATCGGCACGCCGAGCACGGAGGGCATCATCAGCCTGCGGAACTCCGCGCAAGGCGCGCGGGTGCTGCAGTACACCGCCCGCATCACCTGGTAAAAGCCGTCAGAGGCGGCCCGCCTGAGGACGGACCAACGTCCGCCGAACCCGGCTCTGCCCGTGGGCCCATATTGCCGGTCCGATAAATATGGCAATCTAGAGTGCGCGAAAACAAGCATCGAGATTCCTGATGCGCTGTTCCACGAAGCAAAGGAATATGCCGCCCGAGATGGTCTTCCTATGCGCGAAGTCATGGAGCGCGGGGGACGCTTTCGTCTGAAAACCGTGACCACGAAGGGCGAGGGACTGGTCTCGGATGGGGATTGGCCAGCCATCCGGTCGCTCATCTACCAAGGTCACGGCTGATGATTGCCCTCGACACGAATATCCTGGGCTACGCGATTCGGGAAGACTCCCAGTGGCATCAAGCGGTCCTGTAACGATCGCTTGCAGAAGGCGAGGCGGTTTGGGCTATCGCCTGGCCTTGTATTCACGAATTCCTGGCGGTGGCAACGCACCCCAAGATTTATCGGCCATCCACTCCGCTGTCTGACGCGTTGCGCCAGGTGGACTATTGGATGGAGAGCCCACGCTTTGCGTCTCATCTGCGAGGGCCCCGGATATTGGGAGCATCTCAGAGATTTCCTGACCACAGGAAAGGCGGTGGGAGCAACGGTCCACTATGGCCGCGTCGCAGCCATTTGCCGAAAGGCGGGGGGTCGGGAAATCTGGACCGCAGATCCCGACTTCTCCCAATTTGGCGGAATATCGGCTAGAACCCCACTGCTCCGATTCAAGCACCGCGATTTTTGTACTCCTCGCTTGTCACGCCACATTCCACAATTGGCAGTTCCACAACAAGAAGAAACATACAGAAATATTTCTTGACACTCGGAAATTTTTCCGATATTCATGAAATGTTTGCTTTAGGCAATCGTGATTCTCTCACGCCTGACGGTTTTCGCGACGAGTTCACAGAAAGAACCAACAATGACCCGTATTCTCCTGGGATGCTGTCTGTTACTCAGCTTATTAAAAGCCGCTGACCCTACCGGAACCCTTGCCGGCACCGTGGTCGACCCCGCCGGAGCCACAGTCGGCGCCGCCAAGGTCACTGCGATCAATATCCAAACCGGCCTGACCCGCGAGATGGTCACCACGGCCGACGGCGGCTTTGTCTTTCCACTGTTGCCCGTCGGCGTATATCGCGTCGCGGTCGAAGCAGCCGGGTTCACCCGATATCAGCAGACCGGAGTCGAAATCGCGGCCGACCGGTCGGCGACGCTGTCCGTCCGCCTCAGCATCGGCTCCATGGCGGAGTCCGTTGAGGTGACCGCCGGCGCCGAAATGGTGGAAGCCCGTTCGGGTGCGTTGAGCCAGGTTGTCAGCGAGAAGAAGATCATCGAACTGCCGCTCAATGGACGCAATGCCGCAGCCCTCGTGTTGCTCTCGCCTGGCGTCGTCGACCTGCGCGCCGGCAACTCGAATGGCACAGGAGACACAGTCCAAACCGTAACCTACCCAGGATCTGTTTCCATCGCGGCCAACGGGGGACGCGCCGATACGGCCAATTACAACCTCGACGGCGGCAGCAATCAGGATACTTATACCAACGTCAACAATCCATTCCCCAATCCCGACGCGGTCGAGGAGTTCAGCGTCCAGACCAACAGCTTTAGCGCGGAATACGGCCGCGGCTCCGGCGCCATCGTCAACGTCGTCACCAAATCCGGGACCAACGAATTCCACGGCAGTGCCTTCGAGTTCCTGCGCAACGGCGACCTCAATGCGCGCAACTTCTTCGCTCCTACCCAGGATGCGTTGAAGCGCAATCAGTTCGGCGGCAGCTTCGGCGGTCCCGCCATCAAGAACCGGCTGTTCTTCTTCGGGACATATCAGGGCACGCAAATTCGCGATGTGCAATCCGGGAGAACGGCCACAGTTTTGACCGCGGCACAACGCGGAGGAGATTTCTCCGGTCTCACCCGGCAACTCGTGGATCCACTGACCAAGGCACCCTTCGCCGGAAACATCATTCCCGCCGGCCGCATCAACCCTGTTGCATTAAAGGTGCTCCAATACCTTCCGGTCGCGACCTCGCCGGATGGCATCATTCGCTTCGACCTACCGCTAAAAGACCACGAAAACCAGTACATGGGCCGCGTCGACTATCTCGTCGGACGGCACCGTTTCTATGGCCGCTATCTGTACACCGATTATCAGCGCGATCCCGTAGTGGGATCGGTCAACCTGCTGACGTCCACCCGCGGCTTCGACCTTCCCACTCACAGCGCTTCTCTGAGTCACACCCTGACGCTTGGACCGACACTCCTCAACAGTTTCGTGGCCTCCATCTCGCGCAACCACTCGCAGATCCTGAGCGGCGCGCCATTCAATTTCAACGACCTCGGCGTGAAGAACGTAGCCCACAGCGATCCCGCCGAACTCGTCATCGAGGCAACCGGGTACTTCAGTGTCAACAGCGGACACCCTGGGCAGTTCGATCGCGACAACGTGCAGGTGGCCGATAGCCTGCACTGGATCAAGGGGTCGCATGAAATCGCCATCGGAGGAGATTTCATGCGATCCGGGTTCGACGGCGTCAACACCTACCGCCAGAACGGCGCATTCCGCTTCCGCGGTACCAGCTACTCCGGCAATCCGCTGGCCGACTTCCTGACCGGGTATGCCGACCGCTTCCTTCAAGGCGGCGGCGAATACACATCGCGTCACGGCAGTATGGGCAGCCTCTTCGCGCAGGATAACTTCAAGGCGCGCCGCAACCTGGTGCTCAGCCTCGGGCTGCGCTGGGATCCCTTCATTCCGCCAGGAGAGAAGCTGGGAAGGACGGAGTGCTTTGTGCCGGGCGAGCATTCGGCGCGCTTCCCGAACGCACCCACAGGCTACCTTTTCGCCGGAGACGAAGGCTGCACTTCAGGAGGCGTGAACTCGAGTTGGAAACAGTTGGCGCCGCGTCTGGGGGTCTCTTACAATCCGGGCTCGGGTAAGACGGTGATTCGCGCCGGCGCTGGACTTTTTTACCAGCTTCCTTTCCTCGAAGCCTTCAACAACATGGCCGATAGCGCTCCGTTCAGCCCGCAAGTGCAGGTCTTCCGCGTGCCCTTCGAGAACCCATACGTATCGACGCCCAACCCCTTCCCGGCGCAGTACGCCCCGGTCATCCCGCCCAGCAACGTGGCGTTCTCGCTGCCGCTAAGCCTGGCGGTGTCCTATGAGCGCAATTGGAAGCCCTCCCGCGTCCTCAACTGGAACTTCACTGTGGAGCGCCAGGTCGCTGGAGACATTCTGGTCCGCGGATCGTATCTCGGCTCCAAGGGCACACACCTGAACTACAACAATGACGTCAACGCCCCGCTGCCGAGCCCCACGGCCACAGCCGATAACGAAGACGACCGGCGTCCGTACCAGCAGTTCGTCCAGGTCACGCAGGATACGTCGGGAGCCAACTCCAGCTTCCATGCCTTGCAGCTCTCGTTCGAGAAACGCTTCTCGCACGGTTTCACAGTGACAGCGAACTATACCTTTAGTAAGAGCATCGACCCGGTCTCCTACTCCACCGACCTGGATACTATCAACGTGATCAATCCCTTCAACCTGAATGCCTACCGCGGCGTTTCGGACTTCAACATTCCCCACCGGTTCGTACTCAATTACGTATGGCAGCTGCCCTCGCCGAGGCCAGCCGTACTGCGAGCGGTGTTCGGCGGATGGCAGACCTCCGGCATCTGGACCCTGCAAAGCGGCTTTCCGCTCAATATCTCCTCCGGCAATGACACGTCTTTTAGCCTGCCCGCGGTCGGCAACGATCAGGCCCAGTTGCTCTGCACCCCCCATTACACCAGCGGATCGCGTGGCGATCGCATCGCGAGCTGGTTCACTACCAGCTGTTTCGGCGTCCCGCCCGACAACAGCTTCGGCAACGTCGGACGCAACACCCTGATCGGTCCCGGGACCTTTAATGTGGATCTCGGCGCTCATCGCGTAATTGCCGTGCGGGAGAGGCTCCGGCTTCAACTCCGCGGCGAGTTCTTCAACGCGTTCAACCACACGCAGCTAAATAATCCGGACACCACCGTTTCCGATTCGACCTTCGGAAGAATCACCAGCGCGCGGTCGCCGCGTACGGTACAACTTGCGCTCAAGCTTACTTTCTGAGTATGAGGAAGGCGTCATGCGGTGGCGCGGTTGTGACCGGAGCGGCGATGCCTGATAGATTGGACGGGAAGATGGGCGGCGCAAAAGCTGCCGGTGCCGCGTTCGCGGTACCGATTTTCGTCGAGGAAGCGGACATTGAAGAAGACATCGTATCGGGAACTGGCAAAGCTGGCCAAAGTAAGCACCGCCACCATATCGCGAGTCGTTCGAGGACAGGCAAACATCGATCCGGAAATGCGTGCCCGCGTCCGCAAAGCGGCCGAGGAACTCGGAATCGATTTGGAACACCGGCGGCAGGAGAAGTCCACCATCATTGCCTTCGTTCTGGGCAATCGTACCATCCTGCATAATTTCCAGGCCCATATTCTCTCCGGCGCCGAAGCCTACTGCTCCTCGCAGAACAAAGAGATCCTTTTTCTCTCGCACCGATATTCCGCAACCATTCCGTCTAAGGATCTGCACCTGCCGCAGATCTTGAACCAACGGGCCTTGGTCCGCGCGGTGATTCTGGGCGGAACCCACTCCGGAAACATGCTGAGCGCCCTGCGAGAACGCGAAATTCCCTTCGCCGTCCTCGGCAATAACGTGGTCGGCCCCTGGAATCCGGAAGAGTACGACGCGGTCTACTCGGACGACATCCAGGGCGCCTACGACCTCACCTCCCACCTCATCCAGGAGGGCCATCGCGATATCTGCTTCATTGGTGACACCGATCTCCCCTGGTATGCCCGCTGCGCCACAGGCTATCGCGGAAGCATGACCGCCGCCGGCCTGCAGCCCCGCTATAGCGACTTCCATTCGGACGATCCCGAGCTCGGATACCTGGCGATGCGCTCCGTTCTCACGCGTCGGGAACCCGTCACCGCCGTCCTCGCCGGGTCCGACCAGATCGCGCGCGGCGTCTACGAAGCCTTGAATCAGGCCGGACTCCGCATCCCCGACGACATCTGCGTCGCGGGTTTCAACGACACCGAGGCTTGTTTGATGAATCCGCCGCTCACCAGCGTCCGCGAGTTTCCCGAGGAACTCGGCAAACACCTGGCGGAATTCGTCCTGCGCCGCCTGCAGGAGCCTGACCGCAAGCCGCAGCAATTGACTATTCCGACTCGGGTGATGGTGCGCGAATCCACCCGGCCCCGAATCGCTACACCGGGCGGCGCCGCGCGCCGCTGGACGGCAACCGTACTGAATCCCGAGGTCTGATCTCAACGTGCACTCCACCGTCGCAGAGTCCGCAGCCGCGATTCCCGCGCCGGCCTTCCGGTGGCGCTGATGGATGATATGGGCGCTTTTCGGTTCCACGGTTCTGAATTACTTCAGTGGCCAGGTGCTGTCCGGGCTGGCGCTCTTGTTTACGAAGGAACTGCACCTCGGGGTGAGCAGGATCTTTGTCGACATCGTGGGATCCCGGCTGGGATTGTCGATCGCGGTGGTCTGGTGGTCTCTGGTCAGTCTCGGGACCAGCTTCTCCAAATCCGTGTTTTCAGTCGCCAAGTCGGTCGCCGAAAGCTTTCTCTCGCAGGAGGGCCGGCTGGCGGTGGCTATCTTTCATGGCGGCTCCAGCATCGGCGGCCCCGTAGCCGCGCTGGCAATGCCATGGATCGCCCTCCCCTTCGGATCGCGTGCTTGCGTTCCCCTTCTCTGGGGTGCTCGGCTTCGGCTAGGCGATTGTACTGGTCGCCCGCTTACCGATCCTGTATCGTGGTTTTATGTGCCCTGGCTACGGCAGCTATTTAAGTGACGCCCGGGGCCGTCAAACGGGAGAAAATTTCCTTGCTTGCGTGGATTCCATTCGTGGCCACTGACGCGGGCAATTTCGCCCGGAGGTCATCTCTCCGGACGGATGATCCGCCGCGGCGTTGCCATCATCCGGGCGCGCAAACTGATCTGCATAGCACTGTTCGGCTGCGCGGGTTGGTCGACCATGGGGTTGACGCTCGTGTCCGACCTGTTCCAACCGGGGATCGGGGCTTCCGTCGGGGCCTTGAGCGAACTCGGCGCGGGCATAGTACCCACGCCCTTCACTCTGCTGATGGGCGCCTTAGTGGATCGCTTCTCGTATCTCCCGGCCTCCGTGGTGGCTGGGACTATGCCGTTGGTGGCTACCGCGGAGGTGCTCCTGATGATTCTCGAGCGGGCGGCCGGCACGGCGAAGAATTGCACATTGAGAGGGTCACTCTATGAAAGACGAAGTATCGCGAAGAACTTTTGTGGCGGGGGGCTTGGCCGCCCTGCCCTTCACGGCGCGCTCATACGCCCGAGTCGCTGGAGCCAACGACCGCATTCAAATTGGCCAACTCGGCTGCGGCCACCGCGCGCGAGGCCATCGCGAAATGCTCAAGAAATCCGCGGCAACCGACCCCAACTTCGACGTTCGCAGCGTTTGCGACCTGTGGACCGCGAATCGTGAGCGGGGCGCGGCGGAGGTCCAGCGGATTTTCGGAACCAAGCCGAAGACCTTCAAGTACTCCGAGGAAATGCTCGCCGACAAAGAGCTGGATGCCGTGATGATCGCGACCGGCGACCATCAGCACGCGCGAATTCTTGCGGAAGTGGTCCGCGCCGGAAAGGACTGCTATTGCGAGAAGCCCATGGCGAATACGCTCGAGGATGCCAAACTCGCGCGTGACGCCGTCAAGGGCAGTAAGCAGGTGGTGCAGATGGGCTCGCAATGGTTGAGCGATCCCTACCAGCAGCGCGTCCGCGAGATCGTCCGCAGCGGGAAGCTCGGCAAAATCGTATCCATCGACCAGAGCTGGAACTTCAACGGCCCGCGCTGGCACGTCCCCCGCAATCCGGACATCGCGGCGATTCGCGAACAGGACACGGACTGGAATCGCTGGCTTCTCGGCCGCAAGGCCCGCCCCTTCGACCCGCGTGTCTATTTCGAGTTTCGCATTTTCAAGGACTTCTCCGGCGGGATCACCGACCAGTGGTATAGCCACGGCTCCGGACTGGCCCACTTCTACCTGGACACCTTCGTCCCGGACGACACCGTATCGAACGGCGGCATCTTCGCCTGGCACGATGTCCGCGAGAATCCGGATACCTTTCAGTGCGTCTCCACGTTCGCCGAAAAGGAGGTGATGTACTCCTACTCCACCACCTTCGGCAGTGCGTACGGCGACCACACGATCATCCGGGGAACCCGAGGAACGCTGTACTCGCCGGGCGGCGAAGGCAGCCCCCAGTGGTGGTTCGCCGAAGAGACCAAAAGCGAGTGGGGAACGAACGTCGTCTTCCACCTCAAAGGGGAAAAGGCCAAGCCGGAACTCGTGACCATTGCCGGAAAAACCGAACCTCCTCCAGTCAATCAGGACGACAATCTCAAATACCACACCGACGACTGGTTCCGTTGCATGCGCGATCGCAAACAGCCGAACGGAAACATCGATACTGGTTTTGCCCATGCTGTCGCCGTCGTGATGGCAACACGCAGCTACCGCGAAGGCAGAAAGATGTACTGGGACCGCAAGAGAGAGGAAATCCTCGATCATTTGCCGGCGTAGCCGCGGTGCCGCTGCTTGCGGATTACCGAATCGATTCCGCCACGCCTTTCGCCGGATCGTCGGGGTCTTGAACAAGCTGCCCTCGAACCGGTAGCTATGCGGCCAACCACCCGTGATCTAGTCCCGGGGCGCCCGCTTTGGTCTTCAGCGCCTGGGGAATCGATTGGTCTTCGGGCGTTCTCATCACCAACTCCGGACAAACCCCTGCCTCGTGGAATCGATCGCTGCTGCCTCGGCCGCTCGAGAAAATCTTCCCCCGCGGGCCGAAGCCCTCGGCAGTGTGGAGGTCCGCGCCAAGTTTAAGGGCGGCTGACGGAGGTGGGCTTTCACGAGCGCCTCAGCGGGAAGGGGCGAAACCTGTTTCGCATCGTCTCGCGCCTATGACGCATTTACGTGACGCACGACAAGCGCTGGTTCGGCATGGCCGACCAGGTACTCCGGATGCGCGGCCGTTTCGACGCGGACCCGTCAAGCCAGCAACTCGGCCGCGTCCCGTAGCCGATGGACCTCCATCGCGATGCCCGTGCCGGGATGCGCCAGCGCCCCCACATACCCCGGCGCAGGTTCCAGGTGATGGAGTGTCCATGCAGCGCCGGCGTCCGCATCTTGCCCGATCCGAACCAACCGCGGCGCCTCACCGGGCAACAGCGACACCTGGAACGCGTCCAGCGGCTCAGCCAGCCCCCTTCCGATGGCCTTGATGTAACTTTCTTTCCGTGTCCAGCAACGATAAAAGGCCTCCCGCCGTTCCAGATCGTCCGCAATCGATACCAATTCCGCCGTTTCGGCCTTGCAGAAAAAGCGCCCGGCGATTGCTTCCAGATCAGGCAACGCCCGCACTCGTTCGATGTCGATCCCGACCTCTGCCTGGGTAGTGAAGGCATACGCGGCCAATTCGCCCGAGTGCGACATGTTGAACTTCCAATTCGACGCTCGCAGGGCTACGCGCGGTTTGCCTGCGGCATTGGAGGAAAACTCCACATCCGTCGGCTTCCCTCCCAGGTAGCGCGAGAGGAGCACCCGCAAGACGCCGTGGGAGACCTCGTAAGATGCCGTCAGACGATCGTGTACGAACCGCTTCGAGCGGGCCAACTCCTGCGGCGACAAATAAGACCGGAATAATCCGCGCGCGGCGGCTCCGGACACTAGGCGGACCACCCACACTTCCACATTGGGAATCGACCCCGTGGACACGCCCTAGGCTAACAGATGTGGGATCGACGTAGCACACCCTGCAATAAACCATCGTGAGTGTCGAATACGTAGGGGAGTGGACGCCAGACTGCTCGAGTGGCCGGATCGCCGGCATCCGAAAAGGGTCAGTGGTGAGCGAGAAGCATCGCATCGTGAAAAAGTGAGAATTACATGGGGTCGATGCTGTTTCCCATTCCGCAAACCGACAGAAGCGCCCGTCAGGCATCCTTAGTGGACAACCGCGCATCGAGAGGGTTTGAGGAGTGAAGCCGTTTCGTGACTGGGTGTTTCACCAGCGGTGCCTGCGCGAACGTTCGCCGGAAACAGTAGTTCACCGGTTGCATCAAGGTGCTGAACGGAGATGCGTGGCGCAAAGCCACGACGCTCAGCACATCCTGGCCAACGTCCTAAGCGCACAACGGAGTCACCCCAACCCCCGCCGTATAAAGGAGTGAAAGGCTGGTCGGGCCGCCGAGATTTGAACTCGGGACCTCTTGCACCCCAAGCAACAAACATCAATTACTTACGGGCCATCCCCACTGAAAACAAAAGAATTGTAGTGGTGCGATTTGGACGCCAAATGGACGCCAGAGGAGTGTTTGGGGCTATTTGGACTCCAAATGGACTCCACCGGGACCGGGAACCGTGTTGATTGGGAAACCAAAACGGGACGGTTGACGTTCAGGGGGCGATATTGAGGGCGCGTTAGGTGATGGTTATATGCGCCGACCTCGAGATGCGCGCCACGAATGGGCCCTGTAGCGAGTTGATGATGCTCCGCATCCGTGGTAACGCTTCGACGAAGACCTTGGCGATCTCGCCACCGCGGAGATTGCCGGCCGTGAGGACGAACACTCTCGAAGTGCTCGCTCGCAACGCCGCGATTTCCAAGGGCCGGTATCTCAGCCGCTGGTCTTTGGTGAGTACGACCCAGCCCCACTGTCCGACCGTCCGTAGCCATACGCAATCATCCTCGTCGCGAGTGAAGTGGTCGTCATGAATCTCGACAGACAGCCGGAGTTGGCAAGTTCCGTTCGGATTGGCTCTGCGCCCAGCGACCGGTCGATAAAGAATACCGTCCCTTCAGGCAGCTTCGCAGCGGATTGCTTCTTCGATCGCACTTGTCTCCACACGGAAGTCGCGTGCAAGATCCGCGACAGAATCGCCGGTCCTGTAGCGTTCGTAGATGGATGCAACAGGAATACCGGTACCGGCGATCACCGGGCGGCCGAAAGATACCGTCGGATTCATGACCACCATGCGAGGATCGGATGCCGGCGCCGCTTTCGACTGAGTATCTCGCGTGAAGGGGTAAAGCCTGATCGGCAGACCCTTGGCGTCCCATTCGATTCGCTTGAGGTACACGCCGATGATTTCCTTCATCGCACGCTGGCCCTCGCGCGAGGCATTTATCAATTCTCCGTAACGCTCGACGAAGAGGTCCAGACCATCTGTTTGGAAAGCTTCGTTGATGAGGGGACGTTCAATCCGAAACTGCCGCCTCACATAGTCGAGCGCTTTCCGGACCTTCGGAAGCTTGATGCCGTGCCGACGACGAATAGCGGCCAACACATGCGCTTCAACGAGGTTGATAAATGACAGGTACTGCCGCTTGGAGTCGTCCAAATGGATCAGCGGTCGGGATCGCTTAGACTGTCCACTAGCCGCGTACAATCGGCCCACGACCCAACTTCGTAGGGTCTCTTCCGGCATCCGCAAGTAGTGAGCTGCGTCAGCGACCGAATACGCTGGCGCCAATCGGGGATCACCGGTTTCACAACTCGTGCCTGAAGTTTTGAGCGACATCTCGTCCTGTCGAACATTATCCATTGATACTGTTTCGGGAGACAAGCCGGGTTAAGGCACTACTGTACCAGCGTTGTTGCCGGTGCTGCATCAGCCAGCGCGGGAGGAATCTCCGGCGCGGAGGGGTCAGCCTGTTGAGCCGCGACCTGCGCTTGGGTTTTTCTGGTCGCATCCGCGAGTTCCTTCTGGATGCGGCGCGTAAGCTCATTCTGCCGCTCCGGGGTGACGAAGGTATACTCCCCTGTCATCTCGAGGTCGCTGTGCCCCGCCATCTTGGAAGCTTCGATTGCGCTTCCGCCCACCTGCTGTGTCCAGGTAACCTTTGCCCGGCGAAACGAGTGTGGACCCAGCCCGGGGAAATCGCAGTTCTCTGCCGCGGCCGCCTCGTGGAGAGCATCGCGTACGCCCGAGTCCCAGAGGGGTCGCCCGGGCGCCCGTTTCTGCTGGAACACAAACGAATCCGGAGTGGCGCCGTTGTCACGGCTTTTTCCCGAAACCGCTCGACCAGATCGCCGATCCCCAGAGTACGCTTGCTGTCTTCGCTCTTTGGGCGGCCAACTTCCTGGTGCCAGACACGCTGCTCGATCTTGATCGTGCCGGCATCGAGGTCGACATGCTTCCATTTCAGCCCCAGCACTTCAGAGATTCTCCCGCCGGTCGCTATGCAGAGCTCGATAATCAGGCGAATCGTGACATCGAGGCGAAGGAGTACGCGCGCTGTTTCGTCAAAGGAGAGGATGCGACGCTCACGTTTGCAGTGTTTTTTCCCGAGCTTCGCTTTGCTGGCCGGGCTGCGCTTCCCTTCCTCCCACAATCCGTGGCCCTCGGCATAGTAGAAGACCCGGCTCATGATGGCGCGCACGCCGTGCATGGCCCACCAGGAATCGAAAGTTGTGTGTAACCAGTCCTCGACCGCTTTCGGATGGATCTGGTTCAGGCGGAACTCGCCCCAGCGCGGGACGATGTATTGATGGAGATAGAGTGTCTCTTTCTCTCGCGTCGGTCTCGCGATTTGGTTTACACGCCCGAGGTAGCCTTCCTCGTACATTTTGGCCACCTCGCCGAACAACGCAACGCCTGTGGTGGCCACCTGCTGGGCGGCCGCCTCGACGGTTGGAGCATTCAGTTTCCCGAGGAATTGATCGCGCTCGAATTCCGCCTGCTTCTTCGTGATCGAATCCTTCTCGTAGGCGCCGAGCATCGGGTCGGGCGATAGCGCCTCCCAAATCCGGCCGAGCAAAGTATACTCCGCTGCGAATCTGTCGCGCACGTCGTTGTTGGGAAGGGCCTGCTGGGCGGCCATCAGCCCTTCGTAGCCGCCCACTGAGCGATCCACTCCCGGGAAAAACCCGAGGCACTTCTGCACCTGGACGGGCAGCTCCTTCCGGAGTTCGTCGATGTTCGATACAACCTGCTGAACGGCCTTCTCATCGAAATCGAGGGCCCGCGCCACGTCGTCGAAGATGCCGATGTAGTCCACGATTAACCCGTGGGTCTTCTCCTGCCCGAAAGTCCGATTTGTACGGCAGATAGCCTGCAAGAGGTTGTGATCCTTCATGGGCTTATCGAGATACATCACCGGCAGGATCGGCGCGTCGAAACCGGTGAGCAGTTTGCTGGTGACGATCACGTACTTCAGCGGATCAGCGGGATCGCGAAACCGGTCAAGCAGTTTCTCCTCAGCGTCCTTGTCGCGGACGTGCTCCTTCCACGGGGGCGGGTCGCCCTGGGAGGCGCTCATGACAACGGCACTGCTTTCCGGGCCGGCCAACTCATCCATCACCTGCTTGTAGAGCACACAGCATTCCCGGTCGAACACCACCACCTGTGCCTTGAAGCCATTGGGCTCGACTTTCGCCTGGAAGTGCTTCACAATGTGGCCTACAACGGCGCGGATTCGCTCTGAGTTCTTCACCAGCACGGCCATCTTGGCGGCGCGCTTTGCCAGGTCGTCGCGATCCTGCTCGTTGAGATTTCCGGTGATCTGCCTGTAAGCTTCGTCTATCGCGGTCTTGTCGATCTTCAGCCTCACCTCCGGTGCCTCGAAGTGCAGAGGCAGAGTGGCCTTGTCACGGATCGAATCCTGGAACGAGTACCGGCTCATGTAGCCCCTCTTGTCCTCGTCCGCGCCAAAGGCCCAGTAAGTATTGCGGTCTGCACGGTTGATGGGCGTGCCGGTGACTCCGAAAAGGAACGCGTTCGGCAGCGCCTCGCGCATCTTGCGGCCGAGATCACCTTCCTGGGTGCGGTGGGCTTCGTCCACCATCACGATGATGTTCGAACGTTCGTTCAACTTGCCGCCGGCCTCACCGAACTTGTGGATCGTGGTGATCAGAACCTTGCGAACGTCCTGACCCAGTAGGGTCTGCAATTCCTGTCGTGTGGCCACCCCGACCATGTTCGGGACGTCCGAGGCATTGAAGGTGGCGGTGATCTGGGTGTCGAGATCAATCCGGTCCACAACAATGATCACCGTCGGGTTCCCGAGTTTCGGGTGCATCCGCAGCTTCTGCGCCGCGAAGACCATCAACAGGGATTTGCCACTCCCTTGGAAATGCCAGATCAGGCCTTTCTTCGGATAGCCCTTCACTACGCGTTCAACCATCTGATTGGTGGTGAAATACTGCTGGTACCGGCAGATGACTTTGATGCGCCGGTGCTTCTTGTCGGTGGCAAACAGAGTGAAATTCTGGAGGATGTCCAGGACGACCTCCGGCCGCAGCATGCTCTCCATGGTCGCCCGCACGTGATGAAGTTGGCCTTCCTGCTGGTTATCGTCATCGCCATGGTCCCCACATGTCGATGGGCATGCGGACGGAGCCATATCTGAGCAGCCGGCCCTCCGTGGCGAAAGAGAAGACTTTCGGCACGAACATGGCCGGGACCTGCTTCTCGTAAATCTCGTTCACCTGGAATGCGCCGTCGAACCAAGTGACCGCGCTACGCGTCGGAGTCTTCGCCTCGCCGATGACGAGTGGCAGGCCGTTTACGAGAAACACCACGTCGAAGCGTTTTTCGACCGAACCCGCCTGGTAGGTCCACTGATTGCAGACCGTCAGCCGGTTGCTGGCAGGATGCTCGGTATCCACCAACCGTACCGATACGTGCTCTCCATTGAGACCGAAAGGCATCGTCTTCTCGCCGCGGAGCCAAGCCATGAAATTCTCGTTGGCACGGACAAGGCCGTCGGCCTGTACGGAGAGAATACAGGCACGCAAGTTGTAGATGACCTCGTCGGCGCGGTCAGGTTGGGCCGAGATCTCTGGATTGAGTCTGAGGAGCGACTCCCTTACCCATGGCTCCACCATGACCTCATTGCACTGGCGCGGAAGCTGCGAGCCTGAGACATACTGCCAGCGGGAAGGCGTCGTCTTTTCTCCGCTGCCTTTCTTCGCGGCAGCTTCGAGAATCATCTGCTCAACAGTGTTGGATTCGGTGAAGTTCATAAGTGTCTTACAAGAGCGCGTTGGCGATCGATTGGCGGACACTCACTGCAGCTTCCAACACGGACTCGATGCTTTTGTGTGCAGCTGCAAATGAGCGCGCCATCACTCTAGTACTTCGGAGAGAATCGCTTTGGGTGGAATCGGAACCGGAAGCATTTGTGCGAGTTCAAGCGTCAAATTTCGTTGACCCGATGTCTTCTTCGAACGACGTTCTAACCACGTCTGCGCCAGGTCTGAACGCAAATACTCGAAGAAGAACTCACGGGTATCCGGGTCTTCGATTCGGTAAACTGCGATCGCTTGATTAATGTTCGCTTCCGGAAATCCGTCCGGGATCAAGGCGGTCTTTCCGAGAGGAGGTCCGACCAAGTTCATCAGGATGTCGCCGGGACGCACTCGCGAACGCTTCAACTCCGTTTGTTGGATTTGCGGCTCCACGTATGTTGGGTCAATACTGAAATCCAAGGCGCCGGTGAAAGTTAGGTTGTACACTTTGAGGAATGGGACACTTGCGCTTGCGGTATTCAGGTAGGCCGATGGCGTTGCGCCTTTGGTGATTGGACTGGCGACCAGGTCTTCTGCACGAACCACCGTCCACCCAGGAGGGCAGCGACGTTGCCAATGTCCCCGACAACCTCCTTAGTTCTATCAGTTACTCCGAGCAGCAATGCTTTCAGCTTTGCCGAATACGTAGACGCGGCAATCTTCCGGGCTGTCTTCCATTTCTCAACTACCTCATCTGCTGACCAGAGGGCCCCTGCCATGCGTCGCTGCTGGTCGAGGGGTAAGAGATCGAACTCTTCCAGCTTGAGCGTTGTCCAGTTGATTGCGGGTGAGAGTGAGCCGACCGAAATCTCGACAGCACGGTTCATGAATCTGTCGCTGATCATCAGAAACGGCAGGAACTCCGGCAGGACGACATCCGGTTTCGCACGCACGACCATGGCGTGGGCTGAGCAGATACCCTCCATCTCGGCCACGACCAGCTTGCGCTGGTATGCGCGCCGACGTCCGAAGATGATGTCGCCCTTCTGAAACCGAAGCTTTGTTCCAATGGAAGTGTTGCAAACGTACGAACGCGAGGGCGGGGTCCGGGTCTTAATGATTGTTTCTGAGTTAGACCACAGTGGCGAGTCCGAGCAATCCTGCAA
>JADMIO011070301.1_pt1 | contig 32700 bp, 24 predicted proteins | sample 8958161 | NCBI WGS metagenome assembly JADMIO01 (sample SAMN16585339, study PRJNA669376) | soil metagenome | isolation source: Crop rotation soil | place: USA: Cullars Rotation, Alabama | collected 2011
GCCGCGACTTCAAGTCACGTGAATTCCAAGCTTCGGATCCCACTGTGCTGGAAAGGATACAGTGCTTATTAAACCTGACGCATTAATCTTCCTTATGCAATTATTCATCACATCTGCTATGAATAAATTGCCTAGGCCGTCAATAGCCAAGCCTGATGGGTGGTTAAGAGAAGCGGTTGATGCAGCAGTACCGTCTCCGCTATACCCTGGAGAACCATTACCTGCTATCGTACTAATAATACCTGTTAAATCTATTTTGCGTACACGATGGGCAGTTTGATCAGAAAAATAGATATTACCGATATTATCCAACGCTATACCTCTTGGAAGGTCTATTCCTGCGGCCGTGGCACTGCCACCGTCGCCTCCGTAAGTCATACCGTTTCCCGCTATTGTATTAACTATTCCGAAAGTATCAATCATTCTTATGCACTTGCAGTTAACATCTGTGATAAATAAACTTCCCTTTTTATCGCATGCAATGCTTTCCGGGCCATTAAATTCTGCATTGGTCGCAGGTGCCCCGTCACCGGTATAGCCAATATTTCCGTCGCCTCCAATAGTAGTAATTATTCCAAAAGCATCTATTTTTCGAATTCTGTATTGTCCATCAGCAATAAATAAATTGCCGGAAATGTCTGTAGCAATCCCGTTAGGGCGCATCGACGCTTTTGTTGCAATATATCCGTCTCCCGCACTTCCTCCCGCAACTGTTGTTATAATCTGGCCATCGCTGGCTTGAGTAAATAAGATAAAAATCAGAACTGTACTGTTCCGAAGCCACACTATCAAAGCAGCCATGCTATTATGATTTTAATTGGACTTGAAGGAGGTTCGCAGTATTTAGCAATGAACTATTTTACGAGAAACTTTGCGTTATATACTTCATCATTTTCTAAAATCCGTATCGTATATAGGCCTGGGGGAATGTCGTAAAGTTGTAGGAGATGGACATTTTGTCCTAATGTTGCAAAGCCAAGTTCCTTTTTTACAACTTTTCCATACATGTTTATTAGCGATATTTCGTACACGCCGCTCTTAGCAATATTAAAGTCTATAGTAACTTCCACACTGGCAGGATCCGGATATATGGTTAATTTATGTTTCAATTCAGAGTCAGATTCCGTCAGGTCAAGAACTCCACATGTAACTAAAGAGTATGTGGTTGAGGGAATTCCATTCGCGACAACTTCCAAATCATATTTCCCAGCTGGTAAACCAGATGGCAACGTAAATGTAACGGTGTCTGCAAGGCTACCTGTCATCACACCGGTACGATTCCAGTTGAAAGAACGTGCGTAAAATATTCTTGTGCCCTTTTTTAATCTCACTATAGGAAAATTGGTAGACATTTGCGCGTCATCGCCGTAGTAGGCTCCCTCGGAAATGCCATTGAATAACGTTCCGGTAACTTTGTATGTGTCACAAGCCACGTGTAATAAGTTATTGATTACGGGTTTCCCAGAAGCCAACGGCATTCCCGCTGGTGTGTATATATATAATTCACGAGAGTTCAAAGTTGAAAACAGCACAGTGCCATCTGGGAGATCGAGCATATAATTATTGTTGCACGGATGCATGTCAGTGCTCCCAAACCCAGGCCAGCTTATAGGTGTAAAAGTGTTTGAGATGTAATCGAATTCATATAGACGAGTTGGCGACGGAAATGAACCCGGCATAGTCGGTATTGGTGAGGCTGCACAGAGAATTTTTCCGTCAATCATCATCGCTGCCGCAGCATCTATAGCACCCTGCCCCGAAGGTAGGGACGGTCCTGCGGTCCACGTTCCAGGAGCAGATGAACCTGAAGGCGTATAATATACAGTTGCTCCCGAACCGCCAATGAAAAATACTTTGCCGTTTGGCAACAGTACACCTGGACCGATTTCAGTTGACCACCAATCCCAAATTGTAACGGGAACAATTGCATCGGTCACCCAGGAATTAAGCGATGGTATATAGCGCTCCGAAGTATTGGTATGCCAGTCGATCATAAGAATGCTTTCGTCGGGTAGCTTCACCCATGAGGATTCCGTAGTACCGCCAGGTGCCAGACACGGGGGAGCGGGAATATATGAGTTAGTCAAAGGATCAAATATGTATACTGCATTTCCACCATGGGGACCAAATTGTATTGCTTGCAATATTTTTCCATCGGGCAATTGCTTTGATTCTCCGTCATAAATTAAATCCCCGGTAGGTAACGGTTTCGTTGGTGTCCATGTATTGACTAGAGGGTCGTATATTTCCGAGACGCCGGTATCAGTGCCGTATTCTCCACCACCCACATACAAACGACCATCCTTAAGAAGTTGAGAAGAAAAATAAAGCCTGCTTGCCTGCATGTTGGCTATTGTATCCCATGTACCATAAGCATATCGGCCTAATGAATCCGGAGTTAATCTATCCCATGATTTGTCCCAGCCTCCAACCGCACTTTTAGATAGTACTGTGCCATCGGATAACAAGGTCATCAATCCTCCGCTTGGACGAGGCGCCAGATTCATAACGACAGACCATGTGCCCTGAGCGCTGCCTTGAAAAAATGAAAAAATCAAAATGAAGAATGACAGAGTTTTTTTCATACGACTTAGAAGTTAAAATTGTTAGATTCTTTTACAGCCTAAAAGGTGTCCCAATTAAGACTGACACGAAGCTATCGTAAAGAACATTGTCGTTAAAAAATATTGAGATTACGGTATTATGTATTTATCAGACGGTAGAGTGCCTAACTTCAAATACTATATTGAACAGAAAATAGAATCGAAGAGTGATAAGCTTCTCAGTTCTTTTTAAAGGGAATAGTTAAAGTAACAATCGTACCGCAGGGTTGATTATTATCATCATATAGCTGCTTAATATCACATCCTATTTTGTGGCCAGTGAGCTTTTCCAGAATAGCGATTCGTCGTTTACTGATTTCCAAACCTAATGATTTCCGTGACTGTTGCTTTTTTTTGAACATAGAGGTATTTATGCCAATACCATTGTCTTCTATAACAATACGCAAATAAGGGACCGCTGCAGATTCAAAATTTATTTTCAGATTTCCAACTCCTCCGTTCGGAGTTATTCCGTGCCAGATAGCGTTTTCAGCATATGGTTGAATAAGCATTGATGGAATTAAAATCTCTTCCGCATCCAAAGATTCATCGATGTTTATCTCATAGGTCAACTGTGGAAGTCTCATTGCCTCTAGCAGTAAGTATTTTTCCAGTATGCTTACCTCAGTGCTCAATTTCACATTTGCATTCGAAACATTCTCCATGGTTGCCCTTATTAAGCTGGCAAATTGCGCCAAAAACATGTTGGCAGAAGTACCATCTGATTTATTAATGAAATGTTGGATGGAGTTGAGGCAATTAAAAATAAAATGAGGGCTAATTAGCGCATTAGTCGCTTCCTGCTTCAATTGTAGTAAACGGGTATATCGTTGCGCTTTCTTTTGTTCTCGTGCTTTAATAAACTGTATTCGCCTGTTTATTCCAAAAATAGCAATTAATACGGCGAAAATCGTCGCAATGGATAGAAACCAACCTTCCTGCCATAGAGGTTTGAGTACTATAATTGTAATTGTTGTTGGTCTCGATACCGCAACGCTACTATTCTTTAATTTTGCTATTATTTCTAACGTATATATTCCTGGACTGAGGGACGAAAAATGTAGATTTGTGTTTCCTGTTTCAATGAAAGCGGAAGACGATGAGCCTAGTAACCTATACGCATAAATTACGTTTTCAGGCATTGCATAATTAGGTGAAAAGAAGTCAAACGATACGTGATTGTCTTTTTTATGCAAAGTAACCGTATCTTTTTGTGTGACTATCTTCCTGGCACTTCCTTCAACCCGAACAACAACAACATCGGCCATAAACGAATCTGACTGTTTATTTCTTTGATACCATTGATACACTCCTTTGCCACTCGCGATCCAAAAGCAATTTTTTATGCTGTCGTATAATTGTACATTGACGTTTTCAACTGGTAACCCGTATCCACTTCCGTATGATTTGAAAACCTTACCATCATAAGCCACAATTCCACGTGCTGTACCGACATAGAGTATCCCATCATGAATATACAAATGATCACAATCTGCATTTGGCATTGAAGTTTTACAGTCATATGTTTCCCATTTCTTGTTGTGATTTAACTTATATAACCCCATAACGGTTGCCATCCATATGTTTTCTAAAGAGTCAAATATCATATCGAGCGCCGGTGCATTTATCGGACTATTTGATTTATTGTAGTGTATCCATACTCCTTGTTTATTATTAAGAATACCTTTGGTTGTTGCAAACCAGTAACCGCTCGTTTGAGTATGGAGTATCTTAAAAGTTCGAAAACCAGAAACTGGGGTCTTTAATTCCGAGATTACTCCTGTTTTGTAATCTAAATCGAAAACTCTATCATACCCACCTATTAAAATAGTCCCATTCATGCTTTCCGATAAACACATACCTCCGGCAGAATATTTTGTGCTCGTATTTGCTTTCAAATTGTAACGCCAAAGGCTGAAAGGAGTCAGCACCCACATGTTATCGCCAGTAAAAAGGATATCGTTAACCTTATCGGAGACAGGAATGTCTATTTTATCTAACCTGAAAAACTTATCGTTTTTGTATTCGAATACACCACCGAACGAACCCACATATATTTGAGCATTATTTTTCTTTATGCAGGAAATGAGTGTATTTCTTAACCCCGACCGCTCATCATAAAACTTCACGTCGTTATTATAAAAACGAAATAACCCTTTGCCTCCTGTACCCAGGAATATCACGTCCCCGTCACAATACATGTCGTTAATGAATATGTTGCTAAGAGATGTTGATTTGGAGTAGTCATATATCTGTCGTTGTCGTATAACGCTGTACCCTGCATCAGATGAATACCAAATCTCTCCAGCCTTATTTATTACTAAGTTTCGAACAGGCCTTTTGCCTCCTATTGATAGTGAATCGCAATTTTGCCCATTGGCATTACAGGTAAAAACCTTACCGTTGCTTCCGAAATAATAATTGCCATGTATATCTTGGGCAATGCAATAAACTACTGCTTTAGATAGATTCTTCGTAAACAAGCCAAGATGATCATCTTTATTTAGCCGATAGATGCCATTAGTTGTTGCCAACAACACAGAGCTGTCCTTATTTGGATATACTTTCGTTACATATAATTGTTTGCCATCACCATCAGTAAGAGGCTGCGGGACAAACTTCTTTTGCTCATTTATGTAACCTACCTTATGGTCCTTATTTAGTAGCCATATTCTGTTGCACTCATCAGCCACTGCATCCGTAACCAATAAGGGATAATTAGTATCTTTCTTGAAAAGTAATTTGACAATCCTTCCATGATCAATGCAAAAAATTTTCTTATTGGTTGAATGATATTCAGCAGCCCATATTCTATTATTCTTGTCACAGCAGATACCTATTAAAACACTGTGATTGAAGCTGTCTGGATAAAAATTAGAGAAGGTATATCCATTAAAACAACTCAGCCCATAATTGGTGGATAGCCACAAAAGGTTCTGCTTATCCTTGCAAATGCGATACACAAAGGAATTCGCCAGACCATCTTCAGCGGTATAGCACTTATACGGAGATACCTGTGCATACGGAGTATTGATTTCAAAAATTAATAGCCAGCCGATTAATAAGAGATTTTTCATCAGTGGTTATTTTGCGAGTTATTTCTATCTTTGAGTAACTGCCTAAACGCATTTTTTTTTCTTCTTGACAATTCAATCGTAGTTCCTTCCGACATTATCACCCGACCTTTGCCCTCATTTGAATATTCCTTCATGAGATCGAGGTTAATAATGAAAGAATTGTGTAGCCTGAAAAATAGTTGATGTGGCAGTAATTGTTCAAAATAGCCGAGATTACGGCTAACCATTAATTTTTCCTTTTTATTGCCACTCATTACATGAATAGTCGTGTAATTATTGTCTGCCTGAAGATATACTATTGAGCTAAAATGAAGCAACTTCACGCCCCTTGAATGATTAATACTAACCTTCCCATGAATATCAATTTTTGGAATATTTTCTTCATTGTTGGTCTTTTCATTGTATTTAGGATCAAGTAAGCGTTTTAACTTTTGTTCGCAATTAATAAGTTCCTTTATATCGATAGGCTTGAGGATATAGTCGACTGCGTCCACTTTTATCGCTTTTATCGCATACTGATTGTAAGCTGTGACAAAGACAACAAGAGGGCCACCACTGTCTTTTTTCTGGTTTGTTAAAAGATCGAAGCCGCTTTCATTTGGCATATTTATGTCAAGAAAGATTACGTCCGGAACTTGTACTTTGATTATTGTTCGAGCCGTCGCAACCGATTCTGCAGTACCTACAACCTCAATGTGCTTACAGTACTTTCCAATAAGGTTTTTTAAATTGACCCTGCTATACTCTTCGTCGTCAACAATGACCGCTTTAATAATCACGTGAGAAATTTTATGTATGATTCCTTGACTTCAAGTTCACAATAGCTAGCTTAAACAGAAACAGCCTTGTATAAGGCCGTTTTCTGTTGTAATAAAATTAAAACTCTTTGGGCATATTAAGGCAACATACTTTTATTATTGTTTATGTATGGTTGTTGTCAGGACATCGGCTGCACTAATATAGCGCACAATGAAAACACCTTTTGGAAGTGCAGATATGTCGATGACGTCATCATTATTGTTAACTAAAGTAGACTGGATCAGTCTTCCATTCATATCAGTAAGTGATACAGCTCCGCCGTTTACAAAATTTGGTACATGAATACTCATCTTGTCAGTTGCCGGATTCGGATAGCAGAGTATATTCTCGGGCTGAGTGTTTACGTTTTCTATTTGTGACGGAGCCAAAGTAGTTATAGAAGGCAAAGTCCCCCAAACAGCTGTATCTCCAGGCCCACAGAATGCACGGATATGAAAGTAATACTTTGTACTAGGTTTCAATCCGGTTGGACGATAAAAGGTATCTGTAGTCGTTGTGCCGCTAATAGTGGGATTTGAAGGTGAATTATCCAGTACATATTTGTACCCCAAAACAGGTCCCGCAGCAGAGGCATCCCAATAGAATAAAACTGTTGTTGACTTGACACTATCTTCCATATATGAAACTCCGATTCCACAAGAAGACGTCGGTTTTCCTCCAGATGTACTGATTTGAGCAAAAGCACGGTTGGAAGAACAGAAAAGGGTAAGGATGATAGCAATTTTTAGTAAATGAATGTGTTTCATAATTAAAATTTTTCTGGTAAAAAATAATGTTGTCTGGGTAAAAATATATACCCTGTAAGTCAATCAGAAAGTTTATTAGATTTCGGTATATTTTATTTAGTAGACGGTATTTTAGTGTTAGTTTTTGGAACGATCCGGTTTGCTCTACACTTTTTTGGCACTCGAATGTTTATTAAAAGCTTCAGAAAGAGTAGTGCTAACTCAAATCCCATATTCCGAGATCTTAATCAATGAAATACATGACGATAGCGTACCCTACCGTCTACTAAATAAAATATACCGTAATCTCAATATTTTTTATTGATAAGAGCAACTGCAATAGCTTCATATAATCTTGATTGGAACAGCTTTTTCAGCTGTAAAAAAACTAGCATAACAACTTCAACTTTAAGGGCGTATGAAAAAAACTCTGTCATTCTTCATTTTGATTTTTTCATTTTTTCAAGGCAGTGCTCAGGGCACATGGTCAACTCTCATGAATCTGTCTCCCCGTGCCAACGGAGGAGAAATGATGTTACTCACTGATGGTACTGTAATCTGTAAAAGTTATTCTGGAATAGACTACGTGAGTTCCTATTGGGATAGGCTTAGACCAGATAGTTTAGGGAGCTATGCCAATGGTACCTGGGATACAATACCTCCTATGCACGACACAAGATGGGCCTTTTCTTCTCAAATACTACGAGATGGGCGTGTTTATATTGCTGGGGGAGAATATGGCACAGGATATGCCACATCTGAGCTGTACAATCCGGTATTAAATACGTGGACGCTAACGTCTCCTCCAGGGGATTCAATTGACGATGGCGAGTCAAGGCTGCTGCCAGATGGGAAAATATTACAAGCTATTATTGATTGGGGTCCTGGAGGGGGAACGTCCGCATCGACCGGTAATAGAACTACAATTTTCGATCCGGTTACTGGTTCTTACGTGCCTGGCCCATCCTGTATTTCTTTTGGTGGTCTCACGGAGGCGTCTTGGGTTAAGCTACCGGATAACAGTATTCTTATGGTGGACTGCCACCAACCACGCTCGGAACGATATATACCCTCATCGAATATTTGGGTAAATGACGCTTGGTTACCTGTTATGCTTTGGACTTTATCCGGCGAAATAGGCCCAGGACTTTTGTTACCTGATGGCAGGGCATTTTTCCTAGGTGCAACAAATAAAACGGCTTATTATACGCCTTCTGGGTCGACAAGTCCGGGGATATGGGCAGCGGGACCCGATATACCTTCGGGACAAGGATCCATTGATGGAGCTGCGGCTATGATGCCCAACGGTAAAATACTCTGTATAACTTCAGATACTTCGTCATTAACAATGGCATTTCCGTCTCCAACATATTTTCTCGAATTTGACTACATTTCAAATAAGTTTACCCCGGTAAGTTTACCTCCGTTCTATAGCTCATCGCATCCTTGTCAAGAGGATAATTTGCTTGTTCTACCTGATGGGTCCGTGCTGCATTCTACTATCGGATCTCGACAGTACGATATTTATACTCCTACCAGCGCACCATTATCTGCCGGTAAACCAACAGTCACAACCATTACGCCCGTCAATTGTGATACTTTCAAGATAACCGGAACATTATTCAATGGCATTTCCGAAGGCGCTGTAGTAGGAGATGATGCGCAAATGGCAACAAACTTTCCTATGGTGAGAATTAAATCAGGATTAAAGGTGTATTATGCTCGTACATTCAACTGGAATCGTACGGGTGTGATGACGGGAAGCCTGCCAGATACGGCATATTTTACGCTACCATCCGGTCTGCCTAATGGCACCTATCCTCTTGAAGTAGTTGTGAACGGGAATCCTTCAGTGTCACGCACTTTTAATACTTGTGGCACGCTTGCCACTGAAGTAATGGCAGAAAAAGGTAATGCTATTTTTATTTATCCTAATCCTGCAACCACCAGTACGGCAGTAATATTTACTACGCTTACAGGCGGAGCGTATACGATCACATTAGCTGATGTTTATGGGAGGGTTGTTAAAAGAGAAAGGATAAACGCTATTGAAGGGGAAAACACTTATTTGCTATCAACTGCAAGCATACCTAAAGGTGTTTATATCATAGATGTTGCAGGGCAAAGCGATGTGTACAAAACGAAGTTTACAATTGAGTAAAGTATAACTACTAATTTTGTTGCTGATTGTGCTATTCTGTTGCTCCGTAACTCATTTCCGTACCTCGTTGACGGTCACTTCTTATGCCTCAGGCGGGTTAAGGTCAAAGAGGGTCGTCGTGTCCGCTCCCTTCTGAGTGAGGAAGATATCCTTGGTAGTTTCTGAGAAGTGTATCATTTTCAGGCTGTGCAATACCTGTAGGTACATCGTAGCAGGGAAGCTGTGCTCCTGCTTGTCGAGTATCTCGACGATCTTCCCGTAACAGGATGCGTCGGGAACGCCTATCTGTCGGCAGTTTTCCTTGATGATGTCGAACACCGCATTAAAGTTATTCATGCTATCTCCCTGTTAGAATTATCCCGAACGACCACCGCGCGGCCATCGACCACCTGCACGAACTCCAGTATCTCGAGCGCGGTCACGTACTCCCTGACGATTTCTCTTTCTCCGCCAAGCTCTCCATTAAAATGTCGATGTTAATTGGCCTCGTGCCGTCAATGTTCCGTAGGCGCATCTCCCTAAGCTTGTTGTACACGTCCATAACGCCCACCTCTCTTGTTTCCATCATTTCTCCCCATGCAAAAATAGCCCTCTCCTGTCGCATGGTGAAAACATTAACAATCGGGAAAACCGAATAGCATAAGGCAAACGGATTCAACTGAATACAATTGGCAGGAGGTGATATGTAGCCTGCTAATTCAGCGAGATACTATCGAGCTTGATGACCCGCAGACGCTGCTTACGGTTCGGATAAATGGTTATCTGTCCTTCCGATTCGAGGTGCTTGATTATCGGCACGAGATCGGAGAGCTTTACCTTGAGAACGAGGGCCACCGAGTCAAGGCAGATCGGCCTCTTAATTCTCTGTTTCTCGTCCATGTCCCGTATTGCGGCCAGCACCGTTTCTGATACAGAGGAAAGTATAGAAATGAATGTATCGGCTTTCATACAAGTGTGCGATTTTTATTGAGCGCGGTTCACCCTTCACGCCATAAAAACTATGCCGAAAACTTTGTTAACGGCAGTGTGCGGCTGCAGTCATTTTGGTACCTTTGTTTTCCTACCCATCACTGATTTTCTCTCACGTTAAAGCTGATTTGAAATGAACAATTTCGACGCCGTTTTCAATGCAATAAAGGAAGAGTGCCCGAATGCGGATATCCCGAGCGAGACATGCTATTCCCGGCTCTGCTCCGCCTTACAGGACAATAAGAGCTACGTGTCGATTGCCACCGTATTTGGAGGTCTTGCAAGATCTTGGACTAGTCACGTTCTGCAAGGAGACGAAGAGCATCACACTGACGGAGAAAGGCAAGCTCACTGGCTCTTTATTCGACTTGCAAGAACATGCGGCATAATCAACACTAATGTTTCCTGTTTAATTGGCAAACGTCTCTATAATGAATGACGTATCGATTAGCAACTCAGTCTTTACGGCTATCGATCTTTACATTATTTTTATTCAGTCCGGGATAGTTTTCGCGCAAAAAAGCATTTCGTAAAGAGTCCATCCTGAGCATCATGCTCCGCATATCGAAGTAGTTGTTTTCCCACTTGTGCATGAAATAGTCTGGCGAGGTGAAGTCCTTATAGAACAGGGAGTCAGACCACACAGGGTCACCGAAACTTTTGTTGAAGAGCGACGGAAACTCCACGTTGAACTCTCTTCTAAAGGACGCCATGACCGAATCCGCATTCACCTGCCGGGATTTTCCACCGCTGGAGTAGCTCCAGGTGTACGTTGAGTCATAGCGGATGAGGTTGCCTTTGTCATCATACTTCCTATTTACTTTCCAGCTTGAATGAGGGGCATTTTGTTCTGTTTGTATGGCTGTTCCTTCTGTTTTCTTTGCTTTTTTATCTTGCCCATTACAGCCTATTACGGAAAAGAGCAGGGCAATAGCCAATAGCTTTTTCATAACACATCTGTTTAGAATCTTAAGTCAATTTTTGAAAATGATTGGCAGGCAGCGCATGTACGCAACTGCCTGCCAAGTGCTTGCGCAGCTCAATCACTTGATCTCAATGACACGTGAGACAGCCTGAGCGTCTTCTTTTTTCGGAATGCTCAGATGAAGCATACCATCATTGTACCTGGCTTCGATCTTTGCAACGTCAATCGTATTATCGATTGTGAACATTCGGCTGAATGATCGCAACTTATATTCTTTGCGCAGCCATCCTTCCTCTTTGCTCTGCTGACTGGCGTCTTCCTTGTGCTCGAAGCTCACGGTAAGCATTTCGCCGCTGACGTTGATCTTGAAGTCTTCTTTCTTCAGCCCTGGCGCGACGAGGTCAAGCTCATAGCTTTTGTCTGTTTCCTGTACATTGACCGGAACACTTGTTGCGTGCTCCAGGCCTTTGTTTCCCCAAAAGCCGTCGTCAAAGATTCGATTTACGTTGTCCTGGAAGATTTTATCGACCAGACCGCTGAAAGATGTTACGGGCATTGTGCCACCGTTTCCGTTTGTTCTTCTCATTAGAGTGTTCATATTGTCCTCCTTTTTTAGAGATGAAATTCAAACGAAATGCCAGTCGCCAGTGACCGAAAAAGTGACACAAAAAGAGAAAAAATTTCAGTTTTTTATCTGACGAAAGGAAACATAGAATGTCACTTAACAATATTTTAGAACACGCAACGACAACTTGCCTACTTTATCTTAGCTCAACTCTTGCAGCTCCTACGGTGGTTAGCTGGGAAGAATATTTGGCGATGACTATCAAAAATTAAAAAAATGAATAGTACTTATTTATCTGATTAAATATTTAATTTTGTGCGAGTCACGCATAGTTAATTATTTTATAAATGCAGTATCCCAGTCTTATGAGAAAATTTCTCTCTGTTTTATTGGTGTTCGTTTCCCAGCTTTCTCACGGACAGGCGAAACAAGGTCAGGCAAAAATCGACTCCTTACTACGGAAGCTACCCACATATGCAGAAGACACTGACAAGGTGAAAATTTTATCCAAACTGTCATTCCTATATTACGCAATTAGCCCAGACACAGGAATTAAATACGGTGAGGAGGCTGTCACCATTGCGCAAAAATTGAATTGGCATAAAGGACTGGCTCTTGCCTATAACGCTCTTGGGGTCAACTACCAGTATAGTTCTAATTACCCGAAGGCCCTGTATTACCTTGAGAAATCACTGCGTATTTATGAGCAGGAAGGCAACACTAAGAATACCGCACACAATCTTGGAAATATAGGAATCGTCTATCAGGCTCAGGGCAACTACCCAAAGGCTTTGGAGTATTTTTTCAAATCACTCAAAATAAATGAACAATTCGAGAACAAGCATGAGATAGGCAACAACATGGGCAACATCGGAAGCATCTATTTATCCCAAGGAGATCATGAAAAGGGACTAGACTACTATCAAAAGTCTCTAAAGATATTTGAGGAATTAAATGACAAAAGCGGTATCGCTACGAAGAAAGGCGTTATCGGCGCGATTTATTTGGAGCAACATAACTATCCAAACGCACTGAAGTATTTTTTCAATGTCCTGAAGATGCAGGAAGAGCTCGGAGACAAAAACGGGATGGCATATAACTTAACGAGCATTGGAGATACATATCGGCAACAACAGGATATCCGCAATGCCTTGGTGTATTATTCCAAAGCTCTTGATCTTTACAAAATCCTCGACGATAAATCCGGAGTAGCCGCAACGCTCAATGCAATCGGTAAATGTTATTTTGACCCCACTGTTACCGCTCAGGGCATAGCGAAGCCAAATGTAGTGAAGGCCATCGCCAGTTTTGACCAAGCCCTGCAGATCGCGAATAATATTGGGAGCATAGAACAAGAAGAGGAGATTCTTAAAAATCTCTCAGATGCTCAGTTCGCATGCGGTGATCACAAGGAGGCGCTCCTGAATTACAGGAAACATATTGCACTCAGGGACTCAATTTTTTCACAGCAAAACAAATTGCTGTTAGCAAATATTGAAACGCAAAGGGCACTTGACATGCAAGACCGACAGATGGAAATCGAAGTTCTTAAGGCCGTCAATAAACGAAATGAGCGACTGATCTACATTTCAGGAATAGCGCTACTCCTGCTTGCTTTTGGGATTGTCCTTAAATATTTCATTAGCCAACGTAGGAATCATCTGCATCGGCTGAAGGCAAAGGCTACAGCCCTGCAGGAGATAGCACACATTCAATCTCACGATATACGGGGACCGCTCGCAACCATACTTGGCCTGCTTCAAGAATACAACCATGAAGACCCTGCTGACCCCTTTAATAAAGAAGTAGTTGAAGGCCTTAATATTACCGCTCAAAAACTGGATGTTGTTGTAAGAAAGGTAGTTGGCAAAACAGCTTTGGATGAAAGCCTTTCTTGATAAGGTCACACACCTTGACCAGAACGTGCAGCATAGTGTTGCGTTCCACACAAATAGTCACATATTTGCTAGACCGTTCTTCTAAACGCGTTTTTGGGATTCTCACTATTTACCGTGATATAAATATCGTCTTTTCCTGTGATTGTTTCCTGTAATGAATATTTACATTTTTGCGGTCTAACTAAAGTCATCGTATCATTGCCTGCAACTGTAGTAATAATACCCGTTGCGGCATCTATTCTTTTAATTGCGCCGTTCTCTGCAATAAAAATATTCTCAGAGTCATCTACAAACAAGCCACTCGGCTCATTCAATTGTGCGTTACTAGCAGGTCCGTTATTCCCAGAATATCCGGGTGCACCAGTTCCTGCAATTGTGGTAATGATACCTGTGCTCGCGTTGATTTTGCGAACTGCGTGATTATATTGATCACAAATCAACACATTGTCATTCTTATCGACATACACTTCAATTGTGCCAGAAAAGGTTGCATTTGTTGCTGTGTTATTATCTCCCGAATACCCACTGGCTCCGTTCCCTGCAATTGTTGTAATAATATTTGTAACTGCATCTACCTTTCTGATTTTATTATTTGCGTAGTCTGCAATATATAGATTGTTTTTACGATCAAAACAAAGACTTACAGGTTGTCTTAATTGAGCATTAGTAGCTGCACCCCCATCTCCGGAGTCTCCACCACCACCAGTACCTGTGGCTCCACTTCCCGCTACTGTAGTAATAATTCCGTTAGTTACATTGATTTTTCGTATTCTATTATTAAGCGCATCAGCTATGTATATATTGTTGGCAGTGTCAGCAAAGACAGACTCTGGTACTGATAGTTGAGCATCTGTCGCTGGCCCATCATCTCCGGAAAAACCTGCCGAACCATTTCCTGCTACTGTTGTAATTATCCCAGTACCGAAATTTATCTTTCGTATCCTTTGGTTGAATCCATCCGCAATATATAAATTGCCTAGGTGATCTAAACATAATCCTTCAGGAGCATTTACGTGAGCATTCGTTGCAGGTATATTATCTCCGTTATATGTTCCTGTATCATTTCCGCATATTGTCGTAATAATATAAACCTGTGCATGTAGTTGTATGCATGCACAGGTTAGTAACAATATCAGCAGTCTTTTTATCACTCTTTCACAAATTTAAATCTGAACATCTTCTCGTCCGTCCCTGCCAGTTGCAGCAGGTAAAAAAACAGGCACGATGTGAGTGCATCCCTTACAGAATTCATTACACTATTCCTTCACGAACCTGCTCACCTGCTTTTCGCCCGATGGGCTTATGATTTGAATAATATACATTGCAGGCACTAACTTACTTACATCTATCTCTTCCTTATTTTTTGTCATCCTGAGTTTATTGAAGGACTGACCTATGGTGTTGTAGATAGTTAACTCGCTTCCTTCTGCTCCGTCTACTATCAACTCATTACTGGCGGGATTTGGATATATACGAAGACCATTTTTAGGAGCTGAGAGATTTTGAATATTCGTATAGTCTTGCGTAGTGTCGCGCACCATACGTATACGATTGTTATCTTGATCTGCTATATACATAGTCTCATGTCTATCTAAAACAAGACTACCACATCGTAATTTAGATTCAGTAGCTAGACCTCCATCTCCTGAAAATCCTCTTTCTATCTTACCGACTACTGTAGTAATCATATTTGTTTTACCATCTACCTTTCTTACTACCCCGTCAAAATACTGTACTAAAAATATATCGCCATTCTCATTCACATAAATTCCAGTTGGTTGGTTTAGTTGTGCCTGCGTTGCTGCTCCATTATCCCCAGTGTACCCCACTATTCCATTACCGGCTACAGTAGTCACTAGTCCTGTTAAAGCTTCTATTTTCCTAACAGAGTGATTATATTGATCACAATAGAAAATATTACCTGCTGTATCAGCGCGTACAACTATAGGCCCAGCAATACCAACATTGGTACCCATTAAGCCATCGTTAGAATAAACAGTTGTTCCATTCCCAACAATAGTTGCAATAATTCCTGTTACTCCATCTATCCTTCGTATTTTATTGTTTTCATAATCGGCAATATAAATATTCCCGTTCTTGTCTAAGCAAACTCCTGATGGATTGTTTAATTGCGCATTAGTTGCCTGCCCACCATCACCCGAAGCGCCTCCTGTTCCAATACCTGTAGGACCGCTACCAGCTATAGTGGTAATAATCCCCGTAGACGCTGTTATTTTCCTAATACGATTATTGCCCGCATCGGCTATATAAATATTACCTGCGGTATCTGCAAATACATCCTCTGGTACAAACAGTTGAGCACTAGTTGCAACAGCACCATCTCCCGAAAAACCTGCTATCCCATTACCAGCAATTGTTGTTATAATATTTGAGCGTAAATTTATTTTTCTGATAACATGATTAAACCCATCTGAAATGTACAAATTACTGCCCCAACGGTCCAAACAAACCGCATCAGGAGCGTACAATTTTGCACTTTTCGCTAAGCCATTATCCCCGCTATAACCGGGAGTATCATTGCCGCAAATCGTAGTAATAATATTAACCTGTGCATGTAGTTTCATACATGCACAGGTTAGCAATAATATCAGCAGCTTTTTTATCACTCTTTCACAAATTTAAATCTGAACATTTTCTCATCGGTGCCTGTCAGTTGCAGCAGGTACATGCCCGGCACTATATCTCCTACATGCAATTTAGCGATTTTACCGCTAAATTGAAGCTTGTTGCCATATACACGCCTGCCCACTACATCATATATCTCCACCCGCACTATCCCTGTATCACTGATCAGTTGCTGCAGAGTTATGTTGCCATCATTAGGGTTAGGGTACAGTTGGTAGCCCTGGCCGCCTATATCCTGCGCCGTTATGCTGCCTTGTCTTGGTTGTTTCCATTCTGCCCGGTAGGTACTGTCTTCAGCCATGCAGCTGTCGTCGTTAAACATGGTCAGGTCGTTATAGATGTAGCTATACAATGCCCTTGCCTGGTACACCACCATACCGTCTTTGTGCGGGCATAGCTGTGCCAGCGCCAGTATAGCGGCACTGTCTTCTACCGTAAGCGTCAGGCCGGTAAATTTGATGTATAGCCGGTAAAAATCCTGGTAGTTCACCACTATATTATCTGTGGTTATACTGTCGGCCATCCGCACGCCGGTTACTGCATCGGTATCTGTATTGGCCATAGAGTCTATGTCCAGTGCCAGGAGCGCCATAGCGCTGTCCACATTCCCGTCTGCCACCTGCGTTTCCAGGTTGGTCAGGTAGGCATACCGGCTGTTTTGCGCCATGGCTGCAAACTGGGCTATAGCCGCAGAGCTGTCTATCAGCACGGTATCCCACATCAAGGTGCGCCACAGCTCATACTGGCTCATCCATTTCTTAGGCATAGTGCTGGCCGCGGCAAGGAAGCTTTGCCGCACCATGCTTTCATATTCGCCCATACCTGCAAGCCTATCCGGCAGTGGTGGAGGGCAGCTAATTCCTGATCCTGTGCCTGTAGTTGTAATAAGACTACTGGTCGGGATATATGCACGAGTAAGAGGCCTACCAAAATTGAAAGTGGGGTTATAATATGAGGGGGTGTTTTTCACATACAAAGTACTGGTACTTGCATCAGCCCCATTCCATACATACGTATGGTAGTTAGTTGTTGCACTCCACCCTGAGCCCAGCCACCTGTTATTGCTTGCAGCAGTAGGTGTTCCTTGTTTGCCAATCAACGCGCCGTTTAGCGTGAGGCCTCTAATATTATCCTGCATTTCATTAACATTCCAGATAGCTCCGCCGTTTATACCTACAAATTCAAAGCCCCGGGCCGTGCCAATGGTTTTGTTACAAGAAATATTTACAGAGGTATTGGTATTTGAGTATATACCCCGCATAGAGGTATCCGTCGTTGCAGTTCCTGAAACGGTTGTCACTGTATTCGTCCATATTGCATCACCTGTGCATGCAGTATGATTTATACCATACCTCAGGCCGGCTGAGCCCACACTGCCCGACGCTCCTGTACTGCGCAATGTTATATAGTTGCTATTAGATGTTGCTTTCTGTTTGTAATTGTAATTCAGATATATACCACTATAGACATTTTGTATATTGTTAGAGTTCACTAGCAAGTTACCGCTTGCGGTACCTGTAGCCACAAGCATACTGTATGAGGTCAGTGCATTCTGCACCACCACGCCTTTTTGTATCGCCTCATTGGTCAGTGCGCCGCTGCCCGCAGGCCGTGGTGCTATGGTATTGTTTACGATGTCACAACTGCCGAGATACTGCTGGTAAGGAGCAGGGTAACCTGCTCGCCATACCGGGCCGCTTAGTGGTTGGTACAACTGCCATAGGTTTATCGCTGTATTCACATTGTAGATATTATTGCTGTTCACCGTTATATCATGATAGTGTGCGCTGCTTAGCTTATACCCGAAACTACCCGATATGTAACCCGGCGGCAACATCCAGATTGGCACGCTCGGTGTCTGGTTGATCATATGGCTGTTATACAGGTACAGGCTATAGTAGTTCTCACTTTCAACCGCATTGTTAAACCCGTAAAAGCTATTCCTGTAGCTGCTGCCCGCGTTACTGTATACCCGGAGCCTCTTTTGGCTGCTGCCATCAAGGCTGCTGCCCGCATATATACCATCTCCGGTCGGGTAAAACACAGGCATGATTGAAGTATATGTACCCATACCTGAAGGCCATGCAACAGGCGAATTGTCAGCTACCATATTCATGAAGAGGTTGTTCAGGCAAGAAACGTTGCTTGTCTTTGCACAGATACCCACCAGCATATTGTCAAATACATTCAGGTTGTCATTGTTCGTAGTCACTGCATCATCTCCAATCACTATTTCGTGGTATGTAGCTGGTACATACCTGCCTGCTATCAGTGTGCCGCTTGGCGTTTCTGCACCCACTTGGTCCAGCCATATACCGCAGTAAGGCAAGCGGCCGTTCTTGCAGCCGACAGGGCTGTACCATGCACTGCCGCTTGGGTTAGCCATATTCACAGGTGCGCTATACACGTCTGTTGACGATGGCGTCCAAGGGAATTTTAGTCCGCTGCTGCTGTTATTATTAGGCCAGGCAGCCGGGTAAAGGGTATAAGTGCTGAGGTCCCTGCTGGTAAAAGTGCTGTTCCTTACCAGGAAAGGATAACTGCCCGATGTCGACGGATAGTTCTCTATATGTATGCCTTTCGTATTGCGGTTGAATATTGCATCATCGCATTCTATTAATAAACTACTTCCGGCAGGTCCCGGGTTAATCATGCTGATCGCAATGTCGGCATCCTCTATCAGTGAGTGATTGATTACTTTTATTTTTCCTGCTGCCAGTGCAGTAGAATGTACCTCGATACCTGGCCACATACCGCAGCTGAATAAATGACTATTATCAACAGTCAATGTACCTGAGGGATCAACTATCAGTTTACCGCTTGTACCCATCATAATGATCGCGTTATTGAACGTCGTGGCACTGCCAATGTAGACCGTATTATCAATATAATATTTGCCCGGTGCAATAGGTCCCGCAGGCATTATCCCTGATGTAAATGGCATAGTGAAGCTCGTGCCGCTGCCGAATACCGCGCAGGGGCTGCAACTGCTGCTGAGCAACGTAAGCGTAGTGCTCGTTATACATCCCGGGGAAGTTTCATAGGATATGATTGCTGTTCCGCCGGTGAGCGGGGTTACTACTCCGCCGCTGCTTACAGTCGCTGTTGACGATGTGCCGGAGCTCCATGTACCGCCCGGTGCTGCATCGGAAAGAGATACAAGCGTACCAACACAGGCCATTGGCCCACCCGTAATAGAAGAAGGAATCGGAGCAACAGTAATACCTATGCTGGCAAAACAGCCTCCGGGCAGCATATAGATAATTGTTGCGACGCCTGTTGATGCCGGGGTAACTATGCCTGAAGTTACTCCAATAGTGGCTATAACGGGCGTTGTAGTCACCGAACCCCATGTTCCACCCGGCGTTGCATCGCTCAAGGTAATAGTATTGCCCATGCAGACCAAAGTCGGGCCGGTTATCGCCGCAGGCGACAAGCTCACGGTGACAGCATGTGTTACAGTGCAGGCACCAACTGCATAGCTTATCGTTACCGTACCTGCTGTTATTGCAGCGGCAAGGCCGGATGTTGGACTCACCGACACGACAGCGGTATTGCTGCTGCTCCACACGCCACCGGCGGTCGCATTGATGCACGTAGTCGTTGTGCCTGTGCAAAATGGAGAAACAACAGATATAGCGCCTGGCATCACATCTATTGTAATAGTTTGAGTTGCAGTACACCCTGCACTTAGTGTGTATGTGATTATTGTAGTTCCTCCACCGACGGTTGTAATGGCACCAGTTGAAGTACCTATTGTAGCCACAGATGTATTACTGCTGGTCCATACACCGCCTGTTATCGCATCACTCATTGTTCCTGACGATCCGTGACATATAGCCAGCGGCCCAGTAATTGCTGAAGGGGCTGCATTTACTGTAATTGTTTTTACGGCGCTGCATCCTGTACCCGTTAGTATATAGCTGATGATTGTTGTCCCCGCTGAATTTCCGGCTACCATTGGTATACTTACTCCGATAGTAGCAACGGTAGTATTAGAACTGCTCCAGGTGCCGCCGCTTGTGGCATCAGACAGGCTTATTGTTTGTCCTGCACAGAGTGTTCCCGGGCCTGTTATAGCTGCAGGTAGCGGGTTTACCGTTATTGTTTTGAAAGCAATGCAGCCGGTAGATAACAAATATCCGGCAGTAGCGGTGCCCGATGCCACTCCCGTGAAGATTCCTGTTGTGGCATCTATTGTGCCGAAGGTTGGGGTCATGCTATACCATGTGCCGCCAACGGTAGCATCGCTCAATGTAATTGAGGAACCGACGCAAACTGCGGAAGGTCCCGTTATCGCGGCAGGTAAAGGATTGATGGTTACCGTTACGCTGACCGCGCAACTACCGATGGCGTAGGAAATATTTGCTGTGCCACCTGCTACGCCGGTTACTGTGCCGCCGCTCACTGTTGCTATTGTTGTATTATCACTGCTCCATGTGCCGCCACTTGTAGCGTCACTAAGTACAAGGGGTATGCCCGCACAAACAGGCATATTACCCGTGATCGCGACCGGCATTGTCAGAACAGTCACTGTCATTGTTGAAGTACAGCTTCCTAGTGTATAGGTTATTATCGTGGTTCCGGTCGCAACAGTCGTTACTGCTCCGGTCGTAACATCTATAGTTGCAACGCCGGTATTACTGCTTGTCCAGCTGCCACCGCTCGTAGCGTTACTTAACGTGACTGCTGTTCCATGGCATATACTTGCAGGACCTCCAATGCCCGAAAGGCTTAATCCAACGGTTACCGTATGGGTAACATAACAGCCGGTGCTTCCTGTATATGTGATTGTCGCTGTACCCGCAGTATGACCCGTAACAGTGCCGCCACTTACAGTTGCAACGCTGGTATTGCTGCTACTCCATGTGCCGCCGCTTGTTGCATCACTTAATGCTATTGGCGAGCCAATGCACATCAATGTGGGGCCTGTTATAGCAACCGGGGTCGCTAACACTCTCTGGCCAATAAATACAAAACAACCTGTTGCAGGGATTGTATACCTCGCTATCGTGAGCCCTGCTGCAATTCCATCAAATATACCAGTCGTTGGATCAATAGTTCCCACGCCGGGTATACTGCTGCTCCACACGCCGCCTGTTGTTGCATCGCTTAGTATAGCTATGTCTCCCTCGCAGATATTACCTGGTCCGGAAATAGCGGGAGGTGTTGCATTGACAGTGACCGTCATAGTTGCAAAACCGCATGAATTAGTATAGTCAATGATAGAAGTTCCTACCGCAATCCCACCCATTACGCCCGTTGTTGGCGTAATAGTTGCGACACTAATTGAACCGCTGGTCCATGTGCCACCGAGGATAGCATCGGTTAATATCGTAGCTTTTCCTGTGCATAGAGTATTGACACCCAGAATGGCAGAAGGAATTATGCCAACTGTAACTGTTTTAGTTGTTGTACATAAGCCATGCGTAGTATAGGAGATAACCGTTGTACCGGTAATAAGCCCCGATACAATGCCGCTGGTTGATCCGATGGTGCCCACAGCTAAATCATTGCTCTCCCATGTACCCCCTCCAACAGTATTGGTCAGGGTAATCGGCGTGCCCACGCATACTATAGGGGCGCTGATCGCTCCAGGAGCAGGATAAATTGTAGTTGTGAATGTGGCGTAGCAACTTCCAAGCGTATATGTAATTGTTGGCGTTCCGAAATTAAGCGCAGTATAGAAACCTCCTGAAGAAGTGATTGTTGCAAGTGGGGTACTGGAGGAGGTCCATACACCTCCAGGAGTCGCACTACTTAAAGTGGTCGTAAATGTTGGACAAAATACGCTTGTCCCTGTTATCGGGGCAGCACCCAGATGAACCGTTACTGTTGTTGTTGCCATACAGCCGGTACTCAAAGTGTATGATATGGTTGAAGTGCCCGGTGCAATTGCAGATAATAGCCCTGTTGAAGGATTTATCGTCGCCACACTCGAATTACTACTGGTCCATGTTCCACCTGCGGTTGCATCGACTAAGGTGGTTGAGGTGCCGCTGCACAACGATGTACTACCGAGAATCGTACCAACAGTCGGGTCTATCGTTATCACGTCAGACGCAATTCTCGTTCCGCAATAGTCTGTTACAGTCAACGTGTACGTTGTAATCGTGGTTGGTGTTACTGTAGTTGAAGCTGACGTCGGAGAAGTTATTGTGCCCGCTGCACCAGTCCATGAATACGTAGGCTTACACCCGCCGTTTGTGACTGTGCTGGTAAGCGAGAATACACAACCCGATGCGCTCGGGTTTGCCACAGCTACGGTCATAGTAGGACTTGCAATCTGGATGAGCGATAAGTTGTCAATATTAAAGCTACGCCCTTGAGTATTTTTAATCGACAGGATATTCGAAGCAGTATCGCTGCAATACCAGAAAGTATCTGTCACTGTTGTCCATGTTGAACTTACTGGTAAGGAAAGAAAGATATGTGACGCCTCGTCATAATGAAAGATATTTGAGAATACTCCAGTAGAATCACCCAGACTTATTTGCAGATCAGGATCTTTTCCTGGTGTTGAATTATATGCATCAGTCGGGCGGTTTATGTCAAATGAAAGGACATACCTTCCGCATTTTGTCACATTATCCGTCAGGTAATAGTAACTGCCTGGGCGTTCTTTATCGTTAAACCTTTGATATCTGTGTCCTCCTGAAGCATCACCAGGATTAATGAAACTGACTGTACTTACAGGGTACGATAAGCCATCACTCCCATCTACTCCGGTCGCCGTAGTCCCATTGCAGTTTATCCAACTGTCCTTTACTACCATGCCGCCGAACAAGTAGAAATGGCCCCATATTCCTCCATGGTTCGAATGGAACGCAAATGGATGGCTATCTGAAAAACTCACGCCTTGCCATTTTCCCTCCAATGCAGCAAATGGGTTACCACGCCCGTGAAAGCAATAAGAATTTTGCTGTGTCTGGTTTGCTAGTGTTCTTATTTCGCTGCCTTCTTCAAAATCTCCGTTGCACACCATGTTTCCTCCTGAAAGGGTTGAGGATACATTGTTGCCTCTCTTTACATCAATCGTTACGACGCGGTAAGCGCCGTTTTCGTTGCCGTCATTGATATTAAAACCAAATTGAGCTTTCCCGTAAAAATTTGCTCGGGGAGTATATGTAATGCTGGTCGGATTTGTTCCGCTCCACGAGAGTGCACTGTGATTGTTCCATCCATTGCCACAGCCTCGTAAGTTAACGATGGTTGATGCATCTATAGTGATCGGGTCTCCGTCAGCATCTACTAAATCTCCGCTTGGCAAAGTGGAAAGGTTTATTGTCTGGGAAACACCTGTATTATTGGTCATCGTATAGTCTATTGTTGCATTGTCCTCCGTGTAATCCATATAGTTATAGGCATCTATTACCATAGTAGTGGACATCTTGTTCGAGGCCGGCAAATGGTTGAATACATTCGGATGTGCAGTAGCATATGAAGTTTCAAGGTTGTATCCTAGTGTTCTGACAAACGTCTGAATTTCTCCTTTCGAAAATTCTCTCTTGTAATGCCCAGGTCTTAACGAAGCGGCCATAACATAGGTCTGCCTGTCTCCGGGCGACATGCGCTCTCTGAAAGTATAGGTATAGTTCTGATCATCCATGTGGGATAGAAATGACCCGGTATAGCTTGTATCAAGACCAGCTATAGTAACTCCAGAGAATACAGGATAGTTATCTGGTGCACTAAAAGCGTTTAGCCAGTAATTGGAGTTGGCATCGTAGGCTGTAGCATTCAATATATATAATCCTCCGCTACTACCAACAACCAGGTGATTCAAAGTAGCGGTTGATGGCTTAGTCGTGATGCTTGGAGCGCCTGTTATTGCCGTATCAAGCTTTGAAAAAATATTTGCGGCAAATCCGGGGATTTGCATTGGAGTGGTATATGTATTAGGCAATGTGTAATATACACAGTTACATGGCGAAGTTCCTCCACAACAAGTACCAGTGAACTGAACTAAACTTATCCATCCAAGTACATGTCCCATTTCATGAAGAAGAGTGGTATACAGATCTATTTGGCAATTTCTTGTAAGGGTATAGTCATCTTGCATGATAAACGGATATGGCGTGCCTAACGAAGATACGTTCCGGTCAAAATTTACTTGCACATGCCCATGGTAGAACGTTGTTGCCAAGGCTTTGTCGACACCTGTTGTAACATACTCATTGAAATAGCCAGCTGTAATTCCCGGCGTTGTATTGTCAAAATTTGGTGAAGCCCTTGCATACCACATAACCCCTGGAGTTGCAGGGGTAACTGTAGGTGTTAAAGAAAGGTCGACGTATAGCCTAAGATTCCCTGAAGTTACGTTTGCAAAATCAAACGTGTTTTGGATATCATTCAACACCTGGCAAAATGTGGCCATTCGGATGTCACCCACTGTCGTTCCTAAGGTGGACGTTGTTACAGCTGTGTGATCATCGAATCCCGCGCCTGTGCCTGAATTAATGTCCTCATAATACACATCTATCTTTCCGCAAGTTTTGATGGCGGATGAACTAAACGGAGGCCCCGGAGTAGTAGGTGGGGTTACGTTATGGCTGATAAAATGTGCATTTGCACCGCAAACTGCAAAAAATGAATCGGGTATTGTCTGGGCTTTCGTGTATTGCGGTGCAAAGCATAACGACAATAGGACTATTGATTTTAAAATCAATTGATATGGGCTATGTAAATTCATAAACGGCAATTTATAGAGTAAAAAAATGAATTTGAATGCTACGATCCACTAACATCGCAGTTGAAAAAATACATTGCTTCTTTGTGTGGATTTCTTTATAAAGATTGATAATTGGTTTGACTAATTACAGTGTTGAATATATTGATAACCAAACATTAGTATACAAATAACTAATTGTTACCGATATCACAGTCTGCATGATATTACTTTGAAAGCTCAGGAATACTGAAGTCGTAGGCAAAATAGCCAAAGAAAATGCCAGGAACAGAGCCTGTGTAAATGAAGCAGTATTCACCGGACGCCAGAGGTTCCTTCAAGAAAACTTTATATATGCCGTCGGCAACTTCCTCATAGCTGAAGTCTATTTTTTCCTTGTCGTCTATTCCAATGTTAAAGCCATATGAATTTTCACTAGCAATAGTCATCTCTCGGGAATTCTTCTTTTCCTTCAGCTTAATAAGAGCGAATTCGTTGGGTGACTTTACGTTTGAGGCCGCCAAGTAGAAATAGAATTTGGGCTTCGATTGAAGTATCTCAACATGCGCGTGAGGTCTAGAGAGGGATGATATGTACTTGTTCTTAACGATGCCATAGGTATAGCTTTGCGCCAGCCTCGTTCCCAAGCCTCCGGATTTTGTGTTGCTAACAACGGTTGACTCTATGGGAACAAAGAGGTGACTTGAATCTTTTCTATTGAAATAATAAATCCCTTGTTTGCGCATCGTTCTCGGGTCGTTCATGTCCTTCTTGCTGTCAGACACTGCCTGCTCATGTGAACTCGAGTTTATCATCTCGCTGATTACCTCTCCGCTCACTACATTCTTCTTCAGCTCAACAAGCGCGTCCACGCTCACGTCGAAATGTGTCTTGCTGTTCTTGATCTTGCTAACGATTGCTGATGGTGGAAGATCGAGGCTACTTAGTTTGACAATGTCTGCATTGGTCAGAGTGGTATTACTCTGCGCTGAAGCAAAAAAGGGATGGAATAAGCAAAAGGTGGTCGTTGCCACTGCTATTACCGCACAGGAGGATAGTTTTGTCATTTTCATGAGGCCTTTTATTTTATAAATTAATTAAAGTTATCGTTTTCGATAACCACAAATATATACAAATTCGGAAAATTAGTTATCAAATACGATAATTAATGAGAGACGAGGAATTGTTTGCGGCACTGGGGAAGAGAATAAAGGATTTACGGATGGAGAAAGGCATGTCGCAGCAGGAGTTCGCTGCAAAGCTAGACTATGAGAAATCCAACATGTCACGTATGGAATCCGGCAAAGTGAATCTAAGGATCGCATCGTTATATAAAGTGGCACAAGTTCTCGGAATTACATTGCCTGAATTGTTGGATTTGGATCAAAAAAAGAAAAAGAAGTAAGAGAAAAGCCCAACTTTTTGTTGGGCTTTGTTGTTTTTCATAGCGATTAGATCACGACTAACAGAGTCTTTATTCCTGAATAGGCTCTTCCTTCACACTCTGAATATTCAGTATGAAGTCAACAGCCTTCTGCGCATACGAACACGCAGTGAAGATCAGGTACGGGTCACCTTTGAGCTTCTGAATCCAGTTGGCGATATACTCTTCATCAGGAATGAATGAATTAGGAATGCCGGTGAGGTTCTCCAAGTAGTTCGTGACAATCTCGGCTACCAACTCTTCCAGTGTGTATCGCGTGCAGCCATATTCAGGCATCTGCACAAGCCCCATTCGATCTAGCCGAGTGTGATGCCCCGTGCTGTGCGCGAGTTGGTGGAACAACTCCGAATAGTAGCTTTCCGGATGCGCAAATTTTTTGAGCTTTGGCATGTTAATGCAATCCTCTAGCGGATCGTAAAATGCCTCTGGCTCCTTATGGCGTATCATTGCACCGTTAAGCATTTTAGCTACAAGCTCTTCGCAGGCTTGGATGCCTGTCGAAAGAGTCACAGCACAAGCGGCAATAGTCTCGTCCGGAATGCCAACGCACTGCGATACGTTATACACGGAATAGTACTGCAGCTTCCCAGGCTTTGGGACAACGGAACCTTCTGCCTGCTGTTCTCCGCCCCAACGCATGACCATATGCGGTTTCTTGCCCGGCTTAATGCTTCCACCCAAAGTTTCAAGCTGCTTGGACGTTAGGAACAGGTTCTGCTCATACCCGAGGCTGGCGAGGAGCAAAATGTTCATACCCCTGAAAGCTCGCTTCGATATAAGACTTGTCGGGATGCCTCCATCCATCCATGCGGAGCGCCACGGCACTATGCCGCCTTCTAATAGTTCAATGATACGGTCGTTCACCAGACCATGCACGTTTTTCTTAGCGCTTTCTTGCGCTGTCGTTGTTCCCATACGTTTACGTTTTTGTTGTTAAGGAAATTGATTCTCCTTCAGTGTATGAGAATTCGAAGTGTGGGATATAGAGGGAGAAATCTCAATTGGTCGATATGGCATTTAGGCAAGCACAAAGCTCGAGTACTCGGGCTTTGTGCTTAAAGTGAACCATCTTAGCTCTTGTGGTGCATTTCGGTCATTTCTATTGCTTTAAATATCTGCAAAGCGACCTGTGGAACGATAGCGTTGCCATACATACGTATACTCTCCTTCAGCCATCTTGAAACGGATATTCCGTCCAGTGTTCCGGAAACCCCATCATCCATGCAACGAAGCGGGGATTGAGCTGACCAGCCTTTCCAGTCAACGCCCGAACGTAATCGGGCAAGCTGTTTGTTGCCGATCTTCCTGCCCTTTGTAGAGTGCGTGGGTCGCGCGCTCCCTTCCAATCCCGCGCTGTGACGGTTGGCAGCAATTTTGCATCCAACAAACCACACTCTGTAGCGTCTGTGCGGGGCGTTGACACCTGCAGCTGGAAGTACGAACGTCTGTACTTCGTACCCCGATCCCTCCAGATCAGCGTGCACCGTATCGAATACCAGCCCTTCATTCCAATTAACGATGCCGTAAACATTTTCAGCAATGACCCATGTCGGCATGATAGTGCCGATGACGCGAAGCATTTCCGGCCAGAGATAGCGGTCGTCTTTTGTGCCTGTGCGACGGCCCGCGACACTGAATGGCTGACAGGGGAATCCACCGGTGAGTACGTCGATTTTACCTTTGAATGGTTTGCCATTGAATTTCCGGATGTCATCGAAGCTTTGTGCTTCTGGCCAATAATGTTGCAGTATTCGCTTGCAGAACGGGTCAATCTCGCAGTGAAAGACATTTTCCCAACCCATGATTTCGGCTGCGAGGTCAAACCCGCCACCTCCCGAAAACAGGCTGCCATGCCTCACAAAAACCTCTCTTGCGCTTGTTCTGCTAATGCGACAGCTTCAAACATCTTCATGTGGTATTCCTTGTTGCAGTTTCGCGCATGCAGATATTCCTTCCGCAATTCAGGGCGCTTTTCAGTAACCTGTGAAGCCACATTGTCCTTCGTCTGCTTCTTGCCTGTCCGAAGGTCATAGTCCAGGTCAGCAAGGGAATACCTCATTGTCTTGATGTGATTCCGTTTAGCCTGCCTGAGGATGCCGATAATGAGCTTATCCAACTCACGGGAGGACCGGAGGGGATCGACTTTCTTCAGAACAAGGACCGTGACCGAATGATACTGGCATATTCTGCCTATGGTTGACAGTATCTGCTTGCGCTTCTCCCATGACCATTTTTCTTTGAAGGTCTTGACCTTCCATTCAACCAGCTCACCGTTACGGATGAGTGCGAGTCCTACGACCCGAGTACCAGGACTAATCCCGAGTATTACCCTTGCCATAGTTCTGATTGATCAGATAGGTGAATAATGCACCACGGGTCTTGCGGATTTGGTCCTGGGGGATGGAGAGCACTCGTTGAAGCAGTCGTCGGAGGTGTGCCTCTGTGTATTTTTCGGCAAAGCTTATATAGAGCGTTAAGGCGTCCGGGTCGTTAAGGGCGTCCGCTATCTCGCGGGCGAATTTTTCTTCTTTACTAATCATAATATTGATTGGTGATGATTTTTGATAAGGGTATGCACAGATTCTCTCGATCGCGTATCGTTATTTATTTTTAATAAATAAAGCGAGCGGTAATCGATCGATACTAGAAAAAGAAAATACAATAAAAGACACAGAGAAAAAGCATGTTGCCATAACACGTTCAATACGCTAACAGATGCAATACTTAGTTAGGGTGGCTTGTCGGGTCCTAGAAAGCCATATTTCCGCTTGTTGGCTTCGACCTCCCGTATGGCTACCTGTCGCTCCTCGCGGTAGATGTCTTCAATCAACCGTTTGTAGATGACACCAAGCTTGAACAGGTTGCGTCCTACGGGCATACGCTTGCCGCATTCCCATTCCATGAGCTGCGTTGGCGTAACGCCAAGCAGTTGGGCCGCCTCTCTCTGTGAGAGGCCGAACAGCTTCCTGCTTTTCCTGAGGCGGTAACCTGTGAACTTCGGGACCATGCTTTGAGTATCTTAAAAAGAAATGAGAACAGTAACGAGAGAGAAATGTCAATGCATCAATATTTCTAGACGATGCAGAAATAAAGAACACCCGGAATCGGGCAAAAGAGGTGCACCGTATATTCGACTCCGATAACTTACACAAAGGCAGTTAAAATAGTTCTAAAATTAGGGGATGACGCAACTATGTGAGAGTGATATGCTGTAGATTATTTTTTAAGGGCGAAGTCGCCACATCAACCGCAATGAAGATAATAGGCATCGGAAGGCTGAAGATAGAGGACTTGGAGGCCGTAGGCAAAATACCCAAGGGCTTGCAGTGGAGCAAACCGGTTCCTCAAGGCTATTCCATTAATCTGATTAAAAATGATAAAGCAACAAGAACGATAATCGTATGCACCGATATATTAGGCGCATGTGTCAGTTATGCTGTTTTTGATGGGAATATCGATCTATCAGGAACAGAAAATGTTTTACATTCAAATGAGGTTTCTTTTATTAAAAGCAGATACCCGGAACTATTGGAAGAAATAGATGCTCTTAATTAATAGGTCAAGTAAAAAGCAACCGATATGGTTGCTTTTTAGAATAATGACATTTGGGAGCCAATCGATCCAGCATCCGTGCTTTCCGAGATGAAATTCAGCGCAGGCTTAGGATGGGTGTCTTTCCGTTTTTCAAAAGAATTCTTGTGCATATGCCACAACTTAGACTTTTCCTTATCTTCTATCCTGAATATCCCGAAGGGTAGCAAGGATATCACATAGCTTATGCGAAAGTCGTCCGGTCGGAGAGCATCCGCGCACATCACCTCGGAATGAAATCTGCCGTTAAGGAACAGATTGAGTGCAGTCATCTTGACGCAGGTATGGTCTATGTCTATTCCATAATATTCATTGCCCGGCCCAAGGTTCTTTCCGGCTGCAATGAGCATCCTCCCGCTGCCACAGGTAGGGTCAAGAACTCGCAGCGGTTGATCAGACTCTTTAGTCTCATCTCCGGACAGGCACATGCTCATTAGCTCACAGACTGGAAATGGGGTGAAGAACTGGCCCGATCCTCTTTTGCAAAAGTGTTGCTCATAATAGTCCCCAAGGACATCATTTCCCATGCTGCTGGATATACGCTCTTCCATCTCTACCACAAGCTGTGCAAACAGTTTCGGGAAGACATGCTTCAATTCATCTTTTGCATATTTGGCTATGGTCTCCATGTACAGGTCCTCATAGTGGGATTTGCCTTCACCTGGTATTTGTGTGACGGCACACATGGACATGGTTAGAAAATCTTCAAAGACGGAACGAGTATCATATCGGTAAGTGAATGACTCCATCAGGTTTGCGAACGTTTCTGTATTGCTTTTCATAGAACTGTTGTTTTATGAAAAGCATAGTCACCAATACCTTAATTGTCTGTATCAATCGCTCAATATATTCCTTGCATTACCTTCTTAACAGAAGAATGAAAGAATGATAGTATGGGTGAGCTAGACAAAGGTTCTCAAAACAATGGTTTAAATGTCGAATCTAAAGCCGGGGAGCACGGGCCTTTGTCTAGCAACAAAGCCAATGTGTGCTCCCCGGCTTTAGACGTCAAGTCGACTGATTTCTCGGAGGATATGCACAATTTAGTAGGCGTATTCTCACTACTCCTCAAGGTGGATAAGAGGATAAACCCGCAAAATTATCAACACAGTAATGCAACCAATGAAAGCAATAATTCTGGCTCGAGTTTCTGACAAGAAACAGGATTCCAATGCTGCACAGCTTGGGCGTATTTTGGACTATGTTAAAAACAAGGAACTTGACGTTTGGAAAACATGCGAGATAGAGGAATCATCCACAAAAGGAGACAGAATAAAGTTTCAAGAAATTGTAAAGGAAATTACTCGGTCTAAGGAGCCTATTGCACTGGTGGTTGATACTGTTGATCGACTCCAGCGAAGCTTTAAGGAATCAGTTCAGCTTGACGACCTACGCAAAATCGGGAGGCTTACCATTCATTTCTATCGAGAAAACCTTGTACTGCACAAAGAGTCAAATAGCGCGGACCTGCTTAGGTGGGATATGGCCGTGATGTTTGCAAGAAGCTATGTCCTGCAGCTTAGCGACAATGTGAAGCGCAAAATAGATGAAAGGTTGAAAAATGGCGAATGGGTCGGCAAAGCACCAATCGGATATTCGAACATCGGGACTGAAAAGAATAAGAAAGATATTATACGTAATCCTGAAACTGCCGATCTTATTAAAAAGATGTTTCGGTTGTACGCTTCCGGCAATTATTCCACTGTCACCTTGCATAAGCAAATGACAGAAAAAGGATTGGTAGGAAAATCCAAGAGACCGCTTGCAGCTAGTCACATTGAACATATTTTGAAGAACCCTTTTTACTATGGAGTGATGCGTACTAAGGGCAGGCTATTTCCTCATAAATATGAGCGTTTAATCGACAAAGGTCTATTCGACAAATGCAACGAAGTACTAAACGGTTGGGGAAAGAAGCCCTTCAAATATGCGTCAAAGCCTTTTATTTTTCGCGGTCTCATCCGTTGTGCGGTTTGCGATTGCTCAATGAGCCCTGAAATTAAGAAGGATAAATATGTCTACTATAGCTGTACAAATGCCAGAAAGGCTCTGTGTAATCGAAAAGTATATATCCCTGAAGGAGATCTTCTTATGCCGATTTATAAAATTTTGGTAGCTTTTAGTAAAATTCCACAGCGGGCTATTGACACTCTTGTCGAGAAGTTAAAAGCCTCTGGTACTGCTAGAGACTTATTTCATCAAAATGCGATTAACACATTGAAACAGGAACATGTGTCAGTCCGACTTAGAATGCACAAACTCGCAGATTATTTGCTTGACGGCACCGTTACAAAGGAAATGTATAATGATAAGTCAAACGAATACACTAACAGGTTAGCAGAAATTAATGAGCAGCTAAAAATGCATGCGTGTGCCGATCCAAGCTACTATATAACAGCATCAACTGTCTTAAACCTCGCTAAAAGGGCCCTGACAATTTTTGACAGTTCTGAAGTCGAAGAAAAACGCACTTTATTGAATTTCATACTTCAGAACTGCACTGCGGATGGAAAAGAACTTTCATTTACAATGAAAAACCCCTTCAATCACATACTTGCAATCACAAAACAACCTCTAGGGTGCCCGTCGTTGGATGCATTTAGAACTCT